>Ga0182018_10000167_pt1 | contig 85228 bp, 63 predicted proteins | sample 812P2MmetaG_FD_120490 | JGI IMG/M metagenome (GOLD analysis project Ga0182018, IMG submission 120490) | Permafrost microbial communities from Stordalen Mire, Sweden - 812P2M metaG | ecosystem: Environmental > Terrestrial > Soil > Wetlands > Permafrost | place: Sweden: Stordalen | collected... | reverse complement strand
TCTCCCCGATGCTCCTCCTCTGTCTCTCCGACATCCACGGCCAGCTCGACTCCCTGCGCGCCGTCCTCGCCACCGCCGAGCGCCGCAGCTTCCACAAGCTCCTCGTCGCAGGCGACATCGTCTTCCCCGGCCCCGAGCCCCTCGAGACGTGGCGGCGCCTCTCCGCCGCAGGGGCCGTGATGGTCCAGGGGCTCGCCGATCGCGCGGTCGCCACGCTCGACCCTGACGGGCTTCACCCTCGCAGCGACCACGAGCGCGCGCGGCTCGAGCGGATGCGCGCGACGCGCGATGCCCTCGGAGAGCTCATCTTGCAGCGAATCCGCCGGCTTCCGACCCACGTGCGCATTCCGCTCGAAGACGGCGGCGAGCTGCTGCTCGTGCACGGATCCCCGGCCGACCCCGCCGAAGCCCTCACGCACGACATGACGGACGACGAGATCAACGTGATGCTGGGCGACGACGCGGCCGACGTGGTCGTCTGCGGCGCGAGCCACTTGCCCTTCGACCGCATCGTCGGCGGCGTGCGCATCATCAACGTCGGCAGCGTGGGTGAGGCGCCGGGTGCCCGCGTCGCACACGCGACGTGGATCGAGTCGACTCCGCGCGGATTGCACGCGGAACCCATCGTCGTCCCCCTCGGCGACGCCGCCGCGTAAAGTAAATCGCCGTCGACCGAACGAAAAAGTGGATTCTCGGTGGCCGCGCCTGCCACGATCGCTTTTGTGAACGGACCCGGCCTCGCCAAAGTGCGCGCGCTCCCCACGATGGCCGAGCGGAGCGGCACGTTCGTCACCGTGACCGACGCGCGATGGCGCGATCTCTTCGAGCGCGCGGACGTCATCAGCGAGGGAAGCGCCCGCGACGAGCGGAGCGGGCGGGTCTGGTACGGGTCGACCAGCCTGATTCTCCCTGCCGCCAGCGACGACGTGGGCCTCCTCGTCGCGCTCGCCGCTCGCGACATGCACGTTCGCCTGCGCGCGGTCCGGTCGGCCCACCGCGAAGCCGCCCTTCGTGCCCCCGGTCGCCTCGGTCGGGTCGCCTGCGAAATCCGCGTGACGCCTGTTTCCCGGGGCGTGAGGATTGACGTCGACGTCCAGGCACCGTTGATAGAGAGACGCGCCACCGTACGACCGGCGTGATGAACCTCTGGGACATGGCACGCACGAGGAATGGACGCGCCGGCTTGGGCGGCGGCAAGCGCAAGAAGCGCAAGGGCGGCACGGTCATCCACGTGGCCTTTGGCTCGGGCGGCGGGCGCCTTCAGGGCGAGGCCGAGGTCAATGGTTCGGCGACGCCGCCGTCGATTCCCCCTCCCCCCGACGGTCGCGAGCCCGTCACCGACGTCTTCACTCCGCGCGAGGTCGCCAAGCTCCTCGCGGTGCCCGAGACCCGGCTGCGGTCCCTCGACCGCGCGAAGATCGTCTCTCCGTCCGGGCAGCGCGGGAGGCACCGCGCCTACACGTTCCAGGACCTCATCGCCCTCCGCGCGACGCGCGAGCTTCTGAAGCACCGCGTCCGCCTCCGGGACGTCGCGCGCGCCATCGGCGCCCTCCGCGCCACGTTGCCGCGCGTGACCCGCCCCCTGCAGGAGCTCCGCATCGTCGGCGACGGGCGCCGCGTCGTCGTGCGGTCCGACGCCGGCAACTTCGAGCCGCTGACCGGGCAGATGGTGCTCGACTTCGACGTGCAATCGCTGAAGGAAGACATCGTCCGCGTCCTCCGCCCCGAGACGAGCCTCGCGCGCGCGCGGACCGCCTACGACCTCTACGTCGAGGCGAGCACGCTCGACGAAGACCCGGCGACCTACGACAAGGCCGAGGAGCTCTACGCCCAGGCCATCCGCCTCGATCCGTCCCTCGCGATCGCCTACACGAACCTCGGCAACATCCGCTTCCGGCGGGGGGACGAGGCGGGCGCGGAGGTCCTCTACAAGCGCGCGATCGACATGGCGCCGCGCCAGCCCGAGGCCCACTACAATCTCGGCTACCTGATGCTCGAACGCGGCGAGGCGCGCGCGTCGACCAGCCACTTCGAGCGAGCGCTCGAGGGCGACCCACGCTTCGCCGACGCGCACTTCAACCTCGCGATGGCGTGGGAGCAGGTCGGCGAACGCGCCCGCGCCCGCCCCCACTGGAAGAAGTACCTCGATCTCGAACCGAAGGGCGCCTGGGCCGACGTCGCGCGGCAGCACCTGAAGTGATGCCGCTGCGCTAAGTAGCGTCGAGGCAGGCCTACCCGCCGAAGAACGCCGTCACCCGCTCGATCACGTGGGCCTGCTGCTCGGGGCGGAGCGACGGGGACACCGGGAGCGCGAGGGCCGTGCGGCAGGCCTCCTCGGACACGGGGAGCGCCGGTTCGTCGAGCGAGGCGAAGCAGCGCTGCCGGTGCAGGGGCACGGGGTAGTAGACGCGCGTCTCGACGCCGTGCTGCTCGAGCCACGCGGCCAGCGCGTCACGGCGTTCGGTGCGGACGACGAAGGCGTGCCACGCGTGGACGGCGGGGGGAGCCGGATCTACCGGAAGGACGAGGGGGAGGCCCTCGAGCGCGGCCCGGTAGCGCGCAGCGGCCTCGACGCGGGCCTTCTGCCAGGCGGGCACGTGCGGGGTCTTCGCGAGAAGAACGGCGGCCTGCACGGCGTCGAGGCGGCTGTTGCGTCCAAGCTCGTCGTGAAGGTACGGACGGGCGGCGCCGTGGGCGCGGAGGCGGCGGACGCGATCCGCCGTGTCTTCGCGCGACGTGACCAGCGCTCCGCCGTCGCCCCACGCGCCGAGGTTCTTCGTCGGGAAGAAGCTGAAGCAGCCGGCGTCGCCCGTGCCTCCGGCGCATCGTCCCCACTCGTCGCGCGCGCCGAGGGCCTGCGCCGCGTCCTCGACCAGGACGAGCCCTTCGCGGGCGGCGAGCACGGAGAGAGGGCCCAGCGGAGCGCACCGGCCGAAGAGGTGCACCGGGACGATCGCCCGGACGCGCATCCCCGCGTCGCGGGCGCGGTCGACGGCCTGCCTCACCGTCCGCTCGCTCGCGTTGAAGGTCGACGGCTCGACGTCGCAGAAGACGGGGCGGGCCCCGGTGACGGCGATGGCCTCGGCGGCGGCGATGAACGAGAAGGCCGGCGTCACGACGGCGTCCCCGGCGCCGATGCCGAGGGCGCGCAGGGCGAGCTCGATCGCGTCCGTTCCGGAGGCGACGCCGACCGCGTGCGCCGCGCCGCACTCTCGTGCGAGCCATCGCTCGAACTCGTCGACCCGCGCCCCAAGGACGAACCGGGCCTCGCGCGCCACCTCGGCGATCGAGCCGAGAGCGGCGTCCGCGATCGACGCCTCTTGCGCGGCGAGATCGACGAACGATACGCGCATCACCACTTGCGGTGCAGGAGGCACGGGACGGACGTGCGGACGTGGTCCTGGTAGGCGAAGTCGAGGTGCGCGGTCGCGTACCCCGGCCCTTCCGAGCACTGCGCGATCACCTCGCCCCAGGGGTCGATGATGACGGATTTACCGTACGTCTGGCGACCGCGTGAGTGCTTTCCGTGCTGCGCCGGCGCGAGGACGAAGACCTGGTTCTCGATCGCCCGCGCGCGCAGGAGGACATGCCAGTGGTCCTTCCCGGTCGTGAGGGTGAAGGCGGCCGGGACGGTGACGACGCGCGCGCCCTCGTCGACGAGGCGCCGGTAGAGCTCCGGGAAGCGGACGTCGTAACAGACGCTGAGGCCGAAGCGCGTGCCGAGCACCTCCGCGGTGAGAGGCTCGGTGCCGGCGGTGGTCGCCGCGCTCTCGCGGTACGACGTGCCGTCCGCCAGGCTCACGTCGAAGAGGTGCACCTTCCGGTACGCCGCGACGATGGTGCCGCTCGGATCGACGAGGACGGACGTGTTGTACGGACGGGCCTCGTCGTCGCTCTTCTCGGGCATCCCGCCGCCGAGCACCCACACGCCGTACTTCGTCGCGCACTCGGCGAGCGTGCCGAGGATGGGCCCCGGAAACGCTCCGTCGACTCGCTCCGCGAGGCTCCGCTTCTTCGCCTCCTCGCCCATGAACGCGAAGTTCTCCGGCAAGGCGACGAGCTTGGCGCCGTCCGCGGCGGCCAAGGAGACCCAGTGCCGGACGCGCGAGAGGTTGTCGACGACCTCCTCTTGCGAGTTGAGCTGGACGACCGCGACGCGCATGGTGTGGGCCCGGCTAGAAAGACTAGCTCAACCCTCGTGCCCCATGCGGGCCACTTTGACCGCGAGGTACTCGGCGTTGTGTTCGTTGGGCGCGCCGTGCAAGGCGAGGCGCTCGGCGACCTCGATGCCGGCCTCCTCGAGCCCGCGAATCTTGTTCGGGTTGTTCGTCATCAGCGCGACGCGCTTGACGCCGAGGTCGAGCAGGATCGCGGCGGCGACGTCGTAGCGGCGGGCGTCGTCCGCGAAGCCGAGGATGCGGTTCGCGTCGACCGTGTCCGCCCCCTCCTGCTGCAGGGCGTAGGCGCGCACCTTGTTCCCGAGGCCGATGCCCCTCCCCTCCTGCCGCAGGTAGACGACGACACCCCGCTCGGCCTCGGCCACCGCGCGCATCGCCTGGTCGAGCTGGTCGCGGCAGTCGCACTTGTGCGAGCGCATCACCTCGCCCGTCCAGCACTCGGAGTGCACCCGCGCCAGGACCGGCCCGCCTCCCGCGGCGAGGTCGCCCACGACGAGGGCCACGTGCTCCTCCGGGGGCGTCGCGTCGCCCACCCGATAGACGACCGCGTGCACGGCACCGTACTCGGTGGGCACGTCGGCTTCGGCGTAGCGAACGAGGGGGGCGCTCAGGGTGTCCACTCGAACCCTAGTGTCGCCGCATGCTTCGTGCAACGCTCTAGGCCCAAGAGCCACATGGATCTCCGAAACCTCATCGGTCCGCACCTCGACCTCCAACGCCTCGCGAAAGACCTGGACGAGCTCGGGCACTCGGGCCGCCTCTGGAGCATTCACCAGTGGACGCGCGGAGACATGGCGAAGCTCTGGGAGGCGACCAAAGGCGCAAAGCCGCTCACCCTGGACGACTTCGTGCCGCCGTCGGCCGCGCCGCTGGCCGAGGTCATCCACCACGGGAAAAACTCGCTCCCGGCGCACAACTTCTTCCAGAAGCGCTTCTGCAAGCCGAAGGACCCCGAGGCCAAAGACATGCTCGTCGGGTTCAACCACCAGACGTGGGCGGCCGCGACGGGCCCCGGCTACTTCGTCGCGCATCCGTCGAGCGACGCGGGGGACGCCGGCTGCGTCGACATCGACTACACGATGATTCCGAAGGAGAAGCCGGATGCCTGGCCCCCCATCGAGCCGAACTCCGCCCGTCTCGGCCGCTTCGTCTACTACGGCATGGTCGACGTCATGCACGGCATCTCCTCGCACGTGTCGATCGGGCGGGCGCGGAAGAAGCACGGCTGGATGAACGCGTGGTTCGTGCTGGTGCGCGAGGATCCGCAGCCTTCGTCGTGAGCGCAGACGCCTACTCGGTTCGCGTCCTCGAGCGCGTGGGCGAGGTTGCGTCCGCCGACTGGGACGCGCTCGTGGGCGAGGACAGCTCGCCGTTCGTGGAGCATCGCTGGCTCGAGGCGCTCGAGGAGACCGGGTGCGTCGGCGGCGACACGGGCTGGATCCCGGCGCACCTCACGCTCTGGCGGGGGGAGAAGCTCGTGGCGGCCGCCCCGTCGTACGTGAAGGGCAACAGCGAGGGCGAATTCGTCTTCGACTGGGGCTGGGCGGACGCGGCGCATCGCTCGGGCATCCGCTACTACCCGAAGATCGTCGTCGCGGTTCCCTTCACCCCCGCCACGGGCGACCGCGTCCTCGTCGGGCCGGGGGAAGACCGAGCGCGCGCCGTGGGCCTCCTCGCGAGCGCGGCGCGCGACTGGCAGAAGAAGATCCAGGCGTCGAGCGTCCACGTCCTCTTTCCGCGCGAAGAGGAAGCGCGGGCGTGGGAGGCGAGCGGGTATCTCCGGCGCGACGGCTTCCAGTTTCACTGGTTTCGCGGGGAAGCCCGTACGTTCGACGACTACCTCGCGCGCTTCTCTTCGAAGCAGCGAAACCAGATAAAACGCGAGATCCGCGGCGTGGAGAGCTCCGGCATCGTCGTGCGGACGCTGTCGGGAGACGAGCACACGACCGACATCGCGCGGGTCCTCCACGGCTTCTACGCGTCGACGGTCGGCAAGCACGGCGTCTGGGGGCGCCTCTACCTGACCGCGCGGTTCTTCGAGCGCGTGGTGGAGTGCTTCCGCGACCGGCTCGCGTGGGTCTTCGCGACGGACGCGGGGACCGGGGAGGTCGTGGCGGGCGCGTTCAACGTGATGCGGGGGTCGCGGCTCTACGGGCGGTATTGGGGGGCGCGGGTGGACGTGCCGTTCCTGCACTTCGTCGTCTGCTATTACGCGGGGGTTCGCTTTGCCATCGAGCGGGGGCTCGACGTCTTCGAGCCCGGCGCGGGCGGAGAGCACAAGCGGGTGCGGGGCTTCGTGCCCACGCTCACGCACTCGGCCCACTGGATCGCCGACCCTCGCCTGCGATCGGCGCTGGCGTCGTGGCTCGAGCGGGAGCGCGCGCGGGTGGCGCAGATCGTCTCCACGGGCGACCTGACCGATTCGTGACGCGGTGCGAAAGGCTCGAGGACTCCACGCCATGACCGAAATATGGCCAGCGGGCGTACTCGACAGACCTTAGCGTCTCGGCGTGGCCATCCTCGTCTTCTTCGTCCTTCACTGGCAGCTCTCGGTCTTCTTCCAGAGCTTCTACCTGCACCGGTACGGCGCGCACCGTCAGTTCTCGATGAGCAAGGGGTGGGAGCGCTTCTTCCACTTCTCGACGTGGGCCGTGCAGGGGTCGAGCTTCCTCAACCCGCGGTCGTACGCGATCATGCACCGGATGCATCACGCGTTCAGCGACACGAGCCGAGACCCGCACTCGCCCGTCCAGCAGAAGAGTTTCTTCGCGATGATGTGGCGGACGCTGAAGATCTACGACGGCATCCGCGGTCGGCGCGTGCCGGTCGAGGCGCGCTTCGAGGGCGGCTATCCCGAATGGAAGCTGCTCGACGGGACGCTCTCGAACATGGGGATGTCGGTGGCGTGGGGCGCCCTCTACACGCTCTATTACGTCGCGTTCGCGACGCACTGGTGGATGTTCCTGGCGCTGCCCGTTCACTGGATGACGGGCCCGGTGCACGGCGCCATCGTCAACTGGTGCGGCCACAAGGTCGGCTACAGGAACTATGGAAGCGCGGACAACTCGAAGAACACGCTCATCGTCGACTTTCTGACGATGGGAGAGCTTTTCCAGAACAACCACCACAAGTGGGGGCAGTCGCCCAACTTCGCGGTGCGCTGGTTCGAGATCGACCCTTCTTACCAGGCGATGCGCGTCTTTTCGTGGCTGGGGATCATCGACATGAGCGGCGCCCAGGTGGCCCGCTGGGAGCGCCCGCGGTCGGCGCCCGCCCTCTTGTCATCCTGACTCTCGGCTCGAGCGCCCGGCGCGGGTGGTGCTTCTCCGACTCGACTCGGATGAACAAAGCTCGTCGAGTCGGAGAAGCACCACCCACACCGGGCTCGGTGGTTGGCCAGCAGCCGCATCCCCGATATCCAGCCCTGGGCTTACCTGCGTGACGTCTGCTGTCTGCTGGCCCGAGCACCGGCTCCTCGACCCCAATCCGTTCCGACGGGGCACCCTCCTCGTGACGTAGCTGACGAGTGTCGCGCCTTCCCCTTTATGCTCGAGCCAAGTGGAGAACTCGTCCTGGATGTTCACCGTACCGCCCGGGGACCGCTCGGCTCTCCGCGTCATTCTTTGGTGGGAACAGCGGCGGTGATGTGCAACGCGGCGTGGCCGACGACCGAGCCCGGTGGGGGCGGGGCTTTCTCCGACTCGACGAGCTTTGTTCATCCGAGGCGAGGCGGAGAAAGCCCCGCCCCCACCGGGCGTCGTGCCGCAGTCCCAGGAGCGCGTACATTAACGAAAGGCGTCCTTCGCCCCCCGGATCGCTGCGAACGCCGCCACGTCATCGACCGCGGCCGCGAGACCTAGCGTCGCGCGAAGTTCGGGCGACCGGACGCGGAGGAACGGGTTGGTCAGACTCTCCTCCTCGAGTGTCGTCCCCACCGTCGGCTGCCCTTTCGCCCGGAGCCCCGCGGCGCGTTCGCGGGCACGGGCCACGTCGGCGTTCGACGGCTCGAGGTGGGCGGCGAAGCGCAGGTTGTTCTCGGTGTACTCGTGGCCGCAGAGCACCCGGGTGTCCGCGGGGAGCTCGACCAGGCGCGCGAGCGAGGCGTGCATCTGCGCGGGGGTCCCCTCGAAGAGGCGACCGCACCCGGCGCAGAAGAGCGTGTCTCCCGTGAAGACGACCTTCTGAGCCCCCGCGTCGACGAAATACCCCACCGCGCCGAGCGTGTGACCCGGGATGTGGATGCACGTCGCCGCGACGTCTCCCACGCGTACGACGTCCCCCGCCTCCACCGCGCGGGTCAACGCCGGCAATCGCGGCCGGTCCGACGCGTGACCGACGACCTCGAGCCCCAGCTCGCCCGCGAGCTCCTCGTTGCCGCCGACGTGGTCCCAGTGGTGGTGGGTGCTCCAGATGGCGCGCGCCGTCGCCCCCTCGCGGCGGAGCGCGTCGCGTACGGGCGCCGCCTCCGAGGCGTCGACGATCGCGGCGTCGCCGTTCGCCGCGATGACGAGGTACGCGTAGTTGTCCTTCAGGCACGGGACGGTGACGACTCGCACGGAACCCTCCGCCTTATTTCTTCTTGTGCGCGGCGTCGAGGCAGTCGCCCGTACACCCGTACGGGGTCACCTCTTTCACCGTCTTGGCGAACGCGTCGTAGCGCGCCTTCATCTCGACGAATGCGCTGCCCCTCAGCGAGGGACTCGTCTCCATCGGGTCCTTGGCGAGGTCGTAGAGCTTGCAGTAGTCGTTGTCGAAGCAGATGAGCTTTCGATCCCCGTCCAGCAGGGCCCGCCTCCGGCCGTTGTCGCTCGTCATCGGCAAGTCGACGACGACGTCCCGCTCCACGGGGGGGCTCCCGTAGATCTCGGGCACGAGCGACTGGCCCTCGAACGAGGGATCCGCCGGGACGCCGAAGAAGCCGAGGATGGTCGGCGCCAGATCGAGGGCGCTCCGGAGGACGTCGATGTGGCGCGGGGCCACGCCCGGCGCGATGAACATCAGCGGTACGTGCACGAGCGTCTCCCAGACCTCGAAGCCGTGGCGGCTCATTCCGTGCTCGCCGAACTCCTCGCCGTGGTCGCTGGTGACGATGATTGCTGTCCGGGGCGCCCACGACTTGGCGGCGATGAAGTCGAGCAATTTCCCGACGTATCGGTCGGTGAACGTCACCTCGCCGTCGTACCGGTCGCGCGCGTCCTTGCCCCAGTCGATCCCTTCGTGGCGGAGGTACTGGTCGTGCGGGTCGAGGAAGTGCGCCCAGAAGAAGAAGCGGCGCGATTCGTTCGCGGGCTGTCCGAGAAGCTCCTCGGCGACCTCTTCGGACTGCGGCGAGGAGATGTCGCGGTCGGTGTTCGCGTCGAACGTGATCCCCGGGACGAGCTTCCAGTCGTCGAACCCCTGATCGAGCCCCGCGCCCTTGAAGTAGAGGTGCGCCATCACGCCCATCGTGTGGACGCCCGCGCTCTGCAGGAGCTTCGGGAAGAGGAGATTGTTCTTGTAGATGCCGAAGAAGTACCCGCTCCGGTGGAGCTCCGACGGAAGGCGCCCCGCGAGCAGGCCGCCGAGGCTCATCGCGGTGTACGACGACACGGAGTGCGCTCGCGTGTAGCTGACGGCCTTGCTCTCGAGGTCGGTCAGCCGCGGCGCGATCGGGCGCGCGTAGCCCGCCCACGGCATGTCCGCGCGAAGGCTGTCGATCGAGATGAGGACGACGTTGCAGTCGGCGGGTGGCCCCGTCGGAGCGGCAGGTGCGGCGGGGGCCGCCGGAGACGCGGCCGGGGCGACGCTCGCGCCGGCAGAGGGCTTCGTGGCGATCGCGGACGCGGGCTGCGCGGGGGGCGCGTCCTTCGAGCAGGCGGCCCCGACGAGAGCCAAGGCAACGAAGCTTGCCGCACGAATCATTGGAGCCCCACGTCGGGCGACGGCTACGACTCCACCGTGATCTGAAGCTTCTCGCGAAGCGCAAGATACTCGGCGCTGATGCTGTAGAGGACGATCTCCTTCACGCGCTCCTTGCTCGTGACGCTCGCGGCCTCGTCCGTCGCGCGCATCACCTCGGTCGCCACGGCCAGATCGTGCGCGAGGAGGAACCCGGCCCGGTCGGCCGTCAGGTCGATCGCGGCGACCCACTTCTTCAGGTCGATGGCGCCCCCCGACTGGAGGAGCTTCGAGACCATGCTCGCCAGGACCTCGCGCCTCGTGCCCTGGAAGTCTTTGGTCATCAGCGCGAGCGCCTCGTCGACCTGGCCCTGGAGGTCGGGGGCGACGGGGAACTGGGGAACGCAGAGCTTGATGGCCGCGAACAGCCAGGCCTTGAGCCCGGTCCCCGTCGGCACGAGGTGCCGCACGTAGTATCCCGGCCGGAAGTAGGCCATGTGGCGGCCGGCGACGAACGCGAGCGACTGGCTGGGCACGCTGCTCTCGAAGGCGGCAATGCCGAGGACGATCGACGGCGTGTGCGCATGGAGGAAGCCGAGCCCCGCGGGGTCGTTGGGGTTCTGGTAGACGGGCGGCGCCTCGAAGCCGAAGACCCCCTGCGCGTAGTAGAGCGTCTGCAGGACGGCGTACGGCTGCTCGACCAGGTTGAGCCGGAAGCGCTCGTCGTAGCCGAGGCTCGCCAGCGGCTGCGTGCGCGCGCGGATGATCGTCGGCTGGATGAGCGCGAAGATCCGCGTGACGAGCGGATCGGCGTCCTCGTGCGAAAGCAGGAGCGCCCAGTCGTCCTCGTCGAGAACCGCCTGCGCCGGCGCGGCGGTCTCCAGGCGATGGCGGCGGTAGAAGCGCTCCTCGTCCGGATCGGCGAGGTTGAGGACGACGAGCACCTGGCAGAGGCACCACGCGGGATCCGGCCGGCGAGCCTCGGTGAAGAGGCGCCGCAGGAGCTTGTAGCTCCCGACCCGGTAGGGGTTCTGCCGGAGCATCTGCGCCTGGGCGCGGACGGCCTTGTCGAGGTACTGGGTGACGTCGCTCGCGTAGAGCTCGGCCAGGATCTCCCCACGCTCCTTGCCCTCGGGGTCGAACGCCTGCGCCGCCTCGTAGGCGTCGATCGCGAGCTCGGGCTCGTTCAGGAGCTTCTGATAGAGCTCGCCGAGGCGGTCCAGGACCAGCACGATCTTCGTGCGGTCCTGCGTCTGCTTGGCCTGGTCGAGCTGCATCTTCAGCAGCCGCTCGACGCCCTCGCTGTCGCCGATCTGCTGGCGGATCTCGATGGCCTCGTCGGCGGCCTTGGCCAGGCCGGGGTCGAACTCGAGCGCCCGCTCGTAGAAGGCGAGCGCCTGCCCCGTCTCGCCGAGCTGACGGGACGTCACGATGGCCGCCGTGTGCATGTACTTGGCGCGCTGCTTCGGGTCTTCGACGAAGTCGGCCAGGCGGAGGACGACTTCGACGAGCTTCGCCCAGTCCTTCTCCTCCGAGTAAAGCTGCATCAGCTTCGTCAGGAGGCCGCGGTCGTCCGGGCGCTCCTCGAGAGCCGCGACGAACGTCTTGCTCGCCCTCGCGCGCTGCTTCAGCTTGCCGAACTCAGCGTCGCCGATCTCGAGCAGGAGATCGAAGCGCTCGTCGTTCGTCGCCACTTCGAGGCGGCGCCGCTTGGTGCGGATGTACTCCTCCCAGTCGCCGGTTTGCTCGTAGACGCGCGCGAGGGCGTTGAGCGGCGCGGGGTTCGACGGGTCGGCGTCGGCAGCGTCCCTCAGGAGATCGACGGCCCTGTCGAGCTCACCCAGGCGGCGCAAGCACTCGCCGAGGCGCCACTGGGCGTCGGCGCGCTCGACGTGCGACATGTCCGCCTGGTGCTTCTCGAGGAGGCGCTCGTGCACCCGCCGAGCTCCGCGCGTGTCGCCGCAGTCGAAGAGCACCCGTCCGACGCGCGACAGTGCCTCCGCGTCTCCCGGCGCGATCTCGTCGAGGGCCTGGACCGCCATCCCGAGCCTCGGGTTGGATTCGCCGATGCCGCCCGGCGACGACTCGCGCTCCTTGACGATCGGCGACGACGACCCGGGCGCGAGCGTTCGTCCATAGGCCTCGACGAAGCGCACGATCGCCCTGACGGCGTCCTCCTTCGGCAGCGCGGTCGCGCGCCCGACGAGTGACTCCATGTGCTTGGTCGCCTCGACGAAGCGCCCGCGCTCGAAGGCGAGATCGCCGAGGACGAGGAGCGCGTCGTCGCTCGTGGGATCGAGCTCGAGCGCCATCTTCGCGTTTTCTTCGGCCTCGTCGTTCTTGTGCAACTTCTCGTGCTGCACCCGGGCAAGCTCCGCGCGAAGGCGCGCCGTGGCCACCTTCCCCTCGGCGTGCTCGAGCTCCTTCTCGATCAGCGTCACGACGCTCGCGGCGTCGCCTCGCAGCGAATACGCCTTGCGGAGCGCGGCCGCGGCCGACGGCTCGCCGGGGTTGGCCTCGACCGCGAGCTTGTACCGCTCGACGGCTCCGTCGCGATCGCCGTGGGCCTCGAGGAGGCGCGCGGCGCGGATCCATTGCTCGGCGCGGGCCTGCGGCGTCGTGGCGCCTTCGGCCAGGGCCTCGACCGCGCTGAGGGCGGCGCGCGTGTCGCCCGACTGCTCGCGAAGACGCGCGACCGCCTCGAGCGCCGCCGGGTGTCCCGGCTGCAGCGCGAGCACCTGCTCGTAGACGCGCGTGGCCCGATCGGGCGCGCCGATGTTCTCGGTCAGGACCTTCGCGTGATTCATCATCAGATCGATGCGCCGCGCCTCGTCGGTCGTCGCGTCGGCGTGGCGCTCGTAGACCTCTTCGAGCTTCTCCCACCGGCTCTGGGCCCGGTAGTGGCGTGGCAGCATCGTGAGCGCCGCGTCGTTCGTGGGCTCGATGTCGAGGATCTCCTCGAGGCACTCGGCGGCGCGCGCGTGGTCGAGGAACTCCTCGTCGTGCAGCGTGGCCATGCGCTCGTACAGGTTGATCTTCTGCCGGGGCGTGGCCGCGGCGGAGAGCTGCCGCTGGAGGTTCTCGAGGAGCTCGCGGTACTTGCCCGTCCGGTTGTAGATGCGGTCGAGCCCCCGCAGCGCCCCGATGTCCTGCGGTTCGATCGCGAGGACCATCTCGAAGTGCCGCGCGGCCTCGGTCATGTCCTCGAGCCGGTCCTCGTAGACCTCGGCGATCTTGAGGAGCGCGTCGGCTTCCTCGCGTCCGCGCAGCGTCTCGGCGCGCTTCTTGAGGATCGCGACGAGCGTCTGGAAGTCGCCCGTACGCTCCGAGATGCGAACGAGCCCGTCGGCCGCTTTCTCGTGGCCAGGGTCGTCCGAGAGGACGCTCACGTAGAGGTCGCGCGACCGGGTCGAGTCGCTCAGCTTGAGCTCCAACGTCTCGGCCGCCTCGGCCCGCAGGTCCCGGGCCCGCGGCGAGCTCGTTGCGGTTTCGGCGCGGGCGACGAGGACGTTGACGAGCTCGGGCCACTGCTGCGCCTTGCGGTAGATGTTCGCCAGGCCCTCGTACGCCGCTTCGTTCGCCGGATCGGTGCCGAGGATCTGCTGATATGCGAGGAGGCCCAGGTCGGCGCGGTTCAGCTTCTGTTCGTACCAGCGGCCGGCGCAGACAAGGAGCTCACCGCGCTCCGCGGTGGACAGCGTCGTGCTCTGGATGCCCTCGACCACCGTGGCCAGGACCTCGTTCCAGAGGGCGGGCTTGCCCTCGGCCAGCCGCTCGATCTCTTCGACGAGCTTGCGGTCGTCCGGCGTCTCGCAGAGAGCGCGCGCGTACGCGAGGATTCCCTGGTCGGGGTCTTCGAGCGCCGTGGCGCACAGGCGGCCGATCTCCGCGAAGAGGCGCGCGCGCTCGCGACCCGGCGCGGCGGTCTCGCTCCGGCCGAGGAGAGACTCGACGACCTCGGCGTGCTTGCCGAGACCCTTGCGCAGCTCGTCGAGCGACATCTGCGCGATTTCGTCGGCCGGATCGAGCTCGACGATCTGCGCGTACGTCTTCTCGGCGCGCTCCTTGTCCCCGGCTGCGGAGTCGAAGATGCGCGCCGCGCGGTAGAGCAGCGACTTCTTCAGCTCGGCCGAGTCGTCGTCTTCGACGTCCACGGCCACGGCCGCGGCCTCGAAGAACTCGCCGACGCGGACGGGGTCGGCCCCTTCGCCGACCGCCTTCTCGAGCGCGAGCGCCGTCTCCGAGTCGAAGGGCGCGGCGATGAGCAAATCTGCCAGCGTATTCAGCTTCTCTTCGGAGAAGTCACCCGAAATGGAGACCGGGATGGCGTTCCGATCGAGCGAGTCCAGCATCGCGAGGACCGCCGCCGCGTCCCTCGGGCGCTTCTCGCGCTCCTTTGCGAGAAGGGCGAGGACGAACCCGTCGACGTCGTCGGAGATCCAGCCGCGCGGGGCCTTCGAGCTGGGCGGTTCGGGGGTCTTGCCGGCGTGGGCCAGCGCCGCGTCGGTGGCCGTCTCGGACGCGAAGACCGGCTTGCCGGAGAGCAGCTCGTACATCATCGCGCCGAAGGCATAGACGTCCGTGGCGGCGTCCACGCGGTGCCCGCGGACCTGCTCCGGGGCGATCGTCTTGGCCGAACCGAACACGGCGATGACGCCCGAGTGGCCGTTGGATGCGACGACGCGATGCCGGAGGCGGTCTGCCCCGAAGTCGATGAGGACGACGGTCGGATCGATGATGCCGTCCCAGTCTCGCTCGACGAGGACGTTCTCGAGCTTGAGGTCTGCGTGCACGAGCCGCGCTGCGTGGAGCGCCGCCAGGGGCTGGAGAATCCCGCGAAGAATCGGCTCGATCTCGTCGAGGCGCGACCGGCCCGTGCGCACGAGGCGCGCGCTCAGCGGTTCGGCGTCGACCTCTGCGTAGCTGACCCAGAAACGCCCGTCGATCTCGCCCGCCTCGAGCCCCTTCGGCAGCCCCGGGTGATCGACGTCGGCCACCATCCGGTTCGCCGTGAGGTAGCGCTGCACGAGGCGGCGGTCTCGGCACGCCTCGCGGCGCAGGACTTTTAGGACGCGACCCTCGTCGTCCCGCAACGCCGCGTAGACGATCGACTGCTCGCTCTCGCCGAGCTTCTTCCTGACGAGGAAGGGCCCGAGGCGGTCGCCCTGCTCGATCTCCTCGTCGCCGGCGAGGCGCGAGGCATCGCGCACCCGCGGGTCGACCGTTTGCCGCGACGCCAGGATGACGTCGATGAGCGCGTCGAGACGGTCGCCCTCGAAGCAGCGCTCGGTGAGCGCGCGGGCGAAGCTCCCCTTGGCCGCGACTCCGCCGATGTCCTCCGGATCGAGACCCAGCAGGCGCTCGCTGATGCTGGTCATCTCGTCGAGCGAGAAAAGTCTCTCGAGCTCTGCTCGCAGAATGTCGATGGTCGTATTCATGCTCACGCACCTACCGCCGCGATGCGGGCTCGCATGTTACAGAAAAAGCGTCGCCCGTCAGATCTTACGGCTCTCGCCGCACTGCGTCACCCGGCGCGACGTCTAGTGAGGATCGTGCTCGCGCGTCACGCCGGGGTGGGTGGGTTCGCCCGGCTCGTGGCGCGGATTCTTCGTCTCGAAAGTACCGTCCCGCCCTGTAAAGGAAAGAAGCAAGTCTCGTCCGTAGATGAACTGGTCGCGTGAGTCGTAGGGAACCGCGTGATTCCCGGTGTCCATGCGGATGGCGTCGCAGGGACACGCCTCGACGCAGTATCCGCAGAAGATGCACCGGAGCTCGTCGACGACGAACTTCACCGGGTAACGCTCGTAGCCCCGCCGCGAGTCGCCCTCCGGATACTCGCCCGCCTCGATGAAGATGCACTGCGCGGGGCACGCCGTGGAGCAGCAGAGGCAGGCGACGCACCGCATGCTCGCGTCGGCCCGCGTCGTGAGGCGGTGAATGCCACGGAACCGCTCGGGATAGGGGCGCTTCTGCTCCGGATAGGAGATCGTCGTTATCCCCTCGTCGTAGCGGTCGAGCACGGGGTCCGGCCGCTCGCCACGGAGCATTTCGCGAGTGTTCTCGAAGAAGTGCGTCATCGAGACGCCGACTCCGCGGACGACCTCGGGGAGGTAACTCCTCACCTCCATGTCGCGTACGGTGTACGCGACGGGGGTGGTCTTCGCGCGCGCGGGGGGCTTCTTCGGAAAAGTCGGGGTAGCCACTCTGACCTCCTCTTATGCCTGCATCGGCGTGGCTTTGGTTCCGCCGCGCTTCAAGGCTTCCTCGGCGGACGTACCGAGCAGCGTCTGCTTGTGTTTCACGGGCGTAAGCAGCCCGAGGACGCCCCGGAAGAGGAAGTACGTCATCGCGACCGCCACGACTGCCTGGGTCACGTCGGCCGCGACGCGAAGGGCGTCGCTCGCCCCCTGCCCTGCCTCATCGAGCGCGAGCCACACGGCGCCGGTCACGAGGATGTTCGCCAGCGACGCCGGAAGGAGAATCTTCCATCCGAGCTTCATCAGCTGGTCGTAACGGAACCTCGGCAGCGACCAGCGAACGAACGCCTGCACCCAGCAGACGACCACGACCTTCGCGAAGAACGCGACGACGCCGATGACGGTCATCCAGAGGTGCGGGACCAGCGACCTGACAATCTCCACTTTCCCGAAGGCAATCGTCAGCCCGTCGCGGTGGAAGAAGGGCAGCGCCCATCCGCCGAGAAAGATGGTCACGAGGAGCATCGATCCGGTCACGATCTCGGCGTACTCGGCGAAGTAGAACATCCCGAACTTCATCCCGGCGTACTCCGTGAAGTACCCCGACACGAGCTCACTCTCGGCCTCCGGGAGGTCGAACGGGATGCGCTTGTTCTCGGCGACGGACGCCGCGAAAAAGAGGAAGAAGGCGAGCGGCTGGACGAAGATGCCCCACGCGTGTTCGCTCTGCCAGCGCACCATGTCGTCGAGGCGAATGGTGTTGTAGATCATCATCGCCCCGATGAGCGACATGCCGAGGGTCACCTCGTAGGAGACCATCTGGCTTGCGGCGCGGAGCGCGCCCATCAAGCTGAATTTGTTGTCGCTCGCCCATCCCGCGATCGCGGCGCCGATGATCCCCTGCCCCGAGATGGCGAAGATGTAGAGGATGCCCACGCTGAGTGGGGCAATGGACAGGTCGATGGGGAAGGCGCCGTTCTTCGGGTCCGCCGGGCACGAGCCCCACCTCTGCACCGCCGGCCCGGTGAAGATGTTCGGCACGTGCACCAGGAACTGATGCGGGCAGATCGTGTCCCCGAAGGGGATGGCGGCGAGAAGCGCGAAGACCGAAGCCATCGCGATGATGGGCGCGAGCATGAAGAGCAGCGGATCCGCGCGCGGCGGCATGAAGTCTTCCTTCGTGAAGAACTTGATGCCGTCGGCGGCGGTGTGCAGAAGGCCGAGGAGACGGAACTCCTTCCCGAAGATCTTGACGACGGCGCGATTGGGACCGATGCGATGCTGGATCATCGCGCTCTGGCGCCGATCAACCCACGTCAGGATGCCCGCCAGGTTGAGCACGAAGCCCACCATGATGAGGATCTTCACCGCCGCCCAAACGACCTGCGTCAATGTCATCGGTCACTCCGCGCCCAGTTGACCGGCGGTGGCTGACGGGGCCGCAGCCCTCGCGTCCGCTGCCCCGCCCACCAGCTTCGTCCGGATCTGCTTGAGGCTGGTCCAGGAGGGCTCGTAGCCGAGCGCCGTCGCGAGCGCCGCGAGCTGCGCCCAGGCCGGCTTGCTCGCCCCGAGCGGCTCGAGAGCCTTCTCGCTCACCTGGCGCATTCCCTTGGCGTTCACGAACGTCCCCGACTGCTCGGCCCAGGACGTCGCCGGCAGGACCACCGCGGCGACCTCCGTGAGCGGGCCAGCGTGCGCCGCGACGACGACCACCTTGGCCGACCGGAAGGCCTCGACCTCGGCCATCGCCGCACCGCCGAGGGCCAGGACGTGGGTGATGCGTGACGCCTGAACCTCGTCGAGGAGCGACGGAAGTGCCTTGACCCCGGGGACCAGCTGCTCGACGCCCTTCGCGTTCGGGTTCTTGTCGCGGTTGATGAGGATCGCGTCCTCGTATCCGTCCGGCTTGGCGCTCTTGAAGACGCTCTTGCTCCCGACGAGAACCGTCCCGAGTTCGCGCAGCGCCCAGTTGTCCTCGAGCGAGTGCTGCGCCGACAGGACGATGGCGATCGAATCCTTGGCGACGCCCTTGAAGAGAGCACGCGCCTCGTCGAGCGCCTTGGCGACGGACGCTGCCTTGCCCCGGACGACCGGCTCGACCACCCGGCCGTCGTGGGCCTCTTTGTAGGTGAGCATTCCCTCGTCACACATCCAGAACTTGTTGACCATCTCGTTGTCGCGCGGGCGGTACCGATAGGCCTTGTTGTATCGAGGGTCGTAGTCGAGGTGAGCGTTACACCCGGTCGCGCAGCCCTGGCAAACCGCGGCGGCCGTCCGTAGAAACCAGACCCTCGCCTTGAAGCGGAAGTCCTTCGTCGTCAGCGCACCGACCGGGCACACGTGCTCGGTCATGAACGTGTAGTGCCCGTCGAGCTGGCGCCCCGGCGAGACCACAATCTCGTTCAGGTTGCCGCGCTCGCGCATGTCGAGCACGGGATCCTTCGCGACCTCCGCCATGAACCGCACGCAGCGGGTGCACATGACGCAGCGCTCGCCGTCGTAGACGATCGTCGGCCCGAAGACGACGCCCTTGGGCTTGTGCACGGGCTCGTCGTGCATGCGCTTTTTCGTCTGCATGTGCTCCAGCCAGTAGTCCTGGAGCTTGCATTCGCCCGATTGATCGCAGATCGGGCAATCCACCGGATGGTTGAGGAGCAGGAACTCTTGGACGTCGTGGCGCGCCCTCTTGACGTGCTCGCTCGAGTCGGAGAGGACCTCCATCCCCTCGACCGCCGCCATGTAGCAGGATGGCTGGAGCTTCGGCTTCTGGACGGGCCGGTACTCGCCAGAGTTCGCGTCGAGCTCGAGAATGTCGAGCGTGAGAGCACGCTGCCCGGGCTTGGGGAGGATCTCCACGAGACACATGCGGCAGTTGGCCGGAGCCGTCAGCCCGGGATGCCAGCAATAGTGCGGGATCTCGATTCCGAGCTTCCACGCCGCACGGATGATGGTGTCACCCGGCTCGAAGGGGATGGATTTGCCGTCGAGTTTGAAGGTCGGCATTCTCGTTTTCCGCTCTTTTTTTCCCGTGCCTGGCGCTCAGTGAATCAGTGGTCGCACTCGCCACCGATCATGTTCAGCGAACCGAACGTCGGCACGATGTCGCTCAGCATGCGGCCCTCGATGAGCTTCGACAGGCCGCCGGTGATCTGGAAGCACGGCGGACGGATCCGCACGCGGTAGGGCGTCCCGCTGCCGTCGCTGACGAGGTAGTAGCCGAGCTCCCCGTTCCCGCCCTCGGTGTAAGAATAGACTTCGCCCTTGGGAACCTTCGCCCCCTCCATGACAAGCTTGAAGTGCTGGATGGTGGCTTCGATGGTGGTGTAGACGTCGGTCTTCGCCGGCAGGACCACGCGCGGGTCGTCGCAGTTGACGGGGCCGTCGTCCGCCATGCGCTCGAGCGACTGCTCGATGATGCGCCGGCTCTGGCGGATCTCGCCCAGCCGCACGAGGAACCGATCGAGCGTGTCCCCCTTGGTGCCCACGGGCACTTCGAAGTCGACCTCGTCGTACTTGAGATACGGGTGGTCCTTGCGAATGTCGTAGGCGACTCCGCTGGCCCGCAGACACGGCCCGGTCCACCCGAGGGCGACGGCGTCGGCGCCGCTGATGGGGCCCACGTTCTCCAGCCTGTCGAGGAAGATGCGGTTCTTGAGAAGCATCTTCTCGCCCTCCTCGACGAGGTGGACGATCTGCGCGAGCGACGCCCGGCAAAGACCCTTGAAGTCGGCCGTCGGAGGACTGGCCATCCCGCCGATGCGCCCGAACGAGTGCGTGAGGCGCGCGCCGGTTTCTTCCTCGAGGATGTCCCACACCATCTCGCGCGCCTTGACGAACCATAAGAACGGCGTGAAGGCACCGAGCTCCATCGCCATCGCGCCGGTGCAGGTGAGGTGATCGCTGACACGCGCGAGCTCGCCGAGGGCCATGCGATACCACTGACATCGCTCGGGTACGGCGAGGCCGCAGAGCTTCTCCACCGCAAGCGCGTACCCGACGTTGTTCAGCATCGGCGAGACGTAGTTGAGCCGATCGACGTACGGGAACACCTGGGCCCAAGTCCCGCGCTCGCACATCTTCTCGAAGCCGCGGTGCAGATAACCGACCTGCACGTCGGCCTTCACGATCGTCTCGCCGGAGAGCTCGAGCACGATGCGAACGGTGCCGTGCATCGCGGGATGCGACGGCCCGAGGTTCAGGTGCATGGGCTCGGCGGGGAGCTCGAGCTCGCCTTCTTCGAGGTCGATGTCTAAGGCTTCCATCGCTCAGTCGTTCTCGCTGCGCCCGTTCTCGACGCGCGGGGGCCCGTGGCGGCCAAAGGACATTCCCTCGTCCGGTCCGAAAGGCTCGAGCTTGCCGAGGGGGACGCCCGCCTCTTCCTCCGTACGGTACTCGATGAGCGGCTGCGTCCTGTCCGCCGGGTACGTCCGCTGGAGCGGATGCCCCTCGAACTCCGGGTACATGAGAATGCGCCGGAGGTCCGGGTGGCCGCGGAAACGCACTCCGCTCATGTCGAACACCTCACGCTCCAGCCAGTCCATCCCCGGCCAGATCGAAGTCACGCTGTCGATCTCCGCGCCTTCCATCTCGGCGTCGCCAACGCGCGCCTTCAGCCGGATGCGGTGCCGCTTCGATATCGAGTAGAGGTGCATCACGACTTCCATGCGACCGGCGTCCACGCGGTTCGGGTAGTCGACGCCGCAGAGGTCCACCGGAAGATCGAAGTCGAGCGCGTGGTCCTTCCGGAGAAATTGGCACACCGCCTTCCACGCCTTCGGAGCGACGACGGCGGTGTCGTCACCGAAGTCCGAATGCGTCTCGAGGATTGCCGCGCCGAAGCGCTCCTGGAGCTTGTCGAGGACGAACTTGCTCACGTCTGTCCCCCGTGCCCGAGCCCCCTCGCCTTCCGCTCCCCCTGCTCGATTTTCTCGATGGCGGGCAAGAGATCGCGCGGGTCCTTCGCTGACTTGCGCAGTTGCACGAGGCCGCTGGCGTTCTGCGCGGGGTCGAACCTCGGCTTGACGACGCCCGCGCGCCGCCCCCCGCTCGCGATCTTGTCCTGCAGGAGCATCAGACCGTCGAGGACGGCCTCGGGTCGAGGCGGGCAGCCGGGAATGTAGACGTCGGTCGGGATGATTTTGTCGGTCCCGGCGATCGTCGTGTAGTTGTCGTAGAAGCCGCCCGACGAGGCGCACGTTCCGAACGCCAGAACCCATTTGGGCTCCATCATCTGCTCGTAGATGCGCTTGAGCACGGGCCCCTGCCGCTGGCTGATGGTGCCGACCACCCAGAGAAGGTCGCTCTGTCGGGGCGAAAACCGCGGCGCCTCGGCGCCGAACCTCGCCAGGTCGAACCGCGGACTCGTGAGGGCCATGAACTCCATGCCGCAGCACGCGGTGACGAACGGGTACGCAAAGAGCGAGTACTTGCGCGCCCAGCCAAGAAGGTCGTCGACACGGGTCGTCGCGTAGCCTTGCTCGCTGCCTTCGAGCGTCAGCGAAGTCGCTTGGCCTAGGTCTCCCATTCGAGGGCTCCCTTTCTCCACACGTACACGAGGGCGACGACGATGACCCCCAGGAAGCTCAACATCTCCGCGAACCCCATCCAGCCGAGGTCGCGGAAGTGGATCGCCCAGGGATAAACGAAGACGGCCTCGATATCGAAGACGACGAAAAGAATCGCCGTGAGATAGAACTTCACCGAGAGCTTGAGGTGCCCGCCGGTGCTCTCGCTGCCACACTCGAACGGTGCGTTCTTCTCCGCGTTGGGCTTCTTGTGGCGGCCGAGGAAGGTCGCGACGCCCCAGAACGTGAACGCGAGGCCCCCCGCCGTGAGAAGCATGAGGAACATCGGGCCGTAGATGGCGATCATGGGGCGATAGCGCGCGGAAAAGGCTCGAGTTTTTCTAGTCCTCAGGTTCGGGCATGTCAACGACGGCCGCGAGCGAGTGTCACCCCAAAGCGCGCGAGCGCGTACCCGCGCGCGCGTGTGCGCGCCTAGCGTCCCAGCATGCTCGCTTTCCACGCCGTCAGCGGCACGCCCAAGGCGCCCTCGGCGGCGCGTAGCTCGTCGGCAATTTCCCGCTCGGCGACGCCAGCCTCGAGCGCGTCGCGGAGGCAGGCATAGGCCGCCACCCAGCGCTTGCGCAGGACCAGCGCGCGGGCGAGCGCCGGGAGGACCTGCGTGGGTGACCCTCCGAACGCGAGCGCGCGTCGCAGGGGGCCGATGGCCTCTCCGGGGCGATCACTCCGCAGGAGGGCCTCGCCGAGGCGCCGGAAGAGGTCCGCCGCTCCGATTCCCTCCTGCACGTACTGGATTCCGATGCGGAAGACTTCTTCGGCCTGTTCGGAGTCACCCAGGTTCACGCACGCCGTCCCCAGCAGCCCGAGTCCCTTTGCGATGAGGGCCCGCGCGTCCGGCGTGATGAGCTGCCCCTCGGGAGTGCGGAGGAAGATCGCGAGAGGGGCCGGCCAGGTGCCCAGGAGCTGGACCACTTTCGACCATTCCTGGCGAAGCGACGCGGACTCGGCCTCGGTGACCTTCGATAGATCGATGGCGCTTCGCGACCCCGTGGCGACACGCTCGAGCTCTTCCCGGACAAGCCCGCGGATTCGTCCGCGAAAGGCGTCGACCTCGTGCGTCTCGTCGACGCCATCGTGGGAGATGACGAGTTCGGCGCCCTTCTTCTCTCCCACCACCAGCATGCGGAGCGAGTAGCCGTACAAGGGTGCCAGCAGCAGATAGCGCACTCCGATGAAGAGCTGGATGACCTCGATGTCCGTATCCCGCGTAGGCTCGGGAGCCCTCTTGTCGTCCTCGACGAGCAGCGCTCCCACGAGGCGCCGGCGGAAATCCGCCAGCGTTAGGCGCTGAGGCTCGAGGCCCTCCTCGGACTCGCCGCCGACGACGAAGTCGACGAGAGAGAGCTCCGGGTTGCGCCTGTCCACCGTGAGGGCGGTAATCCGTGCCCCGACGATGATCGAGAAGGCGAAGAACCGCTCGCCGATGATCTCGCAGAGGGCCTGGAAGGACCCGATGCCCTCCCCGATGCGCTCGAACCAGCCGTCGGTCCGGACGGCATCGAGATCGAACTCGCGCTGCCTTTTCTCGCTCATCTAGACGCCGACTCGAGCCGACTCGATAAGGTTATCAGAATCGCGCCCGCGGCCCTGACGGGGATTGCGCGCTGCCCCAGTGAATGCAGACGGGCATCACCCCGCATCCCTCGCACTGGCCCTTGTCCCGCCGGGAAGGGCAGCCTTGCAACATACCCATGTGGCAAAGGGAGAAATCGTATTTGGTCGGATCGGCAGGGTCGAATCTGGCCAGCCTCTTCGTTATCTCTTCGGTGGTTCGCCACGACGTCCCCCCTCGGCGTGTCAGACCGAGGTTTCGAGCCAGCTTGTGGATGTGCACGTCGACCGGCACGAGCAAGAGCGCGGGGTCCACGTTCCACATTCCGAGGTCGACGCCGTCCGCCGGACGGACCATCCAGCGGAGGAAGAGAAGCAGGCGCTTGCTGCCGCTCGGCCCGCGCGGGTCGGGGAGGAGGTGGCCCGGACCACGGCGGGGACCGTCTCGCCGCAGGCCGCCGGTGGACCGGATCGCGTCGCACCAGGCGCCAAGCGCCTCGCGGAACGATTCCTCCGTACGCAAGTTGGCCTCGAAGAGCGCGCCGAGGGAACCGTGGGCGCGCTGCACCGCCCGGGCGCCGGCCAACAAGCGAGCGACGTCGTCACCGACGAAGACACGGTGCTTCCATCCGCGAAGGCGAGCTCGCAGGCGACGCCCGTCCTCGGCGGCGAGGGCCGGCCGGGGCCCTACGCGCGACAGCAGATCCTCCAGCTTGGCGCGAATCGTCGTGACGTTGCCGAACGCCACGCAAGCCGCCACCAGCGCGACGAGTTCGCGGTCGTCGGCGCGTGCATAGCGATGGACGATGCCGACGGGATCGGCCTCGCGCCGGGCGACGACCTCGCAGCGCCTCATCACGGCGTCGAGCGCGCTCTTCACCGCGCGGTCGCGCGCGTTCAATCGATTTCCCATGTCTTCGGCGACTCCGAGCGCGGGGGGAGCTTGGCCGCGCGTCGATCGGCCGCGACGTACCGCCCGTGCGCGTGCTGCAGGCGGAGCCGGGCGATGGGCAGCCACGGGTCGCGGCCGCTGGAGCCGCTCGAGCCGGCTACGTAGCGGCCCCAGTGACGCTCGGCGAGTGCCCAGGATGCGGCCTCGTCGCGCGCGTCCTTGGCGGCAACGGCCCCGGCCGCAGCGCCGAGAGCGAGGTACCAGTCACGCTCCCACTCGGGAACGAAGAACACGCTGCCTGTCTCGTGGATCTCGGTCCAGCCCGTGACGACGCGCAACGTCGGGCCCGACGCGGAGAACACCACCTTCTGCCAGCTGATGGCCTTGGCCTTGGCCGCGGTCTCGACGGCGTCCCTTGGGTCTCCCGAGCGGTCCAGCGCGACCGCGAGATCCCAGAGGGTCAGGACGTGCGTGGAGATGACGGACTCGCTGTTGGGAAGCTCCAGGCAGAGGCGGATCGCTTCTCGGAACGTTCCCAACGCATCGTCGATGAGCCCGAGCCGCATCTCGGCCTCGCCCATGTTCATCATTTCCGACGCGCGCGCGCGGTCGTCTTCGAGACGGGGGATGTAGCGCCGCCAGGTTGCGAGCTCTTCGACGGGCCGATTCAGCTTGGCGTAGGCATAGGCAAGCGCCTCGAGGGCCTGGGTCGCTCCGGGATGATCGGGCGCGGCCTCGAGGGCGGGAACGAGGGTTGCGACGGCGCGCGGATAGAGCTCGAGCCGACCGTAGACGATGCCCAGGTCGAACCGCAGCCGGACGTCGGGGCTGCTGGCGGCGCGGGCGTCCTCGAGCATCGCGCGGGCCGCCTGGAGGCGAAGCTCGTCCTCGCGTGTATTCTCGCTGGCTGGCAGGAGCCGCTCCACCCTCACGTGAAGGGCCCAGCGGTCTTGTTCGGCAGGATCTCGGGCGATGTCCCAGGCGCTCGGCGGCGTGTCCGCGTGAAGCGGGAGCACGGTGGACAGGATTGACGCCGCAATCGCGGCGCGGGCGAGCCGCGTCATCGGTGCGCCTTCGGCGCGGTGCGCTTGGCGAGCGCCGCGAGGTGAACGCGCGCGTGCTCCGACCACGGCCCTTTGGGTGCGCCGTCCAGATACGTCTGCCACGCGTCGTGCGCCCCCGCGGCGTCGTTGGCCTCGAGCGCGAGCCCCACGAGGGCCGAGGCCTCCGCCGGGGCGACCGCGATGGCCTCCGTGGCTCCGTTCGCGGCGACGAGCCGCCGCGGATCGCCGCGGAGCCGCTCCGAGAGAAGCGCCCGCGCCTCTTCGACCTGTCCGCCGCGATCGAGGGCGACCGCGAGCGCCAGTGCGGCGACGTCGCGGATGTCGTCCTCGGGGGACTCGCGCAGCGCTTCGCGAAGCGCCGCGTTCGCGTCGTCGAGCCCGGCGGTTCCTCGCGTCATCGCGACGAGGCCGGCCTCGAGGGCAAGCGTCGCCTGATCTGTCTTGGAGAACGCCGACGCTCGGGGAAGAAGGTCGCGGTAGGCGTCGGACGCCTCGTTCCGGCGGCCGGTTCGCGCGAGCGCACGGGCCCACGCGAGCAGCGCCAGCGGATCGTCGAACGCCTTGCCTTCGCGGCCCTTGGCGTCGACGAGCACGGCCAGCGCTTCATCGAGGCGTCCGAGCGCCAGCAGCGCACGACCCTCCAGAGCCCGCGACGCCCCGTGCCCGGGTAGGACGCGCTCGGCCTCGCGCGCGGCTTCGAGCGCGGCCTCCGCGGCTGTCGACGGCCCCGCCAGCTTCGACGCGGCGCCCGCGACGAGGTTGCAATAGCGCCTCAGCTCGGGCGACTTCGCGCGTTCCCAGACGTTCGCGACGCGCCCACTCTCGTCGGCACACTCCGGCGGACGCCCGCTCGACCAGGGGCCGGCGACGATCTGGGCGAAGACGAGAGCGGCGGCGAGAGGCATCGCACCCAGAAGGTAGCGCCGCGCGCGTCTAACCGCGAAACGGGTCCCTCAGCGCAATGGTCTCGTCGCGCCGAGACCCTACGCTGAGAAGGACGACCGGGCACGCCGCGTCTCTTTCGATCCGCTCGACATAGCGCCGCGCCGCCTCCGGCAGAGCCGAAAGCTCTCGCGCCGCGCCAAGCTGGTCGCGCCACCCCGGGAGCGACTCGTAGACCGGAGTCGAGCGTTCCAGATCGTCGATCGGAAAGTCCTTCGTGACGCCGTTCGGGGTCTTGTATGCGACGCACACCTTGAGCTCGTCGAGGCCCGTCAGGACGTCCAGCTTGGTCAGCGCGAGGCCGTCGAGACCGTTGACTCGGACCGCGTACCTGAGGGCCGGTAGATCGAGCCATCCCGTACGCCTGGGACGCCCCGTCACAGAGCCGAACTCGTCGCCGATCTTTCGCAACCGTTCGCCAACCTCGTCGCCAAGCTCCGTGGGAAAGGGACCGCCCCCGACCCTCGTGCAGTACGCCTTGACGAGGCCTACGACGAAGTCGATACGCGACGGACCAACGCCCGCACCCGTGCACGCGCCGCCGGCGGTCGCGTGCGAGGATGTCACGAACGGATACGTCCCGTGGTCGACGTCGAGGAGCGTCCCCTGAGCGCCCTCGAAGAGCACGCGCTTGCCCTCTCGCACTGCTTGCTCGACGATCGACGACGTCTCCGCCAGGAGCGGGACGATCCGCGGCGCAAGTACCGCGAGTTTGTCCATTACCTCTCGCACCGCGGGTGGCTCGCCACCGAGCGCTCGTATCGTGGGCTCCCAGCACGCAAGAGCGTGCTCGACGAGCACCTGCGTCCGCCCCAGATCGCGAAGGGCTCCGAGCGGCACGCCGCGCCTTCCTGTCTTGTCCTCGTAGCAGGGGCCAACTCCCCGCTTGGTCGTCCCGAGGGCGCCCGGCCTCTGCTCGCGGAGGCCGTCGACGAGCACGTGGTACGACAAGATCGCGTGGGCGCGGTCGCTGACGAGGAGTGATCGGCCGGCCCGGAGCAGCCCTCGGTTGGCGAGTTCGTCGAGCTCGCCGAGAAGGCTGGTCGGGTCGATCACCATGCCCTGAGCGAGGACGCACGTCGTCTGCTCGCGCAGGATCCCACTCGGGATCAGGCGGACCACGAGCTTGTCGTTGCCGACGACCAGCGTATGGCCGGCGTTCGGCCCGCCGCCGAAGCGCACCACCATGTCCGCGTGCTCGGTGAAGATATCGACGATCTTCCCCTTCCCCTCGTCGCCCCACTGCGCGCCGACCACGACGACGGCGGTCATCTATGTCCTCTTTCTCCCACGGGCGACGCGATGCTAGCGCCGCTGTCCGGGTCCACCCAGCCCGTCGCGTCGAGCACGTGACTGAATCCCCATGCGCGCGCCCAGTGCAAGGCGCTCGCTCTGTCGTCCGCGACCACCGCGGCGATTCCCTTTGCCCGTAGCTCCGTCAAGCGCGCGTCGTCCGCCCGGCCGACGACGACGACGCGGGCCGCGCGCTCTTCGACGGCGCCAGCCGACCGCAGGGCCTCGCCGACCCGATCCAGATCGAGCCCGAAGCCTGCAGCCGGAAGGTCCCACCCGAAGCGCGCGAGAAGCTCGTCGTAGCGGCCGCCCGAGCCGACCGAGTCGCCCGTCCCCGGCGCGTACATGTGGAAGATCGTCCCCGTGTAGTAGGCGAGGCCGCGAACCTCGCCGAGATCGGCCGTCACGTGCCCTCCGAGGCCCCGTGCAACGGCTGCGTCGTAGAGCGCAAGAAGGCGTGCGGCTGCGGGACCGGCCGGCGTTCGCGCCATCAACGCCGCTCCCTCCGCCAGCGCGTCACGCTTTCCGTGAAGCGATGGGAGAGCGAGGAGGACCTCCGCGTGCGGCGTCCGCGCCAACGTGCAGGCGTCGTGGAGATCCGCCTCGTCCTTGCGCGCAAGGGCATCCGAAAGGAGCGCTTGGTGCTCGGCCGGGAGCTCGGCGAGCAGGCCGCGGACGACCCCCGCGTCTCCAAGGTCTATCGTGAAGCGCTCGAGCCCCGCGGCCTCCAGCGCGTCGATGGCCAGCGCCAGAAGCTCGAAGTCCCCTTCGGCGCCCGCGGTGCCGGCGAGTTCGACGCCCACCTGGGGAATCTGGCGGTGCTTTCGGGCCTGTCCGCTCCGCCTGCGCATCACGGTGCCCTCGTACGCCAGACGGAACGGCGGCGGTCGGCCTCGCAGGCGGGTCGCGATCATCCGCGCGATCTGCGGGGTCATGTCGGGACGAAGCGCCGCCACTTCGCCCGACTCTGGTTCGACGAAGCGAAGCACGTCCGTGGGATCGAGCGTGCCGAGCCCCCTCTCCAGGACTTCGGCGAACTCGAAGACCGGTGGGGTGACGACCGCGTAGCCATGCATTGCAAAGCGATCGAGTGTCTTTCGCGCAAGCGCTCGCCGCGACGCGGCCTCTTCGGGCAAGAGATCACGCATACCCGCGGGGAGCGGGTGCTCGAGAGAGCGAGGAGGCGCGGGGACTGACATGGCCACAAACCCCGCGAGACGTTTCACATCGAGAGCGCGCGGTCAACCCGGCTCCGCGACGACCTCGGTCGTCGTCGCGACCGATACCCCATCCGGCACCTGTCGCCGATCCAACAGCTTCCCGACGAGAAAAGCCAAAGAATTTCAACGTGAGCTTCCGCGGCATGAGCGTCGCACCAACGTGGATGCACGCGCCAGGAAAGGCGCCACCCAACCAACCAGCGAGCAGAACAGCCCATGGCCTTCTCAATCGACAAGTCGACCCTCCGCGGCGCAGCGGACGGAGACTCCGCGGCGCTCCGTACCCTCGTCACGGCGCTCGCGCCGCACATAGAGAAGCAGCTCCTCCGGTATCCGGTTTCGGAGGACGACCGGCGGGATCTCCTCCAGGCTACGCTCGTGCAGATCGTGCGACGGGTGGGATCCTTCCGGGGGGATTCGAGCTTCTCGACCTGGCTCTTCCGCGTCACGGCCAACGAGGCCCTCATGATGATGCGGACGCAGAGGCGCCACCGGGCGAGGCTCGTCGGAGGCCTGGACCTGGAAGAGCTCGGCAACCTCGGGGCGGCCAACGACGGGAGCGCAGACCGGCGAGGCGACGATACGGCGGCGGCCAGCGAGCGCGACGCGAGGGTGCGCCAAGCGCTCGACGAGCTACCCGCGGACTACAGGGACGTCGTCGCGATGCACTACCAGCACGATCTCGGACTGCACGAGATCGCCGCCCGCCTGGCGACCACGGAGAGCGCCGTGCGTTCGCGCCTGCACCGCGCGCGGTCGCGTCTGCGCGAGATCCTCGAGCGCGGGCCTCTCGGCGCACACATCGCCGCGGCGTGACGCCACGCTTCATGCGGGCGCTCAGACCCGTCGCACGACGTGCCCCACGAAGAACGGGCCCATCTTCTCGATGAACTCGCTCGTCTGACGGGTCTTGCGCATCGCCTGTACGAGGTGGGAGAGCGGGTGAAGATCACGCCCGACGAGTCCGATGACGAACTCGTTGTCGTGCGGGTCCAGCCCGTGGCACGCGAGGCGAACGTCGGTGGCGAGTCCCTGTGCGCCGTAGGCCATCCCGATCTGGGCGTGCTCGCGGAGGATCTGCGACTGCTCGTGCGGCTCCAGTCTGGCGAAAGCCGGCGTCCGCCTGAGGGGGTACCAGACGTGCCAGGGACACGCCTCGTTCGTCACGTTCTCGATGGGTCGCCGGAGGAGCGACCACTCGAGGTCGGGCTCGTGGCCCGTCGCGTACGTGCGACCCATCATGACGAAGTCGCGGCGTAGCGCGAGCGGGGCGAGACGTTCGTCGTCGAAGATCTTGCGGACGGCTTTCACGAAGTGGTCGGGGGATTCGCTCCACGTCAGCACGCCGAGGCCGTGGGGCGACATGACGTCCGCGTACACGACGCCGCGCACGCTTGCGTGGGAGCAGCGATCGGCCAGGTGCGAGGCAAGGGCGTCGGCGCGTGGTTCAGGCGAGTCGAAGACCAGAAGCTGCATGAAGAGCCGACGGTCCACCGACTGCCGCGCGCCTTCGCGCTTGCCGCCGTGCTCTGAGACGTCGATTGTGGGCAAGCCCGGCTCTCGCGCTGCTTCGCTCATTGGTAAGGCGCACCCTAGTACTCTGGCCCCCAGCGGGCACGACGCTCCGCCTCGTTCCCACGTCGTCCGTGTAGGCGTATGTCGTTTCAAGTCGATTTTTCACACGCTCGATCACTGAACTGGGGTACCACGTCCCGGTCAACCGGCGCAGGCACGTCGCAGGCACCGGCACCGAACGCGTCATTCGACAGGAGGATTACTATGGTTGGTCGTCGCAATTGGGTCGCGGCCGTCGGCATCGGCGGCGTCGCGTTTGGGGTGGTCCTGGGCAGCACGGTCGTCGCGTCGAACGCGGGCGCCGTCGTCGAGCTCACCGCGAAAGAGGCGGGCGCTCTCGAGGCGAAGGAGGCAGGCGTTATCGAGCTCGCGGCGAAAGAGGCAGGCGCTCTTCAGCTTGCGTCGAAGGAAGCAGGAGCTCTCGAGCTTGCCACGAAGGAGGCAGGTGCCTTCGAGTTCGCAGCGAAGGAGGCAGGTGCCCTCCAGCTTTCGGCCAAAGAAGCCGGCGTTATCGAGCTTGCCGCGAAAGAGGCAGGCGCGGGCGAACTCGCAGCGAAGTAGGGCTTTGCCCGACTTCCTGCGGTCAGCGCCCTTCGCCGCCACCAGCCGCCGGGCTCACACGCATCGTGTGGAGCCCGGCGACTTTGTCCTCGTAAGCGCTCTTCATGCGATCGAGCAGCGCTCGGTCTCGCGATAGGTCGTTGAGCTCGGAGGGGTCGCGGGCGAGATCGAAGAGTAGGTAGAGCGGCCCGCCTTCGGACATGAGCTTCAGCCCCGGCGTGTCGCCGTGGATGAAGGCTCGGTGCTGCGAAACCTGCGGACCGGCGGGCATGTCGATGTAAACGTCCCGCTCCTCGACCGCCTCGTCGGGCAAGGCGATGGCCGCCGAGTTGCTCTGTCCCGAGAGCTCGCCCGCGGCCGGCTGGGGGATGCCCATCACGTCCAGCAGCGTCGGCGCGAGATCGATGAGGCTGCGCTTCTCGGCGACCCGATGCGGCTTCACTCCCGGGACGTAGGCAAGGAGCGGCACTCGAACGAGCGGCTCCCAGAGGTCGACGCCGTGCCAGTTCATTCCGTGCTCGTCGAAGGCCTCGCCGTGATCCGCCGTGAGGAAGATGGCCGTCTTGCGGCCCCACGGCTGGGACTCGATGAAATCGAAGAGCCGGCCCAGGTGATGGTCCGTGAACCATACTTCGCCGTCGTAGAGAGGCTTTGCCCAGCTCTTGGCTCCCGGCCGAAAGTCGGGCGCCTCCGCGTGCGACACGTAGTTGGCGTGGGGGTCGAAGTAGTGGACCCAGAGAAAGAAGCGGCCTTGCGTATTGGCGGGATCCGACAGGAGACGGATGGCTGCGTCCGTCAGGCGGGCGCTCGTGACCGACGAGTCCGTGTCGCCCCCCGACTCCGGCGGCATCGCCGAGAGATCCCACACGTCCATGCCCTGGCCGAGGCCGTACCGAGGCTTGAAATACCAGTGCGGGGCTGCACCCATCGTGTGGATCCCCGCCGCGTGGAACCGCTCGGCGAGGAACGTATTGCCGGGCAGATACGTGTCGAAGTGAGCCCCGTCGCGGAGGCATTCGCTTGGGTATTTGCCGATCATCGTCGGGCCGAGGCTCTTTCCCGTGTACGACGCCATCGAATATGCGCGCTCGAACACGGTCGACCGCTCGGCGAGCGCGTCGAGACTCGGTGAGACCGGGCGCGCATAGCCCATGAAGCCGAGGTCGATGCGAAGGGTGTCCACCGTGATGAGCACCAGATCGAGATCGGGGGGAAACGCGCCTGGCGGCCGCGGGGGCGGAGCCGGGGGGCCGGGATGCGGCAACGGAAGGTCGGCCCCGGAGCAGTCCTCGTCGATTCCGTTGCCGGGCACGTCCACCGCGAGCGGGTAGCGCGTTGGGTCGGTGTCGTCGCAATCGCCACCGCCGAAGAGAGCCGAGGCCCCATCGTGGTCGCGATCGGTCGCCCGCCGTGCGAGAGCGAGGCCGATTCGTCCGAGCGGAGCGGTGCGCTCGATCGCGCTCGCGATGCTCGGGTCGACGGAGAGAGCGCGCGCCTCGGTGAGGACGAGGGACCACGCCGCGACGACCGCCGCCAGCGCCACACCGACCCGGCCCCACCGGTGGGCTCGGGAGGCTCGCTCTCCAATCAGCGCGCAGACGGCGATGACCACGGCGGCGACTGCGGGAGACAGATCGAGTTCGGGCCTCGTGAGGACGCCAAGGATCGCGAGAGGCGTGGCGCCGCTCCCGCTTTCGTCGCCAAGGCGAACGCCGATGGTCGCGAAAGAAAGGGCATAGGTCGCGCCGCACGTGGCGGCGACCAGCGGGCTGACATGGGCGGCCAGCGTGCGAGCGGTCGCCGGGACCACGCCGAGGACGGACGCGCCCGTGAAGAGGAGCATCACGATCGAGGCGGCTGCCACTTCCACTCCCGCCTCGGCGGCAGGTCCGTGCGTCATCGCCTGGCGGGCGGCGTGCGCGCAGGCGACGGCCCACGCAAGGGTCGCGAACGGAAGCACGAGAGCCAGCGCCGCGGCGCGGGCGCGCTCACCGCCCTCCAGCTTGGCGACGTCGGCAATCGCCGCGCGGAAGCTCCAGCGCCGGTGCGGATCGAGCAGCATCCCCGCCACGGCGACCGCGAGCCCAACGGCGGTCGCGATGGGCGCAAGCACGGCGAGATCGCCCATTGCCACGGCCCCCAGCGGCACCTGAGCCGCGCTCACCGCCCGGGTCGCCTCCACGAAGGCGACCGCGACGGCGCCACACAGTCCACCGGCCACCGACAAGACGGGGCGCGCGAACCAGCCTCTCGGGACGGCCGCGCTCACGGCCCTGGCGCGTCCGGCTTGACGTAGTTCTCCACCAGTCTTGCCCGCTTTGCCTGCAGCGCCTCGACCATCGGCCCGAGCTTGGCCGGGTCGCCGGCGAGATCGCGTGCCTCGTCCGGGTCCTGCTCGAGGTCGTAGAGCTGGTACTGGCGCCCGCCCAGGTGGATCAGCTTGAGCCCCGGCGTCGCGCCGTGGAGGATCGCGCGCCGCATGTGCGTGTAGGGGCCGTCCGGCATGTCGAGGTAAATGTCGCGCTCTTCGTAGTCCGTGCCCCCCTCCGATCGCAGGTCGCCGGCCATGCTCACGCCGGAGAGCTCGCCGGCTCCCGGCTGCGGGATCCGCATGAGATCGAGCAACGTGGGGACCAGATCGACGACGCTCCGCTTCACCGGTACGCGGCGCGGCGCGACGCCCGGGACGTGCAGAACGAGGGGCACCCGTACCAGCGTCTCCCATATCTCGTGACCGTGCTGAAAGGCGATCCCATGCTCGCCCAGCGACTCGCCGTGGTCGCTCGTCACGACGACGATCGTATCCTTGGCCCAGGGCTGCGCGCTGATGTGATCGAGCAGGTGGCCGATGGCCTGGTCGGTGAACCACACTTCGCCGTCGTAGAGGGCGCGCATCTGCCATCCCGGTGCCCTTGACGGGTCGACGAACGCCGGCGCTCCCTCGTGACGCACGTACTGCGCGTGCGGGTCGAAGTAGTGCACCCAGAGAAAGAAGCGTCCGGAGCTCGCGTGCGCGTCGAGGAGCTTCAGCGCAGCCTCCGTGAGCTGCGGACTGGTCACGCTCGTGTCCGTATCGCCCTGACCGGAGGGGGGAACGGCCGACGTATCGAAGAGATCGACACCCTGGGTTATCCCCCACGGCTCGCGGAAGTACCAGTGGGAGGCGGCGCCCATCGTGCGGATGCCGGCTCTCTTCAGCCGCTCGGCAAGGAATGTGTTGCCCTGGTAGTACCGGTTGAAGTGGCCTCCGTCGCGTAAGGTTTCGCTCGGGTATTTGCCGATCAACATCGGGGCCAGCGCCTTGCCCGTGTATGAGGCCATCGCGTACGCGCGCTCGTAGACGACGCTGTCCTTGGCGAGCGCGTCGAGGTTCGGGGTGGTGGGCTTGTCGTACCCGAGAAAGCCCAGCTCGGAGGCACGAAGCGCGTCCACTGTAATAAGGATGAGGTTCAGGTCCCGATCGACGATCGCGGTCGTCGGCGGCTCGGACCCCGCCGGCGGCAACGGCCGGATCGCGGGGAGGTCCGACCCCGAGCAGTCTTCGTCGATGCCGTTGCCCGGGATGTCCACCGCGAGCGGAGAGATCCGGGGATCGTGATCGTTGCAGTCGCCCCCTCCGAAGAAGGGCGAGACGCCGTCGTGGTCGCCGTCCGTCGCCCGGCGGGCGATGGCGAGCCCGATGCTGCCGAGCGGAGCGTGCCGCTCGACGGCTCGGGCGATGCTCGGATCGCGCTCGAGGGCGTGGGCTTCGCGCGCGGTGACGCAGAGAGGGCCCGCGATACTCGCGAGCGCAACGAGGGTCGCGAGCGGCCGCGCGGGCCGCGCCATGAGAGCCAGGGGCGCCAGCCACGCGCACGTCGCGATGGCGGCCAGATCCACCACCGGACGGAGGTCGAGCTCGCCGCGCTTCAGCACTCCCAGGATTCCCAGCGCGGGCGCCCCGTCTCCCCCTGCGTCGCCGAGATACACTCCGAGTGCGAGGACGCACAGAGAGGCGCCGAGAGCCGCGCCTCCCGTCAGCGCGGGATCGATGGCCCGTGGCCAGCGCGCGGCGACCGACGCCAGCCCGCGCCGGACGGACGGCAGCAGCGCGAGCGCGGCTGCGCACAGCCCCAAAAGACCCTCGACGGACTCCACCGCCAGCGCGAATCCCGCGACTCTAGGCGATCCGTGGGCGAAACCGGCTCGCCCGAGCGTCGCCGTCATCAGCAGCCACACCGTGGCAATGCCGCACACGAGCGGCGCGAGGGCCGCCGTCCTCGAGCGCGCGAGCACCGGCTGCACACGAGCCGCGGCCAGCCGCTCCGACGGTGAACGCGGTACCCCGGGCTCGAGGAAGAGCGCGGCCCCAGCCACGAGGCCACCGAGCCCCAGCGCCAGCGGCGCGAGCACGCCGAGCTCCGCCAGCGCGAGCGCCGAGAACGCCTCGTGGGAGCCGCCGACGAGCGCCACCTCCCGGGCCTCGGCCAGGGCCACGAGCAGGGCGCCCAACGATGCGCCCATCAACGAAAACAGGATGCGGGATGCGGTCGTCTTCGTAGCGGATGGGAGCTTAGCGCTTCGAGCGCGCCAGCGGATGCGCCGCGTCGTAGACGCGCAAGAGGTGCTCCATCGAGACGTGCGCGTAGCGCTGGGTCGTCGAGAGAGACGCGTGGCCCAGCATCTCCTGGATGGCGCGCAGGTCCGCGCCGCCGTCGAGCATGTGCGTCGCGCACGTGTGCCGGAGGGCGTGCGGATGGAGATCGGCCCGACCGGCCCCGGCGGCCCCGTAGGCGTGCACCAGCTTCTCCACCGCGCGCGGGTAGATGCGCGCGCCTCGTGCCGTGAGAAAGAGCGCCTTTGGGTCCTGGGTCTTGCGCGCGGGGTGCACCATCCCGGCCCGGACCGTGATGTAGAGCAAGATCGCCTCCACGCTCTTTCGGCCGAGGGGGACCACGCGCTCCTTGCGTCCCTTGCCAAGGACGCGGGCGCTCGCCGCGGGAAGGTCCACGGCGTCGACGTCCAGGCCGCAAAGCTCGCTCACTCGCAAGCCGGAGCCGTATAGCGTCTCGAGGATGGCTCGGTCCCGGCGCGCGACGGCGCCATCGCCGAGAGGGCTCTCGACCACCTCGCGGGCGGCATCGACCGAAAGAAGCGTGGGCAGTCCGCGCCGCACCTTCGGCGTGACGAGCTGGTCGGCCGGAGACGATGCGATCACCCCGCGCCGCCGCATCCAGCGCATCCACGTCCGGACGGCCGCGACCTTTCGCGCGATCGAGCTGGGGGCGTGCTTGCGCGCGAGCACCGCGAGCCAGCCACGGAGGAGATACACGTCAACCGCCCGGACGTCGTCGACCGCCGCCGACGCGCGCTCACGGGCGAAGGCGGCGAGGCCGGCGACGTCGTGCTCGTACTCGACGACCGTGCGCGGGGACGCCCGCGCCGCCTCGAGGTGCTGCACGAACGCACCGATCGATTCGTCGAGGGTCACGCTCGAGCGCTACCATGAGGGCGCAGGGCGCAGCCAATTCGCGGCAACGGCGCTTCGTGCGCCGCTGCAACCGGGCCGAGAGGACACACGTATGCGCGCGATGATTCCTCTTCTGTCCGGCCGGGCCCGCGCACTGTGGGAACGCGCTCGACGCGAGCACTCGACGCCAGGCGAGATCGGCTTCGCGGTCGGGGTGGGCGTCTTTGCGGGGTGCACCCCGTTTCTAGGGCTTCATATGTGGATCGCCCTCGCTCTGGCGACGCTGCTGCGCCTCAACCGCCTCTGGGCCTTCGCCGGCTCACGCCTCTCGATCTTGCCGGTCTTTGCATGGGTGGGATTCTGCGAGATCGAGTGCGCCCACCGCCTACGGACGGGCGCATGGGCGCCGCTCGCTCCGGGCGAGGTCGTCGCGCACGGGGCCGAGCTTCTGACGGACTGGTTGGTAGGGACCGTTCCCGTCGGCGGGGGACTCGCGGTGCTGGCGGGGGCGATCGCTTACGCCGTGGCGCGCCGCTGGGAGAAAGACGCTACGCCGCGCAGGCGCGCCGGATCTCGTCCGCCGTCTTCGGAATCCCCGCCGTCAGCACCTCCGACCCCGACTCCGTGACGAGGACGTCGTCTTCGATCCGGACGCCGATGCCCCGCCACTCGGACGGCACGCTGTCGTCGTCGGGCGAGACGTAGATCCCCGGCTCGACGGTCAACACCATGCCAGGCTCGAGCCTGCGCGCCTTGTGGTCGACGAAATACGCTCCCACGTCGTGCACGTCCATGCCTAGCCAGTGGCTAGTCCGGTGCATGAAAAAGCGCTTGTAAGCCTCTGCTTTTATTAGTTGCTCTGGATCCCCTGACAGGAGACCGAGACCCAGGAGCCCGCGTGCGATGACCTCGACGCTCTTGCCGTGGATCTCGTCCAACGTCACGCCGGGACGGACATCGGCGATGGCGCTCACCTGGGACTCGAGGACTAACTCGTAGATGGCCTGCTGCTCTCGCGAAAATGCCCGACCCACCGGGAATGTGCGCGTGACGTCGCTCGCGTAGTAGCCGTACTCGCACCCCGCATCGATGAGGAGCAGATCGCCGGCTTCGATCCGCCGGTCGTTCTTCCGGTAATGGAGAACGCACGCGTTGGGGCCGGAGCCCACAATGCTTCCGTAAGCCGGGCGCTCGGAGCCGCGACGTCTGAACGTATCGATCAGCAGGGCCTCGACCTCGTACTCGTGCATGCCCGGCCGGGCGCGAGCCATCGCGAGCTCATGAGCTTCTCGCGTGATGCGCGCCGCGGCCCGCATCGTTTCGACTTCGCCCGGCGACTTGCGAAGGCGCATCTCGTGCAGGATGACGCCCGGGTCGACGAGCTCCGTCGGGGCGACGATCCCCAGTCGCTGGCGCGCGCGGACGCGATCGATGGCCGCGAGGAGGCGCTCGTCGAAGCGCCGGTTCGATCCAAGGCGATGGTAGATGCGGCAGCGGTCCTGGAGGAGGGCGGGCAGCTTTTCGTCGATTTCCGAGACGGTGAAGGCCTGGTCGGCACCGTAGATTTGCCGGGCACCGTCCACCCCGGCGCGGTGGCCGTCCCAGATCTCCCGCTCGCGATCGCGTGAGCGCACGAACAGGGTCGTCTTGCGCTCGGCGGCGTCGAGGACAAGTACGCTCTCGGGCTCGTCGAAGCCCGTCAAATAGAAGAAGTCCGAGTCCTGGCGGTACTCGTGTTCGACATCGTTGTTGCGCACGAAGACCGATGCCGCCGGCAGGATGGCGACGGCCGACCTACCGGACGCAGCCATTGCATCGAAGAAGGCGCCGCGGCGCTTCGCGCAAGCTTCGAGGTCAGGCGCGCCCATGATCGTCCTATGGCCTTCTTTGTCGGGAAACGAGGCCGACCGCAAGCAGCAAGTGCGCGAAGAGAGAGACCGACCGCCCTCGATCATCGGATCGAGCCGGCGTTGCGGCACCCGAAGTTGGCCCACATTGGCGCCTTCCGTGAAAATCGCGCCCATGACCATCCGCGATGACCGCCGACGCAAGCGCAGCCAGGACCCGCTCGTCGCTCTCCACTACCAGCTGGCGTACGCGCGCGACGAAGGGCGCCACGATGCCATTGTCGTCGCCGATGACGCGGGGGTGGTCGTTGCCGGAGCCGGCGCCTGGGCCGTCTGCGAGGAACTGGCCGCGTACGCCCCCCTATTGGCGCAGGGGGGCTGGACTGAGCCGGGGATGAGCGCCGGCGGCTCACGCGTCGCCGAGCTTCGTGGCCAGGTCGACATCAAGCCGGTCGACGTCGATGGACAGATGGTCCTCCTGTGCGCCCGCGGCGGTGAATCACGCCTGGGCGCCATGGATCGCGCCGCGCAAGGCGTCGCGCGGATACTTAGTCTGTGACCTCGGTCACAAACCAAGCTACGACCACCCCGTGAGGCGTGGGGCGCCATGAGCGACAAAGATCCGGGCGACCGTCGGCGGCGACTCGACAGCGTCATCCCCGAGCTCATCAAGAGAGCCGTCGAGCTGGGCGTCGAAAAGGCGGCCGAGGCTCCGGACAACCTCAAGGAGTTCGTGGGGGGCATGAAGCTCCCGCGCGAGGCCGTGAACTACCTCCTCGCGCAGGTCGAGGAGACGAAAAATGGCCTATTTCGCGTTGTGGCGAAGGAAGTCCGTGAGTTTCTCGAGCACACGAACCTCGCCGGCGAGATGCAGAAGATGCTCACTACCGTCCAGTTCGAGATCAGTACGACGATCCGGTTCAAGCCGAACGACGGCCGCTCCGGTACGACGGGAGACTCGTCGAAGATGCCCAAGCCCGAAGTGAAGTCCGAGGTTCAGCTCAAACGCAGCGGCCGCTCCTACGAACGCGGAGAGGCCCCCGGCGCTGGAGCATCCGAAGAGCGGCCGCGCGAGCGGCGCCGAAGCCGAGAGTGAGTACCCTGAAAAAGCCGATGCCCAAGCCCCTCCGCGTCGCGGGCGAGGTCGACAGCTGGTGCACCCGCTGCCGCCTCCTCTTGAACCACCGTGTCGTCTCGATGAAGAGCGGCAAGGCATACCAGGTCGAATGCCTCACCTGCCGCTCGCAGCACCTCTGGCGGGGCGCCCCTCCGGGCGAGAAGGTCGTCACCGCCTCCGGGGGATCGGCTCGCGCGCGAGCGCCCTCCGCCGCCTCGAAGGCCTCCGCGCGAGCGCAGGCCGCCACCCGCCAGGAGCAGAGGTGGGAGCAGGCCACGCTCGGACACGGCGTACTCGACTTCAAGCTCTACGAGGTCGGCGGGAGCTTCCAGGAGGGAGAGCTCGTACGGCACAAGAAGTTTGGCGACGGAGTCGTGACGCGGGTCATCGACGGGCACAAGGTCGAGGTACTCTTCCGCGACGAGGCGAGGACGCTGGCTCAGGGACTTCGGTAGACGGGGCATCATGCGCGGACTGCCATCGCGCGCGCTGATTACCGCCGCTGCCTCCTGTGTCGTCCTGCAGGGCGTGAACGCGACTGCAGCGCCGCCGGGTACGACCGAAGTCTGCGTGGCACCGTCGCCCGACGGATATCTGGGTGCCTGGCTGGTCGCCGGCCCCATCGACCGCCCACGGCTGACGGACGAGGCCCGCGTCTCCCCTCACCTCGACGCACTCCTCACCGAAGGCGCGACCAGCCCGCGATGGCGGCTCGCGGCGGCAGGCGATGGCCCGGTCGACCTGTCGACCGTGATCGACGCGCGGGCGCGGGAGCGTCTCGCCTACGCGGCAGGCGTGCTCCACCTGGAGCACGGCGGACGTCTCGTCTTCTCGATGGGCGCGGACGACGGCGCCGCCTTGTTCGTAGACGGAGCCCGCATGTTCTCCCGCGACGAGACCCGCGCGCGGCGGGATGACGACGACCTCGTCGCGCTCGATCTGGGTCCCGGTGACCACGCTATAGCGCTGGCGCTCCTCCGACACGGCATCCCCTGGACCTTCCGCGCGCGCATTCTCGATGCCAATCTCCAGCCGCCGGCCGGCGCCTGCTGGCGGCTGCCGGGCACGGGCGCTGCCGAGGCGCAGCTCCTTGCGGTTCGGATGTCGTCGCTCGCCATCGACCGCGGGATGAGCGCAGAGGGCTACCGTCCCGTCCTGACGGTGCGGTTCCACGAGGGCGCGCCTCGCGGTGTGCCGCTGGCTGTGCATGCCCGTCTGGTGCGAACGTCGGCGCCCGCCCCCATCGCGCAGCGCCCGGCGATCTTCGACGTTGATGCGGGGGAGGCGACGGTCGGCGAGCACGGCGCCGGCGCGCTCACGGTGACCTTGCCCGCGATCGCGGGCGAGGAGGTCGAGGACGATGACTGGACGCTGCACGTCGACGTCGGAGGACATGCCGTGGACTTCCCTCTCCATCCCCGGCGGGCCGTGCGCGAAGCGGTGGCTCGCGCAAACCGCGCGGTCGCGGCAACACCCCCGGACGCCGCCTGGGCCGAGCCGTCCTCGCTCGAATCCGTCGAGCACCTGCGCGACCGTCTCGTCGGGTTCGTCGCGAAGGGAGACGGCGACATCGACGCTCAGCTGGAGGACGCGCGTGAGCTCGACGAGCTCGCGGCGTTGCTCGAACAGAAGCGCGACCCCTACACGGGCAGCCGCACATCGGGGGACGACGGCGCATCGTCATGGCGGACCGGGCCCATGCGACGTGCCTACCGTTCCCCCGCGGATGGGCGCCTGTCCGAGTTCGCGCTCTACGTGCCCGCCGACTTCGATCCCGACAAAACCTATCCGCTCGTCGTCGCACTGCACGGGATGAACGGCCGTCCGATGGAGATGCTGATGTGGCTCTTCGGCCACGACGACCCGACGCACGACGGCGAATGGGAAGACCGCCACCCCCGTCGGGACCTCGAGCCCCTCGAGGCCATCGTCGTGGCGCCCGACGGGCACTACAATGCGATGTACCGCGACCTCGGCGAGGACGACGTCATGCGCGTGGTCCACTGGGCGATCGACCGATATCCGATCGATCCCGCGAGGGTCACGATCACCGGCCCCTCGATGGGCGGGATCGGGACAGCCGCGTGCGCGCTTCACCATCCCGACCAGTTCGCGGCCGCCGAGCCTCTGTGCGGCTACCACAGCTACTTCGTGCATCGCGACCCCGGCGGCCGCGGGATGCACCCCTGGGAGCGCTTCATCGCCGAGGAGCGCTCTAACGCCCTCTGGGCCGAGAATGGCCTCTATCTGCCTCTCTACATCGTCCACGGCACCAGGGACCTGCCCGAGGAGAACAGCGGCGTCCTCATCGATCGCTACAAGGAGCTTCACTACGCGGTGAAGGACGAGCACCCCGATCTGGGACACAACGTCTGGCAAGCGACCTATGAGGACCTCAAGGGGGCGCGGTGGCTTCTCTGGCACAGGCGTCCGGTCCACCCCCGAGCCGTGCGATTCAAGACGGCCCGCACGCGGTGGGCGGACGACGCATGGCTGCACGTGCGCGAACTCGCCTCGAGCGAGGAATGGGGCGAGGTCATCGCGCGCATCAACAGAGGAAACAGCGTCTACGTCTCGACTCGCGGTGTCGGCGCGCTCGCACTCGACCGAGACAGTGAGCGCATCGACGACGCGTCGCCGGTCGCAGTCAGCATCGACGGCGAGCGGATGACCTTCCAGGCAGAGGAAGCCATCGAGCTGCACCGCTCGGAGGGAAAGTGGCGCGCTGGCGCGGCGCCCCACCAGGGGCTGTTCAAACACGCCGCCGTGACCGGTCCTATACGCGATGTCTTTCACGAGCCGATCCTCTTCGTCTGGGGCGCGAGCGACCCGGCGCAGGCGCGGGCAAACGAAGAGGTGGCGCGAGCCTGGGCGCGCGTGCGGTGGGGAGTGCACGTTGACTATCCGGTCCTGAGTGACCTGGAGTTCGCGGCGCGAGGCGAGCCCATCGCGAACGAACACGCGCTCTTTCTCGTTGGAAATGCGCGCTCCAATCGGGTCGTTCGCGAGCTCGAGCCGGAGTTCCCGATCCGACTCGAAGGGGACGACCTCGTAATGGGCTCCCGGCGTGTCTCTCCGAAGGGTGGCGACGCCGATCACTCGCAGCTCGGGGCCGCGTTCATCCGACCGAACCCCCGCCGTCCAGACCGCTACGTCGTCGTCGTCGAGGGCGTAGGCGCACTCGGAACGTGGCGGTCCCTTTCGCTTCCCGACATGCTGCCCGACTACGTCGTCTACGACGAAGACGTCGAACCCGCCCGAGGGCAGCTCTTTCTCGGCGCCGGCGTCTTGCGAGCAGGGGGCTTCTTCGGACGAGACTGGGCCCTCCCGGCCCTCGAAGGGCAAGGCCGCACGGGTGACGCGGAGGCCAAGTGAGAGGCTTCGGGGAGCTCGGCCTGCGGTGTATAAGGTGGCCGATGTTTCGCCGCCCGGTCATCGTCGCGTCTGCTGCCGCCGCCACCCTCTTCTGTCACCCGTCCCTGGCACGCGCGCAGGAACAATCGATCATCAGGACCCCCGGAGACCATCCAAGCTACTTCTTCGAGGCCGAGCCTCACGTCATTCTCGGTTTCGGGGCGCCCTTCGATACCAACGGCAGCCTGGGCGCTGGCTTCCGCGGAACCTTCAACATCGCCAACGGTTTCGTGCCGAACATCAACGATTCGGTGGCCGTGGGTGTCGGCTTCGATCTCGGCACGGACGGGCACTTCTACATTCCCATCGTGCTGCAGTGGAACTTCTGGCTCTCGAGGCACTGGTCGGTTTTCGGCGAGCCGGGCATCGCGTTCGGCGCCGGTGGCAACTACAGCGGGGCCTTCCCGGCGCTCTTCGTAGGCGGACGGTTCCATTTCACGGATCGAATCGCCCTGACGATCCGAGCCGGGTACCCCGACGTCACCATCGGCGTGTCGTTCCTCCTCTAGGCCAGCTAGTTCTTGCGCTTGGGCACGCCAAACTGGCGCTTGAGCGCCGCCAGTTCGTCGGCCGTCAGGTAACGCCAGTCGCCGGGCCGCAATCCGTCGGCGCTGATGCCCGCGAAGGACACCCGCGCAAGACGCATGACACGGAAGCCGGTGGCCTCCCCCATACGCCTCACTTGCTGGTTGCGTCCTTCGGTAATCGTCAGTTCGATCCACGTCTTGTCCCCCTCGAGGCGCAGGACCTTGGCCTTCGCCGGGAGGGTGGTCCCTTCTCCGATGTTCACGCCCTTCCGCCAGCGGTCTACGTCCTCGGACTGCATTACACCCTTCACCTTCACGACGTACGCCTTGGGCACCGCGCGGCGCGGGTGAAGTAGAGCATCGGCGAAGTCGCCGTCGTTGGTCGCGAGAAGGACGCCGCTCGTGTTGAAGTCGAGGCGACCGACGGGATACACGCGACCCGGGATCTGCGCGAGCAGATCGCGCACCGTCTGGCGGCCCTCCGGATCGCTCATCGTCGCCACGACGCCCCGAGGCTTGTGGCAAACCACGTAGACGGGCGCTTCGCGCACGATCCGCTGGCCGTCGACCTCGATGCGGTTCGAGTGCGGGTCGACCTTCGTGCCGAGCTCGGTAATGATCCTGCCCTCTACGCGGACCCGCCCTGCCGTGATGAGCTGCTCGGCCGCCCGCCGCGAGGCAACCCCCGCGCGCGCCAGGACTTTCTGCAGGCGCACCGTGGTCACGGCGTGCCTAATAGCGTAAACGTGCGGATCATGCGACGAGTCGAGAAGCCGTGGGGCTATGAGCTCGTTTGGGCGGAGACGGAGCGCTACGTAGGCAAGATCCTGCATATCCATGCGGGCCAGAGGCTCTCTCGCCAGTACCACGTGAAAAAGGACGAGACGTTCCTCGTCGAGTCCGGCGAAATGGACCTCGAGGTCGGAAACGGCGCCGATTTGCGCGTCGTGCGGATGCGGACGCGGGACACGTTTCACTGCGCACCCGGGACGATCCACCGGATGGTCGCGGTAACCGACGTCGACGTCCTCGAAGTTTCGACGCCGGAGCTCGACGACGTCGTGCGCCTGGAAGACGCCTACGGACGCCAGGGAACGAACGACCCGTAGCGTCTACTTGTTTCGCCTCTTCGCCTTGGCGCCCGCATCCGGAACCACGCCACCGTCGGTGACCTGCCCGTTCGCACCGACGGTCACTGGCGCCGTGCCCCCGGAGCCGCCGTCGACGACCTCGACCCCTTGCGCCTCGTCCTGCGCCATCAGCAGAGCGTCACGGTCCCAGCGATCGACGTGGCCGTCGCACGTCATGTCCTCGCCGATGCGCTCGAGGTGATTCTTGTAATAGATCTCCCAGGTGTCGGGCTTCCCGGTCGCGCAGTGGGTGTTGCGGCGCACGCGCGAGAGCTGGCCGTCGAGGTAGAACTTCCAGACGTTGGGCCGTCCCGTCGCGTACGTCGTGTCGACGTCCTCTTCCTCGATGGCTCCGTTGGCAAAGTTGATCCAGTCGTCGATCTTGCCGTCGTAGTTGGTATCCGCCTCTTCGTGTAGCGGCTCGCCCTTCTCGTTGAAGGTCCGGACGACGTCCTTGATGCCGTCGACGTTCGAGTCGATCTCGCGGCAAAGAAGGACCGTGTGACGGTTGTCCCGCTCGCCGACGATCTTGAAGACGCGGCGAATGTTCGGCTTGAACGACCCCGGCCCTGCGGTCTCGCTCACCTCGAGCTGAGCGTCGCTCTTCCAGTGCACGAACGTGTCGCAGAGCGAGTGGTCATCAGCGGGCCATTGGTTGGGGTCCCGCGAGCCGCCCGGCGCGGCCTTGGCCGCCTTCGGGGGCGGTGGGCCACCGCACGCAATCAGGATCGCTACGAGGGCCGCCGCGGTGGCGCCCAGCGAGATCACGCGCTTCATGGCTTGCCTCCATCCGTAACGCCGGCGTCCGGAGGAGGAGGAGGCGGCGCGCTCTTGCGGTCGTCTGCGCCGCTTGATGAGCCCCCACCGAGGACGATCGCCGTATCCGGGTCGGGCTTGCCATCCCCCGTGTGGTCTACCGCGATCGTCACCTTCTCGCCGTCCCAGGCCCACCACTGGTCGACCTGACCGTCGCCCGTCGTGTCGCGCTCTCGGCGTACGGGATGCTTGGGGCGCCCGGTCTTCGGATCCGGAGCCGCGTTGGGGTCGAACCAGTCCCAGGTGTCGATGCGGTGCTGACCGCTCGTGTCGTACTCCCGGCGGACGAGCTTCCCAGCTTCGTAGTACTCGACGGCGTTGACGACGCCGGTGTCGTCGTAACAGTACTCGCGCCGCCTCGGCGCGCCGTTCGAGTCGAAGTATTCGTAGAGATCCGGCTTGCCGTCGTGATTGAGGTCGGCGACGCGACAAATTTCGTGGCCGCTCTTGTCGTAGACGCGCCGGATATCCGACTTGCCGTCGCCGTTCGTGTCCAGTGTCTCGACGCGGTTGCCGGATTCGCTGCATTCTTCGTGGTCGAGGGCGCGCATCCCCGTCGGAAGCTTGGCGCTCCCGGTCCCCGACGCCGACGGTCCGCCGCCTCCGCAAGCTGCCGCTAGAAGCGGCGCCGACAAAGCGACACCCGCAAGCACGCGAGCCCACATCCGAAAGTGATCGATCCGTCTTTCGTCCATCCTTGCCATCCCAAGGTCCCTAAGCGCTGCGCTGCGACCATACGCGCCCCGAGCGCATGCGGGCAAGCTCGCCCCGACGCGGGCACCGAGCCTAGCCGGAATGCGCTGCCCGGCGCTTGATGGGGCACATATGTTCACGTAGGGTACCTCAGTCCTGGGCTTCCCCTCCCCCGCCCGCGTCCCCGAACCGAATGTCCCGCAAGAAGATCTCGACCACGATCTACGTGACCCCGGAGCAGGACGAGCGCCTCCGGCTTCTCCATCAGCGTACGAAGGTTCCCGTCGCAGTGTACATCCGCGAGGGGATTGACCTCGTTTTGCGCCAGTACGGTCACCTTCTGCCCGGGCAGCTGCCTCTCGCATCGGACTCGGCCGTACCCTCGTCAGTCGAGTCCAGACCTGCCGCCCAGCGGCCAGAGCGAACTGATCGTGTGGGTGGGAGTGAGCCGTCCGTCGAGCGTGCCGCGGGCGCTGGCGCAAGCAAGGCGTGACGCGCCGGGCCTCGGAGGCCCCCCGATCCCATGCCGACCCCGCAGTCACTCATCCGTAATTTCTCGATCATCGCGCACATTGACCACGGCAAATCGACACTGGCCGATCGCATTCTCGAAATCACCGGTGCCCTCTCCGAGCGCGAGATGCGCGCGCAGTTCCTCGACAAGATGGACATCGAGCGAGAGCGCGGAATCACGATCAAGGCTCAGACTGTTCGACTGAGATTCAAGGCCGCCGACGGCCGCGAGTACGAGTTGAACCTCATCGACACCCCCGGCCACGTGGACTTCAATTACGAGGTCTCGCGCAGCCTCGCGGCATGCGAAGGGGCGGTGCTGGTCGTCGACTCGACGCAGGGAGTCGAGGCCCAGACGCTCGCGAACGTTTACCTCGCGATTGAGCAGAACCTCGAAATCCTCCCCGTCCTCAACAAGATTGACCTGCCGGGAGCGGACGTCGAGCGAACGAAGGCGCAGATCGAGCAAGTTGTCGGGCTCGACTGCGCCGAGGCCATCGCCGCGAGCGGCAAGACCGGGATCGGCGTGCGGGACATCCTCGAGCAGATCGTCCGAAAAGTGCCGCCTCCCCGTGGCGAGGAGAACAAGGCCCTTCGAGCGCTCATCTTCGACTCCTGGTACGACACGTACCGGGGCGCGGTCGCGATGGTGCGCATCGTGGACGGCACCATCAAGAAGGGCGACAAGATCCGTTTTCTGGCGTCGCACACCGACTACGAGGTCGTCGAGATGGGCGTCTTCAAGCCCTTCGCGACCGCCGTCGACGACCTCGGGGTGGGCGAAGTGGGGTTCATCGCGGCGAACATCAAGAGCGTCCACGACGTGAAGCTAGGCGATACCGTGACGCACGCCGTCAGCGCACCCGGCCGCGGTCCGCATCACGTCGGCCCGACGACCGAAGCGCTCCCCGGCTTCAAGGACGTCAAACCCATGGTCTTCGCGGGCGTCTACCCCACCGAAGGCGACGACTACCCGCAGCTACGCGACGCGATGGAAAAGCTGCACATGAACGATGCGGCGTTCTCGTTCGAGCCGGACACGAGCGAGGCCCTGGGCTTCGGCTTCCGCTGCGGCTTTCTCGGGCTGCTCCACATGGAGATCATTCAGGAGCGCCTCGAGCGAGAGTTCAACCTCGACCTCATCACGACGGCGCCGAGCGTCGTCTACATCGTCTACAAGACCGACGGCACCTCGATGCGCGTCGAGAACCCGGCGAAGCTTCCTCCGCTGCAGGTGGTGAGTCGGATCGAGGAGCCGCTCGTCACGATGACGATTCACGTCCCTGTGGAGTTCGTCGGCCCGATGCTCGCGCTCTGCCAGGAGAGGCGTGGCGTACAGAAGGGCATGCAGTACGCGGCGGCCGACCGGGTCATCGTCACGTACGAGCTCCCGTTCGCCGAAGTGCTCTTCGACTTTCACGACAAGCTGAAGAGCATCTCCCGCGGGTACGCGTCGATGGACTACGAACTCGTCGGGTACCGCGCCGACACATTGGTGAAGGTCGACATCCTCGTGAACGGCGAGCCGCTCGATGCCTTGTCGATCATCGTCCACAAAGAGAAGAGCTATCCGCGCGGACGGGGCCTAGCCGAGAAGCTGAAGGAGTTCGTGCCGCGCCAACAGTACGAGGTCGCCATCCAGGCCGCGATCGGCGGGAAGGTCATCGCCCGCGAGACGGTCAAGGCGCTTCGCAAGGACGTCACGGCAAAATGTTACGGCGGCGACATTAGCCGCAAGCGCAAGCTGCTCGAGAAGCAGAAGGAGGGGAAGAAGCGCATGAAACAGGTGGGCACGGTGGAGATCCCGCAGCAGGCGTTCCTCGCGATCCTCAAGGTGGACTGATCGAAGCTCAGGAGCATTTTTCATTCAGCGCATACTCTTGGCCCATTCTGAAGGAATTCTGTCCCATCCGCGCAGTCGCGGAATGAAAGTACTCCACCAATGAATACTCGACGTCGGTTTCTCGCGGTGACGACCGCGCTCGTCGGTCTCTGCGCGTGCAGCTCGAAGTCGTCGGCGCCCTCGACTCCCATCGTGGACGCCGGTTCCTCCGACGTCGCTATCACCAACGGCCTCGACGTCCCGACCGACAAGGGCATGGTCCACGGGGCCACGGCCGGAGGGGTGCGATCGTTCCTCGGCATTCCCTTCGCCGCGACCACCGGTGGGGACAACCGCTGGAAGCCGCCCCAACCCGCAGCGGCCTGGACGACGACTCTCGACGCGACGGCTCTCGGCCCCATCTGTCCGCAAATCGACCCGTCGACCATGGCGTATGCGAAGACGAGCGACGAAAACTGCCTGTCCCTGAACGTGTGGACGCCCGATCCGGCACCGACGACGCCCGTCCCTGTCATGGTCTGGATCTTCGGCGGCGCCTTCGTCTTCGGCAGCGGCGGCGCCGCCCCCTACGACGGGAATCACTTGGTCCCGAAGGGCGACGTCGTGGTGGTGTCTATGAACTACAGGCTCGGGCCTCTGGGGTTTCTCGCGCACAGCGCCCTGGCGGACGAGGATCCCTCCCATGCGACCGGGAACTATGGCCTCCTGGACCAGCAAGCGGCACTGAAGTGGGTCCAAACGAATATCGCGGCGTTCGGCGGGGACAAGAACAACGTCACCATCTTCGGCGAATCGGCGGGGGCCAAGAGCATTTGCCTGCAGCTCCTCGCTCCGAGCAGCCAGGGGCTCTTCAACAAGGCCATCGTCGAAAGCGGCCTCTGCTTGACGCCAGGCCTCGCCCTCGGGCCAGCCGAAGCCGAGGGAGACCGGTTTGCGCAGGTCATGGGATGCACGGATGCGGACTCCGCGACGGCGCTCTCGTGTTTGCGAGGCTTGTCGGCAACGGCCGTCACCAACGGCCCCGCGACCCCCCCGCCGCAGCTGCCTGGCGGCTTCTTTTATCAGGACCCCAGCACGAGCCTGTCCTTCAGCCCCATCGTGGACGGCGTATTTCTGACGGATCAGCCGGTCGCCCTCTTCGCCGCCAACAAGGAAATCGCGGTGCCTGTCCTCCAGGGGGCAAACACAGCCGAGGGAATCCTTTTCCAGATCGCGGCCCTGGGGCCGTACACGCCGGTAATGACGGAGGCAGACTACCTGGCCGCACTCACGCGGACGTTCGGCACCAGTGCAAGCGCCATCGCCGCGCAATATCCGATCGCGGACGCAGACGCGGGAGCCACGAACCTGGACGCCGGGGGCGGCGCAGTCGTTTTCGACTCGCCCAACGACGCGCTCACGCAGGTCACCGCGGACGCGTTCTTCGTGTGCCAGGCGCGAGGCCTCGAGCGGCTCCTATCGGCCAACGCCATCAAGACGTACCTCTACAGCTTCAACGGTCCGCTCACGGGCGTCCCCATTCCGCAGCTCGTCGGGAAGGCGTTTCATAGCAGCGAGCTTCCTTACGTCTTCGGCAACTCATACCTCTTGGGAAGCGTGCCTGATGCCGGTCTGCCGCTGGTCGACGCCATGGAGGGGTACTGGACGCAATTCGCGCAGAACGGTGACCCGAACGGGGGATCCAACCCGATGTGGCCGGCCTTCACGACCGCCGGAGACCAGCACCTGAACCTCGACACAACCATCACGGTGGGTGCGGGTCTCGAGAAAGCCAACTGCGACTTCTGGGACGGCATCGCAGCATCGGACGCCGGGATTGCGGGCCTCTGACTCGCCACGAGGCCCGACGCCGAATGAGCGCGCCGCACCTCATGCGCGCGCGATCCGCTCGACGGCAGCCGACACGCTCCGGGCGATGGCGTCGCGTCGCTCGCCGGTGAGCGGGCCGCCGCCGGTCTCCGTGAGCTGAAATCGATCCCGCGCCCGGCCATCGACCGTGATGATCTCGGAGTCGACGATGCAGGCCGAGGATTCGGTCAGCGCCGCGGTGATCGTCGCCAAGAGTCCGGGGCGGTCGCGAGCCTCGACCAGCAGAATGGCGGCGCCTTCGTCGTCCGCGAAGGTCACCTCGGGAGCGGCTTGCGGGCCGGGTCGAAGGGTGGGGGCGTTGCGCTGCAGGACCGTGTCAGCCCGCGTCTCGCCCGCAAAGAGTGCCTCTAGCTCGCGGCCGATTGAGACGAGATCGTCGGCCACGATGGACCTGTCTTCGGCGTCGCTGGGCCGTCGCAGCTCGAAGAATGCAACGGCTTCGGCCGGTTGCGCGTCCCGCGAGCGCCGATAGGCCTCTGCCATCACGATGTCGAAACCGGACGCCGCGATGGCAGCGCTCATCATCGCAAGACCGCCGGTACGGTCGTCGCTGACGATGACGATGACGGTACCGCGCCGAACGCGCCATACTTCGACGTGAACCGCCGCCTGTCCGCGCCGCGTGACGATGGCGGCGTGTTCCTGGATGGCGCCCCAGCCGTGAGCACGTCGATACGACGGTGGCATCGAAGCTCGAAACTCTTGGACATGCGCAGAAGAGTCTTGCGTCGACGAGATAGGCACTGTCCCCCGATAGCACTGGATCGATTGCCGTCGTGTGTCGACCGGGTATCGAGCGGGCGATCAATCCCCTCCCGGCCTCGTCCCGCCGGTGCTACACGGGTCCCATCCCCGATGACGGTTCGAGCGACCTTGCGTGAGAATACCCAGAGGCGCGCGTGGCAGGAGCAGGCGAACGCGCGCGCCAACGGCGACGGAGCGCGACTCATATATGAGGGAGCCGAGCCCTTTGGCGTCGAGACCCTCCAACGCTGGCGCCTGGGCAACGGGCTCACGGTGCTCGTGCTCGTGGATATCAGCGCCCCCATCGTCGCCTACCACAGCTGGTTTCGCGTAGGCTCGCGTCACGAGCGGCCGGGCAAGACGGGGCTCGCGCACCTCTTTGAGCACCTCATGTTCGGCGAGACCGAAAACCTCGGCGCCGGCGTCTTCGATCGCAAGCTCGAGGAGAATGGCGCCGAGACGAACGCGGCCACGTGGGTCGACTGGACCTTTTACCACGAGCTCCTGCCGTCCGACCGCTTCAAGCTGGCGGTAAAGCTCGAGGCCGAGCGGATGCAACGCCTCGTCTTACGCGAGCCGCAAGTGGCCAGCGAAAAGGAAGTGGTCGCGAACGAACGGCGATACCGCGTCGACGACGACGTCGAAGGCGTCGCCAACGAGCTCCTCTACAGGACCGCGTTCGAGCGACATCCCTATCGATGGCCGACGATCGGCTGGATGGAAGACATACAAGCCTTCACTCCGGAAGACTGCGTCGACTTCTATCGGACGTATTACGCGCCGAACAACGCGACGGTCGTCGTCGTGGGCGACGTGAAGGAACGCGATCTGCTCCCGGCGATTGCCGAGGCCTACGGCGCCATCCCGCGACAGGCGATCCCAGCCGAGGACATCATGCCGGAGATGCCGCAGCTCGTCGAACGCAGGCTCGAGCTCCGGAAGCCGACCGCCAGCGAGAAGCTTCTGGTGGCGTTCAAGGGGCCGGCCCTCGGCGATGCCGACCACGCGACGATGACGCTCCTCAGCGAGGTTTTGTTCGGGGGGCGCGCCTCGCGCCTCTACCGGACGCTCGTGGTAGAGCGCGAGCTGGCGATCGAGACGCGCGGATGGGTGTCGACGTTTCGCGACCCGGGGCTCTTCGAGTGCTGGAACACGGCGCGCGCGGCACACACGGCCAGCGAGATCCAGCCCGTCCTTGACGAGGCCTTCGAGCGCGTCCGGACCGAGGTCGTCACCGACGACGAGCTGGATCGCGCGAAGGCCCGCCTCGAGCTCGGCTCGCTGCAACAGCTCGAGACGGTGTCCGGCAAAGCGGAGCAGATCGGCTTCTACGACACGGTGCTCGGTGATCCGGCCCACGCGTTCCGGCGGGTAGACGCGTTCCGCCGCGTCACCGCCGGAGATCTGCGACGCGTCGCGCGCAGGTACCTCGTCGACGCGACACGAACCATCCTCCACGTGGTGCCAGAGCGATCACCCGCGCCGGCCGAGGCCGCTCGATGACTCGGCCCCGAGTGGCCGCGCTCGAGCCCCTTCGGTTCGACCTCGACGGCGGAGCACTGGCCCTTCTCGAGGCCTCGCGCGCGATCCCGCTCGTCTCCGTGGTCGTCGCCCTCCGGTGTGGATCGGCGAAGGATCCTCCCGGCAGGGAAGGCCTGGCTCGCCTCGCCTTGAGGATGCTGCGGCGCGGAGCGGAAGGGCTCACCGCCGAGCAGATCGACTTCCGGATCGACTCCCTCGGCGCCGAGATGGCCGTCGACACGGCGGCTTCCTCGGTCGGTATCCACGCGCAGGTCATCGCCCGCAACACCGACGCTTTCTTCGACTTGCTCGCACGCTTGCTGGCGACGCCCACGTTCCCGGACGACGAGATCGAGCGTTTGAAGCGCGAGAGCGTCGCCGAGATCGTCGAGGCACGGGACAGCGACCGCGTGGTCGCGCAGAAGGCCCTCCAGCGCACTCTCTTCGCCGGACATCCCTATGGGCACAACCCCGGTGGAACGGTACGCAGCGTCGAGGCTATTGGCCGCGAGGACATCCTCGCCTTTTACCGGCGCCACGTCGTGCAGGCGAACCTCGTGGTCGGAATCGCGGGCGACGCCGCGCCCGAGCGTGCTCCGGCCCTGGCGCGGCAGCTCCTCGCGGGGCTCCCGCGGGGCGAGCCAACGGCGGACGACGTGACCGAACCATCGATGAGTCCGGGGCGCCGCCTGCTGGTCGTCGACAAACCGGAACGTACTCAGACGCAGATCCTCGTCGCAACGATGGGAACGTCACCGCTGGACGAGGATCACGTCCCGCTCATCGTGGCGAACGCAGTCTTCGGAGGCACCTTCACGTCGCGCCTGATGAAGGAGATCCGCTCGAAGCGCGGCTGGTCATACGGCGCGAGCGCCCGTCTTGGGGTCGACCGGCGGCGACAGGGCTGGGTGATGTGGATGTTTCCGGCCGCGCAGGACTCGGCGCCGTGCCTGAAGCTGGCGCTGGAGCTGCTCGAAGCGTGGGTCGCCGGGGGCGTCACTCCTCGCGAAGTGAGCTTCATCCAGCGCTACCTCGTGCGGTCGCATGCGTTCGACGTCGATACCGCCCCGAAGCGGCTTCACCAGGCGATCGACGTGGAGCTTCTCGGACTGCCACGCGACTATTTCTCCGGGTGGATCCCGAGAGTAAGCGCTGTGACCCCCGAGGCCGCCACGGCCGCCATCAAGAACCGTATCCGCCCCGACGACCTTCTCTCGGTGGTCGTGGGGATGGCATCCCAGGTGAACGACGCGCTGAAGGGCTCGATACCGCGCCTCGCCGACGCCAGCGTCGTGCCGTTCGACATCGAGTAGTGCCTACCCCTTTGCCAGCGCCTCCGCGAACGTCGTGTCGTAGCGGCCCTCCCGGAAGGCGCCGTCGGCCAGAACTCTACGTAGAAAGGCGAGGTTGGTCGTGCAAGGGGCGATCGTAGTTCCCTCGAGCGCGCGATCGAGGTCCGCGATCGCGGCCGCACGCGTTCCAGCCCACGCGATGACCTTTGCGATCATCGGGTCGTAGTGCGGAGTCACCTTGCTTCCGGCGCGCACGCCCGACTCGATGCGCAGCGTGGCCGTCTGCACCTCTCCCCTTCCGCCCGCCCAGACGAGCTCATTGACCAAGCCGGGCTTCGGGATAAAACCCTTGCTCGGATCCTCGGCGTAAACGCGCGCCTCGATCGCGTGGCCTTGCCGGACGACGCGAGACAGGTCGGGCAATAGCTCGCCGGCCGCGACACGCAGCTGCAGCTCAACGAGGTCGAGCCCGGTGACCATCTCCGTCACCACGTGCTCGACCTGAAGGCGCGCGTTCACCTCCAGAAAGAAGAGATTGCCCCCGGCGTCCGCGATGAACTCGCACGTGCCGGCGCCCACGTATCCCGCAGCCCGGACGACCCGCAGCGCGGCCTCGAACAGCTCGCGCCGTCGCGCGTCGCCCTCTGTCCCGCGGAAGAATGGCGCCGGCGATGGCGTTTCCTCGACGATCTTCTGGTGGCGTCGCTGGACGCTGCACTCTCGTTCGCCGAGGGCATACGACGCGCCGCGGGCGTCGCAGAAGACCTGCACCTCGATATGTCGTGGTTCCGCAACGTAGCGCTCGAGGTACACGCGAGCGTCGGCGAACGCAGACATTCCGCGGTCCGAGCAGCTCTTCAGCGCGCGATCGAGTCCTTCCTCGGCCTGCACAATCTGCATGCCGATCCCTCCCCCGCCCGCGACCGCCTTGACCAACACCGGATAGCCGACCTCGCGGGCGACCTTCTTGGCCGCGTCGATTCCATCGGGAGTGTCGATCGCGATCGGCGCGTCCGCGCCGGGGACCGGCTGCGTGCCCGCCGAGAGAGCCACGTGGCGAGCCTTCATCTTGTCGCCAAAGGCATCGAGCACCTTTGGCGGCGGGCCGACGAACACGGCACCTGCCTCCGCGACGGCCCTGGCGAACGACGCCCTCTCGCTCAGAAACCCGTATCCGGGATGCACGGCCTGTGCGCCGCTGCTCCGGATGGCGCCCACGATCGCGTCAGCGTTCAGGTAGGAGTCTTTCGCGGGGGGCGGCCCGATGAGGACGGCCTCGTCGGCATCCCCGACATGAGGCGCATCGCGATCCGCTTCGGAGTGAACGGCTACCGTTCGGATTCCAAGTCGCTTGCACGTTCGGATCACGCGTCGCGCGATCTCGCCACGGTTCGCGACGAGCACCTTCTCGAACGGCTTGGTCATTGAGGAGGGACGTCCGGAGGCACCGTACCGCAGCTCGTGAACGACAGGTTCGTGTCGACGCGGAAATGCGACCCCGTCGGGTGCCGCTCGGCGTTGAAGATATCGAGCGGGTACTGGCCGCCCTTGATGAGGCCCAGCGAATCCAGGGACGCGGACCCCGTCGCGGCGGAGTGAGTCCCGCCGAGATCGACGGCGAGCTGATGGTCGATGAAAGCCCACACGTCGTCGTCGCCGACGAACGTGAACGTCTCGCCGCCCTTGTATAGGAACTCGAGATGAACCTCAGTCGTGAACCCGAAGTTGTGTGGTTTGCCGTCGTCCCCCGTCGCGTTATTTCCCCACCCCGCGTCGTCGAGTGGGAAGTACTCTTCGCTGTCGAAGGTATAGACACCGCTGTTGGGCACGAACTTCAGGTACACGAGGAACGGTTTGTTCACGTTCGGGGCGAACCTGTACCACTCGTTGTAGTTGGCCTCTGTGGTCAACATCTGACCGTAGGGGCACCCCGCGGTGAAGATGGTCGTCCCGTCGGCGCAGTTGTCAGCGTAAACGGGCTTGAGGTCGCTACCGAGTGCCTTCAGGACCAGCCCCATCGTCGGCGCCAGTCCGGAGAACGCGTCGAAGTCGGGGTCGCCCGTGTTGTTGTCATCCGGCAAGTCCTTGAAGTCGCGAACCACGCCGGTAACGAGGCTGCAATTCGCCGTGCCGCTGTTCTCGACGGCTCCGGCGTCCGAGCCTCCGGTCGTAATGGCCGGGCCGAGCGCGTATCCGCCGAGCTCCGTCGCGACGAAGTTGCTTGGCAGGACCAGGCCGCCGTCGCCGCCGACGATGACCTGCCCTCCTCCATCGATGGTCACGAGGTGGACGGCGCCGCCGTCGTCGCTTGGCCCCGAGCCGATCGCAACGTCTTGGCCCGACGGCGCGTCGTCGACCGAACCGGACTCCTCACCCCCGAACCCGACAGCCGCCTTGTTGCCGCACGCGCTCAGCAGCACGGCCATCGCGCACGCACGGGCGGCCATTTTCATACGCTTCCACGTTACCCTAGCCGCGGCGCGAGCGCTCAACTGGCCCGTCATTGAGCAATCATCGAGCACCGTCCGGGCTTGCCGCTTCCTCCGCAGATCTCGCCAGCCGGACACATGCCGCAAGAGGCAATCAGCCCGCCGCAGCCGTCCCCCGCCGGACCGCAGTCGAAGCCCAGCGCCTGACACGTCGTGGGTGCGCACGACCCCATCCCACACTGCCCCGGTACTCCACCGCCCCCGCAGGTTTCCGGCGGTGTGCATGCTCCGCACGTCGCGATCGTACCGCCGCAGCCATCCCCGGCGGGGCCGCATGCGATCTTCTGCGCCATGCAGGTACTGGGGATGCACGACGTCGTGTTCGGGGGCGCCCCGCATAGCCCCTTGGTGCCGCCACCACCGCACGTCTGCCCCGCCGGGCACGTTCCACAGGAAGCGATCAGGCCTCCGCAGCCGTCGCCCGTGGGACCGCAGTTGATGTTCTGCTCCGTGCACGTGGACTTGGTGCACGGACCCGGCGGCACCCCGCACTGGCCGAACACACCGCCTCCACCGCACGTCTCCGGGGACGGGCAGGTGCCGCAGCCGTTGGCGATCTGCGCGCCGCACCCGTTGCCGGCAGGCCCGCAGGTGATGCTCTGAGCGCTGCACGAGAGAGGCGTGCACACCGGCTGCGGCGGCGTAACCACGCACGACGCGAGGTCCCAGATCATGTACTCGAGGATCTTCTCCTGCGCGGTCATCGGGCTTGTGCCGCACTCCGCCGCCGAGTCGGCGGGGAAGGCGTAGAGACTCGTGTTGCCCTGATTCGTGACGTGAAAGTCGCTGAAGATGGCGTGCCCGCACTGGCTCGCCTGGCCGACCGGCGTGTCGAACGTGTAGTGCAGGAGCATCTCGGAGGAGCTCCCGGCCTTGGGCGAGGGGTCGGTGCCGGTGATCCACGCGGTCGACTGCCCTGACACGGCGTCGACGTCGTGGCGGGCGGACGTGATCGTCACGTCGGCGGGGTTCGGGGGCGGCGGGGCGGACGAGTTCTCAAGCGCCTGGATGTAGTTGAGCCACTCGACGAACACGCCGGGCGTGCTCACCGGGAGCAACGGAACCGTCTGGCTCACGACGCCGGTAGTCGTCGGAACGTTCTGGTCCGCGTTGACGTCCCACGCGGCCGTGGTGCTGAACGGACTGTTCGCGTAGAGCCACGAATAGCTGTAGTGCGTGGCGAAGAAGTGTCCCCCGGCGTTCGCGTACGCGACGAGGTTCGCCAGCTCCGTCGCCGATTTCGCGTTGGCACTCCCGACCGTCGTCGGATCGACGCCCCAGCAAGGGAAGATGATCTGGTCGTAGTTGTTGAAGGTCCCCGAGGCTCCCATCAGCGCGGGCTCGCCGGGGGTTGTGGCCGCGACGCTCGCAGTCGCCCCGTTGCCGTCGTAGATGTGGACGCGGCCGTCGTAGGTTGAGGTGTCGATGGTGAATTCCGTCGGGTCGATGCCCATCTTGAGGAGCACGCACTCCATGGCGTCGAGCTGTCCGGTCGAGATGGCTGTCAGGGGGATGTCGCCTTCGCTCTGCTTGCTCGGCATCATCAGGATGCCGGCGGGCATGGTCGGATCGTTCACGGTGTTCGCTCCGCACGAGGCGCCGACGCTCACCGTGAACTGACGGCGCCATCGCCCAAGCTGGATGACGATGGGGATGCTGGTGCCTACGGGGACATTCGACAATGTGAAGGTGCCGTCGAAGGCTGTGGTCGTCTGCACGAGCGGACTGCCGGAAACGTCGGCCCCGCACGTACTGCACTGCTGCGCGGCGGTCTCCATGGACCGAGGCACGAATGGCTGAACGGCCGAGTTCGGTATGTAGACGAACACGTTCGGCACCGGATCGCCGTACGCCACCCCCGTCGGGAGGAACATCGACGGGGTCGACGCGACCACCGTACCGGTAAGCGTCGTCTGGGACGCGGCGCCGCAAGCGGCCTGCTGGAGGCACAGGTTCGTACAGGGCACCGGCGATCCGCAAACGTTGCGCTGTCCGCCGCCTCCGCAGCTAGTTCCGCTCGGGCAGGTGCTACCGCACTGAAGGAGGCCGTTGCAACCGTCGGCCGCGTAACCGCAGTCGTATCCAAGGGACGCGCAGGTCGCCGCCGTGCAAGTGAAGCCTGCGTCGGACGTCGAGTAGCCACACTCGTCGAAGCCACCGCCGCCGCAGTAATCAGGCGACGCGCACGTCCCGCACATGAGCTGGTTTCCGCACCCGTCGCCAGCGTAGCCGCAGCTATATCCGAGGGAGGTGCAAGAATTGGGCATGCACGCGGACTGGGCCCCGGGACCGACGCCATCGCCTCCGCACCGGTTGAACCCTCCGCCGCCGCAGAACTGCGGCGAGGAGCACGCGCCACAGCTCAGTATATTCCCGCAGCCGTCTCCTGCGGCGCCGCAGCCAAAGCCCTGCGACGTGCAGGTGGCCGGAGTGCACGTCGATACGCCCGCGTCGACGTCACCGACGCCGCACTGGTCGAAACCGCCGCCGCCGCAGAACTGGGGGGCCGTACAGGTCCCGCACTGCAGAAGGTTCCCGCATCCGTCGGCCGCCGCGCCGCACGTGTACCCCAGGGCTGTGCAGGTCGTCGGGGTGCAGAGGAGTCCACCGTCCGCGCTAGCGGCAATGCTCCCTCCGCACTGGTCGAATCCGGCGCCGCCGCAGAACTCCGGGAACGAACAGCCCGTGCTCGTCCCGCACTGGAGCAAATTGCCGCATCCGTCCCCTGCCGGACCGCACGTGTACTTGAGAGCCTCGCAGGTGCTCGGCGTGCAGAGGGGCGCACCGTCCGGCGCGTCGGCGACATTGCCCCCGCACTGGCTGTAGCCTCCGCCGCCGCAGTAGGCGGGCAAGGCGCACGTTCCACACGGGATCATGCCTCCGCATCCGTCGCCGTTCTCTCCGCACGTGTAGCCGAGGGAGGCGCACGACTGTGGTTGGCAGCCCCCGTTGCCGCCATCGGGCCCGAGGGCGATGGTGGTGTCGCCTCCACCGGAGGCGTCGAGGTTCGTATTGAACGTGCTGTTCTTGGGCGAGCTTGAGCAGGACGCCATCACGATGGCGTGAAACGCTGCAAGCACTCCCACCATCAGCCATCGCGTCCCGCCCCGCCCATTCATCCGGACGTCGTCCATTCTTACAACGTTACGACGGATCGGACTCCCGATTCCAGTGTCTGGTCACAGGGCGGCTCACGCGCCTTCCAGCTCGGACCCCGGAGGCCGCATCGAGTGGCCGCCGGGCGGGGGCGACGAGCGCCCCTCCAGCCAGCTGTGGGCGACAACGAGGAGCGGCGGCTGCACCACCCGCGTCAGGATCGCGAGAATGAGCGAGCCGCCGATGACGACGATAGCGAGCGGCTTCTGCGTCTGCGAACCGATCCCGTTCGACAACGCCGCCGGAAGAAGACCGAGCGTCGCCACGAGGGTCGTCATGAGCACCGGCCTGAACCGTTTCTCGGCTGCCTCGCGGGCCGCGAGCTCTATCGAGTGCCCTTCGGTCTCGCGCAATCGCTGGAAGTAGGTCACGACCAGGATCGCGTCTTGGATTGCGATGCCGAAGATCGAGATGAAGCCCATGGCGGCAGACACCGAGAAGTTCTGGTGGGTGATGAGAAGTGCGAGAACGCCGCCTGTGCACGCGATCGGGATGCTGATGATGACGAGAATCGTATCGAGCCACGTCTTGACCGCGCTGTAAGTGAGAAAAGCGATGAGCATCATGGTCAGCGGAATGATGATCTGCAGCCGACCCTCTGCCTCGTGGAGCTCGTTGATCTCGCCCGCCCACTCGAGGTGCGAATCGTACGAGCGGCACGGCTTCGTCCAGCCTGGCGGCGCCCTATCGCAACGGGGAATCTCCTGGTCGATGCGCTGCTGTGCGTCCGCGATCGTGCTCGCGAGGTCACGCCCGCGCACGCTGAATTTGACCGGACTGTAGCGAATCCCGTCCTCGCGATAGATCATCGCAGGACCCTCCGCGGTCTGGATATCCGCGATCTCACCAAGAGGTATGAACGAGCCATCGGGGGTGGCCACCGTGATCTCACGAATCGCCTCGAGGCTCAGGCGATACTGCGATTTCCAGCGCACGGTAAGATCAAAGAACTTTTCGCCCTCGTACACCTCCGTCACGGCCTGACCGCCGATCGCCGCCTGGATGACCGCGTCGACGTCGCCGGTGTTCAATCCGTACCGCGCGCACTCCCCTCTTCGCGGCGTGATCTTGATGCTCGGCTGACCAAGAGACCGAAAGAGTCCAAGGTCCGCAATGCCTGGAACCTTGCTCATGACGTCGACGATGGCGAGGGCGACGGCTTCGTTCTTCTCGATCTCCTTGCCGAACACCTTCACTGAGTTCTCTCCCTTGACCCCGCTGATGGCCTCCTCGACGTTGTCGCTGATGTACTGGGAGAAGTTGAAGACGACGCCGGGGAAAGCCTCGCTCAGCTCGCCGTTGATCTCCTCGGTGAGCTTCTCCTTCGTCAGACCTCGCGGCCACTCGTCGAACGGCTTCAGCGGCGCGAAGAACTCGATATTGTAGAAGCCCGAAACGTCCGTCCCGTCGTCCGGCCGGCCGAGCTGCGAGACGACCGTGGCCACCTCCGGGTGCCTACGGTGCGCGTCGTCGCAAGTTGCGTTGGGGTCCGTCGGACACCCGCGCAGGATCGACCGCATCCGTCCGACGTATTTGGCGCTCTGATCAAGCGAAATGGACATCGGCAGCGTCGCGCGTATCCAGAAATTCCCTTCCTCGAGCTTGGGCATGAACTCGCGCCCGAGCAGGGGGAAGAGCACGACGCACAGAACGATCGGCGCCATGCTGAACGCGAGGGCGCCTTTCGGATACTTCATCGCAAGGTCGAACGCTGGACCGTAGACCTTATGAAGGATCCGCATGATGATGCTCTCCGACTCCTCGGCGTTCGGAGGGATGAGCTTCGATGCGAGCACGGGAGTCAGCGTCAGGGCGAGGCAGATCGCACCGCCGATCGCGAACGCATACGTCCGAGCCATCGGTGCGAAGATGACGCCCGAGACCCCTGTCATCGTGAAGAGGGGTAGGAACGCGACGCCAATGATCAGGGTCGAGAACGTCATCGGCGTAGCCACTTCGCGAGCGCTCTGCTCTATGCGCTCGATCATGGTTCCCTTGCCATGGGGGCCCACGTGGCGAAAAATATTCTCCATCATGATTACGGTGGAGTCGACCACGATGCCGAAGTCGACGGCACCGAGAGAGATGAGATTCGCCGACGTATGACTCGCGACCAGCCCGATGAAGGCGATGAGCAGTGCGAGGGGAATGTTGATCGCCGTGATGAGCGCGGCCCGCGCGTGCCCCAGGAAGAGCAGGAGAACCACTGTCACCAGCGTCATGCCGACGACGAGGTTCTCGAGGACCGTATGCGTCGTGACGTGCACGAGCGCACCGCGGTCGTAGTAGGGCTCGATGTCCATCCCGGGGGGAAGAACGTGATTGTCGCGAATGTACTGGACGCGTTTGTAGATCCCCTCGAGCGTCGTCGGCGTCTCGGCGCCGTAACGCATGAGGACGATCCCCTGTACGACGTCCGGGTCCTCGTTGTATCCGACGATGCCCAGCCTCGGCGCATAGCCGATATTCACGTCTCCGATGTCCTTGACGCGGACGGGAGTCCCCTTCTGCTCGGCAACGACGATGTCAGCGATGTCGTGGACCTGCGAGGTTCTCGTGCCAAGGAGACCCAGGCCACGCACGTCGTACGACTGTTCGCCCATGAACAGGCGCTGACCACCGACGTTCTGGTTGGCATTCTGGATCGCCGTTGTCAACTGATTCAGCGTGACCGCGTGACCGCGCAGACGGAACGGATCGACCTCGACGTGGTACTCCTTCGATTCGCCCCCGTAGCTCGTGACGTCGATGACGCCCTGTACCCGTTTGAACTGGCGCTCGAGGATCCAGTCCTCTGCGGTCTTCAGGTCCTTAAGGGTGTATCCCTTGCCGACGACGCGGTAGCGAAACACTTCGCCGATCGCGTTCCACGGAGATAACTGGCCTTGAAGTCCCGCTGGTAAGGTGACGAATTGTAGGCGGTTGATCACCTCTTGCCGCGCGTCCTTGTATTCGATTGCCCAGTGGAAGTAGACCTTCACGTCGCTCAGAGCGAAGAGCGAGAAACTCCTTATGTGATCGAGGCCGGGCATTCCTGAAAAGCCGATCTCGAGGGGGATAGTGACGTAGCGCTCCGTCTCCTCCGCGCTCCACCCGGGGGGCTGGGTCAGAACCTCGACGAGCGGGGGGCACGGGTTCGGATATGCCTCGATGTCGAGCTGTTGATATGCCGCAAGACCGCCGATGATGAGCAGGACCGCGGCCGAGAACACGATGAACGGCATCCGCAGGGCGCCAGCAACGATTCGTTGAATCATGGTGTGTGAGCCTGGAGTTTGCTGGGGGTCGCTAAAATCGGTGGCTGACGGTCAGCGACAGAGCACCGGAGACACTTGCAAGAACCTCAGAGCTTCGCCGCGAGCAGGATCGCGCCGTTGACGACGATCTTCTGGCCCGCGGCGAGTCCGTGTTTGACCTCGAGCCACGGACTCGACTCACCCTCGTCGACGTCGACCGAGACGCGTGAGAACTTCTCTTTGCCATCGGACGCGCCGGTCTCTACGAAGACCACCTTGGCGTCCCCGAGGCGAAGGAGCGCGCTTCGAGGGATGGCGAGGGCCTTTTTCTGGTCCACCGAGATCTGATCGGTCGCGTACATCATGGGTTTCAACCGCTTGTCCTCGTTGTCGAACGTGCAGCGGACAGTCGCGGTGCGCGTGACCGGATCGACGGCGCCGCTTACCCAGTCGACCCGCCCGTGAAAGACGGCCCCGGGGTACGCGACGACCGTGACTGAAGCGGGCGTACCGACGTGTACGCGCGCCAGGTCCATTTCGTAGAGATTCCCGAGCACCCAGACGCGGTCGAGCTCACCGATCGTGAAGAGCTCCTGCGCCGTGCCACCGCTGTACTGGCCCTGCACCTCGATGCCCGGGTTGATGTTGCGCAGAAGCACCTCCCCGTCGACCGGAGACGTCAACGTATAGCTCTGGGTGACAGCGTCGACGTTGCCGATCCGCAGGAGAGCCTCCTTCTGTCTCGCGCGCTCGAGCTCGGCTTTCGATCGCCGGTAGTTGTCCTCGGCGGCCTCCAGGTCGGAAGCAGACCCGGCCTTCTGTTCGTAAAGGTCCTTCTTGCGCTTCAGGTCGTGCTCGGCCGCGATAAGGTCGGCCTCCGCCTTGTGGACGTCGCTGACGGCGCTGCCGATGTCGGGCGATTCGATCGTCGCGAGCGGGTCGCCCTTCTTCACGTGCTGGCCGAGCTGCGCCTTGATCGCGAGTACGCGCCCGGTCACTGGCGAGAACACGTGCCCGGTGCGCTGATCGTCGAGCGTGACCGTGCCGCTCGTCAGGATCGTGTCGTCCACGTCCTGCTCCTCGACGGGCGCGACTTCGATTCTCGCGTCCTTCACCTGGCTCGCCGTGAGCCATACCTCTCCTGCGGGGGCCTGCGGTCCCGTCGCCGGATCGGCGGTCATCTCCGCCTTCTGGCAGGCCAGTAGCACCGTGAGAACGACCACTGGAATCTGGCCCGCCCAGCCGGTCGTCAATCGCGAGCTATCTTTCATCGATCAGGCTCCATTTCGGAATCCCCGTCAGAGCTTCTGCGAAAGAAGCGCCGAACCGGTCGTGACGACCTTCTGCCCAGCGTCGAGACCGTGCTTGATCTCGATCCATGGGCTGCCTTCGCGTTCGTCGACGTCGACCGGGATGCGCTCGTAGGCGACCCGGCCATCCCCCTCGCCGACCTGCACGAAGACGACCTTGTACTCGCCGAGGCGCACTAGAGCGTCACGCGGAATCGCAAGCGCCTTTTTTTGGTCCACGGCGATCCGCACCGTCGAATACATCAGCGGACGAAGCTGTCGGTCGGGGTTCTCGAAGGTGCAGCGAACCTTCGCGGTGCGCGTCGTCGGGTCAAGCGCGCCGCTGATCCAATCCACCTTTCCCTGGAAGATCTTGTCCGGGTAAGTGACGACAGTGACCGCTGCAGGCGCGCCGACGTGCACGCGCGCCATGTCTATCTCATACACGTCTCCGAGCACCCAGACGTTGTCCAGCTCTCCAATCGTGAAAAGCTCCTGCGTCGCGCCGCCGCTGTATTGCCCCTGCACCTCGATCCCGGGGTTGATGTTCCTGAGGAGCACCTCGCCATCGACCGGCGACGTCAGCGTGTACGTCTGCGTCACCGCGTCGACGTTGCCGACGTGCAGGAGGAGCTGCTTCTGGCGCGCTCGTTCGAGCTCTGCCTTGGCGGTCCGGTAGGTGTCCTCCGCCGTTTCCACGTCGGCCTGAGAGGCCGCCTTCTGATCGAAGAGGTCCTTCTTGCGCCGGAGGTCGTGCTGGGCGGCGATGAGGTCCGCGCCCGCCTTGTGCGTGTCGCTGACGGCGCTGCCTATGTCGGGGGATTCGATCACGGCGAGGGGGTCGCCCTTCTTGAGGCGCTGACCCAGCTGCGCCAAGATCTTCACGACGCGGCCGGTCACCGGAGAGAACACGTGGCCCGTGAGGGTGTCCTCTAGTGTGACCAGCCCGCTCGCGAGGATCGTATCGTCGACGTCTTGCTCGCCCACGACTTCGACCTTGATGTTCGACTCTGCGACCTGAGCCGGTGTGAGCCACACCTCTCCCGGAGGGGGAGTCTGCGGCCGGACAGCCTCTGATGCCGCCTGCGATTGGCGGCAGGAAACCCCGCCCAGCGCGACCAGGGAAAACGCGAACGGCAATGCGAATGGGAACCTTATCGTTTTCATCAGTGCAACTCCATGCCGACGGCCTGCTCGAGTTGGAACACTGCCGTCCAGTACGTGGTCAGATCTCCGAAGTATTCGACGTTGGTCGCAATGTAAGTGCGCTGCGCGTCAAGGAAGTCCGTGAGGCTGGCAGCCCCCTTCTCGAACTGCAGCCGCGTGATGTCCCTGGCCGTCCTCGCGCTCTGGAGCAAACCCCCACTCTCCATGCGCTGCACGAGCTTGCGCGAGACTAGATACCCCGAGTAGCCCGCGGCCACGTCGTTCACTACCTGCGCCGTAGCCTTCGCCTGTTGGAGCGAGTTCGTGTCGTACTGCGCCTGAGCCTGACGAAGCTCGCCCTCTAGCTGGTAAAAAACGGGTAGCGGCGCCGAGATTCCGAACGTGATTGTCGGCGGCGATAGGGCGCCTCCCGTCTGCGTTGCGCCGGTGCCGAGCTGCGAGTAGTTGACCGCGAGGGTGACGTCAGGAAACCGTTGGCGCTTGGTGAGCGCGACCTGCGCCTCGGCAGACGCCCTCTGATAGCCGAACGCCAGAAGATCTGGACGATGGTCGAACGCCGACCGAAGCAACCGCTCTTCGCTCGTCGCGGCGAGGTCAGGCGGTTCGTTGAAGTTCAGTACCTTGGTGTCGACGTCGAAGTCGGGCACCTCTCCGCGGACGCCGATCAGGAATGCGAGCGCCACCCGCGCTTGACGCAGCGCTTGCACGGCCTGGTCGAGCGCCTGGTCGGTCTCGAGCTTCTGCGTCTGGATGCGCGCGAGATCGCCCTCGTTTATCGCTCCGCTGCGGAAGCGCGTCTGGAATAGATCCAGCGTCTTGACGTTCGAGTCCGCAACTTCCTTCGCGAACTTGAGCCCGAGGACGGCCTGAGCGATTTGCACGTAGGCCGCTTTGACCTGGAACGCGACGGTTCGCTCCGCGTCGGTGCGCGACAACTTGGCCGCGGCCAGCGCGTTGCGGGCGACCTTGACCCGCAGGCCGCGCTTGCCCGAAATCGTGTCCTCTATGGCCGCCGAGTCGGACAGGCCAAGCGCCCAGTACGTGGTCGAGCACTGCTGGCAGTCACCGGGATCGTAGTTGATCGTCTTGCCCCAGCCGACGCTGCCGACCGGATTGGGCACCGCGCCAGCGATCTTGACCTGACCCTCGACGCTCCTCACCTGCGCTTCCGCGATCAGGAGGTCGAGCCCCCGTCCGCGGAAGGTCCGGAGCGCTTCTTCCAGCGTGAGCATCTGCGGGAGCTCCGTAGGCGGCGGGACCACGCCATCTGCCATCGAAGCTCCAGTGAGGAGCGCTCCAATGGCAACGCAGGACAGGAATACGAGACGAAATCGAAGCTGCATCGCGGCCGGGCGCCAAGCAACAGTCACACCACTCGCTACCTCTCTCGTCACGGGCATCTCGGCCGCTTCGCGTCCCTCGAGCATGAACTGGGGCGGGGCATGGTGCCCATGAACGCCTCCGACTTCGAGACAAAATTTCCCCCTGTGCTTTTTTCTTTCGAGGCCGCTGAAATCGACCCGACATGGAGCCGCAACAAATAGCGGTGCTTATTCAGCGCGCGCCGAGAGCCTTCGTTGCCCTCCCGGAGACTCGACGACAATGGGACACCGTGACTCATCTCCTTGCCTAGGACGGGCACAGCGCCCCGCGCTTTCCCCGTCGGGCGAGGCCGCCGACCGCAAGGACCGCCGCCATGATTCCGACGCGATCGAACTGCCCCTTTCCCGGCGAGTGGCTCACGACAGAGCAAGTGCTCCCCGTTCGCGTACCACAGAGCTCGCCGTCACATGTGGACGGAGAGCCTCCGCCTTCGGTGCCATCGCCGCTCCCGGAGGCATCCCCAGTAGAGCCATTGGGCGATGTGTCGCCATTTGTCCCGGGGTCCCCTCCGTCCTCAGCCCAGGCAACACGTGGAATTACCAGGAAGGCTGCCATAAAAGCAGTCAGGAAGAGCGCGAGCCGCATGAGGCAAGCGCTAGCACGGACCTTGCCAACGGAGCGGCCCCGATGAAACGACCTGCCTCTACCTCGAAGGTCTTCATGAGCGCTTCTGTCCTCCTATTCACGGCGCATGGTTCGTCACCGGAGCTTGCCCGCGCTGATCCACCGCCGCCGGTCGACGTCGCGGTCAAGGTAGAGCCCCCGCCTCAGCGCGTTGTCGCTCTGGAGTGGAACCCGCTGGGTCTCCTGTCTGAGCGCATCAGCGTCAGCCTCGAGATCGTGCCCGTTTCCCACCACGCTCTCGTCCTGACCCCATATTATTTCGACTCGAGCACGGCGGCATTCCAGACCGAAGCCCTCGTCGAGATCCCGTCGCAGCGTTTCCGGGGCTTCGGCGGCGAGATTGGCTACCGCTACTACACGGGCTTGGCCGGGCCGCGCGGCTTGTTCGTCGGGCCATCGCTGATCCTCGCGTGGGTGCAAGCCACTGCGGGCGACGGGTCGCAGACATCACTCTCGGACTATGGGATCGCGGTCGACGTGGGCTACGAGGCACTCGTCGCCGACAATTGGGTCATCGCGCTCGGCGTCGGCGCCGACTACACGTTCACGAGCAAGTCGCTCCCCGAGCAACAGTGGCCCGCCAACACCTACGCTAACAGCGGATTTCACCCGCGGCCGCTCGCATCGCTGGGATACGCGTTCTGAGCCCCGGACAGTCAACGGAGACTTACCGATGCGAATGGAAATGACGTGGGTGGGCTTGGCTCTCGTAGCCCTCGTGGCGTGCGCGCCCGATTCGGTCGCCCAACCTCCTGCTCCTCCAGTGAATTGGCACTCGTTCGACGTACCGGCCGCGGTCGACGCCGGTCCGAGTGCACCGACGGAGAAGGAGCGCGCCCTCGCCGTCGAGTATACTGCGGCTCTCTCTTCGGCCGCCTTCGCGCAGCTCGCTCCCCTGGTGGACGACGACGCGCACTTCTCCTTCCCGGGAATGGACGACGCCCACGGTCGGAGCTCGATCGTTCACGCCCACGAGATCCTGCTCGGGGCGTTCGATCAGCGCCGCTTCGTCACGACGCGAGCGTGGCGAACGGCAAGCGAACAGACCATCGAGTGGACGATGGCGGGCATTCAAGCGCGCGACTGGATGCGGGTCACCGCGACGCAGAAGCCGGTGGCGATCCGGGGCCTCACCCTCCTCTGGACGAAGGATGATGGGTCGATTGCAGACCTCCATGTGTATTTCGACGTGGCCGCGGTGAAGGCGCAACTGGGTATGGCTCCGAAGGGACTCGCACCCATCGCAGTCCCCTCAATGCCCTCCGGGCCACCCCAGATCATGGACCAGAACGGGCAGGAGGCCGACAACGTCCGCGTCGTCCGCACAGAACTCGACGCTCTCGAGAACAATGAGGGCATGTACCTCAACGCGCTCACCGACGATGTCGAGGTCAACACGCTCGAGCGACTCCAACCCGCCCACGGCAAGGACGAGGCGCGCGCCTACTTCAAGGCGATGCACAAATCGATCGCGCAGCTCGACACGACGATCGACAACGGTTGGGGCGTCGCGAAATTTGCTATCGTCGAGTACACGATCGCCGGCGAGCAGCTGGCGCCCATCGGCTGGATCCCCTCGCAGAAGGACTCCGTCATTCGTTTTCACGTCGTCGACGTGAACGAGCTCAAGGACGGCCGGATTGCACGTATCTGGAGATACGACAACCCGAACGAAGCGGTCGCTCCCGGACCGTAGCGTCCCCCTGGGGAACCGCGCGCCTCTACGACAGGTAATCGCGGTCGCGCAGCTTCTTCGGGATGTACTCGTCGGTGATGAAGGAGATGCTCTTCGTGAGGAAGCCGTCGAGCTCCATCTTGAACCCGTTGTCGAGGAGTTCCTGAATCTCCCGTTGCCACTTCTTGTCCTTGAACCAGGCATACGCCTTCATTTGTTCGGCCCGGGCGATGTCTTCCTTCTTGAGCTTGATCTGGACCGCGGGCGTCAGCTTGTACTTGATGTAGTCGAACGAACTCATACCCAGGAACCGCACGTTCGGGACGGCCATGCGCATCGACTCGTAGGCGAGGTTGATGCTCCCCTGCTTGAGCACGGAGTAAATGTAGAGCCCCCAGGGGTCGTTATCGACCAGGACGAAGCTCGGGAGCTTCAGCTCTTGCGACATGCGCTGGAGAAGACGTCGCGCCCCCCGCGTCGACTGCCCGCCGGTCGTCATGAGGATGCAGTTGTGCTTCTTCCAGAAGCCGTCCTCGTTAAGACGCGTGAACACAGCGTCCTTCTCGACGAAGAGAATGAATTCCGCCTTGCATTCGGTGAACTTGATGACGTCGGGCTCACAGATACTCGGGATGCTCCATCCGCCGCGCCCCATGCGCGCGAGATCGATCCGGTCGCCCGCGTCGTCGATGACGAGCTTACCGACGCAGCTCCCCCTGCGGGTCGCGAAGAGATGCAGCTCTTCGCGAAGAGCGTCGATGCCGACCTCGAGGTCCTCGATGATCGGGTCACTCTCGTTCTGGTCTTCGAACGTGTTGTCGCTCGAGTGCGGGAGCGTGTGCTTGGACATGTAATACATCTGGCGGATGCTGACGGTCTTCCCCTCGTCGATGAGCGTCTTGCATTTGCTCGCGACGAGCATCGTCTGCATGAACTTCCGCACCATCGACGTATTGAAAAACTCGCGTGATTGCGTCTTGTCGCCCAGCTCGATGATCTTCTTTCGCTCGTTGAACGACACGTTCGAGAGAGCGCGCGTTCGAATCTCGACCGCCGGGTTGTGGCCCTTGGTGGCCTCGGTCAGGACGTTCTTCGCAAGCTTCTGGATCTTGCTCAGCGTCACCGAGTCTCGTTCGGTCTTTCTCTTCGCGGCGGTCTTGGTGGCCATTGCCTACTCCAGCAGCGAGAGCTGCTTGCCCTTGCCTCTGTTCTTGTCCTTGGCTTTCGCGACGGGCAGCGCCGGGGTGCTGTCTGCGGGCGGCGTGCGGGATGACCCCGCGCCGTTTTCCTTTTCCTCTTTGGGAGCGGGGTCCTCGTCCGCGAACTTCACGAAGACGGGCAAGGTCTCGTAGAACGGTTTCTCGACCTTCTCCTTCGCCAGACCCAGGATGTCGCCGATCGCGGCCGCGACCTCCGGGATGTACCTCTCGAACAGGCTGCGACGCTTCATCTCGCGGTCGGCGTGCGCCCGTGCCCGGACATGGGAGGCCAGCTTGCGGCCGCACTCCCGAAGCGCGTGCTTCATCTCCTCGAGCAGCTCGTCGTAGTGGGCGACGGCCTCTTTCGCCTCGCTCGTGAAGGGCACCCAGACGCTTGCAAGGTGCACGACGAGAGCCATCGGCGCCACGGGCAAGCTGCCCTTGGGCTGCGCAAGCTCGTAGCCGCGCCAGTTGACGTCGTACACGCTCTCGCTGATCGCGCACGCCTTGGGCTGGTATTGCAGCGGCACGCGGTTCGCGAACCGCATGATGTCCGCGGGTTCGTCGACCGGGAGGTCGCCCCCGTACGCGAGCGCTGCCTCGACGACGAACGGATTGCCTCGGTACACCTTCGGCGCGCGCGTCGTCGACGCGTAAAATTCGGCCCGCGGGAAGCGGCGCTTCAGCCCTTCGATAAGCAACGTCTCGCCGATGGGGACCACCGCGGTCGCCGGCGGAGCCATCACGCGCACCTCTCCAAGCGCCTTGTGCAGGCGATCGAGATCGTCACCGTGGAGCCGGTCTGCAGGTGCCTTGGGATTCACTTTGGCCATCTGGCAAATCTGCTGCGCAATCGCGGGGGACACGCGGGAGAAGTCGTCGCAAAGCACCTCCTTGACGGTCTTTCCCGGCGAGTCGGCGAGCATCGTCTGCAGCATCCCGAGTTCGACCCCGTGGGGGTGCGGCTTGATCTCCTGCGCCTCGCGCGGCAGATCGTTCGACACGCGTGGAAATTCGAGTCGCGCTCCCTTCGGGGGTACGTACGTCAGCCCGAGGTGAGGGTTCGCGACGACGGTCTGCTCGAGGTATTCCTGCACTCCCGTCCTGCCGCCACGGTAGGCCGCCACGAGCTCGATCTCGACGCGCGTGCCGTGCTCCTTGTCCCAGTCGGTCGTCTCGTCCTTCACGACGTCGGGCTGGTTGCGCTTCGTGTCGATTCGCAGATCGATCCGGAACGCCGGCCTCCCCTTCCCGGTCTTGCTGGTGATGACGACCGGCTTGCCCGTCGTCAGCTGGCCATAGAGCCCGGCGGCGCTAATCCCGATCCCCTGCTGGCCGCGCGACTGCTTGAGCCGGTGAAACTTCGACCCGTAGAGGAGCTTAGCGAAGATCTTGGGTATCTGCGGCTTGACGATGCCCGGCCCGTTGTCCTCGACGATGACGCGGAACCGGGAGGGCTGATTGGGCGACGGCGAGGGCGCGACCTCGATGATCTCGACGAGGAGCTCCGGCAGGATGCCGGCTTCCTCGCAGGCGTCGAGGGAGTTGTCGACAGCCTCCTTCACCGTGGTCAAAAGCGCTTTGGCGGGGTTGTCGAACCCGAGCAGGTGTCGGTTCTTCGTGAAGAACTCGCTCACCGAGATCTCGCGCTGGCGCGACGCCATCGATTCGGCGGTGGCGCGTCGCTTCGGTACGGCAACCTCGGGTGCCTCGTCCTTTTTGTTCATCGCGGGGGCTCGAACGGCTACCGGAGCGGGTGAACGGGTGTCAAGCGGAGGCAGCACGTCCACGAGACCCAGCTCCCGGCTGTTATGGTCGCCGCCGTGATTCGTCGGCCGACGTCCATCCTCGTGCTCCTCACCGCCCTCAACCTCCTCAATTACCTCGACCGCTTCGTGCTTTCTGCGGTGCTCGCGAAGGTTCAAGACGACCTCCATCTATCGAATTTCGTGGGGGGTTCGCTCGCTACCGTGTTCCTTATCGGTTACTTCGCGACAAGCCCAGTTTTTGGCAACCTGGCGGATCGTTCCCACAGGGGTGGGCGAAAGGCCCTCGTGGCCCTCGGCATTGCCATCTGGAGCGTGGCGACGGTCGCATCCGGTCTGGCGCACGGAGCGGCATCGCTCGTCGCGGCTCGCGCGGTGGTGGGCGTGGGCGAAGCCAGCTACGCAACCATCGCCCCGACGCTGATCGACGACGTGGCGCCACCAGGGCAGAAGGGCCGGTGGATGGCAATCTTCTATTCGGCGACGCCGATCGGGTCGGCCCTGGGGTACATCGTCGGAGGGTCCGTGGAGCACGCGACGGGCAGCTGGAGGGCGGCGTTCTTCATTGCAGGAGGGCCCGGGATTGTCCTCGCGCTCCTCTGTCTTCTCATTGCGGAGCCACCGCGTCTACCGGTCGCCCGGCCGCCGGAGGTCTTCGCGTCGGTGAGAGCGCTGCTCGGCATGCCCCTCTTCGTCCGCACAGTCGTCGGTTACTGCGCATACACGTTCGCACTCGGAGGCTTCGCGTTCTGGGCACCCAAATACCTTCATGCACGTTACGGCATGGAGGCCGGCGTCGCGAGCAGCCGGTTCGGGCTCGTCACCGTCGTTGCCGGCGCCATCGGAACCCTGGTCGGCGGGTGGCTCGGAGATGCGGCTGCCAAGTCGAAGACGGACATGTCCGCCGCCCGCGGCAACGTGGACGTGTGCGCCTTGTCGGCTGGATTGGGCGCTCCACTTGCAGCCGCTGCGGTCCTCGCAACCACCACGACGGGTTTCTTCGTCTCGGTTTTCCCCTGCGAAATAGGGCTCTTCCTGCTGAGTGGCCCGGTCAACGTGGCCATCCTCCGCAGCGTGCCCTCAGCGCTGCGGGCGAGCGCCATGGCCCTCAGCATCTTCGCCATCCACGTGCTCGGCGACCTCTGGTCCCCGCCTCTCATCGGCCTAGCAATCGATGCGCTGCTTCGCCATCACGAGCCCATCGAGTGGGCGATGCTAGCGGCCCCGGTCGCCTTTGCCGTCGCGGCGATCGTCTGGCGGGGCGGCCGGATCCATCCCGTTCGGTTGACCTGACACGCGGCCGTGCGCTACGAGCGAACGCCTCTTAAGCGCCGTGCAACATGTCTCGTTGACCGCGCGACCCCGATGCGAACCTCACGCTTGCTCGCCGTCCTGGCCGCGGTGCTCATTGCGCTGCTCTCGCGGATGGCGCGCGCGGACGGGCCTGATGGGGGGGCCCCACCAGACGGGGGGACCTCCTCGGTCGCGGCACGGGGGCCCTCCCCGCCAGTAGGCGATGCCGGAGCCCCCGGCGCCGCGCCCACCGCAGCCGCGAGCGAACCCCAGGTGCGCCTTCCGCCCACCGCCGCAGAGCAGGCGGAGGGGTTACCCATCGCGGCGCTCCAGATCGTGGGGAACCGGCGCGTCTCCCGCGAGGACGTTCTCTCCTACCTGCGAGAGAAGGCCGGGCACCTCTTCACGGTGCCGAACCTGACCGGTGATGTGCACGCGCTCTGGGATTCCGGCTTCTTCGAGGACGTTCAGGTCGACCTGACGACGAACGACCGGGGGGTGGTGCTTCGCTTCATTGTGCGCGAGCGGCCAAACATCAAGGAGGTTCTCTACGAGGGCAACGACGAAATAGAGAACGACAAGCTTGGCGAGGCCGTGGAGGTCAAGCCCAACACGATCCTGAGCGTGCCTGCGGTGCGTCGGAGCGTCCAGAAGATCAAGGACGCCTACGCCGAGAAAGGCTACTTCCTCGCTGACGTCAAGTACGAGGTCCAGCCCCAGCGCGAGAACGAGGTCATCGTCAAGTTCACGATCGCCGAACACAAGCCGGTGTCCATCAGGAGCGTAACGATCATCGGCAACGAGCACGTGACGGACACCGAGCTGCGCGGGCAGATGGAAACCGGTAGCGGGAGCTTTCTCGGGTTCGGGTCGGGGGGCCCCTACCGGCAGGACGTGTTCGAGCGCGATGTCCTCATGTTGAGCGCGCTCTACTACGACAAGGGATACCTCGGCGTGCAGATCGCCACGCCGCGCGTGATGCTCACGCCCGATCGCGAGGGAATCGACATCACGATCGTGATCCACGAGGGCCCCCGCTACAAAATCCGGCAGATGCGCGTCTACGAGCGCGACAACGAGGGTCACGAAATCGAACCCATCGGCGGCCGTCGCGCGCTGAGGGAGCTCGTTCGCGGGCACTCGGGCGACTTCTTCAACCGCGCGGAGCTCATCAAGGACCTGCAGAACGTGCGCACCCTCTACAGGGACGCCGGGTTCGCAAACGTCGACGCCGAGCCCGAGACGGAGCTCGACCCTGTGCACGAGCAGGTGGATATCGTCGTCCCGATCAAGCGCGGGCCCACCGTCCATATCGAGCGGATCGAGGTGAAGGGGAACTCGAAAACGCGCGACAAGGTGATCCGCCGCGAGATCGAGATCCAGGAGGGTCAGCTCTTCAGCGAGACCAGGCTGGAGAGGAGCAAGATGCGCGTGACGGCTCTCGGCTATTTCGAACGCGTCGACATGTCGACCGAGCAAGGATCGTCCCCCGACAAGCTCATCGTTAACTTCGAGGTGGCCGAAAAACCAACGGGCACCTTCCAGGTAGGCGCCGGGTTCAGTTCGATCGAGAGCTTCATCGCGACGGCGCAGATCCAACAGGCCAACCTCTTCGGCAACGGGCAGGCGCTCTCGCTCCAGGCCCAAGTGTCCTCCCTGCGACAGCTCGTCACGTTGCGCTTCTTCGAGCCCTACTTCCTCGACAGCGATTGGAACTCGAGCACGGAACTCTACGACACACTTCTCGTCTTCCCCTCGTTCGCGCGGCGCTCGGTCGGGGGCTCCCTGACCTTCGGATACGCTCTCGTCCAGCCGTGGCTGCGTCTCTCACTGACCGGCACGATGGAGTGGGACGCCGTGGACACGGGGACCACCAACACCTTCTTCGGCGCCGCACCCGGCTTCGTCAGCGTCTTCCAGCGACTGCCCCTCGCCAACCTGTTCAACTCCGGCCGCGTTGTGTCGCTGCGGCCGACGCTTACCTACGACACCCGGGACAACCGGCTCTTCCCGACGTCCGGCATGTTCCTGCAGCTGTCGACCGAGCTCGCGAGCGACCTCTATGGCAGCCAGTTCAACTACCTAAGGCACCGGGTCACGGGCCGCTTCTATTATCCGCTCGGCGGCGGCACGGGCAAGCCCGGCTCCGGGGTCGTGCTGAAGCTCAACACCGAGGGGGGGCTCATCACGAGTCCGGACGCCGCCGGGGTGCCGATCTTCCAGCGATATTTCCTAGGCGGCATCCTCGATGTCCGCGGCTTCCAGCTGCGAAGCATCGGAACGAGACTGCCACTCACGTCCACGCTCGACCCGAACTCACCGCCCATTCCGAACGGCGCGAACATCGGCGGCAACCTGGAAGCGTACACGAACCTCGAACTCGAGTTCCCGATCATCGATGCGGTGGGCATTCGCGGCGTCGTCTTCTTCGACGCCGGCAACGCATGGAACCTCGAAGACCAGTTCTGCAAGACGACTCCCGCGCCGCAGTTCAACAAGGTCGTCAGCCCGTGCTTCTCGTTCCCAGACAGCCTTGGCTATTTGCGCACCTCGAGCGGCTTCGGCGTTCGCTGGTTCTCCCCCCTGGGTCCGCTGCGGTTCGAGTGGGGCTTCCCGCTTGCGCCGCTTTCGTACGAGCGCCACAGCGACTTCGAGTTCACGATCGGGAACTTTTTCTGACGGCGCGCGGGAATCGGCGACCCCGCGGAGCCGCCGATGCTCGACCGCCTACGGCGAACCGACTAGACACGTCTTTGCATGCCCGAGACGCCCCCCACCCCTCCGACGCCGTCGGTTCCCCAGCAGAAGGTCCCAATCTCCATCCAGGAGGAGATGCGGACGTCCTACCTGGACTACGCGATGAGCGTCATCATCGGGCGCGCGATACCGGACGTGCGCGACGGGCTCAAGCCTGTCCATCGACGTATCCTCTACAGCGCGTACGAGCAGGGGCTGCTTCCTACCGCGGGATACCGGAAAAGCGCGACCATCGTCGGCGACGTGCTCGGCAAGTACCACCCGCACGGCGACTCGGCCGTCTACGAGGCCATGGTCCGGCTCGCGCAGAGCTTCTCGATGCGGTACCCGCTTATCGACGGGCAAGGCAACTACGGCTCGATCGACGGCGATCGGGCTGCGGCCTACCGGTACACCGAAGCGCGGCTCACCAAGCTGGCCATCGAGCTTCTCACCGACATCGACAAAGAGTGCGTCGACTTCGTGTCCAATTTCGACGACCGGCTACAGGAGCCGACAGTCCTCCCCGCTCGGGTCCCCAACCTACTCGTCAACGGCACCAACGGCATTGCCGTCGGGATGGCGACGAACATCCCGCCGCACAATCTCGGCGAGATCATCGACGCCACGATCGTCCTTCTTCGCAACCGCGACGCGAGCATCGACGAGCTCATACGCCTCGTCCCCGGGCCTGACTTTCCCACCGCAGGCCTTATCTACGGACGCACGGGCATCGAGGCCGCCTACCGCACCGGGCGGGGCACGATCGTGATGCGCGCCCGTATCGAGGTCGAGAAATCGCAGGGCCGCGGCGACCGGGAGCAGCTCGTCGTCACTGAGATCCCCTACCAGGTGAACAAGGCGCGGGTGGCCGCCCGCATCTCGGAGCTAGTGCGCGAAAAGAAAATTGAGGGCATCTCCGAAGTGAGGGACGAGAGCGACCGCGACGGCATCCGGCTGGTCGTCGAAATGAAAAAGGACGTCATCCCGCAGGTCCTCATCAATCAGCTCTACCGGCAGACCGACCTCCAGACGACGTACGGAGTCATCAACCTGGCAATCGCGCAGGGGCGCCCCGCGATTCTCAACCTGAAGGAGACGCTCGAGGCCTTCGTCGCCCACCGGCGTGACGTCGTCACGCGCCGCACTCGCTACGATCTGCGCCAGTCCGAGGCACAGCGAGAAATCATCGAAGGCCTGGGCGTCGCCGTTACGGACGTCGACCGCGTCATCAAGACCATCCGCGAATCGGCCGACTCGGATACGGCGAGGAGGGCGCTGATGGCCCTACCGCTGACGGGGCTCGAGGCCTTCGTGCGCCGGGCCGGACGGCCCCAGGCGGAGATCGACGAAGCAAAGAAGCGCGAGCCGTATCTCCTCTCCGAGCGGCAGGCGAAGGCGATCCTCGAGATGCGCCTCTCGCGCCTTACGGGCCTCGAGCACGAGAAACTCGCGAAGGACTACGGGGAGCTGTCGGACGCGATCGCCGGCTACCGCGCGATTCTGGCCAGCCCCAAGCTGCTCGACGACGTGATCGTGATGGAACTTGAAGAGATCAAGACGAAATACGGCGACAAGCGCCGCACGGAGATCGTCGAGAACGACGCCGATATCCCCGAGGAGGACCTAATCCAGGAGGAGGACATGGTCGTCACAATCTCGCACGCCGGATACATCAAGCGGACGAGTCCCAGGGACTACCGTGCACAGAAGCGGGGTGGCAAGGGACGCATCGGCATGGAGGCGCGCGACGAGGACTGGGTCACCCAGCTCTTCGTGGCAAGCACGCACGCGTATGTCTTCTTCTTCAGCGACAAGGGCAAGGTCTACGTCAAGAAGGTCTACGAGATTCCACAGGCCGCCCGGACCAGCAAGGGCCGCGCGATCGTCAACTTCGTAGGGATGGAGGCGGGCGAGAAGATCTCGGCGATCGTCGAGATTCCCAAGATCGAGAAGGGGAAGTTCGTCGTCACGCTGACGAAGCTCGGCCAGATCAAGAAGACCGAGCTCGACGAGTACGAGAACTTCCGCGAGAAAGGCATCATCGGTGTCAAGGTCGACGACGGCGACCAGCTTCTCTACGCGGCGCTCACCGACGGTACGCGCGACGTACTCATTGCGACGAAGAATGGCCAGAGCATCCGTTTTCCCGAAGAGCAGGTCCGTCCGATGGGACGGGCGACGCACGGCGTTCGCGGAATCGACATCGCAGAGGGCGACGAGGTTGTCGGTCTGGTCGTCAGCGACGAGGCGCGCCCAAACGTGCTCGCGGTCTGCACGAACGGATACGGCAAGCAGACGCAGATCGAGAGCTTCCGGACGCAGAACCGGGGCGGCAAGGGGATCATCCTGATCGACGCCAGCGAGCGCAACGGCCCGGTCGTAGGAATCAAGCTCGTGACCGTGGGCGACGAGGTGATGCTCATTACCGACCGCGGGCAGACGCTCCGAACGCGCGTCGACGAGATCCGCGAGACCGGCCGCAACGCGCAGGGGGTGAAGCTCATGACGCTGGGCGACGGTGAGCGAATCGTGGCGGTCGAGCGTCTCGCCGAGGCGGGAGACGACGCCGCGAGCGGCTTCAGCGAGCCACCGTCGGATGGCGGCGGCAGCATGCCCCCACCGGCCGACGACCTGAATTAATTCGTCTTAACCTGCGCGCTTCGCGAGAGGCACCGACTCCTCGTCGCCCCCGCAAGCGACGTGAGACCGCGGCGGAATTCGTCGATGGGACCCGCGCTCTCGCTCTTCTCGCGACGGCAGACCGGCTTGCAACGTCGCCCCATCCAAGATGGCCTCGCAGAGTGACGCATAGTCGAGTCCCGCCGCTGCCGCGATCTTCGGAAGGAGCGACGTCGGCGTCATCCCGGGGAGCGTGTTGACCTCGAGCACGTATTCGTTCTCGCCCTCGGTCACGAGCAGATCGACGCGACACGCGCCCGTGCACGAGAGCGCACGTGCGGCTCGTTCGGCAAGGTTCATGACGCCACGGAGACGCGTTGCCGGCAAGCAAGGCGGACAGACGTACTCCGTGGCTCCAGCCGTGTACTTCGCACGGTAGTCGTAGAGGCCATCCTTCGGGACGACCTCGATGGCGCCCAGCACCCGCCCCTCGAGGATGCCCACGTGCACCTCCTTGGCCCGCACGAACCGCTCGACGAGCGCGTGCTGGTCGAAACCCAGCGCACGATCCACCGCACCGGCCAGATCGGCCATGTTCTCCGCCTTGGCGAGGCCCACCGACGACCCCTCCCGCCGAGGCTTGACGATGGCGGGAAATCCGAAGCTTCCGTGAATCTCCTCGAGGTCGTCGAGATCCGCGCGCGTGGCCACGTAGTAAGGCGGCGTCGGGACGTTGTGGAGCCGGAACATCTCCTTGGCCTTGAGCTTGTCCATGGCAAGCGCGCTCGCGAGGACGCCGCTGCCCGTGTACGGGACCCCCAGGAGTTCGAGCGTCCCCTGCGCGCACCCGTCCTCCCCGCCTCGCCCATGAAGCGCGACGAACACGACGTCGACCGAGCTCCCGCGCACGAGTTCGTCGATTCCCGCCCCTTCTTCGTTCCAGACGAGACGCGAAACCGGGTGCCCCCGGCTCTCCAGGGCCGCTGCAACACCCTCTCCAGTGCGCAGCGACACCTCGCGCTCCGCGCTCCACCCGCCCATCAATACACCGATGCGCCTTCTTTTCATGTGGGGACATCTCCGGAGCGTCCGCTCGCTGGCGGACGCGAGGCTGTCCGTCCACGCGATAACAGGCGGCTCGGACATGGGTCAACTTCGCAGCATGCGCCCTGGAATCCCTCGCTTGCTCGGGACGAGGCGGACACTCAGCTCAATCGAGCTCCACCAGGACCGCCGTGATGTTGTCCTTGCCCCCACGTTCGTTCGCAAGGTCGATGAATCGCTGCACCGCCGCCTGCCCTCCCATGCCGACGATCCCAGGGATATCCGTGTCCTCCAGGTACCCGTGCAGTCCGTCGCTGCACAGGAGGAAGCGCACACCGGCCACGAGCGGGACTTGCCTCGTGTCGACCTGAACGTATTCGCGGTTGCCAACGGCGCGGGTGATGACGTTCTTGTGCGGAGATCGCTCGGCCTCCTGCGGCGTGATGAGCCCCTGCTTGAGTTGCCAGGCGATGAGGGTGTGATCCTCGGTCAACTGCTCGGCGGTCGCGTCGCGCACGAGGTAGATGCGGCTGTCTCCCACCTGAGCCGTGACGGCGTAATCGCCGAGGACGAGGAGGGCCGAGATCGTGGTCCCCATCCCGCTCTTGTCGCGGTCGATCTCCGCAATCGAATAGACGAAGTACGTGGCGGCCTGCACGGCGCTCTCCATCAATCGGCACGCCGCCTGCGCGTCTCCCTCGGACACGGGGTCCACCAGCTCGCGCAACTTGCCGATGCCGCGCTTGACCATGCCGTAGAGCGTGTCGACGGCCTCGCGGCTGGCCACCTCGCCCGCGGCGTGGCCGCCCATCCCGTCGGCTACGACGTACAGGCCAAGCTCGTCATCCATGAAGAACGCGTCTTCGTTGGAGCGCCGCTTGCGCCCTAGATCGGTCAGGCCGTGGCCGGTGCGGCGGAGCGGCGGCTCCGCGACCTCGCCATCCCCCCCCGACCGGCGCGAGGGTCCGAGAGGAGCCCGAACCGTGGGTCTGTGGTGATTGCCCGAGCCCATGGTCGTCAGGATCTGAGAGTATACCCCGGCCCGCCCAAGTCAGAGCGACGATCGCGGGCCTCCCCCGGCGCCGCGCCTCCCTGTAGGCTGCAGCGCACCGTGACACGGTCGACCGCATTCCTCCCCCGGCCCCGCAAGGCCCGCCTGCCGGGCAGCGGCGGCTTTGGCGGGGCGGACATCATCTTCGCTGCCCTCGTCGTCCTCGTGGTGGGGTTGATGATCGTCCCGCTACCCACGTGGACGCTCGATCTGCTTATTTCGACCAACCTATCGGCCGCGGTCGTCATTCTGCTGGTCGTCCTCTACGTACCGGACGCCATCGGCATCGCGACGTTTCCGACGTTACTCCTCCTGACGACGCTGTTCCGGCTGTCCTTGAACGTCGCATCGACGCGGCTCATTCTTCTTCAGGCCAACGCGGGCCAGGTCATCAAGGCGTTCGGCACCTTCGTCGTGCGCGGCAACTACGTGGTCGGTGCGGTCGTCTTCCTGGTCTTGACCATCGTCCAGTTCATCGTCGTCGCGAAGGGCTCCGAACGTGTGGCCGAAGTGGGTGCGCGCTTCGTCCTCGACGCCATGCCCGGCAAGCAGATGGCCATCGACGCCGAGCTTCGGGGCGGCACGATCGACGGTGGCGAGGCACGCAGGCGACGTCGTCTGCTCCAGCGCGAGAGCCAGTTCTATGGCGCGATGGACGGGGCGATGAAATTCGTGAAGGGGGACGTCGTCGCTTCTCTCGTCATCGTCGTCGTCAATCTGCTGGGGGGGCTGGCCATCGGCGTCGCCATGAAGGACCTGCCAGTCGCCGAGGCGCTGCGGCGATACGGCCTGCTCACCATCGGCGACGGGCTCGTCACGCAGATCCCCGCGCTCGTCCTTTCAACGGCCGCGGGCGTCCTGGTCACCCGCGTTGCGAGCGAAGAGGACCAGACCCCTCTCGGCGATGAGCTTGCGCGCCAGCTCCTTGGTGTGCCCAAGGCCTTTCAAGTGGCGAGTATTTTCGTCTTTCTCCTCGCGGCCGTGCCGGGGCTACCGGCGTTGCCTTTCGTCATCATCGGCACAGCATTGTTCACGGTCGGGCGCAGCCGCGCGCGCGCAAAGAGCCTCGAACAGCAGCGCGCCGCGACGGAACCATCACCCAAAGATCGCGGGCGCGCGAGCCACGAGTTGGCTTTCATCCCGATGGTCATCCCCTGGTCGCTGGAAGTGAGCCCCGATTTGGGGGCGCTGCTGGACCGGGAGCCGAACGGAATTCGATCGATAGCGATCGGCATGCGCGCCCAGCTCTTCGCCGAGCTGGGCGTACCGCTGCCCGCGCCCCGGGTGCGCGTTCGAGCGGAGCTGCCCGGGAGGCACGTCGTTCTTTCGCTTCACGAGGTGCCCGCGAAGGTCCTTCCCTTGCTCGACAAGCAATCCGACGACGAAGCAGTCGCGTCGGTGCAAGAAAGCACGCTGGAGCTCCTGCGCGCCCGAGCCGCCGACTTTCTCGGCCTTGCCGAGGTCCAGCGATTGCTCGACGAGCTCGAGCAGTTCGCGGCGGCCACCGTCCGAAACGTCGTACCGCGGCCGATCAGCGTCGTTCTGCTGACGGATGTGCTTAGGCGACTCGTCGACGAGGGCGTGAGCGTCCGCGACCTGCGCGCCATTCTCGAGGCCCTCTCCGCGATCGGCGCCACGGAGAAGGACGCCCTCAACCTCGCGGAGCACGTACGAAGCCAGATGCGCCGCACCATCACGTTCCGGCTCACGGCCGGGCTGGGGCAGCTCGACGTGGTCCTTCTCGACCCGATCCTCGAAGACACGGTGCGCCGCGCCATCACGCGGACAGCGGCGGGCTCGTTTCTCACGCTGCCGCCACAGGCCGCGCGTGACGTCCTCTCCTCGGTGAAGCGAGCAATCGACTCGGTCCCGCCGCGCGAAGAACCGCTCGTCATACTCACTCAGCCCGACGTCCGCCGGTTCGTGCGCAAGCTCATCGAGTCCGATATGCCGAATGTGGCAGTCGTGAGCTTTGCGGAGCTCTTACCGGAGGTTTCGCTCAAGCCGGCCGCCCGAGCCGTTCCCTGAAAGGCGATCCCCTCACCTCCCGGTCGGTTCACATCTTCTGGCGCACCATCTTGCGAGGAACCGCCCCGCTCCGCATCAGGATCTGCTTGGCCTCCTGCTGCAGCATGGGGTGCACCTTCTTCGTGCCGACGAACATCCCGAGGAGCTGCGGGCTCATCTCGAGGAGCTTCTTGAGCGAGCGTGACACAGCCTTCATGTCGCCTGCGGCGACGTAGGCGAACGCTCTGGCGCGCCACATCTGGACGCGCATCTCGCCGTACTCCGGGTCTTCGGGGTTGAAGAGCTCGAGCATCTCGACGGCTTTCTTCGCCTGGCCCGTGCGGCCCCACGCCTCTCCCGCCACCGCGGCGAACATCGCGCGCGTCTTGGGCTCCTGCTGCTTGCCGAGCTCCATCTTGTCCACGAGCGTGCGAGCCTCTTGCACCTCGCCGAGCTGCAGGTGGATGGTGGCGCGAGTGCACCGCACCTGGTCGGCGACTGGGGCGATCTGGCGCTCGAGATCGATCGACTCCAGCGTCGCCAGGGCCTTGCGCGGATCCTCCTGCATCTCGAGCTGAGACCGCGCGACGAGGGCTTGCACGTCGCCCTTCTTGAAGTCCGTCCCGAGCTTCCTCAACGCCTCCTGGCGGCCTTCCTCGTTCTCGCCGGCCGCGCGAAGCAGGGCTCCGAGCTCGCGAGACTTGTTCAGGTAGCGGACGACCCAGATGGCGACCCCGATACCGATCGCCGTAAGAACGCCTGCGACGATGACGGGAATGATGGTCCACCGAACGAAGACGAGGGCGATGACCCACGCTACCGCCATGACCGCGCCGACCCTGAGAAAGAGCTTCTTCCTGTCGACGGGGGGCTTCTCGGCTCCCTCGGCGGGTCTTGCGAGGTCGCGCAGCTCTCTTTGAGCGGCTAGGACGCTCTGCTTCTTCTTTTTCTTCTTCGGCGCGGTTTCGAGGTCGGGCACGGAGGATTCTGCACGAGCCATTAGCCCGGCGAGGACCGTGGCGCAAACACGGCCCTCAGGCGACCGCTGCCTCGACCTGACGCGGAGCGACGCGACGCTCCTGGTTATCGCTGATCTTCACTCCAACGATCTTCGAGACGCCGGCCTCGGGCATCGTGACCCCATAAAGCACGTCCACCGTCTGCATCGTGCGCTTCACGTGCGTGATGAGGATGAACTGCGATCGATCGGTCATCGACCGAACGAGCTCGTTGTAGCGAGTGACGTTAGCCTCATCGAGCGGCGCATCGACCTCGTCGAGGATGCAAAAGGGCGATGGCTTGATCTGGAAGATAGCGAAGATGAGGCTCACCGCCGTCAGGGCCTTCTCGCCGCCGCTCATAAGCTCGATGCTCGAGAGCTTCTTCCCCGGGGGCTGCGCGACGATTTCGATCCCAGTCTCGAGCAAATCGTCGGGATCGGTCATCTTCAGCTCGGCCCGGCCACCGCGGAACATTCGCGGGAAGATCTCCTGGAATCGCGCATTCACGCAATCGAACGTCTCCTGGAACAGGCGCCGCGACTCGCGGTTCATCTGGTGGATGGCACGCTGCAGGTCCGAGAGCGCGCTCTCGAGGTCGGCCTTCTGGGTCGTGTAGAACGTGAAGCGCTCTTCCGCCTCCGCGTGCTCGCGCATCGCATCGAGGTTCACGCTCCCCATGCGCTCGATGAGGCGCGCAAGCTCGTCGATGCGCCCGTGGGTGACCTCGTCCGTCGGGGGTCGCATGTGGTAGTCGCCGACGACGCGCGGCAGGTGCAAGCCACGGAACTTGTCGGCCACCCCTGCCAGCAGGTGCGCTGTCGCGATCTGCTTCTCGCGCAGCGCCATCTCGTGGGTAGCCAGTTCCTCGCGCACGGCGTCCACCCGCGCGCGGAGGTCCTTCAGCAAACCCTCTCTCTCGAGGAGCCGAGTGCGCAGCTCCTCGAAGGCCCCGCGTACGCGAGCGAGGTCGTCTCGCGCCCGGCTAGCCCGATCGAGGGTGAGCACTAGTTCCTCTTTGTGCCGGACGAGCTCGGCCGCGGTTTGGCCGAACGTCCGCGCGTTGTCGACGAGCTCCTCCTCGAGCCTTCCAGCTCGTTGCCCGAGCTCCTCGACGCTGCGGGCGAGGCGCGCCTCCGTCCCCCGGGCGGCCGCGAGCCTCTCGCGCGTGCCCGCGATAACAATTTTGCAAGCCATCGCGGCCTGGCGCTGGATGTCCAACCGCTCCCGAGCTTCGACGAGCGCAGCCTCGGCCCCGACGAGCTCACCCTCGGCAAGCTCGACGATTGACCGGGCTTCCGAGAGAATCAGCGCCGAAGCGCGTCGCTCGAACGCAGCCTCTTCGATGGCCTGCGCAAGCTCTCCCTCCTCCGCCGCGAGGGCCTCGAGTCGCCTCACGACCGCCTCGAGCTGGCTCTCCGTCTTCTGGAGGTCCTTTTCCGCGGTCACGAGCCCGAGCTCGCGCTCATGCGCCTTGTGCCTCGCCTGATCGAGCGCCGCACCGGTCCGGGCCAGGTCGGCCCGCGTGACTTGCAAAGCCTCGAAGTGCCGCGTCACTACCGCGTCGAGGCGAGTGATCTCCAGCGCGAGCTCGCGCGCCTCCCGCTTGCTCTCCAGCATGCCCGCCGCGAGCTTGTCACCCTGTCCACCCGCAATCCGTCCGTCCTCGTGCAGAACGGCGCCATCGAGAGTCACGAGCGCGGCGTCGAGCCCCGTCTCTCTCAGTCGCTTGCCGGCCGGGAGATCGCGAACCACGAGCGCATCGCCGACCAGTGCGCGGACGAGG
>Ga0182018_10000166_pt1 | contig 85337 bp, 82 predicted proteins | sample 812P2MmetaG_FD_120490 | JGI IMG/M metagenome (GOLD analysis project Ga0182018, IMG submission 120490) | Permafrost microbial communities from Stordalen Mire, Sweden - 812P2M metaG | ecosystem: Environmental > Terrestrial > Soil > Wetlands > Permafrost | place: Sweden: Stordalen | collected... | reverse complement strand
TCGTTGATGACGTCGCGGTCTTCGTAAGGCAGGTCGTATTTTTTGAGCACGGCGCGGACGCCCTGGCTCCAGCCGCAGGTCGGTTTCAAATAGGCAACAATCTTTGGTTTGTTCATGGCAACACAATGCCACATCCAAAAGCGCAGGGCAAATTTTTTAGCCAAGTGAAATTTTTTTAGTCACGGATGAAACACGGATGGAAATTGAAATTACATCGCGTCGCTGAAACCAAGAAGAACGCACAAAATTTTTAAGCTGACGCCAATCGCCATAATTTCACACATGAGAACAATCAAAAAATACACGCCGACAATTTTGTCTTTGAATGGCACGGAAGAATTCTCGCCAAAGCAATCACGAATTGGCCTCACCAACAATAGAATTGGCAGCAACGCACCAAAAGCAAAGAAAGTCATCCAATATGTGTCCCAAGGAGTTGTTTTAGCTTCAATTATTCCATTGCGAACTAGAGAAACCTGATGCCAGTCTTTGAAAATTGGAGTGAGCGATAATTCGACGGTGTCGTTTAGCGAACAGTCGTCATAGAATCACAACGGAATGGCTTTTTGATATACACGAAGTCCTTTCACTTGCAAATTATATGAGCGACTGCCTCTGCTACCACTGCTTACATATTTTCCAACAACCGTAGCTGTGTCATGTTCCGGCGTTGCAACGAATAAGTCGTAGATCAAAACACAACCCACAACGGCAGTTGGGATGGCTAAAATTTGAAATACGACGAGAGCAGTTGATTTGTGTTTGGCGGTAAATCTTTTACGTTCCGTCTCGTCTCGAATTTGGGATACTGTTCGAGCTGATTTTAACAAAAGGCCAAACCCGCCGATAAAAACTCCCGCTAAAATGGCAAAGACATACAAATCTCGTTGGTGCTGCCAATAACCAACGCCAGCAACGCTAGCGGCAGCGAGCAAACCGTAAAAAATAATCCGCCAAGTCGGCACTGATTTTGGTTCGGGAAAATTTTTCATGTGATTGGACAAAGCCCAAATCGTTTCACGCTTGCGACTTTATTTTGCCACCCAGTTTCTGTCCAGCGTTCTTTGCTCCACTCAATCTCCAATCCGTTTTCGCCAATGCTTGTCATCACGCGCGGCGTGCAAAACAGCCGCCACCACAACCGAATGTTGCGTTTCCAAAATTTCGTAGATGACGCGATAGGGAAATCGTTCCGGGTAACGCCAGCGGATGTTTTTGCGCGGATGACGGCGCGCGTTGAGCAAAGGATTTTTCGCCAGCGCATCCCAGACTTGAATGATTTCCTCCACAAACTCCGCGCCCAAACCGGATTGCTGCGATTCATACCAGCGTGCAGCCTCGGTCACATCGGAATCAACTTCCGGCCGAAATTCCACCCGCCAGTTCATTTTTTGAATTGCGAACGCAGGCGGGACTTCATCGTTTGTAACGGCACGGCGGAAGCGGGATTTTTGCGATGAGCGGCCAGACGTTTTTCCACCAGCGCTTCATCAGCGGGCGACAATCCCGGCTCATCCAAGTCCAGCGCGCGGCGGACGAGCAATTGCCGCTCGCTTAAAGTCAGCGAGGGCAGCTCGTGCAAAACTTCTGCGAAACTCATGTTGAAAATCTAAACCGTTTTGCCCGTTGGTCAAAAGAAAATTACCGTTCATCACTCGCCGCTTTCCGCGCGGCCAGAATTTTTTGCGACGGTTTGTAATTGGCGATGAAGTTGCGGTAGTAATCCGCGAACGTCCCCGCCGCGATCACCGCGCGCACTTCGGTCATCACTTTCAGATACAGGTGCGAGTTGTGGACGCTCACCATGCGCAGGCCGAGAATTTCATTCGCGCGCAGCAGGTGGCGCAGATACGCGCGCGTGAACGTGCGGCACGCATAACATTCGCAGCCGTCCTCGATGGGGCCGAAATCCATCTTGTAGACGCTGCCCTTGAGCGCGAACGCGCCCGTATGCGTGACCGCCGTGCCGGTGCGCGCGATGCGCGTGGGCAGCACGCAGTCGAACATGTCCACGCCGCGCGCGATCAGCTCGACCATCTGCGCGGGCGTGCCGAGGCCCATCGCGTAACGCGCCTTGTGCGCGGGCAGATGCGACTCGGCCAGTTCAATGGCGCGCATCATCTCCGGTTCGGGTTCGCCCACGCTCACGCCGCCGATGGCGTAACCGTCAAATTCCATCTCCACGAGCGCCTTCGCGCACTGCTCGCGCAACGCGGCGTCGCTGCCGCCTTGCACGATGCCGAAAACTTTTTGGCCGTCGGCGCGCGGCTGTTCGCGACATTCGCGCGCCCAACGGATGGTGCGTTCGACGGCGAGGCGCTGTTCCCTGGCGGGCGCGTCGTGCGGCGGACATTCGTCGAAAACCATCGCGATGTCCGAGCCGAGCACGCGCTGGATTTCCATCGCTTCTTTCGGGCCGATGAATAAAAGCGAACCGTCGAGGTGCGAACGGAATTCGACGCCGTGTTCCCTCACCTTCCGAATTTTTGCGAGGCTGAAAACTTGAAATCCGCCGCTATCGGTAAGAATTGGTTTTTCCCAATTCATGAATTTGTGCAGACCGCCGGCAGCGCGGATGATGTCGAGTCCGGGACGGAGATTGAGATGATAGGTGTTGCCGAGAATGATCTGCGTGCCCATCTCATGAAGTTCGCGCGGGTCAAGTGCCTTGACGCTGGCCTGCGTGCCGACGGGCATGAACACGGGCGTCTCGATGACGCCGCGCGCCGCGGTCAATCTTCCGAGGCGCGCCTTGGTGTGCGAATCGGTTTTGAGGAGTTTAAACATTTCGAGAAAGTTTAATAAAGTTGAAGAAGGCGAAACATGAAAAACTTCGAGGAAGTTTCAAAATGTATTTTCAGAATTCGTTTTGAAGCTGCGGAGCACCGATTGATAGTAGCCCATGGTGAAATCGCGGGATTGCGATTTGCAAATTTGAATTTTATTTGCCGGGTAATTCCGCAAACAAAACATCCACGAGCAAATCAGCGGCAATTTTCTCCAAATCCTTTTTCAACGCGGCGAGGTCGCAGCGTTCCGGCAATTGCAAGCGCGCGCTGGCTTTGAACAATGTTTCGCCGGACATCGGCGCGCTGACAACTTCGCTGGAAAATTCCTCGACGTTCACATTCGCACGGGCAAGGGCGCTGGTGATTTCGCGGACAATGCCCGGTCGGTCGCTGCCAACGATTTCCAGCTTGGTCTGCACGCCTTGCGCAGAAGCGGAAACCGGCTGGTCGGCACGAACCACGATTTGCAATCCATTCTGCTCAAGATTTTGCAGCGCGGCGAGCAGTGGCGCTTTTTTCTCCGCCGGAATTTCCACGCGCAGAATGCCCGCGAACTCCCCGCCGAGCCGGCACATGCGGCTTTCCAGCCAGTTGCCACCGTGATCGGCCACAACGCGCGCAACGGATTCAACAAGGCCGGTTTTGTCCGGCCCGATGATGGTCATCACCAGGGGAATTTGCATGGTCTTTAGTTAGATGCTGACCGTCTTGCTGGCAAGTCGATCCGCGTTTCAAAATCCGGCGGGCAAATTGTTTTTGCCGGAGGCATTTTCGATCAGCTTCTGTTCGACCAGTTCAAGATACGACTGGGCGATTTGGTTTTCCAATGGTTGAAGACGCAACGAGCGGGTCAGCCACGGGCGCGCGGCGGCGTAGTCGCCGGCCTGCACATAGTGCCAGCCGATGTTTGCGGCGATAAAATAGCTGTTCGGATCGAGTGCATCGGCGCGATTGAAATACGGTTCGGCCTCGTCGTGGCGCTCAAGCCAGTCAAGGCACATGCCATAACTCAAGTAGTTATAGCTGTCATACGGATTCAATTTCATCCCGCGTGAAAACCAGTCCATCGCGGTCTTTGCGAGGGACTCGTAATTGTCCCCGCCGTCGAAGCTTTGCGTGCGGTAACATTCGCCGATGGCGTAGGCGGTCTCAAAATTTTGCGGTTCGGCGGCAAAGGCTTTTTCCAAAGCGGCGGCCAGCTCGGGCGAAAAATTCGGCAACGGCTCCGCGCGGGCGAGCCAAACAGTTTCACGCGCGTGGCGGATTTCCTGAACGCTCAAGTAGAAAATTCCGGCGGCGAGCGCGAGTGTCGTGAATATTTTCAACGGCAGCCGGATGTTAAGCCAAAACTTTTCCGTGGCGAACCGCAGGTTGCTGCTCAACAGCGCGAGCAGTGTGACGCCGACCAGCGCGTTGGCCGGGATGTGCAGGTTGAAATCCACGACGGAATGAACCGCCAGCGCGAGCAGTCCCGCCGCCGCGCCGAGAAAAAAGGCGAAGCGGTTGCTGAAGCCGCTTTTGAATTCTTTTTCCACGCGCCGGACGTGTTTGCGGGTTTGCCACAGACCGGCACCAAAAATGGCCATGCCTGCGAGCGCGATGATTCCGCCCGTCGTTCCCCAGTCGGCGAGCAGGTTCAGATAGTCGTTGTGCGCGCGGTCGGGCTGCGCTTGCACACGCTCGGAACGGTATGCAGGGAAACGGTAGTTGTAATGCGCCGGGCCGGCACCCCACCAAAAATTATCGCGCCACATTTGCGCCGCCGCCAGCCAGAGATCGCCGCGCAATTCGAGTTCAATATGGCCAACCTCCATCCCGGAACTCTTTTCCCGTTGAATAAAAGTGGCCGTCCTTGTCAGATATTTCGTGGCAAAAATCACGCCGCCGCCGATCAAAACCACCAAAAGTAGAAACGCCGGAAGCCGGTGATGGCGGTTAACAATCAAAATTCCCAGAAGTGTCAGCAACGCCATCGCGCCCGCCACCCAGCCGCCGCGTGAAAACGTCACCGCGATTCCCGCCGCAATAACCAGCGCGGAGTAGCCCAGCAGAATCCGCATCACCGGCCCGATCCGTCCGGCCAGAAGATAGGCGACCGCGAGCGGCAAAATCATTTCCAGAAACCCCGCGAGATGGTTCGGCGAAATGTAGGTGCCCGTGCCGCGTCCCGGATAAAGCGCGTCATAATTCCAGACGTGCGGCGAGATTGTGAAGTATTGAAAGACCGCGTAGCCGGAAATCCCCATCGCCAGAAAAATCAGCGTGAAGCTGATGACCTGCGAAAATTCCTGCCGATACAGATTGTTGACGATGGCGAAAAACAGGAACGCACACATCACCACCTGGATCATTTCCTGTCGCGCAACGTATTCGATGTCCGCCGTGAGATAGCGCGCGACAGCGTAAACGGCGAACGCCAACACGACCCAGCAAAGCGGCAGCCAGAGCAGTTGCGGTTTGGGATTGATCCAAAGTCGCAACGCCCAGACTAGCATCACGCCGATGGTCAGTCCTTGGACGACGAGAAACGCCCACGCATCCACCGCGCCAAATGCGAGCGGGGCAAAGACCAGGATGCCGAGCACCAGACCCAAAATGCTCCGCTCGCACAAATTGTCCAAATCTTCTCTGTCCATTGCTGATTCGCGCAGAAAATGAACGGCGTTCGTCCCCGAGTAAAGCTGATTTGATTTTCACCGCGGAGACACCGGGACGTGGAATTTAGTGAAAGTTGCTTCTCTGCACCTCAGCGTCTCTGCGGTTTAAGAAAGAAATCAACTCCGCGCGACTAATTTCTTTTTCGCAATTTCCGCCCTGAATTCCAGAATTTCGCCGGGCTGGCAATCAAGCGTTTCGCAAATCGCTTCGAGCGTGGAAAAGCGGATGGCCTTGGCCTTGCCGGTTTTGAGGATGGACAGATTTTGCGGCGTGATGTCCACGGCCTCGGCCAGATCATTCAGCCGCATTTTCCGCTGCGCGAGAACCACGTCGAGATTGACGATGATGGGCATAAACTTAAACGGTCAATTCCTGTTCCTCTTGCAGCTCCTGACCTTCACGAAACAACCAGGCGGTAAAAATCGTGACCAATCCTGAAAACACTCCATCACCGGAGAAAGTTATGTTTTGTGAATGTGCTATCAATCCTTCAGCAAGCGCAAAGAGCGCCTGAAAAAGCCCGAGCGCGATCAACCATTTGCCGGCGGTTTCCAAATATCCAATCGTCTGTGCGTCGAAGAGATGACCGTTTTTGAGCCGGTCAAAGAATCTGAAGAAATATAAATTGGCCGCAAAAACAAAAGGCATCGCCAGGAAAGCCCCGACGGTTTTACAGGTCTCGGCAGTTGTGTGCGTGTTTGTGTGAACAATAATGGGAATAAGAATGGCGGCCAAAGCTACTGGCATTGTAATTATCCACAAAATCAATCCCGCGAACAAAATGCTTCTGATGACTTTGCTGACCTTGACGATTTTGGCTTTGTTTTAAAATTTTTTCATAAACTTAAACGGTTAATTACTTTCATGGCACAAGGAATAAACCAATCAATTCCGTTAGTCAAGTCTTTTTTATTGAGAAACGATAATTAATTGCCTTTAATTGTTAATCAACTCGACTTCTGCGGATTATCCGATTATTTTCAAAGACATTTATGACCGATCCGCGTTACAAAAAGCTGGCCGAACTGCTCGTCCATTATTCCACGCAAATCAAAAAGGGCGACCGCGCTTTGCTCGACATGATTGACGTGCCGGACGAATTTTCCATCGAACTCATGCGCGCCGTCCGCGCCGCCGGCGGCACGCCGCTCGTCGAGGTGCGACACACGCGTGTTTCCCGCGAATTGTTGCTGGAGATGAATGACCAGTACGCGGCGCTCGTTCGCGACATCGAAATGTTCCGCATGAAAAAGGTTCAGGCCTACATCGCCATTCGTGGCAGCGCCAACGCGAGTGAAAATGCCGACGTGCCGAGCGAACGAATGCAATTGTATTCAAAAATCATCCGTCCCGTGCAGGATTATCGCGTCAACAAAACGCGCTGGTGCGTGCTGCGCTGGCCAACGCCGAGCATGGCGCAGGCCGCGAGCATGAGCACCGAGGCGTTTGAGAATTTATACTTCGACGTTTGCACGATGGATTACGCAAAAATGGCGCGCGCGATGATTCCGCTCGAAAAGCGGATGAAGCGCGCCGACAAAGTCCATCTCAAAGCGCCGGGAACGGATTTGACGTTCAGCATCAAAAACATCGGCGCTAAAATGTGCAAGGGCGACCGCAACATTCCTGACGGCGAAGTTTTTTCCTGCCCGGTGAAGAATTCCGTGAACGGCGTAATTCTATTCAACACGCCCACGCTATATTCGGGAACTAAATTTGAAAATGTGCGGCTCGTTTTGAAGGACGGGAAAATTGTCGGGGCGACGGCGAACAATACGAAACGCCTCAACGAAATTTTGGATACGGACGCCGGGGCGCGTTACATCGGCGAATTTTCTCTCGGCTTTAATCCGTATATTTTAAGCCCGATATGCGACATTTTGTTCGACGAAAAAATCGCCGGGTCGCTGCACTTCACGCCCGGTCAGGCTTACGAGGATTGCGGCAACGGCAACAAAAGTGCGATCCACTGGGATATGGTTTTGATCCAGCGCAAGGATTGGGGCGGCGGCGAGGTGTGGTTCGACGGCGAACAGATCCGCAAGGACGGAATTTTTTTGCCGAAGGATTTGAAGCCGCTCAATCCGGCAAACTTGAAATAATCCTTACGCCGCTTCTTTCAAGATGGCCAGAAACTGTTTCATTGCGGGCGAAAGCACCTTGTTCTTTTTGTAGATCGCGGCGATCGGACGGTAAAAATCGCCGTCTTCAATCGGCACAGCAACGAGCGTTTGCTTGGCGATTTCCTGCGCGATGGTTCCCTGCGGCACGATGGAAATGCCCGCGTCAATTTCTACCGCGCGTTTCACGGTCTCAACATTGTCGAATTCCATGACATGGTTCACCTCCACGCCGTGTTCCTTCAAAATTTTATCGAGCGCCTTGCGCGTCGGAATGTCCGGCTCGAACCCGATAATTTTTTGCCCGGCGAGCGCTTTTAATTTCACCATTTTCAGTTTGGCGAACGGATGTTGCGGGTGGCAGACCAGCACGAGCGGTTCCTTGCGGAGCGCGATGATTTCAATCTTCGGATCCTTGACCGGATACGCGACGAGGCCGAGGTCAACGACGTTGCTGAACACATCTTCATAAACCTGGTTCGCGCGGCGGTATTCGACATGGATGTTGACCGTCGGATAACTTTTCATGAACTTTTTGACATACGCGGGCAAATCATGCAGACCGATGCTGTAAATCGTCGCAACGCGGATCGTTCCCGAAATAATATCCTTCAACTCCTGCAATTTGCTGTGCAGTGATTCGTAGGTCTGGATGATCTGTTTGCTGTAATCGTAAAGCACCTGGCCTTCGCGCGTGAGCCGGAATTTTTTCTTGCTGCGCTCGATGAGCAGCGACTTGAAGGCGCGTTCCAACGAACTGATCTGCTGGCTCACGGCGGATTGCGTGACCCCGCTGATCTGGGCGGCCTTGGTGAAACTTTCCGTTTCGGCCAAATCACAAAACATTTTGAGGCTCTCAATCTGCATAGATTCAATTTAACCGCACAGTCGCATTTCAGTCAACCACCGGCGCGCTGCCAATCACCTGTTTCACCTTCGCCAGAAGTTCGCGGCTCGAGAACGGTTTTTGCAGATACGCCGTGCCGGTCTGCTTGTCCGACGGCATCACATAACCGCTCATGCACAAAATCTTCGCCTCGGGTTTCAGCTGCCGCACGCGTTCCACCAGCTCGCGCCCGCTCATTGCTGGCATCACCAGATCCGTGACGACCAAACCCACCTTCGTGTCCTCGCGCGACAAAATGGCCAGCGCCTTTTGTCCGCTGCCAGCCGTCAGCACGCGATAACCGTAATCCGTCAAAATCGTTTCCGCCATTGTCAGGATCAAGTTTTCGTCATCCACCACAAGGATGGTTTCCGTGCCGTGCAAATTCTCGTCGCCGCTGGAAACTTCGCGAAGCAGTTCTTTTTCCGCCGGCAAATAGACCCGCACTGATGCGCCCGCGCCCGGCGGGCTGGAAACCGCCACGCCGCCGCCGTGGTTTGTCACAATACCGTAAGCCAGCGCAAGGCCGAGGCCGCGATGCGTTTTTCCCTTCGTGGTGAAGAACGGCTCGAAAATTCGCGGCAATACTTCCGGGTCAATGCCTCTGCCGTTGTCAACAATCTCGATGCAGACATAAGCGCCCGCCGCGAGTTTCACATCACGGTCTTGCGTCGGCTCGGTCAAATCCACGTTGTGCGTCGTCACCGTGATCTGGCCCTGGCCTTCCAGTCCGGTCGCTTCGACCGCATTCTCCAAAATTTTTGTCAGCGCCTGCTGCACCTTGGCCTCGTCGAAACGCGCGCCGAACAAATCCCGTTCCGACTGCACCTTCCACACGATTTTTGCGCCGTGCGTGTTGCGGAAAAAATCCACGCAACGGTTCGTCACCAGATTCAAATTGCCCGGCGGCGCGCGGCGCGTCTCCTTTTCCTGACGGCTGAACACCGCGAGTTCATTGGCGATTTCCGCCGCTCGCGACGCCGATTTTTCCACTTCCATCAGCGAATGCCGCCACGGATGCCCCGCCTCGGCCTTGCCCAAAAGCAGTGACGTGTGGCCGAGCACGCTCGTCAGCGCGTTGTTGAAATCCAGTGAAACTGTCCGCGCCAGATGTAGCGCGCAATCCAATTTTTGCTTGAGCACCTTGCCACCTGCGTCCGGCGGAGCCACAGGCACGGCCAGCTTGGGAATTTCCACCGATGCAGGAGCCGCCGGAACTGGAACAGTGGCGGGCGCGGATGCCGGCTCGAACGCCGGGAGGAGTTGCAGCACAAACCATTTGCTTCCATCCTTGTTGAACGTGCATATCGCCACGGTGAATTTTACCACCACGCCGCCGTCCGTGCGGAATTTCAAATCCGCCGTCGCCGTCGGTGCCTGCTCCCACAGCATGAGAAATTGTCCGTCCGTCCCACCGTTTTCCGGCGACCAGACTGCAGCCAACGGCGGTGATTCGCCTGATAATGCCGTGCCAAACACCTTCGTTGCCGTCGTATTCGCCCGGAGAATGCAGCCGCTGGCGCTCACCAGCAAAGCTGGCCACGCCGCGCTTTCCAAACCAAATACAACTTCAGGTTTCACAATTCAGCAACAAAGTACGGCAGCTTACAATTCTTTCATGAAAATTCAAGGAACGGTGACAATGCCGTTCCACGCGGTGAACTCCTTGACCTTTTCAGATCATCACTGTCCGCGATGAAAACTTTTGCGTCCGGCGCGTATTTGCGCCGCGACTGGCGGCACGTACTGCGCCGGCCTTGAATTTGGAATACGACGATACTGAATCCTCGCGTGCCACTGCCACCACTTGAACCAGCCTACTTTTGTTGACTGCCATACGATTCCGCGAAATTTTTAAGCAGCTTCGCTGCCAAAGCTTTCACTTTTCCGGCGGTTTCCAGCACTTCAGTATGTGACAAATTTTGCTTGCTGATGCCCGCCGCCAGATTCGTGATGCACGAAACCGCCGCCACGTTTAATCCGCATTGCCGCGCCACAATCGCCTCCGGCACCGTGCTCATGCCCACCGCGTCCGCGCCGAGTTTTGCAAACGCACGGATCTCCGCCGGTGTTTCGTAACTCGGCCCGCTCACGGCCAGATAAACGCCGCGCTGCAATTTAAGTTTTGAAATTATTCCGGCCCTGAACAAAAGCTCGCACAATTTTTTATCGTAAGTCTCGGTCAAATCCACGAATCGTGGCAGACCGTGAATCGCCGCGCCGCGCAGGGGATTCACTCCCATCAGATTGATGTGGTCGGTCAAAACCATGAAATCGCCGGTGCGGAATTTTTTGTTCAAGCCGCCCGCCGCGTTCGTCAAAAGCAAATCCGTGATGCCGAAGGCCGCGAGCGTGCGCGTGGCGAACGTGACGCGTTCCATTTCGTGACCTTCATAAAAATGAGTGCGACCGCTCAAGACCAGCGCCGGAGTTTTGCCGAGGTGCCCGAAATATAATTCGCCCGCGTGGCCGTTGACGGTCGGTTTGGGAAAACCGGAAATTTTCGCGCAGGGAATTTTTTTGTCCACGCGCAGTTCCGTCAGCGCGTAATGAAAGCCGCTGCCGAGCACGATGGCGAGCGTCGGGCGCAGTGACGAAAATTTTTTGAGCCGTGCGGCGGCAGTTTGAGAATCATAAGGATTCATGATCTAGCAAGTTGCTGGCGATGTTCGTCACCTTGCCAGCTTTTTTTGAAAATAAAATCAGTCAGTGCGATAATTATGAATAATCCAGGCAGCAGTGTCATGTAGCCGTTGAGAATTTGATCGTTCATAAGTGGTTCAATTTTTCGCCATCGCCAGCTCTTCCTCAAAATCCACAATCTCTTTAATCTGCACCAAGAACCAGCGGTCAATTTTCGTGAGGTTGAAAATTTCCTCAATGCCAAAGCCGGCGCACAGGGCGTGGCGGATGAAGAAGATGCGTTCGGCGTTCGGGACGGAGAGTTTTCGGGAAATGACATCGCGGGGAAGGATGTCGCGGTCGCCATAAACTTCTGTTCCAATCCGCCACGGCTTGCCGTCGCCGCCGAGTCCGCTGCGGCCGATCTCCAACGAGCGCAGACATTTTTGCAGGCTTTCCTTGAACGTGCGACCGATGGCCATCGCTTCGCCGACGCTTTTCATCTGCGTGGTGAGCGTGGGGTCGGCTTGCGGAAATTTCTCGAAGGCAAAGCGCGGAATCTTGGTGACGACGTAATCAATGCTTGGCTCGAAGCTCGCGGGGGTTTCGCGCGTGATGTCGTTCTTGAGTTCATCGAGCAGGTAACCAACGGCGAGTTTGGCGGCGATTTTCGCGATGGGAAAGCCGGTGGCCTTGGATGCGAGAGCCGAGCTGCGGCTGACACGCGGGTTCATCTCGATGATGACCATGCGGCCATTGTCGGGGTTGACGCCGAACTGGATGTTCGAGCCACCGGTCTCGACGCCCACGGCGCGGATGACGGCGAAACTCTGGTCGCGCATGATCTGAAATTCCTTGTCGGTCAACGTCTGGATAGGCGCGACGGTGATGGAGTCGCCGGTGTGGACGCCCATGGGGTCGAAGTTTTCGATGGAGCAAATGATGACGCAGTTGTCGGCCTTGTCGCGCATCACTTCCATCTCGTATTCCTTCCAGCCGAGCAGTGATTCTTCGATGAGAATTTCGTTCACGGGCGAAAGCTCGATGCCGCCTTTGGCAATCGCTTCAAACTCTTCCTGATTGTAACCAATGCCGCCGCCTGTGCCGCCGAGCGTGAACGCGGGCCGGATGATGAGCGGGAAACGACCAATCTTCTTCGCAACGTCACGCGCTTCGTCCAAATCGTGCGCCACGCCGGAAATGGGAACGTCAAGGCCGATGGACAACATGAGTTCCTTGAACGCAAGCCGGTCTTCGCCTTTGTGAATCGCGTCGGGTTTCGCGCCGATCATTTCCACGTCGTGCCGTTCAAGCGCGCTGTTTTTGTGGAGCGACATAGCGGTGTTCAACGCCGTCTGGCCGCCGAGCGTCGGGAGCAAGACGAGTTTCCCCTTCGCGCCGAGACGTTTCATTTCCGCTTTTTCGCGCACGATGATTTTCTCCACGCATTCGGGCGTGATGGGTTCGATGTAGGTGCGGTCGGCGAACTCCGGGTCGGTCATGATGGTGGCCGGATTGGAGTTGATGAGGATGACGCGATAGCCTTCCTCGCGTAGGGCCTTGCACGCCTGCGTGCCGGAATAATCGAACTCGCACGCCTGGCCGATGATGATCGGGCCGGCGCCGATGATGAGGACGCTGTGGATGTCAGTGCGCTTGGGCATAAATCGAAACGGCAGGATGAAACACGAATCAGAAGCGGAACGAAAGAAAATTGCTGAATGTTACTTGTTCAAATAAATTTCACCTGCTCCAATCGGAACAGATGACGGGTCGTGCTGCGAACCATCATCGCCAGTTTCCAACTTGAAAGCTTCCCATGCTGCTTTCCGTCGCGGGTCTTCACTGTAAAATTGACTCATCCACTGTTCGACTGCCCATTTTGACGATTGCGCCAAGTCCATTCTGTTCCAAAATCGGAGAACCATCATTTGCCGTGGCGTTGGCAATTGTTGCTTGGCGGGTGATTCTCGAAACTCTTTTTCCAAGTGTGGAATAATTTCGTCCACATCCGCCCTGGAAAATCCCGGCGATGGATTTCCTCCGAGTGAACGGATGTAATCAAGTTGCTTATCGGTTGCTTTGGTTGAACGCAGCAAATCTTGTATCATAATTGTAGGGAAGAGGTGAACTTTCACCGGAGATTGAATTTAAATTTTGTTTGTAAGTCTTGTGGCGGGGCTGTAGCAGCCTGCACCGGAATTTGGTCGCCACTCACGATTATTTCCGGTTCTTGAACAGCACCTTCTCCACAAAAAAAGCCCTCGCGCCTTATTAGGTTTTGGCTTGCAACGAAGGATGCTAAATCCGTTCGCACCTTTTCGGTCTGTAAGGTTGAGATAAAGATTTTTGTTTCCAAGCCGCAATGCGGACACGGCACGATGCTGTTCTCCTCTGTAAATTCATTCGCATTAAACTCAATGTGCCCGTCGCAATGCTCGCAAGAACAAATTACATAATTAGGCGACTTGGATTCAGTGTCGCTCATGCGAATTAAAAAAATTTAGACTGGTTTCCCGCCGCCGGTTTCAAGCCAAGTTTTTTGTAGCTCAATTCCGTCGCGACGCGGCCTTGCGAGGTGCGGTTGAGATAGCCTTCCATGATGAGATACGGCTCATAGACTTCCTCAATCGTGTCCGGCTCTTCGCCGACGGCGACGGCGAGCGAATTCACGCCGACTGGCCCGCCGCCGAATTTCGTGATGACGGCTTCGAGGATGCGCTTGTCCATTTCGTCGAGGCCGTTCTCGTCAATCTCCAGCATCGCCAGCGCGCGGTCGGCGACTTCTTTTGTGATGCGACCGTCGTGACGCACTTGCGCGTAGTCGCGCACGCGGCGCAATAAATTATTCACGATTCGCGGCGTGCCGCGACTGCGCCGGGCGATTTCGTGCGCGCCGGTGTCTTCAATTTCGACATTCAGCAAACGCGCCGAGCGGATGACGATTTTCTGCAAATCTTCGCCGACATAATAATCCAGCCGTTCGCGCATTCCAAAACGCGTGAGCAACGGCGCGGTGAGCAGACCACTGCGCGTCGTCGCGCCGATGAGCGTGAAACGCGGGAGGTTCAGCCGGACGCTGCGCGCGTTCGGGCCTTGATCAATGATGATGTCGAGTTTGAAATCCTCCATCGCGGGATAAAGATATTCCTCGATGGTTTTTTGCAGGCGATGGATTTCGTCAATGAACAGCACGTCGCCTTCTTCGAGATTGGTCAGCAGGCCGGCGAGGTCGGCGGCTTTCTCAATCGTCGGGCCGCTGGTGGCTTTGACATTCGCGCCCATCGCCTTCGCGAGAATGTTGGCGATGGTGGTTTTGCCGAGGCCGGGCGGACCGGAAAGCAAAATGTGGTCGAGCGCCTCGCCGCGTTGTTTCGCGGCGGCCACGGCGATTTCCAGCCGTTCCTTCACTTTCGGCTGGCCGGTGAAATCAGAAAAGAGCGATGGCCGCAGCGTCATTTCGAGTGCCACGTCGGGTTTGTTCAAAGTGGAAACTGTATGTTCGGCCATTGCGTCCAGCATGGGAAATGCGCCACGCTGCGGCAAGACGATTCAATATGTCCGGCGGCGCAACCTTATGGCGGGTTCACATTTTTCATCAGAAAATGCTGGAAAATCAAACTTGGCTTCGGCAAACTGTCAGCCTTTTATGAGAAGGGATAAAGCATTCATCCGCATCGCCATTTTGCTGGCCGCACTGTTTGGTTCGGCCAATGTCTTCGCCGGCAACGCGGACATCAACCTGCCGTCGTTGCAGAATGTTTCATTTCTGAACGGCAACCTGCCCGCCCACGCGATTTTACTTTTCGGCCTCGCCGTCTGTGTCGTGGGCGCGCTGTTCGGAATTTTCCAATATAAACAGACGCGCGCGCTGCCCGTCCATAAAAGCATGGGCGACGTTTCCAACATCATCTGGGAAACGTGCAAGACGTATCTGCTGCAACAGGGAAAATTTCTTGCCGCGCTCTGGATTCTCATCGCGTTCTGCATGATTTATTATTTCTGGGAATTACAGGGCAACGCCGTCGGCGCAGTGCTCGTGATTCTGGCGAGTTCCATCCTCGGAATTCTCGGCAGTTACGGCGTCGCGTGGTTTGGCATCCGCATTAACACCACCGCCAATTCGCGCGCCGCGTTTTCCGCGCTCAAAGGCGATGCGCTCAAAACCCTTTTTATCCCGCTGCAAGCCGGCATGAGTATCGGCCTGCTGCTTGTCTGCGTGGAACTGGCCTGCATGATTTGCATTCTTTTGCTCGTCCCGCCGCAACTTGCCGGGCCGTGCTTCATCGGCTTTGCGATTGGCGAATCACTCGGCGCTTCCGTGCTGCGCATCGGCGGCGGCATCTTCACCAAAATCGCCGACATCGGTTCCGACCTGATGAAAATCATTTTCAACCTGCCTGAAGACGATCCGAAAAATCCCGGGGTCATCGCCGATTGCACCGGCGACAACGCGGGCGATTCCGTCGGCCCGACCGCTGACGGTTTTGAAACTTACGGCGTGACGAGCGTCGCGCTCATCGCGTTTCTCGCACTTTCGCTCGTCGCCTCGCCGGTTCTCTGCGGCAAGCTCATCATCTGGCTCTTCGCAATCCAGGTGTTGATGGTGCTTGCGTCGCTCGCGTCTTTCTATCTGAACAAAATCGTCGCCAACGCGCGTTACGGCGGCAAAAAGAATTTCAATTGGGAAGCGCCACTCACGGATTTGGTCTGGATCACCAGCATCGTTTCCATTCTCGTCTGTTTCGGCGCAAGCAAGCTGCTCATTGGTGATTTCACCATTCCACAGATGGTCAACGGCGTCCTCACCGACACGCCGCTCGCCAGTCTTTGGTGGATTCTGTCCGCCATTATTGCCTGCGGCACGCTCGCCAGCGCGCTCATCATGGAGTTCACGAAAATTTTCGTCAGCACCAGCTCGCGCCACGTCCGCGAAGTCACCACCGCATCCGGCCAAGGCGGCGCGTCGCTGAACATTTTATCCGGCTTCGTCACCGGCAACTTCTCCGCGTTCTGGATGGGACTCGTCATCCTTGCGCTGATGTTCATCTCGTTTCGGTTTTCGCAAAACGCCGATTTCATGGCGCTCATGCCGGAACAATTCAAATTCGCCGCGCCGATTTTTGCGTTCGGCCTCGTCGCCTTCGGCTTTCTCGCGATGGCGCCGGTGATCATCGCCGTGGACAGCTTCGGCCCGGTGACTGACAACGCGCAGTCCGTCTACGAATTAAGCCGCATTGAGTCCGTGCCGAACGTCGGCGCGGAAATCGAAAAAGAATTTGGCTTCCAGCCCAATTTTGCTGGTGCCAAACTCGAACTCGAAAAAGGCGACGGCGCGGGCAATACATTCAAGGCGACCGCAAAACCCGTTCTCATTGGCACCGCTGTCGTCGGCGCAACGACGATGATTTTCGGCATCATCATGCTGCTAGAAAATGTTTTTGGAAACGCGATTCAACATTTGAGCCTCGTCCAGCCGCAGATCATTTTCGGCCTACTGATGGGCGGTGCGGTGATTTATTGGTTCACCGGCGCGAGCACGCAGGCCGTCGTCGCCGGCGCTTACAGTGCGGTCGTCTTCATTAAAAAAAATCTCAAGTTCGACAAGGACGCCGCCTCCATCGAGGACAGCAAGCGCGTCGTCGAAATCTGCACCGTCTATGCGCAGCGCGGCCTCATCAACATTTTCGTCGTCGTCTTCGCCTTCGCGCTCGGCCTGCCGTTTTTCAATCCGTATTTCTTCATCGGCTATTTAATTGGCATCGCGTTCTTTGGATTGTTCCAGGCGATTTTCATGGCGAACGCCGGCGGCGCATGGGACAACGCCAAGAAAATAGTCGAGGTGGATTTGAAAATGAAAGGCACGCCGCTCCACGCCGCCACCGTCGTCGGCGATACCGTCGGCGATCCATTCAAGGACACGTCGTCAGTCGCGATGAATCCGATCATTAAATTCACCACGCTCTTCGGCCTGCTCGCCGTGGAAATCGCCGTGGATATGACGCTGAAATATCGGGAGCATCTGAAACTCGACCCAAATGCCATGAATTGGAATCCGTGGATTGGCGCGGGCTGCTTCCTCATCGCGCTCGTGTTCGTCTATCGTTCGTTCTATTGCATGAGGATTCCTGCGGACGATTCCGTCGGAAAATAAACTCGAAAAAACAGCACTCCCGATTCAAATTGAGTCGTGTCCGTCATTGAGCATTCAATCCAAGTCGGCTGGCAGTTGCGCGTCTTTTTTACCGAAGACGTTTTTGCTCCGTCAAATTTGATTTTGAAAGCCGCGCTCACTGTCAAAAAAAAAACTTCGCCGAAAATTCTCGTCATTCTCGAAGACGCGCTTGCCCACACGCAACCCAGCCTTGAGCACCAGATCGAAAATTATTTTTTCGCGCACTCCAGCGGCCTGCAACTCGTTCGCCCGCCACTCCTTGTTTGCGGCGGCGAGCGCGCAAAAAACTCACCGGCCATCGTTACCGAAATTCATTCGCACATTGACCGGCACCATATTGATCGCCACTCGTATTTGATTGCCGTTGGCGGCGGTGCATTGCTGGACGTTGCCGGATTTGCCGCCGCCACGGCACATCGCGGCATGCGCCATGTGCGCATTCCGACGACGACTCTGTCGCAAGCCGATTCCGGTGTGGGCGTGAAAAATGGGTTGAATGCCTTTGGAAAAAAGAACTTCATCGGCGCATTCGCGCCTCCGTTCGCTGTCATCAATGATTTCAACCTGCTCGCCACGCTTGCGCCGGACGACAAACGCGCCGGTTACGTCGAAGCCGTGAAAGTCGCCTGCATCCGCGACAAAAACTTTTTCGACGAAATCGAGCACGACGCGGAAAAACTGATTTCATTCGAGCCCGCAGCGATGAAAAATTTGATTCGCCGCTGCGCCGAGCTGCATCTCAATTATATTGCGACGAGTGGCGATCCGTTTGAGGTGGGTTCAGCCCGCCCGCTCGATTTCGGCCATTGGGCGGCGCACAAATTGGAGCAGCTTTCCGATTTTCAGATCCCGCACGGCGAAGCCGTCGCCATCGGCATCGCGCTTGATGTGATTTACTCGCACAGCATCGGCTTGCTCGATGTCAAATCAGCCGGACGAATTCTCAAATTGCTTGAACGACTTGGCTTCGATTTGTTCGCCAATGAATTATTAAATGTTGGTTCGGATGGAAATTTGAGAATTCTCACCGGCTTGGATGAGTTCCGTGAACATCTTGGCGGCGAATTGACCATCACGTTGCTCAAAGAAATCGGACGCGGCGTTGAAGTGCATGAAATGAATCAGTCGAAAGTCATCGAAGCCATTCACGAACTGCGCTTACGAAAGCCATGAACAGCCGCAAACCACGCAGAATACCCGAACAAAAAGCCGGAACAGGAATGCCTCTGTTTTTTTGGTCTCGTTCGCGTGTTTCGTGTATTTCGCGGTTTCCATCCTGAATGAAACGGCTCGCCGTCATCAACGTCGTCGGCCTCACCGAATCGCTTATCGGCGAACAGACACCACACATTGCCAAATTTCGACAGCACGGCGCGCTCACGCAAATTGCACCCGCATTCCCGGCGGTGACTTGCACCGCCCAATCGAATTATCTCACCAGCAAACTGCCATCGGAACACGGCATCGTCGGCAATGGCTGGTTCAATCGTGAACTTTCCGAAGTCCAATTTTGGAAACAATCGAATCACATTGTTCGCGGCAAAAAAATCTGGGACGAGTTGCGCGAACGATTTGCGATTCGTGATTCGCGATTTACGGTTTCAAACTGTTTCTGGTGGTTCAATATGTATTCGAGTGTGGATTATTCCATCACACCGCGTCCGGTATATCCCGCCGATGGCCGGAAATATTTCGACATTTATTCGCGGCCATATTCCATCCGCACCGAAATCAAAAATAAATTGAGAGAGTTTCCGTTCTTCGGTTTTTGGGGGCCGGCGGCAGGAATGGATTCGCCGCACGGAAAAGCCGATTGCGCGACGCGCTGGATTGCTGAATCCGCAAAATGGATTGAAAATAAATTTTCTCCGACATTGAATCTGATTTACCTGCCGCATCTTGATTACAACTTGCAGCGGTATGGAACTTACGACACTTCAGGAAACTTGAATCCTAAAATTCACCGCGACTTGCGCGAAATTGATGCGATTGTCGGTGATTTGATTGATTTTTTTGGCAGGCGCGGCGGGCAAATCGTTTTGCTTTCCGAATACGGCATCACGAACGTGGACACACCGATCCATCTCAACCGGATTTTCCGCGAACGCAGCTGGCTGACGGTGAAGGATGAACTCGGTTTGGAAATCCTTGATGCCGGCGCGAGCAAGGTTTTTGCCGTGGCGGATCATCAGGTCGCGCACATTTATTTGAACGATGCGACGCTGGAAAATTCCGTGCGCGAGGTTCTGGAAAAAACTTCCGGCGTGGAAAAGATTCTCGGCAAGACGGAAAAAATCGCGGCGGGCATTGACCATCCGCGGGCGGGTGATTTGATAACCGTCGCCGCGGAAAACGCGTGGTTCACATATTATTACTGGCTTGACGACGCGCGCGCGCCGGATTTTGCGCGGACGGTGGACATCCATCGCAAGCCGGGCTACGACCCGGTGGAACTGTTTCTCGATCCGAAAATTCCGCTGCCGAAATTGAAAATTGCGTGGCGGCTGCTGCAAAAGAAACTCGGCTTCCGAATGTTGATGGATGTGATTCCGCTCGACGCGATGCTGGTGAAAGGTTCGCACGGCCGGCTACCAGCGGACAAAAAGGATTGGCCCGTGTTTATCACGCAACAACCGGAAGTTTTATACATAAATGGAATTGAATCAACGGATGTTTTTCAAATCTTGTTGCGGCAGATTTTGCAGGTTTAATTGGTCGCAGAGCCTGCAGTCGCCATGAATCTTGATGCAGAACTTTCACACTTTGATGAGAAAAGCAAAAAGCCGCTGGAGAAATCCAGCGGCTTTTGCGTTTCAAACTTTGAATCAATAGGCGGCCTGCGTGCCTTTAAGCTGCCGTTTTTTCATCCACGGCATCAGACCGCGCAGACGCGTACCTACTTTTTCAATGCCGTGTTGTTCGCCCTTTTTGAGCAGCGTGTTGTATTTTTTGTAGCCGCCTTTGTATTCGGCGACCCAGCCTTTGGCAAATTTGCCGGACTGAATATCTTTCAGCGCGGCCTTCATGCGTTTCTTCACGCTGGCATCAATGATCTTCGGGCCTACGCTCACGTCGCCCCACTTGGCGGTTTCAGAAATCGAGAAACGCATTCCACTGATGCCCGCTTCGTTCATCAAATCCGCGATGAGTTTCAATTCGTGCAGGCATTCGAAGTAAGCCATTTCCGGCTGATAACCGGCTTCGACGAGCGTTTCGTAACCGGCCTGAACCAGCGCGCTCGCGCCACCACAAAGCACTGTCTGCTCGCCGAACAAATCCGTTTCAGTCTCTTCCTTGAACGTCGTTTCCAGCACGCCGGCGCGTGTGCCGCCGATGCCTTTGGCCCACGCGAGCGCGATTTTTTTCGCGTCCTTGCCGGGGTTTTGATAAACGGCGATCAAGCTCGGCACGCCCTTGCCTTCGGTGTATTGGCGGCGGACGATGTGGCCGGGACCTTTCGGCGCGACCATGATGATGTTCACGTTTTTCGGCGGAACGATGGTCTTGAAATGAATCGCAAAGCCGTGCGAGAACAAAAGTGTCTTGCCCCTGGTCAGATTCGGTTCGATGTCTTTTTTGTAGGCGGCGGCCTGTTTCGTGTCCGGCAGCGCGACCATGATGACGTTCGCGCGTTTCACGGCCTCGGCAGTGCTGACGACTTCAAATCCTTTTTCCTGCGCGACGGGAATGGACTTGCTGCCTTCGTAAAGCCCGATGATGACTTTGAAGCCGCTTTCCTTGAGGTTGAGCGCGTGGGCGTGGCCTTGCGAGCCAAAGCCAAGCACGGCGAGCGTTTTGTTTTTGAGCACGCTTAAATCAGCGTCTTTGTCCGTATAAACTTTTGCGGGCATTTTATTTTTTGTTGATGGTTGAAAATTGATGGACGATTTAACGATTCAGCGATGTAACGAATTTATTTCCTCGGCAACGCCACTTGTCCCGTACGCGTCAGTTCCAGCACGCCGAACGTTTTCATCAGGTCGAGAAATTTTTCCACCTTGCTGGCGTTGCCGGTGATTTCAATCGCCAGCGTCTTGGGCTGCACGTCCACGATTTTCGCGCGGAAAATGTCCGTGATCTGCATGACCTCGGCGCGCGACCTGGAATCCACGCCGACCTTCACGAGCACCAGTTCGCGGTCAACGTATTCGCCTTCGCGAAAATGCTGCACCTTGATCACGTTTGGCAGTTTGTTGAGTTGCTTGACGATTTGTTCCAGCGTCGAATCGTCGCCGAGCGTGACGATGGTCATGCGCGAAAGCCCCGGGTCATGCGTCGGGCCGACGTTAAGCGTGTCAATGTTGTAGCCGCGTCCGCTGAACAGGCCGGCCACGCGCGTGAGCACGCCGAACTTGTTCTCGACCAAAACTGAAATGGTGTGTCGCATAAAACCGTTTGGAACGGACGGGAAGTCTAGCAACCGTGGCTAAAAGGGCAATTTGCAAATTTAATTTAACGGAGGCTCAATTGATGCAACAAGTTTCCTTCGCCGAATCAAAAACACAATCGCTCCCAATGGCAGAGAAATTGAAATTAACCATGCGCTGTACATAGGAGCAAATGCGCTTGCGCCAAAAAATTGAAAAGACAACGGAGCAAATTGCCATTGGGCAGTTGTCCAATTTACCGTGAATTTGCCAATCCCAATTATAATGAAAATTATCCAAAGCCATTTTCTCTTTTCCATTTTGGTTCGGATGCAAAGCACAAGCACATACAAAGTAAAAATCGGAATCAAAATGGCAAACGACAGCGTCACATATTGCAGAAGATTTTTCCCCGCCAACGTAAATTTATTGAGATTTTCCAAAGAGTCTGATAGTGGATAAATGTTAAATCCGATGATGGTTGAAACGCCGTCTTTTTTCTGTGTTGCAACATTGATCAATAACCATTTCGACGGAAACTGATATTCAAATGAAAGATTTATCCTGTAAAGGTCTGAATTGCGAACCTGTTGCGCTCCGATAACTTTGACTGAAATGGGGTCTTGATCTGGAATTGCCGCTGCCATTTTCACCAGCATATCTTGGGTGAGAACACTTTTTAAGCTTGGGTCTAAATCTTTCTGAATTGGTTCAAATTGATTTTGCCGGAGCATGGCAATGTAATTCGTCGCAATTGCTTCATCTTCCGGCGGCGTAAATTTTTTAATCATGCTGTCTGGGTCACCACAGCCAGAAAGAATCATTAAAGCAGAAACGCCAATTAGATAAACGAATCGCATTGTTTCGATTAGTTTTTTATATTCCCAACTTCATTTTTCTGCAATCAAAAGAACGGATTGTGTTCCTTCTCTTCCGCCACTGTCGTCAACGGACCATGGCCGGTTGCTCATTTTTCTGCATAGCCTGTTTGAAAAACTCCCCGCTGCCGGTGAGGTCATAATTCCACGACGCCAGCAGACTTGGCCCCCATTCGGGATCGTAACACCACGCCGTCCAACTGATGCCTTTGCTTTCAAGATATTTGACGATGAGCGGGCCGTAGTCGTCGTCCTTGAGCGTGGTTCCTTTGGGCACAGAAAATCCAATCTCCGTCGCGATGAGCGGATAACGACCGGCGGCGAACCCAAAATCTTCCTCCCATTTCGGCGGCCACGGTTGCGACCGCTTGTTCGCGTAAGGATGAGTCACATAGCCGATTCCTTCCGCCTGAACCGGCTCGATGTTTAGCGGTGTCAGGTCATAGGCCCAATCCAGTCCGGCCACGAGCGGGATCGTGTTGGTATCAAACGCGCGAATCAGGCCGATCATGTCTTCGTTTAATTTTTTCCATTCGCTCCATGACATGCTGCCCAGCTTTCCGCGGTAAAGCGTCGGTTCGTTGAACAATTCGTAAAAGGCGACGGTGCTGTTTCCGTGGAAATGTTGCGCAATTGTCCGCCAAAATTGAAACGTCTCTTTCTGCGTCGTGTCATACATCGGGTCCTGGAACAGTTCCATTTTCAAATTGCCGATGCTGTGCCAGTCAATGTCAACATAAATGCCCAGTTCGTTGCACCATTCAACCGCTTGATCGAGCAGATTGAGATATTCGCGCGGCGTGCGTTCGCGCCACGCGATCGGATGAACCGGAATGCGAACGAGCGTGACACCCATTTCCTTCAATTTTTCAAAATGATTTTTGTTCCAGTGTCCTTGATGCTCAATCTTGTCGGGATCGGAAATGGACACGCCGCGGAATAAAATTGTTTTGCCGTCGGGATCAACAAATTTATTCCCTTGCACCCGGATTCGAGGAAGCGGGTTGGTTTGTGAACCGTGGAAGGAACGGCCAAAAGGACGGTCTTGCCACCAACGATGGTAGTCATTCGTTTGAGTGGTTTGTTGAGCATCGGCGTTCTGAAACCAGAACAATGTGATGCAGACACCGACGAGGAATTGAAGTGATGGTTTCATTTTGGTGGTTGACTGCGAGTTTAATACGACCACGAATCTCGCGCGACAAGTCCTCAAAATCTACGACGCGCTCAAAAAATGGTGTTGTCTGGAAAATCAAAAGAACGGATTGTGTTCCCTTTCATCCGCCACCATCGTCAACGGGCCGTGGCCGGGGCAAATCAAAGTTTCCGCCGGCAGCGATAAAATTTGTTCGCGCACTTTTTGTTTCGCCAAATCCCACACGCCATTGCCGTTGCCCATCGAGCCGGCGAAAATCGTGTCGCCGACGAGCGCGATGAGCGGCGCGTCTTCCTGCCAGTTACCGACCATGTAGGTCACGCCGTCTTCCGTGTGGCCCGGCGTCTCGCGATGCGTCACGCGCAGTCCGCCGAGATGGACGATTTCCGCCGTCTTGTTGCGCTGGTCAACGGGCGCATTTTTCGAGCCGGAATGCAATCGCGCTTTCGGCCACGCCTCGCGGATTTTCGGCAGCGCATCAACATGATCGTAATGCGAATGGGTTATGAAAATATGCCGGAGCTGAAGTTGTTCGGCGGCAATGCAATCAAAAATCGGCCCGGCGTCGAGACCGGTGTCAAAGAGCGCGGCATCGCGCGTAACTTCGTCCCAAAGAAGATAACAATTCACGGTGAAACCGTCGCCAGCCGTCGTGAACACGCGGATTTCGCGCCATTGACTCAAATTTACTTTGCCTGGGTTCCAACCGTTGGCAATGGCTTCGAGTTTTTGCGGGTCGAGGTCGAGAATTTTTCCCAGCGCGGCGAAATTTATTTTTTCCGCAGACTGGCCGGCTTCTTCGAGCGCGGCCAGATCGTTTTCGGGGATTCCCGCAGCCTTGGCGGCGGTTGCAGTTGAAACATTGGTCATCGCGCGGGCTTTGCGGATGATGTCGCCAAGATGGTCTTCAAGATTCATGGGGCGAAACGGTAGCGGGCAAAACATTTCAGTGCAAGCGCGCGGCTTGTTCGCCGGCAACATTTGTGTTATAAACACCGCCGAGCAATCCATGTTTGGTTCCAAGCGCAACAAAGAGGCCGGGCGATTCTACCTGCTGCCAGGTCAGGGCGGACAGGCGTATCGTCGCAAACAGAAATTCATCCTCAAATGGTCCGTCGTCGTGGGACTGCTCGTGGCAGCGATTCTGGGCGTGTTGATGTATTGGCTGAACCGCCCGAAGTTTTGAGCGGCGGTGCGCTTGACCCGACGCAGGCGGTTGTTAGTATGAGGACGAATTCGATGAAATTTTTCCGGTTCATTTCAATTTTCGTGCTGGCGCTCGGCGCGAGCCTGCCGTTGCGCGCCGATCTGGCCGACGGCGTCAAGGCGGTCGTGAACGACGCGGTGATCACCTATTCGCAGGTCGAGGAATTCACCGCACCGGCAGCCGATGCATTGCGCCGGCAATACGCTGACTCCCCGGACATATTACAGCAAAAATACAATGACGCGCTCGACGACAGTCTTGAGACACTTGTCGAACGCCAGTTGATTCTCCACTCGTTTGATGTGGAAGGCTACCAACTGCCCGAAGACTATGTGGATCAACTCGTGCAGGATCGCATCCGCGAGCTTTACGGCGACCGCGTCACATTCATCAAAACGCTGCAGGCGCAGGGCATGACCGTCGAACAGTTCCGCAAGGATGTGCGCGACCAATACATCGAGCATGCGCTGCGCCAAAAAAATGTTTCGCAGGCGATCGTGATTTCACCTTACAAGGTTGAAACTTATTATCTCGCCCATCAGGACGATTTCAAGGTTCAGGACGAAATCAAATTGCGGATGATCGTGCTCAATAAAACTTCCGACGCCGACACAAACACGGAGCAACGAGCCAGTGAAATCCTCACCGAAATTAAAAAGGGCGCCACGTTTCAGGAAATGGCCTCGGTCTATTCCGAAGGCTCGCAGAAAAGTCAGGGCGGCGACTGGGGCTGGGTCGAACGCTCTGTTTTGCGCAAAGACCTTGCTGATACGGCCTTTTCGCTCAAGCCCGGCCAGGTCAGCGACGTGATTGACACGCCTGAGTCCGTCTACCTCATGTTCGTCGAACAAACCCGGCCGGCCCACGTCAAGCCGCTTGGTGAAGTCCGCGACGAAATTGAAAAAAACCTTCGCACGCAGGACCAAGCCCGGCTCGAAAAACAATGGATTGAAGGTCTCAAGAGGAAAACTTTCATCCGCTACTTTTGAAAGTTGGAATTTGAATTTCGAGTGACGAATGGGGTAAACGCCGTGGAAAATCCAATCCGCAATCCACAATCCGCAACCCGCAATTTTATTGGGATTCCCCTCGGCGATGTCACCGGCGTCGGCCCTGAAGTCACGCTCAAGGCCGTCGCCGCCGAAGCTTCGAATGGCGACACGAAATTCTTGCTCATCGGCGACGAGCATTATCTTCACCGGCTCAACCAAAAACTCGGACTCAACCTGTCGTTGCAAATTTTTTCCAGCTACAGCGCCACCGGGAAATTTTTAATCACAAATCCGCTGGCTGAATCGTTGCCGAAAAATCTGCCGGCTGGCTCACCGCTCGCCGCCAATGCTGCCGTGGCTGCTTTGCGCGATGGTGGTCAACGCTGCCTGCGCGGTGAACTCGACGCGCTCGTGACCGCGCCGGTGAACAAGGAATCCATCATTCGCGCCGGACATAAATTTGTCGGCCAGACGGAATTTCTCTCCGAACTGGCGAACACAACCCGCACCGCGATGATGCTGCTCGGCACGGACGAACGTGGCCGCTGGTTGCGCGTCGCGCTGGTCACGGTTCATATTTCAATCAAATCCGTTCCCGAAAAGTTGACGTCGGAAAAAATCACGCTCGCCATCGAACTCGCCGCGCAATCCTGCCGCGACCTCGGTTTGCCGCGCGCACGGATCGCCGTCGCCGGATTGAATCCGCACGCCGGCGAAGGCGGCGAATTTGGCGACGAGGAAATCAAAATTATTTCACCAACGGTTCTCGCTGCGAAGAAAAACGGATTCGATGTCGTTGGCCCGTTGAGCGGCGACACGGTTTTTCATTACGCGTTGCGCGGAGATTTCGATGCCGTCGTTGCGATGTATCATGATCAGGGACTCGCGCCGTTGAAAGCCGTCGCGTTTGACAGCGGCGTGAACTGGACGCTCGGCCTGCCATTCATCCGCACTTCGCCCGACCACGGCACCGCCTACGACATCGCTGGAAAAGGAATCGCGAACCCGTCGAGCATGATTGCGGCGATCCGGCTGGCGAGGCAATTGGCGAAGAATAAAAGTTAAGTGCCGATCAATTCACGGACTTTCGTCTGGATGTCGCCGTTCTTCATCAATGATTCGCCGACCAAAATTGCTTTCGCACCGCATTTTTTCAATCGTTCCACGTCCGCGCGAGTGTGAATTCCACTTTCAGCAACGAGAATTATGCCGCCGTCAATTTTATCAGCCACGCTTTCCGTCGTCGCCAAATCAACCCGGAAGGTTTTCAGATTGCGGTTGTTCACGCCGATGAGGGCGGGCGAAATTTTCAGCGCCCGCTTCAACTCCGCTTCATCGTGGATTTCAACCAAAACAGCGAGTCCGGCTTCGGCGGCAAGCGTGTGAAATTTTTGTAACTGTTCGTCACTCAAAATGGCGACGATGAGCAGAATGGCGTCCGCTCCCCATTCGATGGCTTCGAGAATCTGCCGTTCATCAATGATGAAATCTTTGCGCAGCAACGGCAGTTTCACCGCCGCGCGGATTTGCCGGAGATAATCCAGCGAACCTTGGAAAAACTTTTCGTCGGTCAAAACAGAAAGACAACTTGCGCCCGCCGCTTCGTATTCCTTGGCGATGCGAACCGGATCGAAGTTTTCACAAATAATTCCTGCGGACGGCGACGCTTTTTTCACTTCGGCAATCAATGCAATGTCGCCGTGACGCGGCTGGTCTAGTGCCGCGAGAAAATCACGCCGCTCACCATGCTCCAGCATTGCATCGCGCAAATCACCTGTCGCGATTAGTCGCGCGGGCAACTTAGTGACTTCAATTTTCTTCTGCTCGACAATTTCGTCGAGTATGTTTTGCCTTTTCACAAAAACAAATTTGCCTTTTCTTCGGCCCAAAGCTGTTGCTCCCCAAGCATACGCCCAACCAAATATTAAAAAGAAAAGAGCGTGTTGTCCTTCGGGCATCGCATTGGCCAAGTCAGAGCCCACGCCATAACTGCCTCTGAAAATTAAAGGCAGCATCGCAAGTATAATCATTAATCCGGCCAAAACAAACCAGCCAACTAAAATTGACCAAAAATATCTGATTCCCGCACGGCCCATGCGAAATGGAATCCACAGAGCAAAGATAAATAATCCAAGCTCCGCAAATTCGAGCATTGAAATTTTCCAATTCATTCTCTGCGTCTATGCGCTAAAATTTATTCCTCTTCATCTTTCACACCCTGCATCCGTTTCAACGGACAGCCGGCACGCAGCCAGCCGTTCACGAACGCATCCAGATCACCGTCCATCACGCCTTGAACATTGCTCGTTTCGACACCGGTGCGCAAATCTTTCACCATCCGATACGGCTGAAAAACGTAGCTGCGGATCTGGTTGCCCCACGAGACGCTGCCTTTCTCGCCGTAAAAGCGTTCCATCTCCGCCTTCTCCGCGTCAATACGCTGTGCAAATATTCGGGACAGCAACAGGTTCATCGCCGTCGCGCGGTTTTGATGTTGTGAACGCTGTGCCTGCGACGCGACGACGAGACCGGTCGGGATGTGCGTGATGCGCACGGCGGTCTCGACCTTGTTCACATTCTGGCCGCCTTTGCCGCCGGAACGGAACGTATCCACCCTGAATTCATTCAGCGGAATGACGATTTCATTGTCGCTTTCCTCGATTTTCGCAATCGCGTCCACGCTGGCAAAGCTCGTATGGCGGCGTTTGTTGGAATCGAACGGCGAGATGCGCACGAGCCGATGCACGCCGCGTTCGGCCTTGCAAAAGCCGTAGGCGTTTTCGCCGCTGATGAGCAGCGTCGCGCTCTTGATGCCCGCCGTCTCGCCGGGCAGAGCGTCGGTCACTTCGACTTCCCAACCGCGCGATTCCGCCCAGCGCTGATACATCCGCAGCAGCATGTTCGCCCAATCGCACGACTCCGTGCCACCCGCGCCGGAGTTGATGGTGAAGATGCAATTCTTCTTGTCATGCGGGCCGTTGAGAAAAACTTTCAGTTCCAGCGCGTCGAGTTCCTTGGCAAGTTTTTTGAGGTCGGCTTCGAGTTCGCCCTGGATTTTTTCCTGCGCGGTGGGCGGCTCGGCCTCACCCAATTCAATCATGACTCGGAAATCGGCGAGCTGCCTTTCGGCCTTGAGCAAGGGATCAATCTTGTTGCGAAGGGAATTCGACTCATCAATGAGCTTCTGCGCCTGTTCGCGGTTGTTCCAGAAATTGTCCGCCGCCATCAGCGAATTCAGTTCGCCGAGACGTTTTTGTGCGCCGGGGAAGTCAAAGAAACCTCCGCAGATGCGTGAGTTTTTCGGAGGCGGTGGCAATTTCTGTTTTAACAATTTCGAACATGGCGCGAAAAATAATGGAATAAGATATGAATTACACGAATTAAAATCCGACGGGACAATTTATGGTAATCAGCGAAATTCATGTCGAAAATCAAAGTTCATCCTCGCGCTCGGTGTAAAACAACTGGAACGCGCGGTCATAATCTGTTTCCGGCACGAAGACTTGGGCGGGACGGCTTAAATCGCCGTCGTCCGGCGCGGCGGGGTCAACGAATGCTTGCGTGGCGGCGATGCCGTGTTTCTCCAGCATCACGACGAGCATCTCGGCGTTGACGACCGGGCCGGTATAAAAAAGTTTCACGGCAGCGCGAGGCGATTAGTGGCGACGCCGGTTTGTTGAAACGCTTGTTGCAGGCCACTTGTGGTAACTTCACAAACGCTTCCGTCGGCAAGCCCGATGTTGCCAGCGAATTTATGTCGCGAGCCTGCCCAAGAAACCGAAACATTTGTTGAAAGTTTCAGCAAGCCGGATTTTACAGGGACGCCACCGATTTCAAAATTGTCGTCACCGGAAAGAAGTGTTTGCGGGTGAGTTTCATCCACGTCCAAACCTACAAAATAACTGATTTTATTGTTGTTGAAGTCAGTTGTGAAATTAGTAGCAGCAATTCGGTTGGTGTCTGCTGGACAATGCAAATATCCCGGCCAACTTAACTCGTTGGATATGACTTGAAAATTGGCCGAAGCACTTCCAACGAGGGTTAATTCCGTCGCACTGCTATTTGTGGCTGAAAATTGCATCGGATATTTGTCATTATGGTCACCAGCCCAAACTCGGTAATCGAGGGTGATATTCTTCAAATTGATGAGACAGACATGTTGAGAACTGTTTTTTTTCCAACTTACCAGAGCAGGAAACAGCAATGCGGACAGAATAAACAACACACCTATAACCACCAATACTTCCATCAGCGTCAGTGCGCGGTTTCATGGCCGCGACCGGTTTATTTGGGAGGATTGACCTGCGAGAACGTGTACCACAGCAGGCCCGCAATCACAAGGGCAACCACGATGCCGATGATAATGATGTATCTGTTGGCCTTGTTGGTCTTTTTGGAAAACGAGGTGTTGCTGCGGTCAAAGCCCGGCGGACGACCACCGCCCTTTTCCAGTTGATCCAGACTGACGCCGCGCGGGATGAGCATCGTGGCGTCCACCTGTTTTTTGGCCGGAGCCGCCGGCGGCGCGGATGGAACGGCTGGAGCGGCGAGTGACACACCCTCCACTTCCAGTTTCAATTCCACCTGGCCGAGGCGCAGGGTTTGGCCGGGCTTCAAAACGCCTTCGACAATTTTCTCACCGTTGATGAACGAGCCGTTCGTGGAATTGAGGTCGCGGATTAAAATTTCGCCGCCGTGCAGATGCGCTTCGCAGTGATGACTGGAGACGGACGGGTCGGCGATCTGAAATGTATTGTCCTCGACGCGGCCAATGGTGATGCGATCAGTAAGCAGTTCGCATGCGCGACCCGTCATGCCTTGATTTTGGATAACAAGTTTGGCCATAGATTGCAGTCATCCGATTATGGTCGTGATGCGTTTCAAGTCAAACGGAAATCTGGCAAACAAAAAAATTATTTTTGTTCTATCAGTGCGCGAAATTCTGCGAACAGCGGCGTCGAATCGTGCGGGCCAGGCGAGGCTTCGGGATGATATTGCACGCAGAATACCGGCTTGGTTTTGTGCCGCATCCCCTCGACGGTCTGGTCGTTCAAATTGATGCGATGCACAGCGACATCGGACGGCAAACTTTTTGCGTCCACCGCGAAGCCGTGATTTTGCGAGGTGATTTCAACTTTGCCGGATTCCAAATCCTTCACCGGCTGATTGCCGCCGCGATGGCCGAATTTCAATTTGAAAGTCTTGCCGCCGAACGCCTGCCCCAAAACTTGATGGCCGAGGCAAATGCCGAAAATGGGGATGCCGGAATCAACGAGCAGCTTCACTTCGCGCACGATGTAATCGAGCGCCGCCGGATCGCCGGGGCCGTTCGAGAGAAAAATTCCGGCGGGCTTGTGCTTGAGCGCATCCTGCGCGCCGGCAGTCGCGGGCAAAACTTGCGTCGCGAAACCATGCTGTCGCAGCCGGCGCAGAATGTTGTATTTCATGCCATAATCGAACGCGACAATGGGAATATTGGCGGGCGGCAATGGCTTGCGCGTGTTGCGCGCGTCGGCATTTTTTGTTCCACGAACCAAATCGAACGCCGCGCTTTTCTCGTCCTTTTCGTCCCAGCGAAAAGAATTTTTATGCGTCACTTCCTAGACGTAATCCACGCCGGCGAAAACAAACTCCTTCGCGCGACGAACAGCTTCCGCGTCTGAAATTTCTTCGGTGGAAATGAATCCGTTCAACGCGCCGCGCACGCGCAGTTTTTTCGTCAACGCGCGCGTATCAATTCCCTGGATGCCCGGAATGCCATTGTCTTCCAGATATTCAGCGAGCGAAAAATCCGCGCGCCAGCTGCTCACAACCGGCGAAAGTTCGCGGATGACAAATCCCGCCGCGTGCGGTTTCCATGATTCGACATCCTGCGAATTTACGCCGTAATTGCCGATGAGCGGACAGGTCATCGTGACGATCTGGCCTTTGTAGGACGGGTCGGTGAGGATCTCCTGATAGCCGGTCATGGAAGTGTTGAAGCAGACTTCGCCGCTTGCGGACGCGCGCGCGCCAAAGCCTTGACCGTGAAACACCGAGCCGTCTTCGAGGGCGAGGATTGCATTCATCAAATTCACAGAAGGTTAGGCGAGAAATCCATCTGTGGCAAAAAAAAAGGCGCGGCATTTTGCGCCGCGCCCATTGTTGGCTGGCAAAAATTTATTGTTGGCTCAATTTTTCCAGTTCCGCGATGAAGGCTTCTGGGCCGCCGGGCGCATAACCGACCTGCCGGCCGATCTCTTTTCCGTCCGCGTTCAGCAGAACGAACGTCGGGAAACCATCCACGTTATACTTTTTTTGCAAGGCTGCATTGGCCGCTTTCAACGCGTCGCTCTGCGGTTTTTTGTTCGGAAAATCCAAGGTTACCAGTGCAAGATGCGCTTTGGCGTAACCGGCAAATTTGTCCGTGGACAGGGTTTCCTTGTCAAACTTGATGCACCAGCCGCACCAGTCGGAGCCGGTGAAATCCAACAGCACCAATTTCTTGTCCGACTTGGCTTGCGCCAACGCCTTGGGCAGGTCCGTACCCCAGTTCAAATCCGCCGCCTGCGTCTGCAACCAGACGCAGCCAATTGCCACCGCGATAAGTAGTTTTTTCATAATGTTCAATGTGGTTAAGGTTTGTGTAAATTAGACTGCGACCGCTTCGGTTTGTTCAGTCCAAACTTTTTTGCCGGCGACAATCGTCGCCACCGCTTTGCCTTTGAGCTTCCAGCCAAAGAAGGGGCTGTTCTTGGATTTGCTGGCGGAGTCTCCGGCTTGAAAAACCCATTCGCAATCGGGATCAAAAACCGTCACGTCCGCATCCGCGCCAATGTTCAACGTCCCTTTGTTCAAATTGAGCAATCGCGCCGGGTTGACGGTGAATTTCGCAATCATGTCCGCGAGCGAAATCCGCTTCGTGTGCACGAGTTGCATGAGCGAGAGCGCGAGTTCGGTTTCCAATCCCGTGATACCGAAGGGCGCATGGTCGAACTCGACTTCTTTTTCATAATCGCAATGCGGCGCATGGTCGCTGCACAGAATTTCAATCGTGCCGTCGGCCAGTCCTTCGAGAATCGCCTCGCGGTCGCGCGCGGAACGCAATGGCGGATTCATTTTGAAATTGGTGTCATAAGCCGGCCATTCGGGAAACTCGCCGGTTTGAGATTTTGCCAGAATTTTTCCGTCGTCAGCCCAGAATTTTTCGCTTCCCGCAATCGCGGCGTCGGTCAGAGTAAAATGATGCGGACAGGCCTCGCCGGAAACCGGCACGCCGCGTTTCTTCGCTTCACGCAAAAGCGCCACGCTGCCTGCCGCGCTCAAATGCTGGCAATGAATTTTTGTGCCCGTGAGTTCGGCCAGCAAAATGTTTCGTGCGACAATCAGTTCCTCGCCCGCCGACGGCGAGCCGCGCAAACCAAGCGCTGTGCTCCAATAACCTTCGTGCATCACGCCGTCGGTCACGAGCGAGTAATCCTGGCAATGATCCATGACGGGCAGGTCGAACATCCTGGCGTATTCACAGGCGCGGCGCATGAGTTCGTTGTTCTGGATGCAATGACCATCGTCCGTGATGGCGACGACGCCCGCTTTTTTGAGCGAACCGATCGGCGCAAGTTCCTCGCCCGCGATATTTTTGGTGATCGCGCCGGTCACAAAAACATTCACGACACCCTTTTCCACGGCGCGTTCGTTGATGAGCGCGACCGTGCCGGAATTGTCAATCGTCGGCGACGTATTCGGCATGCAGACGACGGAAGTGAATCCGCCGCACGCCGCCGCCGCCGTGCCGCTGGCGATGTTTTCCTTGGCGGTGTGACCGGGTTCACGAAAATGGACGTGTAAATCAATCAGGCCGGGGAAGATTATTTTTCCAGCGGCGTCAAAGCGTTTGATTTCTTTTGGTGCTTTGGCGGAAAGATTTTTTCCGACAGCGGAAATTTTTCCATTGAGAATCAATATATCCGCGACGGCGTCGAAATGATTGGCGGGGTCAATGACGCGCCCGCCGGTGAGGAGCAGCGAATTCACGGAAGAAGTTTAACTGGGCGCGATTGACAAGGCAAGCGCGGGCGGTAAGATTCACGGCGCACTGGCTGTGGGCTTGCCGCGCCGGAGTGACTGTTTAACGCAAGCGGGCGTAGCTCAATGGTAGAGCGCCAGTCTTCCAAACTGGTTACGAGGGTTCGATTCCCTTCGCCCGCTCCATTCAGCTTCAACAACTTGCACAGTTGTGCAGGAAGAGTGCAGGAGAATTGAAGAATTTTCAAATTATTTTTGCCTGAAAATGGCGGGCAAATTTGCGCCCAGAAAAGGGCAAAATTATCGAAGACAAAATTCCGTGTAAGTTTTTATTTCACCGCTTCGAGAAGAATTTGAGCGGCGCGGGCAGGCGGACCTAGGGGTAGAAGGACGTCTGCGTTGAGTGGAATTATTGGAGGTGCCTGGCTGTTGCAAGTTTTGAGAGAGACGGCTTGCCGCTGCCTCAACTCAAGAGCAAATCATGTATTTTGCCGCTGTTTTTGGCATGGAAACGAGTGTGCTTTTCACGCAATATTGTCCAGACGCAAACGGACCGACCGTTAGCCAATGTAATGAAGGGAGAAACAGGTTGTTCACGGTAACGCACGTTTAGATTTTCGTTTGTCAAATAATTATCACGAATGCCCTCGTAGAATTTATTGCAAAGCGTCCAGCAATTCTTTTACTTGTCGAATGCTGTTCGATTTTATCCTGAAACGGAACAAGCCAGACGCGGTTGAAAACTTTCTGACTGTGCGCGGACGCAAGATTCCGCTGGCCGTGATTCGCAATCACCGGGCGCGGCGTTACTTGCTCCGGCTACGTCCCGATGGTTCGGTGCGATTGACCATTCCACGTCGTGGTTCGGTTATCGAGGGGCGACGGTTCGCGGAACGCAACGCGGAATGGCTTGGCCGGCAACTGGAGCGGCTCTCGACGCATCCGGTCAAGCCCAAGCAATGGCTGGTCGGGACGGAGATTCTGTTTCGCGGCGAGTCGGTGAAACTTGAAGCTGGCGTGAACGGAGAAAGCGGCAAGATTCGATTCGGCGGCGAGGCCGTCAAAGTGACCGAACACGGCGCGGATTTACGTCCGGCTATCGAACGGCATCTCTGGCGTTTGGCGGCGAAGGAACTGCCGCCAAGAGTGCTTGAATACGCAGCGTTGCACCAATTGCCCGTGCGCCGGGTTTCGGTGCGCAACCAGCGGTCGCGGTGGGGTTCCTGTTCCCGACGCCGGACGATCTCCCTGAATTGGCGGCTCATCCAAACGCCAGCCTTCGTCCGAGATTATATTTTGATTCACGAGATTATGCACTTGCGGGAAATGAATCATTCGTCGCGGTTTTGGCGGGAAGTGGAGCGCGCCTGCCCCGATTACGAAACTGCGGAGCGGTGGCTGAAACAACATTCATCCCTGCTCAAATAAACTGCACATTACGGCAGGAGTCACCCGAAAACAGTCGTTCAATTGTTCTTTTGCGCACGTTCAATCTCATCCTTCAACGCACGTTCCTTGGACAACAGGGAAAAAATTTCGGTGTCAGTGTCGGAGAATTTATCCGTTGCCATTCCGATATAAACGAGGGCCAGTTTGCGTTTAGCATCGTGAAGCGAATCGCCGTGGGAAATCCCGTGACCAACACCCGGAAACCATTCCGTGTGCTGATCACCGGTGCGACCCCAATAGGTGACGCGTTTGCCGCGCAGAAAGGCGATGTAACCCTGCACACCGCCCGCCATCGCGCGTTGCGTGAACTCGCGATACTTCTGGCCGTTACGCTGGCTGTCCAGGATGTTCGCGCGCAACGCGGCGGCATCGAACTCCGGGGCGACGGGCGGCAGGCCCTCATAATTGATGGACGTGGCCATCATCTCGCCCTCCGCGCTGTAAAACCGTTTGCGCAGCCCGACGTAATCCACGTGATAATATTCCACGCCCGCCGCGAGCAGTTTGCCGACGACCTCGGGGAACGACAACGTGCCGTCCAGCGTCCCGCGCGCCGCTTCGAGAATCAGTTTTGAATCCATGCTCAAGAATTAAAAGTTTTCCGCGCGAAGTGAAGAAAAATTAAGCAGTTCTTTGACACGAATTTCATACGCGCTCTTGGCAAGTGTAAATTGACGCCGACAAAGTTTCGGCGCACACTTCGCAGCATTGTCATGACGAAGGCTATGAATCAAAAGCCCAACGGCAACCTTAAAAGCTAAGGATTAACCATGTATTTTATTTTTGGGAAACCCAAACAGATTTCGGATCTCAAGGTTATCGCGCGCCCGCCAATTGGAACACTCCGCCCTCGCGTCTCAATAGTCGTCATCGACGACAAAGGTTTTGTTTACCTGAATGTCCTTCGGAACCACGGTTTCATTATCACGGAACTGACAGACATAACAGATATAAAGGCAGTCCAAACATATCCTATTGTCGTCTGTGATATTCGTGGAGTCGGCAAAGCATTTGGATCGGATTTTGAAGGCGCACATGTTCTCGCGGAAATTAAAAAGCACTATCCGAATAAGATTCTCATTGTTTATACTGGGCAGCTTTTTGATGCCTCATTCAATCAGTATTTTGCGTTATGCGACGCGAGCGTAACAAAAGATGCCGAATCTCAGCAGTGGGTTGAAGTTTTAGACAATGCAATCGCAACCTTTCTTGACCCAATAGCTCAGTGGAAAAAGTTGCGGTCATACCTAATCGACTTGGACGTTCCAACAATGAGACTTGCTGAACTCGAAGATCACTACGTCTCCGCTGTGTTGGCAAAACAAGCACCATTTCAGGATGAAAAGAAGCTGATCGACCTGCCACAGGATGCCAAGGCGGTTCTTCTCGGCATAGCCAGCAATTATGCGTTCAAATTGTTGACTGGATCGTAAACGATGAATCCGTTTCCTTTTCCATTGTCCGATGGAACTTTGTTTCCTCCGAGAGACGGTTTCTTGGTTAAGTGCCCGTCGTTTCTTAAAACTCTTTCGGCTCAACCCTACCAAAGATTTTTTGCATCACTTGGTGATGAAGAGCGAATTTATACAGATGCGATTGGCTTTTCGGCCATGCCAGTGCATTTAGATGGCAAGAAGCATTTTATTGTTGGAGTGAGGGTCGAAGGATTTTACGACCAGAGAAAGACCAAAGCAAAAATTGGTTCTGACTTCAATCCAGTTTTCCCACTTGATGCATTCATAGACACGATAACCAAATTTCGCGCATCTAACCGGGTCGTAGCGATAGATGCTGCACGCGACGCAGCGCCCACAGCCGAGGCGGAGAACTTCGTTAGATTTACCATGCATGAGATTCGTCGGCTGAACCTTGACGTGAAGGCTCAAGCTGAGGAAATGACTGCAAATCTCAATAGAGGATTTGTTGAAAAAGATTTTCTGGATTACCGCGCTCAGAATATTTTTGGGACTAGCAGCCTAATTTCAATTCGACTGGATTCATACGACTTCCATGTTAATCCAAAGGCCTTATCGTTGGGCAATCAAGTGCCAATCTCAATTTTTAAGAAATTTGAAAAAACAAAACATTGTCTTCAAATAGAATGCAGAAAAGGTAGAAAGAATGTTCAAATCAAGCTGGATGGGCAAAATTATCGCTCGATAATGGGTTATCCCATATTCGAGTTACTTCCATTCGTCCTCCTCGAAAACGCAATCAAATATTCTCCACCAGAGCAGGATATTACAGTTTCATTCGTTGAAGAGAAGCGCGGGCTTCAGGTGATAATCAATTCCATTGGCCCGCGGCTGGATGAAGATGAACATAAATACTTGTTTGAGCGAGATTTTCGCGGAGAGAATGCAAAGCAAACAGGTGATGGATCTGGCGCTGGTTTGCACTTTGCAAAACTTGTTTGTGATGTCCACAAGGTCAACATTTCGGCGCGCTCACAGCAGCAAGAAAAACTTAGAATAAGTGGGGTGCCATATTCCTATTTTTCAGTAACTTTAGAATTCTAATGGAGTCGGGCATTGAATCCGTTCGGGTGTTTTACGTATTTCGCTGTTCACTTAATGCGGTTTCCGCTTTCAACTGATTTCGGCGCGACAAGTCAGCGCAGTTGAATTAAATTCGTTTTACATTTAACGACAAGAAAGGATTCAATTATGCAAAAGCACAATCTAGGCAATTTGGAATTCTCGGCCATCGGGCCGGGCTGCATAAGCATGGGTTTTCCTTCGATCCACCGAAAGCTTCGGCCTGCGGTTCGGCGAACGGGAAAGTGAAGCGGAGGCGGAGAGACGGCGGGAACGAAGCCGCAGCGAAACGACCGTCGCGGAACCGCAGGCGGAAGCCCGCCGATCATTCGGCATTAGAAATGCCGCTCGTGACGGACGCGCTTTTTTGCGGAACGGAACCGGCGCGGTTGTGAGGGGATTTGGCCGAACAGCGGCCGGTGAAGAGCAGCAGGAAAGCGCGTTGGTCACGGCGAGAAGACGGAATCATAGGTGGATCAAATCAAATATTTTGAAACTGTCCTGATGGCATCGTTTCTAGCAAAAAGGCTAGGCTTTAGTTCTGTTGGAGCGCCAAGTGGAGGTCACACAAATGAAGAATTCCATTTCCGACGCCGATCAATAATAAATTATTTTTTGTCTGAGAATGATGGCTTGTATATTTTGCGCCCGACAATGCTATGAAGTTAACATTTTACATGCGTTTTCATTTCGCCGCTTCGAGAAGAATTTGAGCGGCGCGCGCAGGCAGACCGGTGGTGGCGGGACGTTTGAATTCAGTGGATTGATTGGAGGCGTCCGGCTGCTGAAAGCTTTGAGAGAGATGTTTTCTTCCATTTTGAGAATTACGCCAGTCAACAAAATCAGTCCAAAACACGACCCCCTGAACGCGCGGGAATCCTTTTATCTGAAACCACTCGCGTGCGACCGAATAGGAAATGCCCGCGAGAACGGCAAACTCCTTGACGTTGAGCGCTTGATCCAGACGGCGTTTTTCCAGAACGTCTGCAAGCTTGATCCCGCGAAGTTGTTTGTCGGTCGTCATGCGAAATTAGGGGTCAAACTTTTACTCTTACCCTCCGCGTCGGCTTTTCCACTTTTTCAACAATTTTTGGCACCCCAATGTCCACATCGTTTTCTCCGTTGTCTGGAGCTTCAATTTGGTTTGGGGCTTGATTTTTTGTGAGATCAAGCTGTTCCTCAATTTCCGACTGGCGGGTTACAAGTTTGTGATAACGCTCCTCCTTCTCGAAGGGCGAACCGACCTTGGCCTCTAGTTCATTGGCGCGCTTTTGCGAATCCTTGATGTCGGATTCCAGCCGTCCTACACGCTCCTCAAAACCCTGCACCGTGGATTCGAGCGAGCGGATGCTGCCGAGTGCCGTGTCGGTGACGCGGGTGCTGTAACTATTTTTGCCGCGCAGCACGAGTTCAGCGGTGTTGTTAAAACCGGAACGGATGAACAGATCAAAACCGGCAAACCGCCCGATGCGAATGTCCTCGCCGAAACGGGTTTTGATTTTCTCCGCCCGCCTCAACAGCAATTCGCCGGCGACTCCGCGATTGTCCAAAGTCTGTTTGTCCAGTTCGATCCGAAATTTGTCGCCGTAAGTGTCCTGCCGCAGAGTCAAATCCTCGCGCAAATTTGCGAGTCGTTCCGTCCAAGCCTGCACCTCCTCGCGGGAATGGCGCAGGCTGGCGCGGATGCGATACTGCTCCTCGGCATGGGCGGAGCGCAGCCGAGCCAACCGGATCAACTCGGCATCCACCTGGGCCTTTTCAATCACCATTGGATTGCCGGAGGCGATGGCCTTGACCTCGGCATAGGTCAACGCAGCGGAATCCATGTCTTCAAGACGACGCACGGTCATGTCCCCACTCATCACTTGAGAAATGAACTTAGCCTTCGTCTCCAACGTCTGCCACATATAGGCGTCGAACGAGCCTTCGGTGACGTAGCGATAAATTTGCACGACGGAGTTCTTGTTGCCCTGCCGCAGTATGCGGCCCTCGCGCTGCTCCACGTCCGCCGGTCGCCACGGCGCATCCAGATGATGGAGTGCAACCAACCGCTCCTGCACGTTCGTGCCTGAACCCATTTTCTGTGTGCTGCCGAATAAAATTCGCACGTTGCCCGCGCGGACGGAACGAAACAGCGCCAGCTTTGCATTGTCCGCATCGTAATCTTGAATGAAGGCGATGTCGGTTGCGGGAATGCCCAATCGTTTCAACTTGTCGGCCATGTCATTGTAAACGGAAAAGCCACGGTCTTGGGGAGTGGACAAATCGCAGAACACCAATTGCGTCAAACGATCGTCCTTGGTCGCCTCCCAGATGCGATGAATGTTTTCGACCGCCAGATTTACTTTGCTCTGTGGGTCATCCGGCAAATGTGGTTTCATCAAGCGCAAATCCAGCGCGGCCTTGCGGCCTTCGGTGGTGATTTTGAGCATATTGTCTTCGCGGGGATCAACACGTCCGCGTTTCAATGCCTCGGCGCGTCGCGCGAGACCTTCGACAAACTTTTTCAATTCAGGAGAGGCGGGCGCATTACGAATGGCGGGTTTTTCACCTTCCAGTTTCGGTCGCGCAAGATTGAGCATCTGCGCGGTCTGCACGTCCGCCGACTGCCGGAAAATCTGCATCAGCTCCGGCACATTGATGAACCGGGCGAATCGTGTGTTCAATCGGTAGCCTGCGCCGTCCGGCGAAAGTTCCATCGCCGTTACCGGTTCACCGAACGTCGCCGCCCACGAATCGAAATGTCCCAAGTTGTGCTTTTTCAAATCCTCCGGCTGCATATAGCGTTGCATGGTGAACATCTCGGCCATGCTGTTGGCGATGGGCGTGCCGGTGGCGAAGACAACGCCGCCGCCGCCGTTCGCTGATTGGATATGACGAACTTTCAAATACATATCGAAGGCGCGTTCACTCGCCGTCTGGGGCAGTCCGGCGATTCGCGTCATCTTGGAAATGTAAAAAAGATTTTTGAAATAGTGCGCTTCATCCACAAAGATTCGGTCAATGCCAAGTTCCTCGAAAGTCAGCGTGTTGTCTTTCTTGTGCGTAGCGGCGAGAGATTCCAATTTGGCTTCGAGACGTTTCTTGGCCTTTTCAATTTCCTTCACCAAGCGCCGGTTGTCCGGGTTGGCGTGTTCACGTTTGACCTTTTCCAATTCCTGCAACTGCTCCTTGAAGAAACGCTCCTGGGTTTCGCGCGACAGCGGGATGCGCTCGAAGCCGGAGTGCGTGACGATGACGGCATCCCAATTGCCGGTGGCGATGCGGCTGAAAAGTTTCCGGCGGTTTTGCATCTCGAAATCGTCTTTGCCCGCCACAAGAATGTTTGCGCCCGGATACAGCATGAGCAGTTCGCTGGAGAACTGGCCGAGCATGTGATTGGGCACGGCGAACATGGGTTTGCGCGCCAACCCCAGACGTTTTAATTCCATTGCGGCGGCAACCATCGTGTAAGTCTTGCCCGCGCCGACGACATGGCCGAGCAGCGTGTTGGGTGTTTGCAGAATGCGCCACACGCCGGACTTTTGGTGGATATGAAGTTGAACGGCCGCGCTTGCTCCTGGCAACGTCAGGTGTTCGCCGTTGAAAGTGCGAACGCGCGAATGATTGAACGAGTCATTGTAAAGGCGGCAAAGCCGTTCTCGCCGTGAATCATCCTGCCAAACCCACTCCTTGAACCGTTCCTTGATGCGCTCCTGTTTCTCACGCGCGGCCTCGGTGGACTGCGCGTCCACCACGGGCTTCTTGTCCACATAATTGTATATAGTGGGCGTTTTAAGATTCAGCGTTTCCTCGATTAGTTCGAGGGCGGTGAAACGGTTCGTCCCCCAATCGGTCGTGTTGGCGGTCGCCCCTTTCGCCTCCCAATCGGCGGTGACGTGCCATGAGCCAAGCGCATGGATGTGGCCGACCTCAACGCCCGACGGAACGCCGAGCAGTCCATGGACAAAATCCTGCACGTCTGACGGCGGCAGCCACGCTGCACCGAGCCGCACGTCAATTTCAGTGGCAGGCAAATCTGCCGGCTGCACCGATTTCAACGCCTCGACATTTTCGCGGAAGCGGACATCGGCAACACTGGCGGAATCGGCGGCGACAAGTTTCTCGCGGACATTGCCGGAAAGATAATGGTCTTCGGTCTCCCATTTCTTGGTGAGCGGGTTGAGAAAAATCATCCCCTTCAAGTCGGGCAAAAATTCTTCTGCCGGACGGGACAGTAATGAAGCCATGTGATCCAAATCCACGCGACCTTTTTCATTCAGCGAAACGAGCAAGGCTTCTTTGGGCGAACCAACCGATTCAACCGGCTGTCTGTGATGAATTGTCCGTTCGCGGAAAACGGATGCCTTGACCGCGACATTGGTTTCCTCGTCGTAGTGTTCCAATGAGAGCAGCAATGGCAGATCGGGATCACCGTCGAAAGCGTTCTGATTAACGCGGGCGTTGATGGGGCCGAAACGGGCAAGGAAACGGTCGTAGGCCAGGTTAAGTTCATCACGCGCCTCAATGAGTTGTTCCTCGCTGCTGCCGTCGAGTTGCGAGCGGAGACAGACCCGCACCGCATCCCGCACGTCAATCAACCGCCGAATCCGCGTGCGCGTTTCGACCGGCATATCATCCAGTGGACGCAGTTTGCTGTCTTCGCAGATGCAAACGCGGCCATCTTCGTGGACGCAAAAGGCGTTGGCCTTGATGTAGTCCGGCGCGGGAATGTTCACGTCCGAGACTGGCATTACGGCGTTTTGTTTTTCAGCCTGGTAAATGTTTTGCGGAAGTTGCTGGATGGCCTGCGCTAATGCCGTTTCCAAATCACGGTCATCCGGCACCAGCACCGGCTCGCCGTCCCGATACATTCCCCGCGCCAGCCGCATTTTGCCCAGCATCATTTCGGGATGAGCGGCGAAGTATTCGTTAATGGAAAATTTTTCCTGCCGGTCGTTGGTGTAATCTGCCGTCGCCGTCCACGCGGAACTGGCAGGCATTTCACCAGCACGCAATTTGCGGAGCATCACGATGTCAGTGGTCACTTCCGTGCCGGCGTTCTTTTTGAAGGCATCATTTGGCAATCGAATCGCACCGAGAAATTCTGCTTTTGCGGCGAGCAATTCACGCATGGTCGGATCAAGCTTGTCCATAGTGTGACGTGAAGTGATGAACATGAGCAGCCCGCCCGCTCGGACCTTGTCCAGCGCGGCGGGGAAAAAATAATCGTGGATGGGAAACTTATATTGATTCCAACGTGTGTCGTGGACGGTGTAATCCCCAAAAGGGACATTGGAGATGGCGAGATCAAATGAATCATCGGCGAGTTTGGATTTTTCAAACGGCTGCTGGCGGATGTCGGCATCGGGATATAACGCTTTGGCGATGCGCGCGGTCAGTGGATCAATTTCAATGCCGGCGACGGTCGAACGGCGGAGCATTTCCTCCGGCATGAGTCCGATGAAATGGCCGATGCCGCTGGCCGGTTCCAGAACTTGTCCACCTTGAAAACCAAAACGCTGCGCGGCCTCATACATGGAGCGGATGACGACCGGGGCGGTGTAATGGGCGTTGAGGGTGGTGGCGCGGGCGGAACGATGTTCCTCGTCCGACAAAATCTCTGAAAGCCTGATTTGTTCCTGGTGCCAGCTTGTGCTGTCCACGTCGAACACCTGCGGCATCGCGCCCCAGCCGACATATTTGACCAGCATCGCCTTTTCGTCCGGTGAAGCCGGACGATCCTCCGCATCCAGCGCCCGCACGATTTCAATGGCCTTGAGATTTTGTGAAAACTTCTGCTTGGGGCCGCCCGCACCCAGGCGATCCTCGTCAGTAATGCGATAGCTGTTTGGATTGCCCGATGATTTTTCAACCGGGATGGGCTTCTGATGGCCGTTTGCCGCGTGGCCGTTCGTTACGTTTCCGGCGGCAGAAGAATGTATTCCTCCCGCACCATTTCCCATGCGCGGTCGTGTGCCTGCTGCGGCGTCAATCCCTGACGGATGAACTTGGTCCGCAACGTGGCCATTTCGTCCTTCGTTTTCTGCTCCGCTTCCAGAAGCATTTCGTGCAACTGGTTTTTGGCCTCCAGCTCGCGCACCATTTTCGGACGGTGCTCGCGCCAGTGTTTCTCGGCCATTGTTCCGTATTGCGTCAATGCTTTCATTGGTCGGCCTTTGGTTTGCAAAAAGGTCAAGCTGGTCGTCAAGTTGATTCTGCCGAACGGCCATAAATGCCTCTTGCGTGGATGGGAATCAAGCTTGATTGCCGCGCGGTTGCCGCTGGTCGGCGAGCCACATTGTCCGGGTGTCATCGCGCCGTTTGACCGGATATAATTCGGTAATGGAAACACCGAACGCCTCGGCAAAAAAGCGGACATGAATGTCAGTCACGATACGGCGCTGGGTCTCGATATTGGCAAGAATGTCACGGGTCATGTAACAGCCCAAGAGTTGAAGTTTGGCGACAAGTTCTTCCTGCGTCCAATTCCGTTGATAACGGAACTTGGCAACATTTTGTCCGATGACATTGGCCTTGTGCTGCATGAATGCCTCCTGCACACGACGGACTCAAGCCTGTTTGATTTTAGTTATTAACCGATGGCGCGGCGAACCATTTCGCAAATGCCTCGCCGCGCTGCTCGTTTATGGTGTGCGGTTCAAACGCCGACCGCTTCACCCTTGGTCTGGCGCTGGCCTTGTGAGCGGGAGACAGCGCGCTGTGTCTGGCGCGCGATCTGGCTCATGACTTCCTCGCGCTGTTCTTCCGGCACGTCTTTGACCAGCACTTCATACGCCTGTTTAAGTTTTGGGTTGGCATTGATGCGCTCCATCATGCCTTCACGCATCCGCTGCTGGCGGTCGAGCTGGCGCACTTCATTCAGGACGACGGTGCGTTCCAACCGGTCACGGGGCATCCCTTGCAGGTAAGTCCAATGCTTGGGATTTTCTTTGATGTAGGCATCAATTTTTGCCTCCACTTCGGGATTAACCCGGTAGTTGGCTTCGGGGGGCGCACTTGCGCCAGGAGCGCCATTTGGCGCGGGTCTTGGTTTTGTTGTTGTGCTCATAATGAGTTTTGGTTGTTTGTTATGTTTGTGAATTGCCGGCCTCAACGCCGGCAAAGTGTTTTCATGGACTCAACGAATCCGGCGGTTCATTGGTCTCGGAAATCGGCTGGGTCGGCGGCTGCTCCTGCGCGGTTTCGAGAACATCGAGCCGCTTCTTCATTTCAATCACCGTGGCGCGCAACACCGCCGTCTCCTGCAAATTGGTTTTGGTCTGTTGCAACGCGGCTTGAAACTGCGCCAGCGCCGCCGACAGGGTTCTGGCTTCCAGCATGATTTGAACGGTCGCCAGCCTTTGGGCATTTACTTCGGCGAGCACCGCGTCATTGACGGGCAACGGACTGAACGCGGCGTCGTGAGCGGGCGGCAATGCGGGCACACTCCCGTCAGCCGGGCCGGGATAAAAATTCCAGCGGGTGTTTTCCTCGACGCGATAGACGACATGCTGCTCGTGCATCACCAAATCGTCATTCGGGTCAACGTAGCGCCCGACGTGATAGGCGTTGATGACTTCGGGATGGCGAACGGCGGAATTGTCCGTGGCCGGTGGCGGCTGCTGCGGGCGCAACGCCAGCCTGGGCGCGGTGGAACACGCGGATAGAAACAAAAGCGGAATGAGATAAAACATTTTCATGGTTTTGATTTGGTTGGGGGTTGTTCGTCTTTTTCCGTGGAGACGGGAATGGCCGTGCCGCCGAATGAAGCGTCGGCGCGGTCAATGGTTTGAAGGACGTAAAGGTAAAATTGTTTCCCGCTCGGCACGCGGACGTAAAAACCGTCTTTTTGGATCGAATCGAGGATTTGTTGGGCGTAGGTTTGCAGCACCGCCTGCGCGCCCGCAAAGGGCGCGTTGTTGAGCGTGGGACTATTGATAGGGCCAAAGATGGTCTGTTGTTTTTCCGTGAGCGCGCCAGCCGCGCCGGACAGAAACGTCGCGGCAAACAATTTGATGTCGGCAAGATTGTCGGACTTGATGACCTCGCCGCGCAAACCGGCGCTCCCGTCGGTGATGGCCCAGCCGGATTGATTGGTTTCGTCATCAAACTCGCGGTCAAGTGCAATGGCCTTGAGATGCATTTCCTCGCCGTCCTGCCAAACCAATGTCCAACTGCCGCTGCTGGCAATGCGTTCGCGTTGATGATCGGTTTGCGCCGTCCCGTGAACTTCCGTGCCTGCCGAGATCACCAGCTTGCCGCCGAAATAAACATTCTCGGTAACGAGGCCGACAATGGGCGTCTGGATGGAAGCCGAGTCCACTGTGACAATCGTTTCGCAGGGAATCAGCCGCCCGAACGGCGCATACACCGCGCCGAGCTTTTTGGGCTGGGAAGTTCCGGCTGCACTGTCGGGAAACAAACTGATGGGCGCGAGAAATTCTGATGGGCGGCTGGAATTGCCCGGCAAAGATTGTGATGCGGAATTGTAGTAAGCCGGTTGCATTGCCGCCGGTGTCGGTTCTGCCTTGGGCGGTGGCGGATGAAAAGCATCCATTGGCCGTGTCACGGACTGAACAATTTGCGGCTTGCCAATGACATTGGTTGAAAGCGGGGCAACCGCAATTCCATCATCGGCGGCGGGGTGATGTTTGCGGATTACGCTGAAGATGATCAACCCTCCGGCGAACAGAGCGGCAAAGGCCACGAGCCGACCGCTTTTGGTTTTGAAAAAGTTGAGAAAGTCGCGCGGTTTCATATTAACTTTTTGGTGGACGGATGGGATGCACGCTGGGAGTGTTGGTGACCGTCACAACGGGCGGTGGCGGTGAAAGGCGTGTCACCTGCACGGTGAACTGGTTCTTCAACGAAAGATTATTCCGCCCGCCATCCGGCGTGCCGGTGACGGCGAAATAAACGATGCTCTGGCCCTTGGGCGGCACAATGCCGTCGGCGTCGCTGATGGATTGGGGATAAAGACGATTGCCCGCGCGAAGAGAAAAACTGTCCGGTTGATAAATCAGGGGCGCGTCAATTTTGTTGGTGATGCCAACGCGAAAGACCAGTGTGTCCTCGGCGTTGAAACGGAATGTTTCTTCGATCTGGATTTCGTAGTCATTGAAATCGCTGATTAACGGCTTGCTGTCGTAAGTGGTGAAACCTACGTCGGCGACGCTTTCGGGCTGTTGGGCTTTGAGCAACGGAAATGCTTTGGCCTTGTCGAGCAGCGCGAGCAGTTTCAACGGACTGACTTCGGGCGCGGGGCCAACACCTTCTTCGTCCGGCATCGGCATCGCTTCCATGTTGAGCGAAAGCACCGGCACGGCGCTCTCAAGCAACTCGAAAACGTAGGTGTGGTCGTTCCAACGGATGTTGAGATTGGCGGACGCTTTGGGGAAAAGGGCGCGCACGGAAAGAAACGCCGAGCCTTTGGTGTGGGCTAATTGAAATAGTCCCGGCGTTTTTCCGTCCAAAGTGACGCCCGCACCGTCAATCGCGGTAATGGCGCTTGGAAAACTGATCGTGGTGACGCGGTTGGTTGCAACCGGCACTACTATGGATACGTTCTCATCCAAAAAATCTTTCAAAATTTCTTTGGATGGTTGCGCTGACGCAATGGTGGCGATGAGCACCGTGGCGGTGAACGACAGGATTTTAGCGATTGATTTCATATTTGAAGTCTCCTACTGCGGTGGGGAAGCGTCCGTTCAGTGCCATGTTGGGGTTGCGGATGAGGCGGAGCCGGAGCGTGAACGGAAACGCCTCGGTGAACGCCTTGTCTTGAAAAATGCCACTGCGAATGATCTGGCCGGTTACGCTGGTCAGCACCTCATTGTCGCGTGTAGCCAAAATATCAATGCGGGCAATCTCGGCTTTCTGGTGCAGTTGCTTCGCGCGGAACTCAACGGACTCCTGAATGCGTTCGTCCTGCGCCTTACCAAGTGCCGGTTTGAGGAACAGCAATTTGAGCAGGTCGGGATTGTCAAAGTCCTTCGGGTTGCGTTCGAGGAAAGCCATCGTCGCCAGCTCCGCCTGTTGGACGTGCAACTCCTTTGCCTCCGAAAATTGAAGCAGCGGACTCAAGTAGTAAGTGCCAGCGGGGTCAATGATGACGACGTGGTCGCGTTGTTTGAACTGTGAGACCAGGTGGTAGCGGTCAATCGCCGAGAGCAGCAACACCGTGATGGTGAAGAAAAACCAGAACCACGGCAGCCGGTCGCGCAACACGAGCAGCCGAGCAAAATCAAAGTGCTTGCGCACGGCCGCTTTTGGGTCGGGATTGGTTGCGGTAGTATTTAATGTTTCCATAGGTCAGTAATAATTGGGTTTGGATTTGGCGATGAGTTCACGGACGGCCTTGTTGCCGGTAACGTCGTCGCCGGGCCGACCGCGAGCGGAGCGCGGCGGCAGGCCGGACCCGGCGATGATGATTGCACCCGCACTGCCCATGTTGGCGGCGGACGACATGGTGCTTAACAGCGCAGCCACGCCCGCCGCGCCAGCGGTGACGGCAGGAATGCCGGTGCTGGAAGCGGTCGCGGCAGCGCCCGCAGTTGTGGCGGCGGTCTGGAGAAAACTGCTGACGCCGCCGGCGAGCAACGCGCCGCCGGGCTGTATGCCATGCGCGATGACATTTTGGATGATGACGGGCGCGGCGACGGTGCTGAAAATAATCCAGAAGCCGACCACGGCAACGCCGATGGTCTTTTGCAAATCGGGCAGCGTGGAAGTCGGGTCAATGTATTCAAAACTTGGGTCGGTCATGAAATCGAGAATGCCCTGGGTGACGAGCGCAGCGAGCGCCCAGCCCAGCGGCCAGAGCAAAACGCCAACAAGATTCATCAAGTAGCGGTTGCCGGTGTGCTTCAACGCCGGAATTGCCATGAAACCGATGAGCAAGGGCGAAAGTGCGTAGCCAAGATTCAGGATGATGGTCTGGAAGATGTAAGCCCAAAACATCATCAGCGAAGCGAACTGGCCGACGAGCCAGAGAACGGCGGAGATGATCAGGTCGGTCGTGAAATTGTGGAGCTGCGACATGACATTCCACCAGGAGGAGGTCGTAGCCGGATCGCGTTTGATGATGAGCAATTGATTGAACTGTTGATAGACGTTGGCTGGATCAACGCCGATGCCGGACAAGATTGAAGTTTGCAGCAAATTTTGAATTTGATTTCCCCAGACAGGGAGAAAAACGAGCAACGACGTGAGCAACAGGAGGCGCGACAGCAAGCGCAACAGCACCTTGTCGCTGAATCCGTGAGCGACGGTCACGATGATGCCCGTGACAAAAAGCGCGAAGGCCACGCTCAACAGCAACGTGTGGAGTTCGCCACATTTGGCGAGAAATGTGGGAAAGATGCTGTCGAACGTGGCCATGATGATTGAAGTGATGGAGGGTTATGGGGTGGCAGTTATGGCGTTGGGAAGGTGGTCGGTGCGTCGAGCAACTGGAACTTCGCCGTGTAGTTGCTGACGGACTCCGCGAACTCGGCGTTCTGCTGCTCGGTCAACGCCTGAATCTGTTTTTGCTGGTCATTACGGTTCTGGATGTCCTGCACCATTGCGGATGACGCCGCCTGATTCACCTCGTCATCGGTGCTGGCAAGGTCGCCGTTCAGACTCGTAAGGACGCCATGCAGTTTTTGAACCTCGGCGTCGGTCGTCGCGTTCTGAAGCTGCTCGGTCGTCTGCGCGATTTCGTCCTTGATGGTCGCGCGTCGTTTTGCCGCGTTGTCGGCCACAGTGACAAAGTTGTTGGCCGTGTCATTGATGGCCGCAAACGGTTTGTATTGGTCGGCAGGCCGTTGGACGGTCTGGCCGCCGGGCGTCTGGAAGCTGACTCCAATGGTTGCGTAAATGCCCGAATCGTTATAGGTAAGGGCATAATTGCCGTCAGCGCTGGCGACGAGGTTTTCGAGATTCACCACCGGCTCAAGGCTCTGCAAATCCGAGTCAAGGTTGGGCACCATCGAAAGCACAACTTGAGATGGATTACCGAACAGTGATTCATAGTTTTTGAATTCGCTCAACTGGTTGTCAAGCGTCTCGATTTGCTGCACCTGGTTCTCAACCATGTCAACGTATTCGGCGATGTTCTCGGCCTGATCCAGAATCTGCTGCACATTCGAGATGGGGTCATAGACGATCCACTGCGCGCGGGCGGAGAACGCCAGCGGCAGGGCGACTGCGATTATTGCGATTAACTTTTTCATGTTTGTTGTCCTTTCTTTGGTTGTTTGTTCATTGGGTGCAGGCTCCGCCTGCTTATTCTTCGATGCGAAGAAGCTGGGTGGTGGGTTGGAAAATCACGCCGTCAATGACTTGTTCGGGCAGATGCACTTCGTATAGCCGGACCCGGCCTTCGTCGCCCGCCTTGGCCTGCTGCATGGAAACGTAGAGCCAGTATTGTTGCTTCACCGCATCACTGCGGCCTTTGTCGTAGCCGGTCTGGTAGGACTGGTCGTTCTGTTTGCTGTTGGCGTAATGAAGTCCTTCGCCAAGCAAAGCGCCGCCCGCCGCGCCGCCGACGATGGCCATCGGATTGTTGTGGGACAATTCGCCGCCGAGAGCCGCGCCGCCCGCACCCAACGCCACGTCAGTGACGGGTCGGGTGACGGCAGCGCAGCCCGTTATCAAACAAACGGCGCAGGCGAAGGGAATGAATAGTAATAATTTTTTCATAAACGTTTTTTGGTTAAGCAGGTTGGTTGGCGTGAGTGATGATGCCTTCGACGATGTTTGCGCTTTTGCGAAGCTCGCGGGCGCGCTTGTCGAAATGCTCGCCGCTGGACGAACTGCAATAGAGCATCTCCGGCGAAGAAATGTTGTGAGCCGTGCCGCAAAGATTTCTGCCGGAATCGGTGTGGAAATAAGTGAACGGCGAATACTTCTGCCCCGATTGATGGTCGGGCAATGGATAATTCATGATCGCGTGCTTGGTGACTTCGGGCAGCGCGATGTCCTGCGCCATGTCCTCCAAGTCGGCGCGGTCGTTCTGGCGCATGATGAAAAACTGGCGCGAGTTGCCGAACACGGCGGAGCGGATGCGGCTCTGTTTGAACCGCGCATACTGTTGAACGATGGAAATGTTCCAGCAATTGAACTTGCGAAGCTGTGCGTAAGACTCTTGGACAATTTCTTGTCCTCCAGGAATGTCGAGGAAGCGGGCGACTTCCTCATACACGTTCCGTTTCCGCAAGGCGCGCGGCAACGTGATGATGTGCTTGCGCGCGTGGTTCGTGATGAGAAAGCCCGCCGCCGCCTTCAGCTCCTTGGCAGATTCGGGAATGTAACCGAGTTCAAAGTGGGCGATTTTTCCGGTGAGTGAAAGATTGCTCGTGCCGTCGAACAGGCAGCCGTAGTTGCCGTCCCGACACCACGGCAGGATGAGCGTTGCGATTTCGATGATCTGGTCGCGCTCCGAACCTACCGGGTCGAGCATCATCAATTCCTGAAGCATCCGGTGCGTCGGAAATTCTTCGGGCGTGAAGTAGGCGAAAGCGAGGTTGCGGACTTCCCTACTGGTCTTGGGTTCTTTCAAGAACCGGAGCACGTCGCCCTCGTTAAACGCGGCGAGATACTCTGTTGCCTCGGTGAGGTGGCTGGCCTTCCAGTCTCGGAAATCCGCAAAAGTTTCGAGGCTCGTCGCGCCGGGCGGCATCCGTTCAAGGCGAAATTTCTGCAAGGCCAGCGCGTGACGCGCAATGCCGAGCAACTGGTCGTGCCGCTTCTTCTGCCAATCCTGAAACGAATCCTCGTAAAGCAAATTCAGATACTTGGCGATTTGCGCCTGCCGGAGCATCTGCTTGTCCTCCTGACTTGAAGTGCCGATCATCCGCGCAACCAGCGCGGTCGCGGCAGAAAGATGGTCGGGCGTGAGCGGCAAACCCTTCGTGTCCAAATAATTTATGGTCAGGTCGCCGTCGGGATGAATGATGATGGGACGCGCACCTTCCTCAACTGTTTGCGTGTAGATGCCGTAACTTAAACCTTCTTCGATGATGACGGTGTAGGCGAAGTATCCTTCGGTTTGCGAAAGCAAATCGCAAACCGTCACGGATTTGCCCGCACCCGACATTCCCAACAACACGGCGTGCTGCGGAGATTGATTGTCTTTCGAGCCGGAGAAAGTTTCGATGCCGATTAAATTATTGTTCGGGCCGTCATAGATTGCTTCGGCGGTTTTGAGATGGCCGGTGAACGTGCTGATCACAGGCAGCATATCGGCGAGATAACGGTGTTCGGAATAAAGTTTGCGATGTTCGTAACGTCCCCATGTCCACCCCGGCCATGTTTGGAAAAACAAATTTCTGGAAGTGCTCGGCAGGTTGCACTCGAAATACTGCGCCGAGTTCATCGAGTTGATGGCGTTTTTGATGGCTCCGGTTTTTGCGTTCAAACCATCCTTTGATTTGTCCCAAACACGAATGACAAACAGTGCTTTGAACGGGATGGTCTGTCCCTGCATGAGTGCGTGAATCTTCTTCTGTTTTTTCTCCATCACGGTCAGCAGGGAGATTTTCTTTTCACTGGCGTAATCGCCGGCCACACGGTCGTGTTCTTTTTCCTCCTTGTTGATTTCCTGGGTGATGGGCAACGGATCAACATTGACCGTGATGGCGTAGTCCAACAGCCGCAGATTGGTGAGGCGTTGAATGATTCCTGGATACGTCGAGCGCGGCCAGCGGGTGAGCGCGATGACGGAATGATAATGGCCGTCCATGTAGAAACCGAAATCGCTCTGGCCGTTGCCCTCGGAGTGCCAGCAATTTTCCTGAATGGAAAGTTCCGGCGAAAAATCGCTGGCCGGGTCAAAATCAAAACGGTCGGCCAATGACGGGTTAAGGAAATTTTTGCAATGCTTGAAATGGTCGAGGTCATTCATCGGCAGGACGCGCGTTCCGGCGCTGGCGAAAATTTCCTTTAGCAGATGATGGACGTGCGTGAACTCCATCTCCAACTGGTCGAGCAGGGTCAGGTAATACTCGCGCAAAGCGGCATTCGTGGTCGTCGTGGGCGTGTTCTCCAACGAGCGTGACACATAAAGAATCACGCGCTGCCGCCGCAACTTGCGCTCGGTCATCGCCTGCCAGTAGCGTGCGAACCGCTCGTTACGCGAACGCTTTGTCCAAATGTTTTCAAAGCGCTCCGTCTCCTGCTGATACCGGAGCAATTCGGCTTTATAGTCTGAATCGCTGAAGTATTGAACTTGTAACCGCTGATTCTCGTGAAGCGAAGCCAGCAACAAACAAAGCTGCTCCTGGAAGTCGTTCAAGTCGGCAATCGGGCTGTTGGTGAGGTCGGGCGCTTCAAAGACAAAGCCTTTGGCGACGTAACCGCCGCGCCGGAGATGGTTGAACACCATCAAATCGCGCACGAAAAATCCGTTGGGTGGTGATTCAAACATAATCAAATGCGTTGGGATTTTCCCCGCCTGGAATCGTCCATCACCTGCTGGATGCGGTTCAGGTCGTCCACGAGTTGTTGCACTGTCCGAACCTGCCTCGCTTCATTGATAGCGATGTAGGCTTCACAGATGTGCGCCATTGCCCGTTCCATGTGGGCGCGGGCGGTATGGCCGAAACCCTGCGTGTGCAGGCCGCTCCGCACGGCGGCTTCGGCGGCTTTAAGTTGGCCGAGCAGCTCCTGCCGTTTGGCTTCCACCATTTTGAATTCCTCGGTGTTCATTTCTTTTTTCTGGTGGTGATGGGAATTTCCGGCCTGCTCTCCAGCAGATTGGGATTGTCGAAAGGGATGACATGGATTTCAGAAACCCACGCTTCCTCGATGATGAGCGTGCCGAGATGTTTCTCGGCATGGACGCGGGCAATCCGTCCGGCGACCAGCGGCCCGACCAGCAGTTCCAAACGCCAGCCCCGGAGGATCACAACGGCGTCGGGATAGACGAGCATCAGTTGATGTGGCGGCAAAGTCCGCTTGCCGGAATGTTCCGGGTTTTCATCCAGAACAAAGTGCGCGAGTTGTTCGATGGGAAATCCCCACAGGCGGTGCGCGTCAATGAACTCGATGAATTTTGGCGGCGGCGGAATCAATTCGACCGAACCGGTGAACGATTTGTGTGACAGAGGGTGCAATTTAGTTTTGTGATTCATAGAAGTGGATGGGTGCAGTTGCGCCCGGTCTGCGGACTGAAACCGCGCCCGGTGAACAGATATTCAAAACAATCGCGGTCGTAACCGGGCGGTTTGCCTTGCCGCAGCGCGAAGATGTAAACAAGGCAAACCGACACCGGCACAAGCGCCACGAGAAACGAGGTGGTCAACGACGAACCCATGACGACGAGCAAAACGAAGAACACCATGATGCCCGCGCCGATGCCGCCGATGAGCCACCAAAACAAACCGCCTTCCAAACCCCACGTCCGGCCTTTGGAATCGGACGCGGCGTTGGTGTCAGTGAGACGGAGTTCGTTTTTCATGTTGAAAGGGAGCGAAAGTTTTTAGATTCGTCTGGCGTTAAAAGTTGCCGACGCCGACCGCGCTGTTGGCATCGAGGCCGAAGATTTTGTAGAACGCGAACACTGCCGCCGGAGCCGCCGCGATGATCGCGCCGCCGATGATGGACATCTTGCCCTGGTCAACGTCGCCGCGACGGATGGCGAAGCCGCCATAGATGACTGCGGAGATGCCCAGCACAAAGCCGAACATCATGATGACGGCAAGACTGTTGCTGATGCCGGTCCTCAAGTCGGTGGAATTAAAGGTCGTGCTTTGGGCAAAAGCGGAAACGGTATTGAGTGCGAACAGGGCGGCAACGGTGAGAAGCGGGCGAAGCCGCTTGACGGTTTTCGGAGCGAGTATTTTTTTCATGGCGTTGTTTTTTAGTTTTTTCTTTTTGTCGTCAGCGGTTCTGCCGCTGATTTACGCGACTACAATTAGCAGCAACGAAATGTGAAAAGGTGTCCCAGGGACACAAAATGCAATGAAGGCCGTGCTATAAAAACGCGATGGACACAAACAAGTTGACCAAACTCCAAGAACTGGACTCGTTGCTGCCGCGTGAAATCCGCGGCCAGTCCCAAGTCCTGCCACGCATCATCTCCACCGTGAAACGGGGAGAATTAAATCTCACCAAGCCCGCGCGACCGCGCGGGAGTTTTCTGCTGCTCGGACCAACGGGCGTTGGAAAAACCGAAACGGTCGTCGTGCTGACGAATCATATTTTCGGCGCGCAAAAATTATTCCGCTTCGATATGTCAGAATTTCAAACGCAGGAATCACTTGGACTTTTGCTCGGCGCGAAGCTGGGTGAGACCGGTCATTTGGGCGCGGTGCGCGAACGTGCGGCGGAAGGATCACTACTGTTCGATGAAGCGGAAAAAGCACATCCGCGCGTGCTGGACATTTTGTTGCAACTGCTCGACGCCGCGCGCATCACGATGGCAACCGGGCAAACGCTGGACTTCAGCGGCTTTTACGTTTGGCTGACTTCAAACATCGGCTCTGCCGAATTGATGACCCTGCAACATTCCAACGACGCAACGCTGGAACGCCACGTTCTTTCCCGCGCACAACAAGCACTGCGCCCGGAAATTTTCGCGCGCATCAACGAGAAGCTCGTGTTCAACCGCTTGAGCTATGAACACCAGTTGGAGATCGCCGAAAAGTTTTTGTCGCGCGAGATTGAATTCTTGGCGACACGCGGACACAAACTGGAATTGGAAAAAACGGTGCTGCCGTTTCTCGTGCGAAAGGGATTTCACCCGAAACTCGGCGCGCGTCCGATGCGCGATGCGGTGGAAAAACTGGTGGGCGACGCGATTGCCGAATGTCTGCTGGCCGGACGAGCGGCCAGCGGCACGCTAACAGTGAATGAACCGCGCGATTGCCTCGCTGTCCGTTAAGCCATTGAAAGAAACAAATGCGTCTCGCCGATGTCTTTGCCCGGCTCGACCGCGCCGAGATTCCGGTTTCGTAATTTATCACACGCCTTGCGAATCGCCTGCCTCGCTTTCAAAGTTTTGGGCAATTGCACGAGCAAGGCATCGGCGAACTGGTCTCCGCGTTTGCCATGATAAATATCCGGCACAATCACTTTGACCGCTCCGGCTTGGTAAAGCTCCTCAACAAATTTCGTCGCCTCACTTGTTCGTTTGAAATGTCCGAGGGAGCGGGCGGCTTTAGCACCGGCGTTCAGCCATGTCCGCGCCTCACTGCGATTTTGCTTTTTCAAAAGTGATGAAACAAAAACATGTTGGATATGTTTCGGCGTCGGTCGGTTTGATTTCGTAATCCGTCCGCGCAGTTTCGGCAAATTCGGATTTTGTTTTGCCGCTTTGCGATATTCGTCGGCTGTGACGGGCCGGCCATCAAGAGAGATCCGGTCGGACAACAAAGTTCCGTCCTGCAACCAAAGCCGATTGCGTCCGAAAAATCCGCCGCTGATGGTGGAGAATTCCAGATTCAATCGCCCGTTGCCATGCCAGCTCTTTTGTGTGCCGGTTCCATGGAGCATTTTGTATTTGCCAAGCAGTTTCCCGTTTTCATCCCACTGGCTGCAAGTTCCATGGAGCAATCCGTCACGGTAAAATTCCTCCGACGCCAGCTTGTCGTTGCGATGCCAGGTGCGGCGTCGGCCATGCAATTTTTGACCGTAAAAGTTTTCTTCCGCCGCAACAACTCCATTGCGGTGAAATATCCGCTTCACAATTTGTTTGGGTCCGGCGCTCATGTTCGGCCAAAACTACGATTGATGGAACGAATTCGTTTCATATAACGTGTAAATCTAGCAAATTATCAGCAAGGTTGCCAACTGCCCACTGCTCCCCGCAGCGCAGCGACAGAATTACGCGATGAAACCATAGAGGCAAGAATTTTGGCGGTGGCGGGCGGCTCAAGCAGGAACGGAAGACGCGAGCCATTTGATTGAGCGGAACCGTAGTATGCTTGAAGCGCCCGTCGCCGCCGGACAATCGGGTTGGTTTCATCGCCACGATATGAGTTCCCGCCTAATGCGGTGGTCATAACTTTCATTTTTCTCTGAACCGGTTTCAACGTCGGAATCCAGCGCCGTTACGCTAGCGTAACAAATAAAACGGGCATTGCCGTTAAGGTCAAGTTCGATTTTAGCCATGCCTCGAAAGAAATATCCAGCGAATGTTATTGGCTCCCAAATTCGCAAAGTGCGGAAGAAATTGGGATTAACCCAGGAGCAGCTTGCCGCGCGCTGCCAATTGGAAAGTCTGGACATCAGCCGCTCCACGCTGGGACAGATTGAAGCCCGGCTGCGGTATGTTTCGGACGAGGAATTGATTGTTCTGGCCTCCTTGCTTGGCGTCACCGCCGACCAGCTTTACCCCGAAGAAATTCTCAAGCGGTATCGCGGCAAAAAATTAAAACTCAAAGTTAAAAAGTCCCGTTAAGGCTTCGGTCTGCGGTCGGCGAGCGGAAACAGTGCAGCGGAGACGGAGAGACGGAGGGAACGGTGTCGGAGCGCAACGCCGCTGCCGCGCCGCAGACGGAAGCCGCCGCTCCTGCGGCCAATCTATTGCGCTCGTGACGAGCGCGCGGATTTGCGAAGTGGAACGGGCGTCGTCGAGAAGGCATACGGAACGACGGGCAGCCCGTGGAACGCAGTAAACCGCGCGTTGGTCACGGCGAAGATTGGCTGTTCTTTTAGCCCGTCAACGTAAAACAGCTTCAAGTCTGGTTTTTGCATATCTCAAAGCGATTCGTTCTTGTTCTAGCAATCTGCCCTCATCGCCGAGTTTTTTGAATAGTTCCTTCTCAACTTCGGAGAGGTGAAGTTCCGAACGAGACGCATAAGCTGACGCCTTAACTGCGAATTGACAAAATTGAGTGTAAGTCTCGACATCCATCATGATGCTTTCCGTGTGCTGATGGTGGGAGCGAAGAAGTGAAAGCGCCTCAAAGCCATGCGTGTCCATGTCGCCCCAATACAACAGACGCACCTGCTTTAACCATGAAATCTGGCGCAAATGTGAAACAGCGTCCCCAGCGCCAAGAATTGCGATGGTTTTCGGAATGTGTGGCAAGGTGAGAAATGTCATTTCATTCTCCACGACAAGGACGGTTTCAGCGGTGATCTTCAATTGGTCCGCAGTATCAAGAGGAACCGCAAAGTCAGTGAACGGGAGCTGTGTAGGCGCGACCAGCGCCAGGTCTAGTGAACGAAAACGAATCAGCGGTTGTTTTTGACGAAAACCAAATCGTGATTCAAATGTTGAGGCATCCGGCCCGACGCAGCCAGGTGCGATAATGGGGAGCAATTCTCCCAGCACGCTACGCTTTCGTTCGATAAATTTTGTATCCACCTCGACGGGAAGTTCACGGAGATAACAATTCGGACGGCCATGCTCGCGGAGATAAGCACAAACCTTAGTCAGCCTAATCCATTCGCCAGCGTGCCCCACAATCTTGAGCGGATTCTCTCTCGCCCACTCAACCAGTTCAGAGAATGCTTGGGTCAGTAGTTCGTGGTCATTTTCAAATTGCTGAGCCTCGGAACATTTACCGAGGAATCGAGTAAAGTCTTCCCGCGTCAGAAATGACACTCCGGCCGGAATCTGTTGTTCCCCATAGCGCCGGAAGATTTGCTGTTTCCATTCCACCGAGTAGCCAAAACCTTTCATTTCTTTGGATTGTTCGCGCAATTTGGCGATGGATTCCCGCGCCTTGGCATAGTCCGCCACTTGAGACATGCCAGAACCAAACAGCGCCAGCGGGAACACGGATTCATGGCTCATTAGCGAGCGGAGGAAATCCTCGTAGCGATTTAGCGCTCGTTTCCGAATCTGTTCAGGCGTGAGCATGAGCTTGGGGAACGGGCGGAAGTTTTGCGAGGCGTTCGTGGATTTCTTCCACCGTGATCGTGCGAACCGTTGACGCCTGTGTGGTTGGGTTCAGCGACAGGTGGTAGCTGGAAACGAATGGCTCGACCACGCGGGCGCGGGCGTCGAACGGGCAAACAATAAGGAGTTGAAGTTGAAACTTGGCGAATAGTTGCAGTGCATACTTTGAGTTGGCCTCGTCGGAGCGCGCGAACATTTCGTCCACAACTACGAAGCGAAACGAGTTGGGATTCGCTGAATCTTTCGCGATGCCGTATTGGTAGGCGATGGCAGAAGCCAAAATCGTGAATGCCAGCTTCGCCTTTTGTCCACCCGACTTGCCTCCGGTGTCGCTGTAAAAATTTTCCTGTTTGTTGTCTTCACGCCGCAATTCCTCAACCGCGAACGTGAGCCATGTTCGCGTATCTGTCACCTTTGCGGCCCAATCTGGTTTTTCACGAATTCGGTTGATCAGGTCGCTGATGCGCCGAAAGGCGCTTTCGCGGGCGGCAGCGTCGGCATTCAAACCAAATTCAAGACAGCCCTTGAGACGATTGCGAAAGTCCCGGATGTCGGGATCATTTGAATAGGACGCCCGGATGGTGATATAAGTTTTGGGCGAATAGGCGATGCCTCTCAACGCATCATTCAGATTGCCAACCTTGCTTTGAATCTCTTCACAGTGAGTCTCCAGCTTGTCTTGGAACGAGGCCACATGGGCGAGCACGTCCCGGCTCATCAATTCGCGGAAGCGTTCCTCGTGGCGCGGAAGATCGTCAGCCTTGATGCTCTCTCGCAATTTCAAAAACTCCGGGAGATAACGCTCATCAGCGGAAAGGTCGGTCTTCATATCCGCGAATTCACTCAAAAATCCCTGCATAAACTTCGTCGCCGCTTTCGCTACGTCATCCCGCTTGGCTTGAATCGCCAGCATTTCTTTTCCGAGGTTTGATGCAGCCTTGTGCTGGGTGATTGAGGCGTCGGCGATGTTTAATTCGGAACATTGCAATACTTGCAGCAATGCGTTCAGGCGTTCGTCAAAGACAGTCAAGTCTGGCTCTTGGCAGGTTTGGAGTGTATCACCACACTGACCAAGCTGCGTTTCGTAGCCTTCACGCTTGGTTTGAAATCCACCTTTCTTCCCAATCGCATCTGTTTTTCGCGTTGCCAGTGTTGTGATATTGTTTTTCAACACCTTCAATTGGTCTTGCAACTGACGGATCTGGTTAGAGCTTTCCTCCAACTCCCGTTGGCGTGCTTGGAGTTCAATTTTTCTCTTGGCAGCCGAACGCCAGTCAATTTCTGAAAACGCGCGGAAGCCTACCAGCTTTCCGGTTTGATCGGCACGTTTTGTTGCCTTCTGCTGGCGCACTTGGGCCTGCGATACCAATACCGCCTGCGCTTGTGCGGTCTTTTGGATTTCAGCCAGCGATTCTTCAAGGCGGCGAATCTTGTCGAGGTTGGACCATCCCAGGATGTGATACCGCGCATCGTTAATATCAACGCCATCGTCTTTCACATGCCTCGTTCCGCCGCTGCGGATCAATCCCTGCCTTGTTATGGCAAAACCACTGACACGCTCAAACTCGTCCAGATTCTCACAGCACCGGTGATTGAATTGATTCCTCAATTCAGCCTCCACCCACGCTGCGAGCGGATGTTCATCTTTCAGTTTCATTTTTTCGATGACACGCCCTTGGTCAGAGCCGCGTGACACTTGAGACACCTGTGCAGGAACGCGATGATAAACCACCCGGCGGCGAAGGTTGTGGTCGTTGATGAAACGGTTCACGCGGGAGTAAATCTGTTCGGGCACGAGAATAGATAAGCCAAAACCACGGAGCAGGCGCTCCAATGCACCTCGCCATTGCGCGCTCTGTTCTTCGCGAACATCCATCAATTCCCCCGCGAACGGAAGTTCGGCCACGCTGACACCAGCACCTCGTGCAATCAACTCTCGCAACTGCCGATCGCCTTCGGGGATAAGGTCGGGACGGTTGCGCAATGAATTCAGTTCACGGTCGAGCTCATCCGCTTTGGATTTCAACTGCTTCAGTTGCTCTCCCGCCGTCGCCACTTCAACTGCTGCTGCATTGATAATTTCTGTTTGCGCCTCCCGCTCTGATTCGGCCCATGTTTGGCGTTCGAGAAATCGTTGTTCTTCTGTCACCTCGTCAATAATACCAAGCTCCTTTAGTGCGTTATGGTAGCGGGTGGATAAAGCTCGGCGGTTGTTCTCTTGTGAATTTGCTGCCTCCAATTCTTCCTGAACTTTAGCCAATTGTTTGCCAACTTCGTCGTTATCAATTGCCTGTTGAATGGAAAATTTATCTTTCTCCAACCGCTCCAATTGCTGACTTAAATCCGCAATCTCCCGTTCCAGCGCAGCAATGGCTTCTGCCAATGTTGTGAGTTCGGTTTCGAGTAAAGATTTCAATCGCTTTGCGAAACAGGCGGGCAAGGCCTCCTGAAACCTGGCAGCCGCGTCGAGTTCGACTTGATGCGTTTTAATTTCAGCCGCCTTGTCAGCTACCGGCTGGAGCAAGTCCAGTTGTTTGCGCGCACGCTGAATGGCATCCCAACATTTGGTCAGGTCTTCGTAATGCTGTTCAAGCCGTTCCATCAGCTCACGCGTATCGAGACGTTCAAGCATGTGATCACGGATGAAAGTGCTGACGTGAGTGATTTCTTTGATAGCGACGGTCTGACTGAACAATGCCAGAGTGGTCGTAGATTCCATCTTCAAGTAGCGCACGGCTTTTTCAGCGTAGTCGTTGAAACTGTCTTCAACCTCGAACCCGCGTTGCTTCAGTGCTTTCTTCCACGACTTTGACTCCTGCAATCCGCCGAAGTCACCTTGGATGGAGCGAGCGCTGCGCGCTATGAGGAAAAGTTTGCGCACGTCGTCGTCCTGCACCCAAAGGATTTGACCGAGGCTCACCGCTTCGCCAGTCGCATCGTTGAGAAAGCAAGCGAGCAAAATGGTTGGTGGAGCGCCAGGTTTCTTGCGAAGAAATTTAATTTGGGCGCGGTTTTCCTCCGAACCACTTTCACTGCCGTAAGCGCCCAAAACATAAGTGCGTTCATCACGCTCGCGCTTTTTCGCTGCACCAGCAGACATATTGTAATTTCGTTTTATACGCGGCACGAGCAAGGTCAGGAGGGCATCCACCAGTGTTGACTTGCCACTGCCATTTTCACCGATCAGCAAAGCAGTCTTTCCGAGCGGGTCGAGAATGTGAATTTTACCGTCGAACGTGCCCCAATTCCGCACCTCCAAGCGGTGCAGGCGAAATCCAGGTGGCAGCGGAGTGCTATTGGTTGTCGCGCGTGTTGACATGGTTTTGTAGTTGGTCGCGAAGTTCCTTGAGCATTTCGACGGGGAATCGTGCTTTCACAATACGGCGGACTTCATAGCGGTCTTCGCCCTCCGAACCGGCAAGCTTTCGGAGCAGTCCCATTTCCTCGGCTTTGTTGATTGCGGCTTCTAGACGTTTGTCTGCGCGAATTTCATCATTTGTTTCGGGAAAAAAAGGCGCGGCTAGTTGAAGAATCTCGTCTTTCCGAATGGTGAGCTTCGTTTCGTCATGAATCTTCTCATCAAAGTGAAGCAGTTGTTCCCGTAAAATGACACCGACAACGGCCACGCCTTTCGTAAGCTTGTCCCGCCGAAACAGTCTGGGAATGCCGCCGCCGTCTTCACCGTCAACTTGTTTCACATAAGCAAAACCGTCCTGCTCGTGAACGACGAGTTCCAGCCCGATTTCTTGAAAGTAGTTCTCGATGTGCTGCTGATACCGCACCAACGCAGCCCACAACTCGGCATCCTCGGAATACACTGCGTCTTGAAGCAGGCGGACTTTCACGGCTGCCGACGGAAAGGATTTTGTGGGGGTAGGATTCATGTGTTGGAAAAGATTACTCGCGGCACTTGAAAGCGACGGTTGGGAGCATCCGGCAATTCGATCAAATCAAACTCGTCAAAAATTGCGTGCGGCCCGTCGCCTTCGGCAATGACGAGATAAGCCAGAACTTCAAGAATGCCATTGCGCGGTGGATACTCGGACAACAATTCGGGGAGCGATACTTGAACGCGTGTTTGAAGAAATTCACGGATGTTATCCCGGAGCTTGTCGAAATCCACTGGATGAAGGCGCAGGAATGCCTCAAGTGCGTCGTGATAGTCGCCGCCTTCATCAACCTGCAAGTCGCCGCCAAACTCGACAATCGTGGGCGGCGTCCAAGAAGTTTTGGACATCAATGAATTCATGGCCAGTGCCCCGTCTGTTTCAAGCAGTTCAGATTGGATGGGCATTTCGCGTGTCTGATGCGCGAGGCTCTTGATCTCTTGCAGCAAGCGGCTAACTTCTTTCCGCTCGGCAGACTCGCGGATGTCAAGGATGCGCCGAAGCTGTGCGACCAATCGTTCGTTGGATGCGAGCACTTTCGCGCCCTCAACGCGAAGATGCAGTTGCAACCCGCGCAGCATTGTATCAGCGCGCAGTTGTTCGGATAATTCTTCCAGCAAATAGGCTTTCTCAACCAGTTCGTTGAACTCCCTTCGCCGCTCTGACGCGAGCAGAAAATCCCAAAACGCATAAAAACTTTGGCCTTGGCTCGATTCGCGTAACCGGTCCTGGGCATCAAGTGCCTGGCTGACAATCCCCCCGCGAGTCGAAGTTGCGTCAGTCTGTCTGATTACAATGTCCTCGGTGACACTCCTAAAGTGTCGCTCGACCTCTCGGAAATCGCCCAGCAATTGCCGGGCGATTTCGAGCAGGTTTTGAAACCGCTCATTGATCTGTGTCGCGCTGTAAACTGGGACGACTCCGGTTCGCTCAATTTCATCAATTTGTTGTTGGAGTCGGGCTTGTTCCGCCCGTAGCCGTTGAATTCTTATGTCGGGTTCGCGTGTTGCATTTTCGACAACCTCTGCAAGCGTGCTGGCCAGACTCTTGAACTTTGATTCCGTGCCGACATGAGGACGGGGTTTTAGTGAATCCAGCCATTGAAATACTCGTTCAATTTCCGGCGTCAATTCGTAGGCCGGTTCGTCACTGTCTGCCGGCTGAAACCGATGAAGATAAGCATGGCTGGCGTCGGCCCACTCGATCAAATAGTCTTTCGCGGTTTTCTCGCCAGCGGGTGAATCCTCGTCGCGCAATTCCTCAATCTCCACCTCCAGCAATGCCCGCAACCGGCTCTCTGGCACGATTGGATGATGCTCACGTTTGAAGGCGACGAATAAAGTCGCCAAAACAAGCGGCGCATTTTCGGCTCGCAACAGTCGCAGCGACGGTGAATCTGCGAATTGCAATTGCAGGTCTGTATAATTCATGATCCCGTGTCAAATAGCCTTTAGCCACTGCATTATGACTTTGCGCCTAGAATTACCAAAGTTGCATGGACAAATACAGTCCAACCCTCTGGAAAGTGTTTAGTCGTTATTTTGCAGACAGAACGCAGTGGGTGAGGTTGGAAAGGCTTCGGTCTGCGGTTGGCAAGGAGGAAAAGTGGAGCGGAGACGGAGAGACGGACGGAACGGAGTCGGAGCGCAACGCCGTCGCCGAGCCGCAGACGGAAGCTCGCACATTTTGTGCTTTCAAATGAGCACGAACGGGCAGGCCGGATGTGACGGGGACGAAGCGGAATCAGCGAAGGCCAGTCACGGCATCTCCGGCCTGCTGGTTCGGGCGAAAAGGCAAAGGTTTTCATGTCCCGGTTCAAGCAGTTGTTTTATGTGTGAATTGATGTTGCTTGCTGATTTTGGCGAGCCGTTTTTCCCAGTCGCCTTTATGTGCGAGGGGGTCGGCATCTGTCCCCCAAAGTTTTTTCACCATCTCGCGCTGCGGCACGAATGGACATTTAGACTTCGGATTCTTGTGCGCGTCGTCCAGTTGGCGCAAAGCCAATTGTGCGCCGGTCATCAAGGCCGGTTTTTCTCCGCTGACAAATTGAGTGTTCAATTTATGTGTCGCTTCGTCGAGCGCACCCCAACGCTCGGCATCTGTCGTCCCCCAAAGCGTCGGCTGCGTGTCTAGCCGCGACAGATTCCAAAACCCGATTCGTATTTGCCGGACAGGTTTGAAGGCGCGGCTCATTACGTCGCGGAAGATTTCCTGCACGACGGAATTGATAACCGAGTTCTGAAATTGTGCGTGTTGAAAACGGTGGCTGTTGCCGGCCTCGGTGAAATCATTGAAGCGAATTGTCAGACTCACTTCGCGCGGTTGCAACTGCTCACGGCGCAATTGGCCGACCAGCCGCGTCGTTTCGCTCAAGGTGAATGTCAGCGCGGCCTCATAATCCGGCTCGTCATACGGCAAGGTCGTGTTGCTCGAAATGCTGGCGCGGTCTTTGACCTCAAGCAAAAGTGGTTCGTTCCATTTGCCATTTGAGAAAAGCCAAAGCTGTTGTCCCCAAATGCCAAATTTCTGTTTCAACAACATTGAGGGCAGATTCGCCACGTCGCCGAATGTTCGTGCGCCCAAAGCAGACAATGAGCGTTCACGATTTTTTGCGATGCCGGAAAGTTCGCGCACCGGACGATCTTTCAGAAATTTCTTTTCTGTTCCGGCGGGAATTTCGATGAAGCCCGGTTTGGCTGCGTCGGTTGCCAATTTTGCCAATCGTGATGAACTTGCCAATCCGCCCGAAACTGGCAGTCCAACTTCCTTATGGATGCGGTCGCCGATTTGCTTCATGTAATCCATCGGCGTCGTGTGCTGCCAGACGTGTTTGTCCATCGTGGTGCAATCGAGAAAACCTTCATCAATGGAAATGGGAACGAGCATTGGCGAGTATTCTTCGAGGATGCGAAACATTTCCTGCGATAATCGCCGGTATTCGTCGTAGTGCGGTTTGCACAAGACGCCGCGCGGACAAAGCCGCTTCGCCTCGAAACACGCCATGCCGGTTTTGATGCCGAATTTTTTGGCGAGCCGGTTGGCGGCGATCACTATGCCGTCGCCGCGCCGCCCGCCGCCGACCCAAACGGCGCGCTCCTGCAACTTGGGATTCAACGCGATTTCGCAACTGGCGAAGAAGCTGTCGCCGTCAACGTGCAGGATGCGATTGTTGGTGCTCATATCGCGTTGAACAATTTAGCGCGATGCAGGATTCCGCCAAGAAACAAAGATGAGAAAATTTTCCGGCTTGGACGGCATTTGTCCAAAGCGTCTTGCAATTTTTGGCGGGCAAAAACTACAGTCGCGCTAGGCCAAGGCCGGAACCTGCTTTTTAGTGCAATGTGGATTCAAGTAAAAGCGGAAGGCGGTCAGGGAAAAGAAGCGATGAAATCGTGCAAAGTGCTGCACCTTCTTTAGAAAAACCAAGTGTGTCAGGTGTAAAGCTCTCTTTAATTGCTCGCTCAAAATCCTTGCTGAAATCCGACAATGACCACAAACCAAATCCAATTTGTTGTGTGTAGTTCATACCCTGATCCATCACCTTGCGTCCGAAATCACGATAGTTTTTCGGAATAAAAAATGCGCCGAACACATGATCTAGCGCGCGTAAATCCCAAACAGCACCCAATCCAAGTTTTTGCCCAAATAGTAACAACACAGGTAGCAAGTGTGAGGGATTGGCTGGTCGCCAATCTTGCGGGCGAAATTGTTCAGGCCCAAGCGAGAGGATGTAGCGATATGCTTGAACTCCGTCAGTTCCTGCACGATTAACATTCCCCTTTTTATCTGCAAAACTTGCGAAATAGCGGGTTGTTACTTGCTCTGCCAATTCTGTTTGATTTTTCAAAAGGCACGCCTTCAAAAAAACATACAATGAAGATGCTTGTTCGTCAGATACCGCCACAAGTGAATCACCGTAACGATTCACAAGTGCGGAGGCCAGCGAGAAACGCAATGGATCATTTCCATCATTGAGTTCCGGCATTAGCGATTCAGCCACGATTGATAACCCAAGCCATCCCAAAATTCGTGTTATCCGCATCGGCAGATAATACAGATCGGCCATGACTCCAACACGGTTCAGGAGCGTGTGATTTTGAGATTCTACCGACGTTAGCAGTGCGTTCCAAACCTCCATGTCCAGAACCATGATTTCTCGGAGGGTGGCACGCGTGTAACTTTTTACTATTTCGGATTCAATATTTGGCAAGAGTGAGATGGCGCAAGTGGCGAGACATTGTGATGGTGCTAAAAGTTCCGATGATTCGCGCGCGCTCTCGCTCAAAGTGCGTGCTAGAGCCTGTGTTGATGTAGTCATCCCTTGAACATCGCCATTTACGCCTTGAAATACAGAATCCAAAAGATCAAGTAGCCGTCTAGGATTCGGGTCTTCTTTAATTGCGCGGTATTCGTTCCAAAGAGCGGCGGAGTTTGAACGGTAATGTGGATTTTGTGCAAAACGCCCATTTCCAAACAGACTTAATCCCCACGAAATAGGTTTTTGTTCTGGATGGTCTGCAATCACGTGTCGGCAAACTGCCGCGCCCGTTTCAATCAGGTCGAGAAACGGAGATCTATTTTGGATTTCCGTTTCGCCGGTGATACACTTGATTAATTGCCTCGTCAGGATGCCACCATCTTGCGTCTCGCCTGCAAATTGGTTGGAAGAACAAGCGCCAAGAAAAATGATACTGGATGAATCTGAATGGCCAATAGTTTCTGGCTTCAATAATTGACCCAAATCAAATGATGATCCTCCCGCCTCGCACGCATCCACGACGATATTTGCTTGTCTGGGCCGATGCTCATTAATGACCGAAAACAAAGAATTGATTGCAAAAGCGGTTGTTGAAAGCCGTTCAGATTCAGATTCCCGCGCACAAAGATAAAAACTGCCTGCTTTGACGCTGGCGTGTCCGGCAAAGAAAAAAGTGAAAACATCAATTTTCTTATCGGCAGAAAAAATCCTATTGAGCGCAGCTATAATTGTGTTTGTGTCAGGTGAGAGAAGAACGCATGACAATTCTTGATCGTAAAATCCATTCTGGACGGATAGAAGACCAAAAACTTCCTGCGCGTCTTTTTCAGCCCCTTTGAGGATGGGGCGAAGATGGTCGTAAGCGTTACAACCGATGCAAAGCAAAGCATTCATTCCAAATTGTCGTATCGTGCAAGACGTTCCGCTTCACGCGCCAGCGCCTGTTGCTCTTGTTCGTTGCAGGCAGTTTCAATTTGTTTTTTGAATTCGGGCCCACGCTCAATAAGTTCGCGCTGAAGCTTTTCAATAAAACTTGGATCGTTAAGAAAAAGCGTCGGCTTTGAAACATTGCCGTCACGCCCAACACCAGCTTGAGTCGTTTTAATCATTTCAAGATAAGCATCAGCCAACGAACCTCCTTTGGGAATGGAAACTGTATTTCCTGTTTCTTTCGTTACCGCAGCCATTTCTTCGGTCAATCTGCGGACAAGACCTTCTTCCATGCGATTGGCCGTTTCGAGAACAAAATCTGAAATGACGGCCATGTCGTTTGCCACAATACGGTCAAGTTTGACTTCGCATCCTGTGCTAACTTTTCCTAGTTCCCCCGAATGCGGTTTGAATCCTTCTTTTTCTTGCCGTTGAAAATTCCAGCCGACTCCGTGATGGAAAACTTGAAAATTTTCCGTCGGAACATATTTCTTGCGTCTGTTATCGAATTCTTTAATGAGCAGCCGGATGACTTCTTGGAAAAATTGGTTTGAATCCTTTTCTGCGGCAAAAGGTAATTTTTGTTTAGACTGTCCGTCGCTATTCATTTCGCTATGGCTTGATGCAATCATCCGTCACCAGTTTTTTCGCGTCGGGATAATTCTTGGGCACGCCGGGAGCGGTGACTGATTCCGCGTTTTCAATCTTGGCGGCGACTGCTTGGTTCAAGGCGAGGAGTTGGGCGAGTAAATCGCGTTTGGGATTGAAGCCGTAGGCGGTGAGGACGGCGGTATCGAGTGCAGCGTGGGCGTCTTTGAGCGGATTCGCGCCGGGCAATTCGAGGGTGCGATAGAGAGCGCGCAAGCCGCCCTTTATTTTTGGCAATGCCTCGGCGCGCACGCGGCGCAACTCGCGCGCCGCCGCTGCCACGGTGTCAATTTGCTTCACCGTCGCCGTCTGCGGCCACGGGAATGTGTCGAAAACGGATGGCGGAGTATAGCGAAACCGTTCTGCGAGTTTGCTGCACTTGGTCGTGAACCAAAGCCAGTGCGTGTGTGATTGCAAAATACCAAAACTGTAATCGTCCTGAAAAATAAAAACTTGGAGCGCGTCACCCGGTCGGATTGAACTGTGAATGAAAACAAACACCGGACGTTTCGTTACTCGCGAGCAAACAAGATAACGCGAAATCTTGGCAATCTCGCCAACCATGTCCGCTCTATCCCACGAAAGTTTCCACCAGCGTTCGAGAAACTGTTTATGGTGCGGGCGCACATTGCCCTCTGCGTCCTTGCCTTCTTCAGCGGCTTTCACTCGCGCGGGCAAAACAAGCTCTTGCACACGAGCGAACGGCGCGGCGTAAGTTTGCGCTTCGAGCATTGTTCGCTGTTGGAAATCCAAAACGAAACGGTCCGGTGTTCCGTTGCCCGTTAGAATCTCGTCGCCGATGAGGTAAGGAAATATCACCGTCTTGTTGTTTTCAGACTTTTTGGTGAAATCGCTTACTTCCTTTGCCGTGAGCAGGAATCCTTCGTGTCCGGGCGCGACGCCTTGGAAAACTCTTTGAGGTTCTGTGTTGCAGCGGAGAATTTTCGCGCCGCTCACGTCCGTTTCGTCCGACAACGCCGAATTGATTTCATCGCATTCGCGCACATCAAGTTCGTATTCCTTGGCTGCCGAACCGCTGCCGCGTTTGCGAATTTTTTTTGCAGCGGTGGACGATTCAACTTTGAACCAGAGCTTGCGCGTCTTGGGCAGCAACGCGGCGTCCTGTGTTTTCACCCAGTTGGCGATGGAGACATGAACATTGGCTTCGCCCGACCACGGCTGGTTTTCCACGGCTTCCACAATCGTGCCGGCCTTGACGACGTAATCGAGTCCGCCCACGCGGGATTGGTTGTTGCGGATGTTCTGCGTGCCGACGAGTCCGGCGCGGCCAGCCACGGGATCGGCGGCGATGCAGGCGGGCAAATGGTCAGCGGCTTTGCGAATCCAATAGACGCAGTAATCGGCCATGCCCGGAACTTCGGCATAGGCACGGCGCAAGGTGTTCACATAATCCGGCCCACGTTCGGGCTTGAGGAGTTTCGCGCCGAGGAACGGCGGGTTGCCGATGATGACATCGGCTTTCGGCCATTGCGCGGGCAAACCTTCGGGCGTGAGCAAGGCGTCGGCGGCGATAAAGTTTTTATCGAGATTGTCGAGTGGCAAAGCCGGTTCGGTGATGTGCAATTCATCAATCGCCAGCTTGCGGCCAATCATCATGGTGACTTTTGCCAACTCGACGGCGAACGGCAGAATATCCAGACCATAAAAGTTTTGGACGCTTAAGAAACTCAACATCCGCTGGCCGGGTTCGGCGCGGCTAGGAAATTCCTGCATCCTCTCGATGAGCCGGGCTTCAATGCGTTTTAGTTCGCGGTAGGCGATGTAGAGAAAGTTGCCAGAGCCGCAAGCAGGGTCGAGCACGCGAAAATGATTGAGGCGGTCACGAAGTTCAATAAGTCGTTTGAGGGTCTTGGCATTTTCAATCTGTTCTTTCCATGGATCAGCAATCGTCGGTTTGACGATTTTCATAATGTCGGACGGGCTGGTAAAATGCGCGCCGAACGCATGGCGTTCGTCGTCGGCCATCGAATGTTGAAAGAGCGTGCCGAAAACTTCGGGCTGAACTTTGTTCCAGTTAAATTTTGCGGCGGCGCGCAGAAGAACCAATTCGTGGCCTTGGATTTCAATCTGTGCGGGATTGGCAAACAGGCCGCCATTGAAATAAGGAATTTCCTTGTAACGTCCGCCGCTCGCCGCCTTGGATTGGTTCATGGCCTTGAAAAGTCCGCCGAGCAGTTCGTAGCTGTCGGCAGGCGTCGTGCATTCTTCGAGCAGATTGGTTACAAAATACTTTGGCAGCAAATCAATGTCCTCGGCAAATAGCGCAACGAGCATTTGCAGGATGAAGCGTTGCGCGACGGAACGCTCGACCTGCGGCTGGCGGTCTTTGCGCAACATCCATCTGAAACATTCGGCCAGTTTGTCCGCCGCTTCTTTCGTGACGGCGACACGGTCGTTTTCAAAATTTGGTTTGGGATTGCCGGGCGCGAGAAATTCGAGCGGGCCGTAACGCTCTGGCAAATCAGTGAGCGCGAGCGTGTCTTTGGGCGTGTCAAGGTCGGTGTCGAAATCGTAAATGCGGAACTCGTCGAAGTTGCACAGCACGACGTAGCGCGGGCGATTGGGAACGAGGCGCGTCCAATAATCAAAAGCCTGCCGGTAATGTTTCTGCAAGTCCGTGCCGCGCTTTTTCATTTCAATCAGCACGACGGGTTTCCAGACGTAATCGGCAAAGGCAGTTCCGCCGCCATCTTCATCGGCTTTGCGAATGCGAAATTCCGTTGTGCCGCCAACATCAAGACAACCTTGCTGACCGAAGGCTTGAAAGAGACGGTCGAGGAAGATTTGCGCCTGACCTTTTTCGTCGCCGGTGATGTGCTTCTCGCACCAAGCGGTGAATTCTGCTAATTTTGTCCCATCCGGCATGGTGATGAGTTTGCGCGGGAAATTTATCAGCGTCAATCCTGCCTCCATATTGTTTTTTGAGGGACACACCATTTTGAAATTTTTCCATCTGGCTCAAGCGACATTAAAATAGTTTTGTGGAAATTTTTTTTCGCTTTTGACTTTTGTTCAAAATGACATTGGGCTTTTCCATTGAAAATCCTTCGTTTTTCGGAATACTCACAGAAATGTCGCCACGATTTTCAGAGATGAACAAAGTCCGCGTGAACGACCGCGAGAATGAACCTTATGAGGGTTATGTCATTGGCTCGCAATTTAGGGATGGCCGGTGGATTTACAAACTTTCAATCTCAGAAGACCCTGCCAAATCGGAGACATACGACAATTGGCTGCCAGAGGAATGGCTTGAACTGACAAAATGACGATATTTCCTGCGTGGTAATGAGCCAAATTCCGCAACGCATTGTTTGTCTTTCTGCTGAAGCCGCCGATTGGCTTTGGCGCATCGGCGCATGGGAAAGTGTTGTGGGCGTCACGGCATATTTAATACAACCGGATGGCACGCCGCCAAAACCGCGTGTCAGCGGATTCAGCTCGGCAAATCTGAACGAGATCACAAAATTAAATCCCGATTTAATCGTCACATTTTCTGACGTGCAGGCAAAACTTGCTGCCGAACTCATTCAGCGTGGCTTTCCAGTTCTCGCAACCAACCAGCGCACATTAGCGGAAACGGAAGCGACGTTGGCGCTGCTTGCGCGTGTCACAGGTTGCGAATGCACAGGTGAAAAAATGTTGAACGAATTTCGTGAACGGCTTGCGCCGGTGAAAAATGTCAGTCGGCGTCCGCGTGTTTATTTTGAGGAGTGGAATGACCCGCTCATTTCCGGCATTACCTGGGTGAGCGAGTTGATCGAGCGTGCCGGTGGTGAGGACATTTTTCCTGAACTGCGGACAAAGCGCGCTGCACCGGAGCGTGTCGTTTTGCCAGAGCAAATTTGTCGGGCCAATCCCGAAATCATCTTCGCTTCTTGGTGCGGTAAGCCGGTGCAAGCCGTCGAAATTTCCGCGCGACATGGCTGGAATAATTTAGCCGCCGTGTGTGAAAATCGCATTTACGAAATCTCTGGCGAAGACATTCTCCAGCCGGGCTTTCGTTTGATTTATGGATATGAACAAATGAAACGACTACTTGCAGGAAAAGATTTTCAGTGAGCTTTCGCTCACTGATAGAAATAACCCAATTCCCGAAGCGATGAGCGGTTTTGATTGCCAATGACAACGTGGTCAAGAATGTCAATTTTAAGCAATTGGCCGGCTCGAATGAGATCGCGGGTGACTTTAATGTCGGCGTCTGACGGTGTGGATTCACCGCTCGGATGATTGTGCATGATGACGATGGCGTGTGCGCTTGCCATGATTGCCAAACGAAAAACTTCGCGTGGATGAACCAAAATGGTGTCCATTGTTCCCACAGATACAAAATAATGTCCTTTGATTTTGTGGCGTGTGTTCAGGATTAAAACCACCAGACATTCGCATTCGGGATTGAAATATGGATGATTGATAATGTGTAAATTCCAGTAGGCCGTTGCCTGTTCCGGTGTCTGGCAAAGTTGTATGTCGGCGGGTGTTGGACATTCTTTCAATGAAACGATTTTCCATTCCTGCGGTTGGTTTGAAAATTTTATCGGTCTGACGATGTTGTTCGGCAGTTGAGGCGTTGAGAATAAGTTTTCTGTCGTGTTCATGTTTTGCGTTTCGTTTTTGAAGGAACGGGATTGCTCTCTTCGCCTCACGTCGGGAGAGCAATCCAGTTCTGAACGAAACGCACCGAGCCTGTTTTCCGCGCTGCCGGGCGGCGGAGCGAAAAGCAATGCAGTGACACGAGACTTCGTGGCGCGAAATTGCCGCGAAGCAACCAGAAGCGTGGGAAGCAGGCGGATGAACACGGCAGAAAGTGGAGCGGAGAGCGCAGTAAGCCGCACGTTGGTTACGGCGGAAAAATAGCATTCGACAAGTAGATGTCGGCAATGTAAGCTAACAAATAACGAAACGATTAAATATGCCAGCTAAAACACTAGGTGAGTTTATTCGTTCAAAACGAGACGCGTTGGATATTTCCTTGCGAGAACTTGCTCGCAAACTGGAAATTACACCACCATTCCTGTCAGACATCGAACTCGGCAAGCGTTATCCTTCAGAACCTGTCATGGCCAAACTGGCTGATTTTTTTCGTATTCCGGTTGACGAACTCAAAATCTTTGATCACCGTGAATCACTCTCTGATTTGAAACGACTTCTTGAACAGAATTCAAATCTAAACGTAGCATTTAGAACGGCGATTGAAGATGTCAAGGACGGTAAGATTTCGTCGGAACAATTGGCTAAACGAATCAACCCCCTTGGGAAGAAAAAATGAAAGCACTCCGTGCAACGACTGGTAGATTCCAAATACGCCTGTCATTCAGCACGGAGGAAATAGACGATATTTGTTTAGAGGCATTGGATAAAAGCGGGTATATGCCGAAAAAACCAGAGGCGGTTCGTGTTGATCGTTTTGTAGAAAAATACTTCCAATGCAACGCCGGATACGAGGATTTGCCGCAGGGTGCAATGGGCTACACACTTTTCAATGAAAAAGGAAAAGTGCTGGAAGTGCGCGTTTCCAATAGGCTTGAAGATGGAAAGCAATCATCAGATCGGCGCGTTCGTTCTACTTGGGCGCACGAAGCAGGACATTGTCTGTTGCACCCGACACTTTTTATTGCGGAACAGGGCCAGCCAAATTTCAGCCAAACCGAGGGGCGAAACACCAACATTGAAGGACGGAAGATTCTTTGCAGAGATAATGACATCAAACCGACCGGTCGTGCTTACGATGGGCGTTGGTGGGAATGGCAGGCCAATCGCTGCATCGGTGGTTTACTGCTTCCCAAGAAACTCGCGAGAGAAGCGTTGGCTGATTTGTTGATTGATTCAGTTGTAACGAAGAGTCCGTCACTGCCACAGGCAAAACGCATGGAGGCCGAAAAAAGACTCTCAGAAATTTTCGACGTAAATCCCGTTGTCGCACGAATTCGATTAAACGAAATGTTCCCCGACACCAAAGGTCAGATCGAATTTTAAGAACTCGCTTGACGTGTAGGCATATAAAGCTTACAGTGCCTACCATGTTCGTTAAGCTATTGGAAAAATTCAATTCGCATCGGAATTATTTTTTGGTTCCGCGATTGAACATCCGTCGGCTCCTGCGGAAAAACATCGAAAAGGAAACCACAGAAACACATCATGACTAAAATTATTTTTTACCCCCTCGGAAACGCTGACACTTGCTTGGTTCAGTTGAGCAACGGTCTGCACTTTGTCTTTGATTATGCGGACATGAATGACCCGGAAGACAGCGAAGACAAACGAATCCCTCTCGCCAAAAAGTTCAAGGAAGACATTGGTTGGCCCAAACGCAAGGACGTGGACGTGTTGGCATTCACCCATGGCGACAATGATCACGTCAAAAGGGCGTCGGAAATGTTTTGGATGGAACACGCCGAAATATACCAAGGTAATGACCGGGTGAAATTCAAGGAACTTTGGGTGCCTGCCGCCCTGATTGTCGAAGAAGGTGCTGAAGATGACACAAGGGTTATTCGCACTGAAGCGCGTCATAGATTTTTACAGAAAAGCGGCATCAAGGTTTTCGCCAGGCCGGAGCATTTGAAAGTATGGCTGGAATCTAAAGGCAAGAAATTGGCCGATTACCAACATCTGATTGTTGATGCCGGATGTTGCGTTCCGGGTTTTACGCTCGAAGCCCAAGGCGTCGAATTCTTCACGCATTCACCATTTGCACAGAGAACCGAGGAGGGGATGCTGGATCGCAACGACAATTGTCTTGTCATGCAAGCGACCATTCGTGAAGGAAGCCAAGATTCTCGCTTCCTCATCACTGCGGATTCCACTTGGGACAGTTGGGTTGAAATTGTTCGCAGCACGCGCGCCCACAAAAACGATCATCGGCTTGCGTGGGATTTGTTCAAAATACCACATCATTGCAGTTACCTTTCGATGGCCGAAGAAAAAGGAAAGACCAAGACCAAGCCGACGCCGGAATTTGAATGGCTGCTCAAGCAAGGCAGCGAGCGAGCAGTCATGGTTTCATCCAGTTGGCAAATTCCAGCCGGGACCGAGGATCAGCCGCCGCATGTCGAAACTTATCGCCGATACAAGGAAACCGCCGATTCTTTAGACGCCGAATTGGTTGTGACAATGGAACATCCGACCACAAATAATCCAAAGCCGGTGTTGATCTGCCTTGATTCATCAGGGGTAACGCTGAAAAGCGAAATCGCCTCTGCCGTAAGCATCATCACGTCAACACAGTCGCCCCGTGTCGGATGAAACAAAAATCCCGACTTCTAACACCACCCGGCGAAATTATTTCAGCGGGCGATTTGCAGGTAACTAAGGCAAAACAATTCGTTCACTACCTTGGTGCTTGCGGCGCCCTGGTGCGGTTTTTAGAGGTTCGCAAGATAAATGAACCGCATTCAGAAGTTGTCGTATTTCAGCTTAAAATCGAGCGTCCGCAACGGTTGGCCCATAAAATCAACCGGCTTGAGCCGTTGGCAGCTATTTTTTCAAGGACTGACGACCGTTCACCGGAAGTCATCAGTCTGCGACCAGATTTCCCAAGTGTTCCGCATCTGAATCTGACGAGTGAAGAATTTCCACGCAGCATTTGTCTTTACGAACAAACATTTGAACAAACCCGGCTGACATGGACACCAGCGGATTTTTTACGGCGGATTCACCATTGGTTCAAGGCCACGGCCAAGGGGACGCTTCATGCCGATGACCAACCTCTGGAACCGCTAATTGGAGCTACAAATTTTAGGCTGATTCTGCCAACGAATTTCGACCCTGATAAATCAACTGCCAGTGCGCGTCCGTTTACGCTTTACCGGATCAATGCCGGCGATGACGCCATCACTTTTCGTATGGTTTGGCAAAACCAAGAGCACTCGGATAAAGCAAATTCTGTCATTGCTGCATTCATTTGTAAGCCGCAAACACATGGCATAATTCATCGCCAGCCAGCCAACCTATTTGAACTACACACACTTTGCCAGGCTGCTGATTTAGATCTGGCAGCGCGACTAAAAGAAACAATTCGCAATTGGATTTTGAATAAATCCAACGCTGATATTTTGGATGCGAAGCTGGTTTTGCTGATATACCTGCCCAAAATGCGTCATGTCACGGGCAAAATTGAAATCACTGAAGTGAGGGCGTTTTTAACTTTGGGAAAAGTCAGGGAAATTGGCGAAGCCTTGGGACTTCTCGAAAGGATCGGGAATATGTCCGGGATGTTAATCGGCCAAACAAATCAATCTTGGGAGGCGCTAAAAGCGATCCAGATAGGCATCATGCAAGTTCACGATATGTTGACACCAAAGCTTGCCGCTTTGATGAACGGTTACGCTCCGTGTGAGAAACGCATCGTTGGCATCGGAACTGGTGCGCTTGGCTCACAAGTCTTCAATAATTTATTACGATCTGGTTATGGCAAATGGACGTTAATTGATGACGATGTTCTTTTACCCCATAATTGTGCGCGTCATTTCCTGGGCGATTGGTCGGTCGGAAAAAACAAGGCGGAAGCAATGGCGGAAATTGGAAACGCCATTTTTGGCGATCCAACTATCGTTGGTTTTATTCCCGGCAATATTCTCACGCCACAAGCATACAAAAGTCGAATAGATGAGACGTTGGCGGGTGCAGATGTGGTATTGGATATGTCAGCTTCCATCGCGGTCGCAAGGCATCTTTCGGAGTTGGACAATGCCGCGAAGAATATATCAATATTTATTACCCCCAATGGAAAAAGTCTTGTGGTCATGGCAGAAGATAAGGAGCGGAAAATCCGATTGGATTGGCTGGAAATGCTTCATTATCGCGCCGTTTTAAACGCTCCACCATTGGCGAATAGTTTTCAGTCCAAGGATGCAAGAATTCGCTATGGGAATTCCTGTCGTGATGTGACAACAGAACTGTCGCAAGATTGCATCGCCGTATGGGCCGGGGTGGCAAGCAAAGCAACCAAATGTATCGCACCGAATGCGGACGCAGCGCTTTGGGTTTATTCGAGTGATGACAACGGTGGTGTCTCATTTTACAAACAGCCTGTTCACGCTCCCCTCAAATGCCAACTGAATGATTGGACCATTCAACTTGATATGTGGCTTCTGGAGAAACTGGCTATTTTACGGCAAAAACGACTTCCAAACGAAACTGGTGGCGTTTTGCTTGGTTCTTTTGATACATACAGACGTATCTGTTCAATCATTGATGTAATTTCGTCGCCGCCAGACAGCAAGGAATGGCCGACCTCATACATTCGCGGATGCGAGGGTTTGGCTGAGAAAGTTAAAGCCGTCCAAACGCAGACACTCGGCCAGATAAACTATGTAGGTGAATGGCATTCGCATCCCAGAGGAGCTTCAACAAATCCCAGCGAAGATGACAAGAAAGCCTACGGTTGGCTGGTCGGACATATGAGCGTAGAATCATTACCAGCCATCATGATGATTATCGGTGACAAAAAGCAGTTTTGTCTGGTTTCCACTGAACCAAATCTTGATTGATGAGACAAATGCAACGAGCATGACCAAGCAAAAAACATCTCTAAAATCGAAGAACGCCCTATATCTTTGGACATTTATTGGCGCGAACATCGCCGTGTTTTTTGCGGCGATTATTCGGGCGAAATTGGATTACGCGTCTGTTGATCATTTCTGGCATCTTGTGTCTGCAAGGGACGGTTTTATTGCAGCCTGTATGCCTTTGGCGACAATCATCTTGAACGGGGTTCTTGGGGATTTGGCAAAAGCTCGGCTGGTTTTCTGGCGCTGGAAAAATCCGTTGCCAGGGTGTCGTGCTTTTACGGTGTTAATGCACACAGATCCGCGCATAGATGTTCCCACACTGAAGGCAAAGCATGGTTCGTTGCCACGGTCTCCAAAAGACCAAAACGTTCTCTGGTTCCAAATGTATAAAAGACACGCAGAGTCACTCACGGTTTCCGAAGGACACAGGCTTTATTTGCTGACCCGTGACATGGCGTCCATATCTGCGATTTTTGCAATCGTATTTTCTATATTTGCGCTAATTTCATCCAGCCAGAGAGAAATTGCACTTTTCTATTGTGCGGCTCTTCTGATTCAATACCTAATTCTTTCGGCCTCCGCTCGAAATTATGGAAATCGTTTTGTTTTAAATGTCCTAACCGAAGAATCTCATACGAAATGACTCAACATCATAAATATTATTTCAGGCATTTACAAAATCCAATAGCAAAGGAGGATGAAGAATGAGCTACGATGGAATCGAAGTGGATATGTTGAATCTCGGAAACGCCGATTCGATTCTCGTCACACAGTGGAGCGCCGGAGTTGCGAGCAGAATTCTTATTGATGGCGGCAATACTTCTGATGCTGAAAAGGTGTTGTCATTCTTAAGTAGTCGTGGAATCAAGTATCTCAATCATATCGTATGCTCACATCCGCATGACGACCACGCCGGAGGATTACTCGGCGTCGTGAAAAGTCCGAACATTGATTTTGGACAAGCATGGGTTCATCTGCCATGGAAACACATTGATCAGAGCGTGCTTACAACAGCCTTGAATAGAAGTGAAGCAGTGGCAAAGCGCGTGGTAACAATTGTCAGGGGTTCTGTCCAATCGTCTCAGGACTTGTTCAATGCGATTGCTGCGAGGGGGAAGCCAATTGCCGAGCCGTTCCAAGGAATGAGAATCGGATTTCTTTTCGTATGCGGGCCGAGTCTGCAATTTTATGAACAACTTTTAAAGGATTTTACGGATTTCGAGAAACTTAAGGCGATGGAGCAATCCATGGTCGCTCATGATGCACAGAACCTCGTCGAAATGCTTTTTGAAACGACGGCATTCGCAAAACATGCTGAAGCTGCAGAATCTGGATTAGGCAAAGCTCCAACTGAGCCGGAAAACAATAGCTCGACAATTCTCTACGCCAAGCATGCCGAGGATGCGTTGCTTTTTACTGCTGATGCGGGAGTCGAGGCGCTCGCGGCGGCAAGACAGGCTTACAAACTTGCTTTACTCAGTTGGATGCAAATCCCTCATCACGGCAGCAGGCGGAACGTAAACGAGGACTTGATCAACTATTTCAAACCAAAGACCGCCTTCGTTTCGGCGGACGGAACAAAAAAACATCCGCGTCGCGCAGTGGTTAATGCCTTCAAGGCTGTCGGAACGCAGGTGTTTAGCACGCATTACCCGCCGCCGAATGGAGGCAACAAGTGGTTTTCTTTAGGCACAGTTCCAAGACGTTCTGACTACTCGCCTGCTATCCCACTTTATGAAGCAGATAAATAGAGCATCATACCATCACCTAGATGAAACTCCTCATTTACTGCTTCTACGGTTATCACGTGCAACTTGTCCGAGCACACGGCGGAGTCGAATGATTCAGCATTCAAATTATGCGCCTCCACCGTGAAAACCATTTTGAAGTCGCTCCGTCTGCTTCAAGTGGTGGCAATGTCACGCGGCGGAATCCCTTTTCACAATGCACCAGCACACATTCGTGATCGCGCAGTTTGCGGAGTTTGTAGGATTTGATTTTGTGTTCCTCCGTTTCGGAATAATTCACGTTTCGCTTTCCGGCACTCGAACCCCATGAGCGTTTCATCACAAGTTTTTTGCCGAGAAAATCGGCGGCTTGAACGGCGTCGGCTTCATCAGCGGAGCGAAAAATCATTCGGTTGCGAAGATTTAGCGTCAGCACCTTGGATTTGTCGTTACCAAGCGGTGGAATAAGCGAAGTAGTGGATTGCGCGGCGGCGACAATCGTTGCGCCCGCTTCGCGGATCACGTCCACGCAATTGTAATCGCTCGTGCCGTCCTCGCTGGCGGTCATAAACCGTTGTGCCTCGTCCGCCCACAAGATGAGCAGATTATCATTCGCGCGTTCGGCTTTCGATTTGTCGAAGCGGCGCAAAGCGTGGCTGTAAAATAGCAATTTCAAAAATGTATTAACGTAGCGGCGTTCGGTCTGGAATTTTTGCGGCATGGTGACACAGATGATTTTGCCTTTATCAATTTCGGTGAAATCGAATGTGCTGTTTGCGGTGCAGAACACCTCGGCCACTTCGGGCGTCAAAAAACATTGCAGATAATTTGCGGTCGTTTCGCGGACGCCGCCGAGTTGTTCTTCGGGTTGCTTGAGCAGACGATTCTCAAAATGGTCCATAACGGCAACGCGGCGCGGAAGTTCTCCAAGCTGGCTTAAATTTTGGAGTTCTTCTTCAAGCTTGCCCCGGTTAAACAGCAGTTCCGAAGCGCCAAGCAGGGTGACGGGACGCTTCAGCTCGAATAGCAATTCCAATGCGTAGGCAATGTGTATCTGCGCCTGGCTTCTGAAAAATCCTTTGTCGCCTCCCTGTCCGAGACTGGTTGCCGTGTCCACAACGAATTTGGCATACGTCATAAATGGAATGCTGCGGTCGCCGGTCAGGTTAAAATAATACGGTGGCGTCCATTGGATCGCCGTATCATCGGGCCGGATTTGCAGATGCACCAGATCATGTTCGCGTTTGTAATGTCTGGCCATTGCCGCGAGCGTTTCCCAATACACCCCTTTTTCATCAATGCACAATCCGCCCCAAGTCGGTTCGTTCTGAAAAACCTGATGGAGGAGTTGATTGATGCCGGAACTGGTTTTGCCGGAGCCGGTGTCGCCGGTGATGAGCCAGCCGCGACAGAATTGATTGCGCCGCCATGTGAGACGCCCAAGCCGGGCGACCTGCGATTTATGTTTGCGCGGAATCAATAAAAACAGCGCGACGACGATCAGCAATAGAATCGCAACTGGCCGCCATTCTTTGAACAACGAAACTGAAGATAAATGCGGCAAACTGAATGGGACAAAATCAAGTTTCATGGCCAAAACATTCTGATGAGATAACCGGCCAGCAGACAGGAGAGTGCTGCAAAGAAGGCGGCAGTGCGGGTCACTTTCACCGCGCTGTGAGTGGACGGCTGGTTTTTAAGCAGTTCAATCAAGGTTGCCGTATCCAGTTGAAATGTTTTGGTCGCCTGGGTGAGCAAAGCGATGTCCGAGCGGAATTGATTGAAGGAGGGCATCTCCCGGCCGCGAAGTGCGTCCCAATGGTTTTGATGAATCCGAAACAGTTCGATGAAAAGCATCGTGGCGTCGTCTTCACGAATTTTGTGGTCATCACGCCATTTGGCGACGGCCTGAATAAATTCCTCGTCAAAATCTGGCGGCTTAACTTTTGGTGCGCTCATTATTTGGTGGGCAGCAGCAGGTCGGCGGCGGATTCAATTTCGGTGTAGAGCTTTCGTTGCCACGTTTGAAGTCGTTGACGATCAAGCAAACCAAAGGCCGGATGTTTTGCCGCCGCCGTTACGGTCACGTTTTCTTGATTCATCGCCACGACGAGCCAATCCTGCAATTGCGCCATGGCGATTTCCCGTCCGCCGAGTTTGTCTTTGAGTTGCGCGCGCACCTCGGACGCCTCGAACAATTCAAAGCTCTCACTATGTGCTGCGTTGCGGACGACGACATAACTGCATTTCTTGCCGAACTGGTCGGCCAACCGTTGCACCTGGTCAACGCTGTCCGATTCATGGTTCACCGGCATGATGAAGGTGAGTGCCGCGCCCATCGCTGACAGCACTGTGGACACGTCGATCACGTTGAAGAAATCAATGAACAAGTCGGTGGACGCGGCGCGGCAATCCATGACAACCAGATTTGATTTTTCCAATGCACTGAAAATTCCATCAAGTCCGCGCCGCTCTGCAAGGTCGAGGAAGCGAGTGTCGGGATGAAAGCGTTTCAGCGTTGAATTTTCGTTGTCGCTGTCAATGGCGGTGTGCGCGATGCCCTTGTCCTTGAGGTATTGAACAAAATTGACGGCGAAGAAACTTTTGCCGACACCGCCTTTGCCATTGAGGATGAGGTCGAGACGTTTCATGTGGTTTGCGATTGTGGTTTAAGCATTCGGACTTGAGCGATGCGCGGGCCGCGAGCGCGGGCGGGCGAAGTTTCACCGCCGTTTGCATCTGCGGGCGGAATGATTTCGGTTGGCTGCGATGTGGCCGGAGGTGCTTCGTCACGAACGGGAATTTCAGAAGCGGCCGATTTTTCATAAGCGGGACGTTTATAGGGGCGCACTTTTTCACCGAGAACTTTGTGGCAAAACAAAGCGACGGATGTTTTGCAAGTCGGCAGGCAATGCCGTGTCAGCAAATCCGCGATGGAGCGATACGAGGCGCGTTTTTTTCGCAGTTCAATCACGACATCTTTTGCGGCAAATAATTCCTGGAACTTCTCTGGCCGGCGCGGAGTGAATTCCTCGACGGCCTTGCGGATTTTGTCGGGATTAAATGAGGACATAAGATTGGAATGATTTTGGATAAGGTCAGACCGTGTGCGGACGACAGGATGGAAATACGTTACGACAGACCGGACATTCAACGGCCATCCGTGAAGACCGGACAATTCTTGGACACGGCCTGATTGTGGTCGCGGAGAAATCGTGGCGGCGGCTTGTTCGTGGATTATCCAGAGCCGTGGCCACTGCCCGTTTGTGGACTGTCCATGGACGCGGCTGCGGCTGCGGACCAACCGCAAACACGCATTGTTCACGGACACGGCCAATCCACGCCCGCGCCTCATGTGCGGCGAGTCCACGGTCGTGGACTGACGGTTTCCATGTCCGCGACTGCGGAAGATTGCGCGTCACTCGCGCGACTCTGGCGCAACATCTGCGCGCACTCCAAGTCCTAATGAAAATTAGGGGTAAAGCGTATTGAGAATTAAACATGGTGGGCAACGGTTTGACGTTGTTGCAACAGTTCGTCGCGCCAACTTTTTAACTGTGCGCTGACGAGTTTGACGCGGGCTGTTTGTTCGATGGCGCTGGCTTCAATCTGTCCGGCTTGATGGCTGCCACGTGGCGACTCGTGCATTTCTATCATCGAGTTGTTGGCGTTGGCGGTGAATCTTTCGCCAAGTCTATCCAGAACTTGGATGGCAGTGCGAAGGTCAGCGGTCGTGGGTGTCATCATAATCAGGTGTGGTTGCTGCGCCGGATTGCATTGAGCCGACGTTTGAGCCAGTGCTTCAGTTCCAACTTCAAACCGTGGATGCTGTCCAGGTTTCCTCGCAGATCGAAATCAATGTGAGTGGCCTTCTCGTTCCATGCCGAGTTGTCCGGGATTCGATCCATCCGGCGTTTCGTGTGCGCCTTCAGTTCATCCTTGAGCGCGTTCAGAACCCGGAGAGCAGTTCTGATTTCTTCGTCCGTTGCATAACTCATGTCCGCAGTTCACCAAAATTCGGATGAGAGAAGGTGTCACTGGGACACAAAATGCGCGTTAAGTCCTGATAGTGTCCGGGGTGTGGTCACGGCAAAGACGCAATATAATCTGACGAACGCAAAGGAATACTTTCAGGAACATCTTTGCGTGGGCGATTATTACGATGAAGGTCAGCGCGTGACTGGCGAATGGTTTGGGGTGGGCGCGGAACATCTTGGTTTATCCGGCAAAGTCCGCGCGGATGATTTTCTGCGGCTTTGTGATAATCAACATCCCGCCACAGGTGAAAAATTGACTCAACGGCAGAAAGGAAGACGTGTCGAGGAGGACGGCACAGTTGCCAATCGGCGTGTTTTTTTTGATTTTACTTTTTCACCGCCAAAATCAGTTTCCATCGCCGCATTTCTTGGTGGAGACGAACGAATATTCGCCCTGCATGAACGGGCGGTGCGGCTGGCATTGAAAGAATTCGAGGTGTATGCCGCGACACGCATTCGGACGGATGGGGCGCAGAACGACCGTTTAACCGGCAATTTCGTGGCGGCATTATTTACTCACGATACGTCCCGCGCACTCGATCCACATCTGCACACGCACGGCATCGTGTTCAACGCCACTTTCGATCCGGTTGAGAATCGCTGGAAGGCGCTCCAAAACTTTGAACTTTTGCGGGCGCGGAAATTTGCCAGAAATGTTTATTACCATGAACTGGCGCGTGAATTGCAAAATTACGGCTATCGCATTCGCAATCATGCGCGCGGTGATTTCCAAATCGAAGGTGTTCCCGAACAAATTTGCGAACGGTTTTCCAAACGGCACGCGCAGATAAATGAATCGCTGAAAAAATTGCTAGTTGAAAAGCCGGAACTCGGCGAAGCGAACATCCAGAAATTGCGTGCGATGCTGGCGGAAACCAATCGCGCCCGGAAACAAAAGGATTTGTCACGGGATGAATTGCGGGTTTTGTGGGAGTCGCAGTTGACCAAAGACGAGCGCGTTTTCTTGCGCCGAAGTCTGAAAAGTTCAGGACAAAATGTCATTGCGAAAAATCGCATCAGCATCGCCGAAGCAGTTCAATGGGCAGAGGAACATCTGTTTGATCGGAATTCCGTCGTGCTGGAATGCCAGATTTGGCAGCAGGCGTTGGAACGGGCGCGCGGTCAGGGTTTCACCGTTGCTGAACTCATAGAGTTCACGCGCCAGCGTAATTATATCCGCCATGATGAACGTCCGGGCCAAGTGACACTTCGCGACGTTTTATTATGCGAATGGGAAATTGTCCAGACTGCCAAGGACGGCATCGGTTCCTGTTATCCGCTGGTTTGGCAGCCGCGTCCGGCGAATCCCCAACTGGATGATGAACAGCGTCGCGCACTTGATGCGTTACTTGGTTCAATCAATGCGGTTGCCGTTTTTCGTGGTGGCGCGGGCACAGGCAAAAGCTTTGTCCTGCGCGAGTTGGTTGAACAAGTCCGGCAATCAGGCCGGAGCATTGTCATCCTCGCGCCACAACGTCAACAGGTGGTGGACATGGAGCAAGCAGGTTTTCCTTCGCCCAAAACAGTCGCGAGTTTTTTGCAACGCCGGGAACTTTCCGAAGGCGCGCTGATTGTGGTGGATGAAGCGGGACAAATTGGCGGTCGCCAGATGTTGGAATTGATCCGGTTGGCGAAGGAACGAAATGCCCGACTGATTCTTTCGGG
>Ga0182018_10000165_pt1 | contig 85388 bp, 78 predicted proteins | sample 812P2MmetaG_FD_120490 | JGI IMG/M metagenome (GOLD analysis project Ga0182018, IMG submission 120490) | Permafrost microbial communities from Stordalen Mire, Sweden - 812P2M metaG | ecosystem: Environmental > Terrestrial > Soil > Wetlands > Permafrost | place: Sweden: Stordalen | collected... | reverse complement strand
CTTTGCCTCTCGGATTCCTGGCCGGGCCAGATGCGCACCGTGTATGGCGATCACGAGCGGTTCAAACAGACGTATTTCTCAACCTTCAAGGGCCTTTACTTCACCGGAGACGGTGCCCGCCGTGACGCGGACGGGTATTATTGGATCACCGGCCGCGTCGATGATGTGATCAATGTCTCGGGCCATCGCATGGGCACCGCCGAGGTCGAGAGCGCTCTTGTCGCGCATCCCAAAGTCGCTGAAGCGGCGGTCGTGGGTTTCCCCCACGATATCAAGGGTCAGGGCATCTACGCCTATGTCACCCTTAACCTGGGTGAGGAACCGACCGAGGCTCTGCGCAAGGAACTGGTGGGGTGGGTGCGTAAGGAGATTGGTCCAATCGCGTCACCTGACGTGATCCAATGGGCGCCTGGTCTGCCGAAGACTCGCAGCGGCAAGATCATGCGCCGCATTCTGCGCAAGATCGCGGCGAACGAGACAGACAGCCTTGGCGACACATCCACGCTGGCCGATCCGGGCGTCGTCACGGATCTGGTCACGAACCGGACTGGTGGCTGACCGATGCGGGCCCGGCGGGAGGAGCCCTGCGAGATGATAACCGTGACGGTGACGTTCCTGCGTATGGATCACCCGCCGTTCGCAGTCGTGCCCCCGATCCCTTGGGCCACGCGAACCGAGCGCGTGACGGCACCAACCGTTGGGTTCTACCGCTATTTGTACAACACGGTCGGGGCCGATTATGTCTGGTGGTTACGTCGAATCATGCCGGACGCGGAGATGGCGCGACTGCTGGAAGATCCGGCGCTGGAAATTCATGTGCTTTACAAAGATGGCGAGCCCGCCGGATTTTTCGAGCTGGATGGCCGCTATGGCACCACCGTCAACCTGAGCTATTTCGGCCTCATGCCACACATGATAGGCACCGGTGCCGGACCCGGCTTCCTCCGCCAGGCCATCGACGCCGCGTGGCGGAGCGGGCCACGCACCGTGACGGTGAACACCTGTACCGCCGATCATCCCCGCGCGTTGCCGAACTATGTTCGCGCGGGCTTCAAACCCCTGCGCGCGGTGCAGGAGATCTGGGAGGTGCCCACGCATCTGGGTCTGCGTATCCCGGATCATTTGCGGATTTGAGGACATTTGATTTTCGCGCGACGGCGCGGCCCCGATGACTGAGCCATTGACGCTCTACATTCATTGGCCTTTTTGTTTGTCGCGCTGTCCGTATTGTGACTTCAATGCGCATGTCCGTGAGGTCATTCCTCAGGAGCGATTTCGTCGCGCTCTGCGTCAGGAACTGGCCTGGCAAGCGGAGCGGCTTGGCCGGCGTTCGTTGCGGTCAATCTTTTTCGGTGGCGGCACGCCGAGCCTGATGGAACCGGAAACGGTGGCATTGCTGCTGGAGGACGCGCGAACTTTGTTCGACGTATCCATCGACCTTGAAGTCACGTTGGAGGCAAATCCAACCAGCATCGAAACGTCCCGTCTCGCGTTGCTGCGCGACGCGGGCGTTAACCGGATATCAATTGGGATTCAAAGCCTGGAACCGGAACCACTCGCCATGCTGGGGCGGCGACATTCCGTGGGCCAGGCAATCGAGGCGTTGGAGATTGCTCGAGGGTTGTTTCCACGGATATCGTTTGATCTGATCTACGCGCGTCCCGGACAAAGCATCGCCTTGTGGCGGGCCGAGTTGCGCCGCGCCTTAAGTCTCGTCGCGGATCACTTGTCGCTGTACCAGTTGACCATCGAGCCCGGAACGAACTTCGAAATGCTGCACCGCAGGGGCGAAATCATTCTGCCAGACGAAGACCTCGCCGCGGCCTTATACGATGTCACCTCGGAGGAATCCTCTCGGTTCGGCCTGCTGCCCTACGAGATTTCCAACTATGCGAAACCAGGCGCCGAAAGCAGGCACAATTTGCAGTATTGGCGCTATGGCGATTATGCCGGCATCGGTCCGGGCGCGCATGGGCGCCTCTCTCTCGACGGACGTCTTTTCGCCACGCGCCGTCATCGTGCTCCGGAACCATGGGCCGATCGCGTGGAGCGAACCGGGCATGGCACCATGGAGGAAAAGGAATTAACGCCGGAAGAGATCGGCAGGGAAATGCTGCTGATGGGCCTTCGCCTCCTGGAAGGCGTTTCGGACGACCACTTTCTCAGCCGGACGGGGCGTCCACTGGCGAATGCGATCGATCAGGAGGCGCTTCGTCGCGCCAGCGAGGAGGGCTATGTCTCCTGGCACGACGGGCGCCTGACCGCGACGGCGGAGGGTCGCCGGCGGCTGGATGCATTGCTGCCGTTTCTGGTGTTGTGACCGTGGCAGACGATTACGCCACAGTTTCAACGTCATGGGTGGGCCGGCACTTCATCTGTCGCGGCACCGCGCTGGTAGAGATGGAGTGCCGGCCCACCCATGACGTTGAAGAAAGCGCGTGGCGCCCCCCGCGGCGTGGCGTCAGGACGCTTGTGCGCTGGCCCGCTTCGCCTTGGCGCTGGTGATTTTGCGCTTCAGTTCCTGGCCGCGCACGGTCAGCTTCGACGCATTGGTCCCAAGCAGGTACGCATCGATACCGCCGTTGTGCTCGATGGTGCGGATCGCGCGCGTGGACAGGCGCAGCCGGATCGACTGGCCCAACGCCTCGGACAAAAGCGAGGTGATCTGAAGGTTGGGAAGAAACCGGCGGCGGGTCTTATTGTTGGCGTGGCTTACGTTGTTGCCACTCAACACACCCTTCCCGGTGATCTCACAGCGTCGCGACATACTCGAAGAGCCTCTGGCCAGAAGAAGCGGGCTTATGGCGGTGAGGCGGCGTTCCGTCAAGGACGAACCGGGGTTGAGCCTTCATGCGGACAAAAAACGACCCGGCATTCCTGAGAATGCCGGGTCGAAGTGTGGTCCGGGTTGACCTCGGCCGAAAATTGGCCATTCGCCCGGCGTGTGTGTGGTTGGGGGCAGCGCCGGGTGAATGACGCAACCTACCGGCGGGCCCATAACGTCTTCGTCACAGGGTGCGCAGAGTGGCGTGAATTCCGCGCGGTGCGGACAATTCCCGGTATGGCACCGACCGGAACATCCATCGCCGGCATCTTTTCGCCCCATGGCTCTTGAGCAAAATCGCGTCCAGGCGGACTATTGGTCCCATCATCCAGAGGAGCACAAGAATGCCGGAGAGCCCCGCCGATAAGGCCCTGTTCGAACAAAGCACAACCCGCATGCCGCTGAACGGTATCACGGTGCTCGACCTGACCCTCGCTCGGGCGGGACCCACCGCTGTTCGTCACTTCGCCGACTGGGGTGCCAACGTTATCCGGATCGAGCCGCCCGCCAGTGAGGGCGAGGATGTCGCCGGCCGTCGGCATGGCTTCGACTTCCAGAATCTGCATCGCAACAAGCGTGCGATCACCCTGAACCTGAAGACGCCCGAGGGTCACGCCGCTTTCATGCGGCTGGCGAAGACCGCCGACGTGGTGCTGGAGAATATGCGCGCGGCGGTGAAGCACCGGTTGAAAGTGTCGTACGATGACGTGAAGGCGGTGAACCCGCGCATCGTCTACGGCTCGATTTCCGGGTTTGGCCAGGACGGGCCGTATGGGCCTCGGGCTGGCGTGGATCAGATCGCCCAGGGAATGGGGGGGCTGATGTCGATTACGGGGTTGCCGGGGCAGGGGCCGGTGCGGGTCGGAATTCCGATCGACGATCTCACGGCGGGCAATTTGCTGGCGCTTGGTTGCATGATGGCGCTGTTCGACCGGGAGAGGACCGGTGTCGGCCGCTGGGTCACGACCAGCCTGCTGGAAGCGCAGATCTTCATGCTCGACTTCCAGGGTAGCCGTTGGTTGATCGAGCAGGAGGTCGCAGGCCAGGCCGGGAACGATCATCCGACCGGGATTCCAACCGGCGTGTTCCCGACCAGCGATGGGCATATCAACATCGCCGCGAGTTCGTCCCGGGTGTTCACCCGGTTCTGCGAGGCGATCGGCAAGCCAGAATGGCTACTCGATCCGGAATGGAAGACTCAGGTCGGCCGTAGCAAGCATCGTAAGGAGATCAACGGCGCGATCGGCGAGATCACCAAGACGAAGCCAGCGGAACATTGGATCGAGCTGATGGAGGCCAACGGTATTCCCTGCGGTCCGATCTATACGATTGATCAGGTGTTCGCCGATCCGCAAGTGAAACATCTCGGTATGGCGACGAAGATGGTCAGCCCGTACATTGGGGAGACGGAGGTCGTCGCGTCGGCGATCAACATATCCGGGTTCTCAAAGGCGATCCGGCACCACACGCCGGACGCCGGTGAGCATCAGGACGAAATCATGAAGTCGGTCGGCTACACCGATGCCGAAATCGCTTCGATGCGGCAGAAGGGAGTGATCTGAGATGCTGGAGAGAGTTGGCACGACCGAATACGCCGGCGGCAAAATGCTGGCGGCGCGGGATGGCGGGGTCGGGTTGGTCACCTTCAATCAACCCGAAAAGCGCAACGCCATGTCCATGGAGATGTGGATCGGACTGGGCGAGATCCTGACTGAATTCGAGGCCGACGACACGATCAGCGTGGTCGTGCTGTCGGGCGCCGGAGACAAGGCGTTCGTTTCCGGTGCGGATATTAGTCAGTTCGAGAAGAACCGGCATGATGCCGCGTCGCAGAAGGAATACGACCGGCTGACGGGGATTGGGCGCGATAAGTTCCACAATTTCTCGAAACCGATCGTCGCCAAAATTCGCGGCTTCTGCATGGGTGGCGGCCTGGCGATCGCGATGGCGACGGATTTGCGGATCGGCACGCCGGACAGTCAGTTCGGGATTCCGGCTGCTCGGTTGTCGATCGCTTATGCGCCGGACTCGGTGAAGCGGCTGATCGATCTGGTGGGGCCTGCGCACGCCCGAATGATCCTGTACACGGCGCGGCGGATCAACGGACATGAGGCGGAACGGATCGGACTGATCAATCAATGCGTTCCGGTCGAGGAACTGGACGAGGCGGTGATGAGCATCGCCCGGACGATTTCCGAGAACGCGCCATTGTCGGTGCGGGCATCGAAGATGACGATCAACGAGATGCTGAAGGATGAGTCGCAGCGGGATATGAAGGCATTGAAGGAGATTGGTGAACGCTGCTTCAACAGTGCCGACTTCAAGGAAGGACGCACGGCGTTCATGGAAAAGCGGCCGCCAAGATTCGTGGGACGGTAGAGCCGGCATTCAAATCACCGGTGGGCGGAGGTCATCGATCCGCCCACCGGTGATCCAGAACCATTACTGTTTATAGCAACTGGCGGTGCACTTGTTGGTGCAGGTCGTATTCTTTGGCGCGCAGGTTGAATCGATCACGAGCCGCGGCGCTTTGCCGTTCAAGGAGCACGTATTGTATTCGACGGTGCATTGCTTCTGGCAGGCCGTGGCACAAGTCGCCCCCGCCTTATTCGTCGCCTGAGTCGTGGCCTGATTCGCAAGCTGAGCCAAATAGATGATACTCGGTGAATCCGCTCGCGCCGAGACTATTACCCCGGCGCATAACAGCATCGCACCAGCAACAATTCGCAGGCGGACCATTTTCGTCAACATGTGCTTGATCCTTGATGTTCGTTATTGCTCATCGCAGTCGCCTTCACTGACTACGCCTCTGTGAACCTGAACCCGTCCCCCCATCGCGTCAGCCGCCCCTTCGATGGGGACGGAAAGTGTCCGGTGCACAGCAGTGTTGAGGTATCGCACAATCTTCCGAACAGCGTCCGCCGAGATTCCCCGCCCTGCTGACGATCGTAGTCCGCTCGCATCGCCAGCTCCGGATACCGTGCCTGAATTGGCGAATGGATCATGTCGCCACCAATCACCGCATCCGCACCTGGCTTGCCGATATGGACTGAAAAATGGTCGATCGTATGCCCAGGAGTGGGGATCAATTTGACGACGTCGGAGAGTTCGTGGTGGCTGGTGACGATTTCCTGCCGTCCGGCCGCGACGATTGGCAGTACAGAGTCAGCGATCCACGGCTGCTTGCCGGGATCGGTGCGTTCCTTTTCGGTCCAGAACGCCAGTTCCCGGTCCGCGAACACGTATTTCGCCTTGGGAAATGTCGGGACCCAGCGCCCGTTCTCCAACCGCGTGTTCCAACCGACGTGATCGACGTGCATATGGGTGCACATGACGTAGTCGATGTCACCGACCGTCAGCCCGGTGGCCGCGAGATTGCGCTCGTAACGATCTGAGTCCATCCGGTTCCAGAACGGATAATTCGCCCGTTCCTTGTGGTTGCCAACGCAGGAATCAATCAGGATGTTGTGGTGCTTCGTCCGCACGACATAGGACTGGATGCACAGCATCAGTTGCCCGCTGGCGGGATCGATGTAGGTCGGCCGCAGCCAGGACAGGTTCTCGTCCAGCAGTTCCCGGCTGAGCGTCGGGAAGAAGGTCAGCGGATCGAACAGCGGCACTTCCGATTCAATGACCCTATGGATCGTCATGTCGCCGACGGTGAATGTGGTGCTCATGTGGTGCCGTTCCTCGTGTCTGGACAAAACCTCGCCGGCGATGCAACCCCCGATGCGGTGGCGGCGTTTGCCCGGCGGCCAATGTTTCCACGTGAATTTGGCCGCTTTCGGTGGTCCTCGCAATGTTGGCGGCGACCGCGGAATTGACGTCCCGGGAACGTCCCCGCCTTCTGGATCGTTCCAGTCTGTGCGACCGTGCGGGACTTGCCCCCCTTTCAGCCGCCGCCTATAGCGGCACCCGCCTAAGGAGACGACATGGCCGCGACCACCGAAGCCACGGGCACTACTCCCGACCTCGCGCTGCAGGCCGAGATCCTGTCTCGTCCAATCACTGAGAACCGCCGGATGGCCAACGTCATTCGAGCGCTCGCCATCGACGCGGTGGAGAAGGCGAATTCCGGCCATCCGGGCCTGCCGATGGGCATGGCGGATGCGGCGACCGTGCTGTGGACGCGCTTTCACAAATTCGACGCGAGCGCGCCCCGTTGGCCGGATCGCGACAGGTTCGTGCTTTCGGCCGGGCATGGGTCGATGTTGCTTTACGCGCTGCTGCATCTCACCGGTCATGCCGGCATGGGCATGGATCAGTTGGAATCATTCCGCCAACTGCATTCGGCCGCCGCCGGCCATCCGGAACTCGGTGAGAACCCGGCGATCGAGATGACCACCGGTCCGCTCGGCCAGGGCCTCGCGACGTCGGTTGGCATGGCGTTGGCGGAGCGCATTCTGGCGGCTCGGTTTGGCAAGGCGTTGGTCGATCACCGTACCTGGGTCATCGCATCGGATGGCGACCTGATGGAAGGCGTCAGCCACGAGGCACTTGGCCTCGCCGGCCATCTTGGCCTTTCGAAACTCACCGTGCTGTACGACCAGAACCACATTTCAATTGACGGCTCCACGGAACTCGCCGTCTCCGACGACGTCATGAAGCGCGTCGCCTCCCACAACTGGGCGGTCCGGCACGTCGACGGCCATGATCCCGAGCAGGTGGCCGCCGCACTCGCTTTCGCCACGCGTTCACGCAAGCCGACGATGATCGTTTGCCGCACCATCATCGGTTTTGGCGCGCCACACAAAGCCGGTACCGCCTCCGCCCATGGCTCGCCGCTCGGAACCGCGGAGGCCGCCGCGGCGAAACAAGCGCTTGGCTGGACCGCGCCGCCGTTCACCGTGCCCGAAAATCTCGCGGCGGAATGGCTCGAGGCCGGCAAGCGCTCGGCCGCGGCGCGCCAGGCGTGGCTGAAGCGCCTTTCGGCATCCAACCAACGTTCCGAGTTCGAGCGGGCGATCGAGGGCAGGCTGCCGGATGACTGGGGCGAAGCGGTGGCGGCGCTGAAACAGGAAATCGCCGATAGCAAGCCTAAGATCGCGACAAGGCAATCCGGTCAGAAGGTGTTGGAGAAGCTGCTACCGGCGACGCCGGAATTGGTCGGTGGTTCGGCCGACCTGACCGGGTCCAACCTGACACTGGTCAAAGGGCAGGGCGTCATCGCGCCAGGGGACTTTAACGGCCGCTATATTCATTACGGTGTGCGCGAGCATGGCATGGCGGCCGCCGCCAATGGCATGGCGCTGCATGGCGGAGTCATTCCGTATACCGGCACGTTCTTCGTCTTCACCGATTACATGCGCCCGGCGATCCGACTTGGTGCGTTGATGAAGCAACGGGTCATCCATGTTCTGACCCATGATTCCATCGGTCTTGGTGAGGACGGACCGACCCACCAGCCGATCGAGCATCTCGCCAGTTTGCGTGCCATGCCGAATGTACATGTGTATCGCCCGGCGGACACGATGGAGACAGCCGAATGCTGGGAACTCGCCGTGCGTCGCCACGATGGGCCGAGCCTGCTGGTCCTGACTCGCCAGGCGCTGCCTGCCCTTCGTTTCGATGCCGCGGAGAACCTGAGCGGCCGCGGCGGTTATGTCCTGGCCGAGGCCGAGGGTCCACGCCAGGCCACGCTGATCGCCACAGGGTCGGAAGTTTGCCTCGCTATGGACGCTCGCGCGAAACTGGCCGCCGAAGGCATCCAGACCGCTGTCGTGTCGTTGCCGTGTTGGGAATTGTTTGAAGCTCAGGACGCGGGATATCGCTTTTCAGTGCTTGGCGACGTGTTCCGCGTTGGGATCGAAGCGGCCGGCGCTTTCGGTTGGGAGAAGTGGTTGGGACCGGACGGCGTGTTCATCGGCATGTCGGGATTTGGTGCCTCGGCGCCAGCCGATGTATTATACAAGTACTACGGGATCACGGCCGATGCCGCCGTGGCGGCGGTGCGTAAACGACTTGGTAAGCTATAGCTGCGAAAATGACCTGGTAAGTTATAGGAAAGGACTGCCAACATGCCGGTGAAGGTCGCGATCAACGGATTTGGTCGAATCGGACGCCTTGTGCTGCGGGCGATCGTGGAGAGCGGACGCGACGATGTTGTTCCGGTCGCCATCAACGACCTCGGCAGCGTGGAAGCCAATGCGCATCTGTTCGCCTATGACAGCGTGCATGGCCGTTTTCCCGGACAGATCGAGGTGTCGGGCAACACCATCACCATCCGCCATAACGGCAAGGTCTACGGCCCACTGACCGTTTCCGCCGAGCGTGACCCGACCAAGGTGCCATACGCCGGAGTCGATGTCGCACTGGAATGCACCGGCATCTTCACATCGAAGACCAAAGCTTCGGCGCTGCTGACCGCGGGCGCACGTAAGGTCCTGATTTCGGCGCCGGGCGATGAGGTCGATGCGACCATCGTGTATGGGGTCAATCACAAAACCTTGACCTCGGCGATGACGGTCGTTTCGAATGCGTCGTGCACGACGAATTGCCTCGCGCCGATGGCGAAGGTGTTGCATGACCGGTTCGGCATCATCCGCGGCTACATGGTAACGATCCACGCCTACACGGGTGATCAGAACACGGTCGATACACTGCATCACGATTTGCATCGCGCACGCGCGGCGGCGGTGTCGGCGATCCCGACCTCGACCGGCGCGGCGCGGGCGGTTGGGCTGGTGATGCCCGAACTGAAGGGCAAGCTGGACGGGACCGCGATCCGCATTCCAACACCGAATGTTTCGCTGGTATCGCTCGATGTGAACCTGTCGAAAGCGGTGACCAAGGACGAAATCAACGCGGCGATGCAGGATGCTTCAAAGGGCGAGTTGAAGGGTATTCTGGACTACAACACGGCGCCGTTGGTTTCGGTTGATTTCAATCATTGTCCGGCGTCGTGCACGTTTGATGCGACGCAGACAGCAGTCGTGGATGGTGCACTGACGCGCGTGATGGGCTGGTACGATAACGAGTGGGGCTTCTCAAATCGGATGTCCGATACGGCGGCGCTGTTCGGGAGCCTTTGATCGCACTGTCCCGACGTCATCGAACGTACTGTCCTGACGTGATCCCCGGGCCTGGTCCGGGGACCTGAATTAGCACTATGCCGCGACAAATCCCCGGGCTGGGCCCGGGGATGACGTCATAACGCCCGGGTGACGCATCATGACCTTCCGCACACTGGATTCCCTCGAGGCCAAAGGCAAACGGGTGCTGATGCGGGCCGATCTGAACGTCCCGGTGCGGGACGGCAAGATCACCGACATGACCAGGATCGAACGCCTCTCACCGACGATCCGTGAGCTGTCCGGTGAAGGCGCCAAAGTTATTGTCTGCAGCCATTTCGACCGTCCCAAAGGTAAACGCGTACCGGAAATGTCGCTGCGCCCCATGGCGGACGCGTTGAGCCACGTGCTCGGCCGGCCCGTGGCGTTCGCCGATGACTGCATCGGGGAAGTCGCGAAGGCGGCGGTGGCGCGTATGACCAGTGGCGACGTGCTCGTGCTGGAGAATACCAGGTTTCATCCGGAGGAGGAAAAGAACGACGCCGGGTTCAGCGCCGCGTTGGCCTCGCTGGCGGATGTGTTCGTCAATGACGCGTTCAGCGCCGCGCATCGCGCCCATGCGAGCACCGAGGGAGTCGCGCATTTGTTGCCGGCTTACGCCGGCCGTCTGATGCAGGCCGAACTAGAGGCATTGGATGCCGCGCTTGGCAGTCCTCAACGGCCGGTGGCGGCCATCGTTGGTGGCGCCAAGGTGTCGACCAAACTGGAGCTTCTCGGCAACCTGGTGACCAAGGTGAACGTGCTGATCATCGGCGGTGCGATGGCCAATACGTTCCTGGCGGCTCAGGGCAAAGCGGTTGGAAAATCGTTGCAGGAATCCGAGATGCACGACATGGCGCGGTCGATTTTGACCCAGGCCGCGACCGCTGGATGCGAGGTGATATTGCCGGTTGACGCTGTCGTAGCGACTGAGTTTCGCGCGAATCCGCCGATCCAGACTGTAAGCGTGGACAATGTACCATCGGACGCCATGATCCTGGATGTTGGGCCGGCGTCGGTCGCCGCGTTGATCGCGCGCTTACCTTCACTCAGGACATTGGTGTGGAATGGGCCACTTGGTGCGTTCGAGACGCCGCCGTTCGATGCCTCGACGATGGCTCTGGCGAAGGCGGTGGCCGAGGCAACACAACGTGGGGCGCTGCGGAGTGTGGCCGGGGGAGGCGATACTGTGTCGGCGTTACGTCAGGCCGGAGTGATTGAGAAACTGTCGTACGTGTCATCGGCCGGCGGTGCGTTTCTGGAATGGCTGGAGGGAAAGACGCTTCCGGGCGTCGCCGCGTTGGGTTAACGCGTCGTCGATTTGCCGCGAAATCCTTCGGGCTCGTGCCTGCGTCACTCCGCCGCGTCGGCGCCGACGTCTCGTTTCCGCAGGTGCGCGGCGATCGCCGCCATCGCGACGGGAGTCATCCCTTGAATGCGCGCCGCCGCGCCAAACGACGCCGGACGAACGGACGCGAGCTTATCGCGGATCTCCGCCGACAGCCCGCCGATCAGTTCAAACGCGACGCCGTCCAGAGACACGGCCTCTTCCCGCGCGAAGCCGCGAATTTCAGCCTGCTGGCGAGGGAGGTATCCGCCGTAGACGGCCTCGGCCCGCATTTGCGCCACCGCGCGAGGTGGCGCTTCAAGCAGAAATGGAAAGGCTTGTGTCAGTGCGTCCCAGGGCACGGCATCGTAACCCGATAGTTCGATGACATTGCGCCACCTTCCGTCATCCCGAACGTTGACCCCGAAACGACTCAACGCCGCCGGCGTTCCGCCTTCGATCAGCGCCTGGGCCATCAATGCCGCCACCGAAGCCTGATGCAAACGAAACGCCGATTCTCGCTCAGTTCCAACGCAGCCCCAGGCGATCGCCTTTTCGGTCAAGCGTAAATCCGCGTTGTCGGCCCGTAATGAAAGCCGGAATTCGGCGCGCGACGTGAACATGCGGTATGGCTCGCTGACCCCGTGCAATGTCAGATCATCCGCCAGCACGCCGATATAAGCCTCGGATCGTGCCAACCGCACTTCTTCGGCACCGCTCGCCAAACGGGCGGCGTTGATGCCGGCGAGGATGCCTTGCGCCGCCGCTTCCTCGTATCCCGTCGTGCCATTGATTTGGCCCGCCAGGAACAGACCCGGCAGCGCACGCAGCGCAAGGCCAGCGGACAACGCGACCGGGTCGACGTAATCGTATTCCACCGCGTAGCCGGGCCGAATGATCCGGGCGTGTTCAAGCCCAGGAATGGTGGCGACAAGGACTTGCTGGACGTCCTCGGGTAGCGAGGTGGAGATGCCGTTCGGGTAGACGGTTGGATCGTCCAATCCTTCTGGCTCCAGAAAGATGTTGTGGCGCTCGCGGGCGGCGAATCGTTTCACCTTATCCTCGATCGAGGGACAATAACGTGGTCCAACGCCGCTGATGTTGCCGACATGGATCGCCGAACGATGCAGGTTTTCCCGGATGATCGCGTGCGTCGCCGGTGTCGTTGCGGTGACCCTGCAGGCGAGTTGCGGCGAAGGAATGCGCGAGGTCAGAGTCGAGAACGGTTCCGGCACCGCGTCGCCCGGATCCTCCGCCAGGCCGTGCCAGTCAATCGTGGAGCGATCCAATCTGGGTGGCGTCCCGGTTTTCAGGCGGCCCATGGGCAAATTCAGGCGCTCCAGGGTGCGGGCCAGACCGATCGCGGGTGCTTCGCCGATCCGGCCGGCCTGAGCGCTCCATTCGCCGATATGGACGACGCCACGCAAGAAAGTGCCGGTCGTCAGCACGGCCGCCGCGCATCGCACTCTTGTCCCGTCCGCGCAGATTACGGCGGAGAGGCGGCCGCCGTGTCCAATCTCCAGATCCTCGACCGGCGCGGCGCGCAGCGTGAGTCCAGGGGTGGCGTCAAGAGCCGCGCGCATGGCGCGGCGATACAACCCGCGGTCGGCCTGGGCGCGAGGGCCACGCACCGCCGGCCCTTTGCTTCGGTTCAGCAGCTTGAAATGAATGCCGGCCGCGTCCGCCACCTGGCCCATCAGGCCGTCAAGGGCATCGACCTCGCGAACCAGATGTCCCTTGCCGATCCCGCCGATCGACGGGTTGCACGACATCTCGCCCAATGTTGCAAGGTTGTGTGTCAGCAGCAACGTTCGCGCGCCCATGCGGGCGGCGGCCGCGGCAGCCTCACACCCGGCATGGCCGCCGCCGACCACGACGACGTCAAAGGCAGGAGAGATGTTCTGGCCCATCGGCGGTGTCATGTGAGCGGTTGGCGGGCCGAGTCAATTGTTTCCGCGCTATCAGGGGCAGATCAGCCGTTGAGGATCAGCTGCGTCAGTTCCTCCGGCATGCTGAGCATGGGATAGTGGCCGGTATCCAGTTCAAGCCATTTCGCTTTGAGGTGTTTGGCGGCGCGCCGTTGATGCGCCTCGCCCGGGTTCACCGCGCGCCGGCACCAGATCACCGTCGCGTTCCAGGGCAAAGCCCAAAATTCCGTCAGCTTGACCGGCGTCATCGAGCACCCGACCGGATGCGGGGTGTAGCGGTCGAGAACCCATTCCCTCGTCGCCGGGTCCAGATCGGCGAACGTTACCTTTTCCGCATCCTCCCGCGACGGACCGGCGGCGAGGCCAAATGGCGCGGGAGCCGAACGATTGACGATATCTCGTGTGCGCTCGCCGTTGAACAGAGCCAGGGCATCGACAAAGACCAGCTGGGCGATGCGACCGCGCATCAGTTCCGCCGCGCGACATATAACCATGCCGCCGGAGCTGGTGCCGACCAGGACGACATCGCGAAGGTCTTCGTAGAACAAGAGTTCAGCGATCTCGATCGCGTGCGTCGTGGTATCGATGCCGGCGCGTAATTCATGCCGCCGCTCCGCGCAGCCGTCGAGTGTTGGGGCATATACGACGTGCCCCTCAGCCCGCAGGCGTGCCGCCACACGCTGCCAGATCCAGCCGCCTTGATAAGATCCGTGCACCAGTACGAAAGTGGTCATTGCCGCCGTTCCTCCGGTTTCTGTTCCCGGCATGGTTCTCCGGATATCCGCGCGAGGCAACCGGCGCTATCCTCCCCTCGCAAGCTTTGAGGAAGACGCACCATGCCGAGTGATCCATTCATCGATGTCGCCGCTCTGTCGTCCCTGGGTCCCATCCGCTATCTGGATGCGCGCGACCAGGCCGCGTTTGACGCAGGTCATGCACCCGGGGCCGTGCGTGTGCCGCTTGATGCCTGGGACAAAGGGGCGAAGGCGGCCGATATTGGGTTCGGTCAGACCGCGTTCTGGGATGAGGCTCTGGGCGCACTCGGGCTCGATCCGGCGGCCGTGGCGGTGACCTATGACAGTGGCGCGATGACCAATGCCGCGCGCGTGTGGTTCGTCCTGCAATACTTCGGCCTGAAATGTGTCATCGTGAACGGCGGTTGGCCCGCGTTGTCGTTGGCGTCCGGTTTGCCCAACGCGGCCGGCCCGGCGATGGGAAAAGTCCGGACCACGCCAGGAGCGGGGTCCGTCGGGCTGGTCGATCGAGAGACGCTGAAGCAGCAACTCGATGGGGCGGCGCAGGTGTTCGATTCCCGGACCCGCGCGGAGTTCACTGGCGACGACTCGCGCAACCGGACCCGGAGCGGGCATCTGCCGGGAGCACGGCATCTTTCACACGTGGACCTGATGGAGAATGGGGTCGTCCGGCCAGCGTCAGTCCTGCGCGGCATGTTGGAGGGCGTCGGGTTCGGTCCAGGAGATCATATCGTGACGCACTGTGAGGGCGGCGGTAGGGCGGCTTTGGCGGCCGCCGCCGCGGTTCGCGCCGGGTTCGAGGATGTTCGCGTGTATTACCTGAGTTTTGGCGACTGGGTGCGTGACGAGAGTTGTCCGGTCGTGCGGGACTAACCTCAACAGTATCCCGCGTCGCCTGACTGAGTCATTTCAATCCGTGTTGGCATCGACTCTCCCGCGCCCGTCATGGTCCGGCTCGACCAGGCTCGACCGGACCATCACTCTCAACATCGTGTTGATGCAGATGGTACGGTCAGGCCGGACCATGACGTCAAAGGGGCACCGCCATGTGGCAACGTTCAAGCGGATTGGTATCAGATCCCGACGTTGCCGGATCTGCGGCGGGCCGCCAGCTGTGTGTTTGACTCGAAGAATTTTTCCACCGCCATGGCGTGAGCGGCACGCGAGCCGGCGTCGAAATCGCCCGACGGCCGCGGTTCAAGATCGAAATGACCGAACTCGTCATGACCACGCACCAGCGCGGCGGTCACACGGACATCGTCGATCAACCGGCAATGCGGCGGGATGTAGCTGACCCCAATGCCAATGCGCCGTTCGCCGGTCCGGTTCGGCTCGGAACAATGCACGATGTGCGTGTGGTGCAGTGAGATTTGACCGGCACGCAGCGGCATCATGACAGATTTGGTGTAATCCATCTTGTGATCGATCGTCTGACCGCGTGATAGCAGATTGCCAGGTGTGGCCGTATCCTTGTGAGGCCGCTGCCCGATCACGTGGCTGCCGGGCAGAATCTTGACGCAACCCATCTCCGGCGTGGAGTCGGTCAGCGCGATCCAGGCGGTGATTTGTTCATAAGGTTCCAGCCCGAAATAAGTGCCATCCTGATGCCAGGAAACATGCGATGGATCGTGCGGTTCCTTGAGCCAGGACGTCAGGTGATAAATCAGAATATTCGGCCCGATCACGCTTTCCACCGCGTCCAGGACCTTCGGGTGGCGCACGAGTTCGTCCATCCAGGTAAACAGCAAGTGCGATTTTGAGCGCACCAGATCCGGCAGTTTGCCGAAGGTATTGCCCTGTTCGCGCTCGAATTCCTCCATGCGGCCGCGGTAATATCGTACCTCGTCTTGCGTCAGACAATCGATCGGGAACAGAAAACCGTCACGCTGGTATTGTGCGACCTGCGATGGTGACAAGCTGGCGGGCATGACCGGGCCTCCGGAACTGGCGGCATTCTGGTGAGCGATGGATTCGCCCGCAAGCCGGACGGTCGATCCAGTACCTATCACTGTTGAATCGCGAGTCCAGCCTCCCCTGTCATTGCGAGCGAAGCGAAGCAATCTCCATCAGAGGGAACCGGGAGATTGCTTGCCCCGGTCAAGCCAGGGCACCGCTCCGCTCGTCGCATTGACAGCGTATGTGTATCTCGCCGCATTGATAGTGGGTTACGGTTGATGTCGTTTTCACGTATTGCTCTCGATCATCCCAGCCACGAACATATCCAACCCCACCCGTCTCTTTGTCGCCAGTCGCGCCGCATGCAAAATGCTGGTCACTTCGTCGACCGCATGGTCCAACTGGTCGTTCACGACCACGTGATCGAACTCTCGCCAATGTGAAATTTCATCGCGTGCCAGTTGCATCCGCCGGTCGATTTCGGCGGCGCTCTCGCCGCCTCGCGCCCGCAGCCGCTGCTCCAGTACGTCGAGTGACGGAGGCAGAATAAACACGCCCAATACATCGTTCGGCAATCGATCGCGCATTTGCCGATGGCCCTGCCAGTCGATGTCGAACAACATGTCCTCGCCCGCGCGCAGAGCCGTCTCGACCGGCGCCCGAGGCGTGCCGTACGCGTGAGTACCGCGCAACACCCGCGCCCACTCCAGCAATTCGCCATCTCGTTCCGCGGTCGCGAATGCGTCGTCGGTGATGAAGTGATAATGCACCCCGTCCCCCTCGTTCGGTCGTGGCGCCCGGGTTGTAACGCTGACAGACCTATGAAGACCAGGCTCGCGCGCGAGCAACGCCTCGGTGATCGCGCCCTTGCCGCCACCGGAAGGCGCGCACAACACGAGGCACACACCGCGGCGGGCGATCTGAATCATTCGATGTTCTGCACCTGCTCGCGCAATTGCTCGATCGTGGCCTTCAATTTCAATCCGGTGTTGGTCAATGCCACCGACGCGGATTTGCTGCACAAGGTGTTGGCCTCACGATTGAACTCTTGCACCAGGAAGTCGAAGCGGCGACCGATATTGACCCCTTCATCCATCAACGCCCGAGCTGCCGCGATATGAGCCGCGAGTCGATCCAACTCTTCCCGTACGTCTGATCTCGCCGCCAGCAGCGCCACCTCCTGGGCAATTCGTTCTTCCGGCAACGATGGCGACTCGCGCAGCAATCCCCGAAGAGTTTCCATCACGCGGGCCTGGTGCGCGGCGGGCTGATCGGCGGCCTCCGCTTCGGCCTGGTCACGCAGAACGGCGATCTCGTCAAGCTGCGCCGACATCACCGCGGCGAGACGGGCGCCCTCGGCGGCACGAGCGGCGACCAGGCCGTTCAGCGCCTCGGCGAATCCAGCCTGAACCGGACCCGATGCCGTGTCCCTCTCCTGTGCCGGATCGGAAGGCGCCTGCCGCATCACGCCCGGCATGGTGAGCAACGCCTCGGCACGAGGCACCGGGCTGCCAGGAATTCGCGCATGCAGGTCCATCGCGAGAGTCAGGACATTCGCAAGGGTCGCTTCGTCGATCGACGCGCGTGTTTCCATGTCTCGCCGCACTGTCAGGTTCGCATTGACGTTGCCGCGTTTCAGCACTTTGCCCGCCATCTCGCGGAAGCCTGGCTCCAAAGCGTCCCATCCTGGCGGCAAACGAAAACGCAGCTCCAACCCGCGACCGTTGACGGCGCGGAGCTCCCAGGCCCATGTCAATGTTTCGACGGTGCCCTCGGTGCGGGCGAATCCAGTCATGGAGGCGAGTGAATACGGCATGGCAGCCGTTCTATCAGCCACGCGGCGGGGCGCCGAGTCCCCCGACTCGGAGATTGTCAGCCTCCCGACGGGCGAGGCGCGGGTGCAATGGCGCCGCCACGCCCGCGCGCGTCGCGTCAGTCTGCGCATTGATCCGAGCGACGGCGTCATCGTCGTGACCCTTCCGCTCCGGGCGAGCCGGCGCGCGGGAATGGCGTTGCTGATGGGGCATGTGGACTGGGTTGCCAAACGCATCGCCGCTTTGCCGGAGGCGGTGATTCTGGTGGACGGCGCCGAGGTTTCAATCGGGGGCGTCGCGCATCGGATTCGCCACCATCCCGATCGGCGTGGCGGTGCCTGGCTTGAAGAGGGAGAATTGCACGTTACCGGGCGGCCGGAATTCCTGCCTCGCCGCGTCGTGGATTTTCTGCGCGCCGAGGCGGGACGACGGTTGTCCGTCATGGTGCGGATCAAGGCGGCACAGGCGGGCGTTATCCCGGCGAGGATCACGATCAAGGATACAACCAGCCGCTGGGGAAGTTGCGCACCGGACGGGGCGTTGGCCTTCAGTTGGCGTTTGGTGATGGCACCCAACTTCGTTCAGGATTACGTCACCGCGCATGAGGTCGCTCATTTGCGCCACATGAATCATGGCCAGGCGTTCTGGAAACTCGTCGCGTCACTGACGGCGCATACGCCTTGCGCGATGGCGTGGTTGCGGGATGAGGGACCCCGGCTGCTACGGGTAGGGTAAGGGGCGCGGCGAATCGAACCATGACGATCCCAGCCCACGCGGTTCAACGCATTCCCTGGTGGTCCTGGGCTGTCCCTCTCGCCGCTTGCCTCCTGCTCGTCGCGAAGCTTTCCGGCATCGTCCCGGCGGCCGCCATCTTTGTGCTGATCCCCGCCGCGGTTTTGTTATTCGCGGCCGTGTTCGCCGCGGTTCACCACGCCGAAATCGTGGCGCTTCGCGTCGGCGAGCCGTTCGGCTCGATCGTTCTCGCCGTCGCGGTCACGGTGATCGAGGTGGCGTTGATCGTTTCGATGATGCTGGCCGCCAAGGAGGGCGGAGGCGCTCTTGCGCGCGATACCGTGTTCGCCGCGGTCATGCTCGTGCTGAATGGCGTTGTCGGACTTTGCCTTGTGTTCGGAGGCGTCCGGCACGGCGAGCAAAGTTTCCAGGAACAAGGTGCGACCGCGGCGTTGAGCGTGCTGGGAACGCTCGCGGCGATCACACTGATCGTGCCGAATTACACCGTTGCCACCCCCGGTCCGTTTTATTCCCCGGCGCAATTGCTGTTCGTTGGATTTGTGTCATTGTGCCTGTATGGCGTCTTTCTGTTCGTGCAGACGATCCGTCATCGTGACTATTTCATCGCGGCGGTGGACCTGGATCACGCGGAGGTCAGGCCTTCCGGATTGATCGCTTTGATCAGTCTTGCGTTGCTGATCGTGTCCCTGGTCGCGGTCGTGCTGTTGGCGAAAAGCCTGTCGCCGTCGCTGGAGCGAGCCGTTTCGGCCGCCGGTTTGCCGCCCGCGTTCGTGGGTGTCGTGATCGCGGCGATTGTTTTGTTGCCGGAGGGTATCGCCGCGATCGCGGCGGCGAGGGCGAACCGCTTGCAAACCAGTTTGAACCTCGCTCTGGGCTCGGCGCTGGCGAGCATTGGCCTGACGATTCCGGCGGTCGCCGTGGTGTCGCTGTGGATCGATCAACCTTTGACCCTGGGTCTCGCGCCGGAGGGGATGACGCTCCTGATTCTGACTCTGTTCATCAGTACGGTGACGCTGGCGACGGGAAGAACGACGATCCTGCAAGGGGCGGTGCATCTGGTGATCTTCGGGGTGTTCTTTTTTCTGGCTGCGATGCCCTGAGTCAGGCCGCCTCACCCGCGCACCAGCCGCTGGCCCAGGCCCATTGGAAGTTATACCCGCCGAGCCAACCGGTGACGTCGACGGCCTCGCCGATCGCGAACAGGCCGGGGACTTTGGTGGCTTGCATGGTTTTCGACGACAGGTCGCGCGTATCGATGCCGCCGGCGGTGACCTCCGCTTTGGCATAACCCTCGGTGCCCGACGGCGTAACGGTCCAGGCGCTGAGTTTCCGAGCGATGTCGTCGAGTTTGCGATCTGGTAGGTCCGCGAGACGCGTGGCCGGGACGTGAATTGCCTGGACGAACCGGCGCGGCAGAAGGTCCGATAGGATCGTGGGGAGTTCGGCCTTCGGGCGGGTGCGCTTCCGATCACGCAACAACGCGGCGGCGTCATGGTCCGGCAGCAGGTTCAAAACAATCGGTCCCTCGCGCCAATAGGAAGAAATCTGCAAAATCGCTGGGCCTGACATGCCGCGATGGGTGAACAGAGCGGCCTCACGGAAACTGTGGCCGTTGTGGCTGACTTCGGTGTCCAGGGAAACGCCAGCCAGCGGCCGCGTCAGCGCCAGCAAATCGTCGCCGAAAGTGAGCGGAACCAGCCCCGGTCTTGTCTCCGTCACGCGCAGGCCGAAGCGGCGAGCGGCGTCATAGGCGAAGCCGGTGGCGCCGAGTTTCGGGATCGACAGGCCGCCCGTCGCCAGAACAAGCCTGCTGGCGGTGAACGACCCGTGGTCCGTGCTCACCTGAAACGAGTCGGACTTGCTGAGGTCAGTGATCCTGTGCGCGAGGCGAAGGTCGACACCGGTTTGCTGAGCTTCCTGGATGAGCATCGCGACAATGGCTCGGGCTGAGCCGTCGCAGAAAAGTTGGCCGAGCGTTTTTTCGTGGAAGGCGATGCCGTGGCGTCGCACCAGCGCGATGAAGTCGTCAGGGTTGTAACGGTCCAGAGCCGAGCGGCAGAAATGGGGATTTTCTGACAGGAAGCGCTCTGGCGTGGTTCCCGTGTTGGTGAAGTTGCAGCGGCCGCCGCCGGAGATGAGGATTTTGGCACCCGGCTCCTGGGCGTGGTCCAGCAGAAGCACCCGGCGACCTCGTTGGCCCGCGGTAATGGCACACATCAGGCCGGCGGCACCGGCGCCGAGAATGATGACGTCGTGATGGGACATTGCGGCCAGTTATAGACGGGATGCCGGCCGTGGATGAGTGCCCGTGCCCGAAATCCTGACCCTTCCCCTGCACGCCTTTCCCTGCCACCTTCGCACGCGCACAACCACGCACGAGCCACCGCAAATGGATCCCACCATCACCGCTCTCGCCAAGGCAGCGGGCCTTGATAAGGCCCTCACCGAATTTCCCGCTGACATCGAGGCCGCCGCCGCGCAGGCACTGGGCCATGCGGAGGCCGTGAAATACCCGACCGACCCGGCGGCCGAGCCGTGGCCTCCCATGCAAGCTGAGCAAGCGCTGTGACCGCGGTCCATTGGCTTTCCGCCACCGAGATCGCCAAGGCCTACGCGGACCGAACGCTTTCCCCGACCGAACTCGTGCAAACATTGCTGAAACGAATTGAAGCCTTGCAACCCAGGCTCCACGCGTTCATCCGGCTCGACGCGGAGGCCGCGATGGATGCCGCCAAGGCCGCGGAACAGGAACTCGCGGCAGGCCGGGTAAGGGGACCGCTGCACGGGATCCCTGTCGGCATCAAGGACATCATCGACGTCGCCGGACTGCCGACGACCTGCCATTCGAAAATCCTTGTCGACAACATCGCCAAGCACGATGCGGTCTGCGTCAGCAAACTTCGTGGCTCCGGCGCGATCGTCATGGGTAAACTCAGTACGCATGAATTCGCCATTGGCGGTCCAAGTTTCGACCTGCCGTTTCCCCCGGCACGTAATCCGTGGAACCCGCGACATCATCCCGGAGGCTCCTCGTCTGGTTCCGGCGCTGGCGTCGCGTCCGGCATGTTCCCGCTGGCGCTTGGCACAGACACTGGAGGCTCGGTCCGTAATCCGGCCAGTGTTTGTGGCATCGTGGGTCTGAAGCCGACTTACGGCCTCGTCAGCCGCCGCGGCGTGTTCCCGCTCGCGTTCACTTTGGATCATGTCGGGCCGATGACACGTACGGTCGCTGACAACGCGCTGCTGCTGGATGTGTTGGCAGGGCACGATCCCGAGGACCCCGGCAGCGCTCGTACCAACGCGAAGAATTTTAGCGCGCTGCTCGACCGCGGTGTCGATGGGCTGCGTATCGGCTTCGTTCGCCACTTCCACGAAACGGATATGCCGGCTCACCCTGATGTTACCGCGGCGTTGGAGGACGTCGAGCGTATCCTGGAAGCCGAGGGTGCCCTCGTCGATACCGTCACGTTGCCGAAACTCAGCGAGTTCGCGGCGATCAACCGGGTGATCCTAACCTCGGAGGCCTGGTCGATCCACGCTCCGTGGTTGCGCGAGCGGCCTGGCGATTATGGTGCGTTGGCTCGCCGCCGCCTGTTGCCTGGCGCGTTCATGTCTGCGGGGGATTATGTCGGCGCTCAGCGCCGCAGAGCCCAGTTGATCGCCGAGGTCAATGACAAACTGCGCGACTACGACGTGTTGATGTGCGCCAGTTCCATGGATCCCGCCAGCGAGATCGAGGACGCGGCGGAAACCGCGCGCACTTACCCGAGACAGGCCCGCGCACCATTCAACGTTACGGGGCACCCCGCGCTGGCGATGATGTCGGGTCTGTCCGGCAATGGGCTTCCGGTCTCAGTGCAGTTCGTCGGCCGGTATTTTGAAGATGCGACCGTGCTGCGCGTGGCCGCGGCATATGAGAAAGCGGCTGGCTGGCATAAGAAGCATCCGCCGATCTGAAGTCCGGTATCGCGGCTCGTCGTTTTCATGTCAGCCCATGCGCCGTGGCGGGAAGCGTAACGACGCGGCGGAGGGATCGCGCCAGCTTTTGAACCGGAGTATGCCGATGCCGCACACCACACGCATCAAGAACGCCGCCTGGATCGTCGCGTGGGACCCCGCGACTGAAAACCACGCCTACCTGCGAGATGGCGACCTGGTGTTCTCGGGTGATGCCATCACGTTCGTCGGCAAGAATTATTCCGGCGACGCCGACGAGACGATCGACGGCGCCGACCTCATGGTGATGCCGGGGCTGGTCGATATCCATTCGCATCCCAGCACCGAACCGTTCTTTCGTGGCGTGCGGGAGGAGCACGGTTTGCCCTCGATGTATATGAGTGGCTTGTACGAACGCTCCTTTGTATTTCGCCCGGACGAACCGGGCCGTCAGGCTGGCAAAGAGGTTGCCTATTGCGAGATGCTGCTGACCGGGATCACCAGCGTAGCGGATTTGTCGGGCAATGATCCGGGTTGGATCGACCTCGCGGCACGCAGTGGGTTGCGGGTATTCCTGGCGCCGGGCTTCGCGTCTTCGCGTTGGCATCTGGAGAATGATTGGGATCTGCAATATAGCTGGGATGAAATCGCTGGCCGTCATGGCTTCGATGATGCGCTGAAGTTGATTGATCAGGCGACACGGCATCCATCTGGCCGTCTGTCAGGGATTCTATGCCCGTCGCAAATCGACACATGCACACAGGAACTTTTGCAGGACTCCTATCAGGCGGCACGTGAGCGAAACCTGCCGTTCACCACCCATTGCGCGCAGAGCGTCAATGAATTTCATGAAATGGTGAAGCGTCACGGCAAGACACCCGTGCAGTGGGCGAAGCAGATCGGTATCCTGGGGCCTGGTACGATCCTTGGTCATGCGATTTTCATCGACGAACATTCCTGGTTGCACTGGCACAGCCACGAGGACCTTGGGCTGCTGGCGGAAAGCGGGACCTCCGTCGCGCATTGTCCGTCCCCATTCGCGCGCTATGGACACGGGATGGAGGATTTTGGCCGCTACGGGAGAGCGGGTGTGAACATCGGCATCGGAACAGACGTCGCGCCACATAATCTGATTGAGGAAATGCGACTGGCGGCCATCGTGTCGAGGATCCTGGCGGAGAACATCAGAACGACGAGTACCGCGGAGGTTTTTCGGGCAGCGACCGCTGGCGGCGCGACCGCACTTGGCCGCGACGATATCGGACGGTTGGCTCCGGGCGCGAAGGCGGATCTTGTCCTCGTTGACCTGAAAAACCCATTTATGATGCCAGCGCGCGATCCGCTGCGATCGCTGATTTATACCGCCGCGGATCGTGCCATCCGCGACGTTTACATCGCCGGCGAGCCGGTCGTGCGAAGCGGCAAGGTGCTGACCCTGAATCACGCCGATGCGCTGGAAGCGCTGACCGAGGCCCAGCAGCGGATGCTGAGCGGTGCCCGGCAGCGGGACTACAAGGGACGCTCGGCCGATGAGGTCATGCCATTGTCTCTGCCGTCGTCGTCCCATTTCTGACTGATCGTCGTCGAAAAGGACTTTAAATGATCGGACCGACGTCCCGGATTTATTTCTCGCAACGTCTGCGCCTGCATTATGTTGACTGGGGAAACCCGGAGGCACCACCTCTGCTTTTGGTTCATGGAGGTCGCGATCACTGCCGCAACTGGGACTGGGTCGCGGCGGCGTTGCAAGACGAGTACCATGTCATCGCGCCTGATTTGCGTGGTCACGGTGATTCGCAGTGGTCAGACTCGGGTCATTACACCGCGGCCAATTACATTTACGACCTCGCGCAACTCATCCATCAGCGGCACCTCGCGCCGTTACGCATCATCGGCCATTCGCTCGGCGGCAACATCGCTTTGCGCTACACCGGCATCTATCCCGAAAATGTCAGCCATCTGGTCGCGATTGAAGGCCTCGGCCCGGGCCCAAAATCCCACGCGGAGGCCGATCGCAAGCCGATCGCCGATCGCATGCGTGCGTGGGTCGACGAACAGCGTGCCTATGCGGCCCGCGTGCCTCGCCGTTACGCGACCTTGGAGGAAGCCCATGCCCGAATGCGCGAGGCCAATGCGCATTTGACCCCGGAACAGACCCGCCATTTGACCGAGCACGGCGTCAACCAAAACGAGGACGGTACCTATAGCTGGAAATTCGACCAGTATGTCCGCCTGTGGCCCGCCTATGACATGACCCGGGACGCGATCGCGCGCCTGTGGTCCCGCATTACCAGTCCCACCTTGCTCGTTCACGGTCTCGATTCCTGGGCCAGGCCTCCGGCCCAGGACGGCCGGATCGAATACTTCCAAAACGCCCAGGCTCTGCCGGTGGCTGGCGCGGGGCATTGGGTGCACCACGATCAACTTGAGGTGTTTCTGGACGCTGTGCGTTCGTTTCTGAAAGAAGCCCCCCGGGCTCCTTGAGCCTCTTTGTATTTACCTCAGTGCCTTGTCGTGCGACACATGACACACTGCAACACCCACCGAGTCATGACGCCAGATTCCAACCGGCCCGAAAGTCCAATCGACTCCGCGCGCTGGGACGCGGCTTCAGCCCAAAGTCACGCGGTCTCGTTGGCGCGCTGGGTCAGTCTCGGGTCGTTTGGCCTTATGGTGTGCCTGTGGCTCGCGATCATGGTGTCTACCTGGTCGGTGCGGGAAGCGGCGCTCGGTCGCGCCACCTCGTCAGCCAGCAATCTCAGCGCCGCGTTCTGCGAACAAGTGTACCACACGCTGGCCACGATAAGCGCGGCGATGGATTTGACCACGCGCGAGATTCGAGCGGACCCGACGGGTTTTCGGCTCGACCGGTGGTCGGAGGAATTGCCGGCTCTGGCGTATCCGACGATGTTTGTGTCGCTGGTCGATGCCAATGGCAAATTGATCTCCACCACGATCAAGCCCGGCGTCTCAGGCGTCGATATGAGTGACCTCGAACATATCAAGGTTCACCTGGGGCAAACCAACTCGGACCTGTTCATCAGCGAACCCTCGGTTGGCCGCCTGTCTGGCAGGCTGATGATCCAGGTCTCGAAGCGCGTTGACGATGCGAACGGGCACTTCCTGGGCATTTTGGTTTTCGCCCTGGCTCCTGATGATTTGACCTCGCTGCATCGGTCGGTGGATCTGGGGCCCAGGGGCGTGATCGCGCTTGTGGGGGTGGATGGACAACTGCGCGCGCGGTTCGGAGGTCTTCCGGATGGAGCACAGCCGGTCACCGGTGGTCCCTGGCCGGTCACGTTAGACAAGGACGCCACGGACGGCATCGTGCGTTCCGATGCTGTAGATGGCGTGTCCCGGATCTACTCGCTGCGGCGCCTGCCGACCTATCCCTTGATCGTCGCCGCTGGTCTTAGTCTGGACGACGAGTTGGCTGAGTCACGCACGCACACGATCCTGGGTATTGGGATCGGTGTCGCCGCCAGTGTGCTTTTGGCCGCCCTGAATGTCCTGCTGGTTCGCGAAATTCGGCGCCGGAATCAACGGGAGGTCGAACTCGCCCGCGAACATGCGGCGCTGGAGAGTGCCCGTGCTGAACTGCTCGTCGAACAGGGCAAACTCGCGACAGTGAACCAGGAACTGGTGCTCAGTACCGAACGGGCGGAGGCCGCCAACCTGGCGAAGTCGCAATTCCTGGCGCAAATGAGTCACGAACTGCGGACGCCTTTGCATGCGGTAATCGGGTTTTCCGAATTGATTTCGCATCACGTGGGGCCGATGCCCTCGGCCGGACAGATCGCTGGTTATGCCGATGACATCATGAAATCGGGCCGCCACTTGTTGGAATTGATCAATTCGATCCTGGATCTTTCAAAAGTCGAATCGGGTACGGCAACCCTCGCGCGGGATGAGGTGAAACTTGGCGAAGTGATTCAGGATAGTCTGACGACGGTGCGGGAGCAGGCGATCGAGGCTGGGGTTACGGTCGACACGACCCTGCCGGCGGAAATGCCTCGGGTGCAGGGCGATACCACGAAGCTACGGCAGGTGTTCATCAACCTGCTGTCTAACGCGGTGAAATTCACTCCGAAGGGAGGTTCGGTGACCGTGTCGGCCAGGCGGGAACAGGATGGTGGTTTCGCCGTGATCGTGGCGGATACCGGTATTGGTATGACCGAGGCGGAAATGGGTATCGCGATGGAGCCATTCGGACAGGTCGAAAATTCGCTGGCGCGCACTTTCGAGGGCACCGGCCTCGGATTGCCGCTTGCCCGCCGAATGACGGAGATGCACGGGGGCCGGCTGACGCTTCGAAGCGTCAAGGGCGTGGGTACGAGCGTCGAAGTGTATTTGCCGCCGGCCCGGATTCTGTGGTCAGACGGCGCGCAGAATGCCCGGGATGTGCGGGTTTCGTCGGGGTAGAGCGCGGAAGTGAGGAACAGACGTGGCGAATGCCCGAGATTCAGGATACCTCCTCCGGCATTCGGAAATCGAGATCGATGGCATAAGAACATTTGACATTCTCAGAGAAAATAGGATATTATTCAACCCTAGTGTTTGCGAGGAAATACGGATTCGCCGGCGTCGTGCTCGCTGAGTAGGATACCGGAAAAGTTGCCGGTTAGCCGCTAAGTAATTTTGATTCGTGAAACCGGACCGTTTCGCACGATTAGATCGTAATCGCGGATGCCACGATTCTATTCATTCGCCGTTGCAAGGCGGTGGACTTTTTCAGTTGGGTTGCTTAAGATAAGCGATGTTGTTGTATGAAAGTTGGGCACTGGGGGGACGGAATGAATAAAATCGAATGGTCAGGATCACTTGTTGATGCGCCTGAAGGAACTTCCTTTGTGTATCGGCGTATGGATGATCGAGGAGGTTTCCATGGCTGGAGCACATGAGCCCGATCAGTTAAACGACATCCCTACGCTCGCTCTCAAGGCGGCGATGGAGGTTGCGGAAATAAGTCCTGGCAAAAAACATGGATACGCGAACCGATTGAGAGACGTTCTGCTGCAACAAACTGCTGATCCGCCCACTGCTGGCTCAGTTAGAAATCTCGCTCCAAACACCATCGAAGCATATCGCAGAGCTGCTGAGGCTGCGACAAAATCTGCGCCAAGCGATTTTGGTGAGCTATCAGCGGTTCTGAAACAGATCGCAATGGACCTCGAGGTCTTCGCGCAGTCTGATGAGGTACGCACGGGTCGGCTTTTACGGTTTCTTACAACCGTTCATGACGAATTGCTTGGCAGAAGACAGGATTCAGATTTGCGCCGACGTCCGGCCAATCCTCGTCGTATTTAGTGATACATAACCGGCTCGGACGGAATTTCGCAGTTCAGAAGGTGGAGTCTACTCTCCACCTTCTGAATGAGATTTCTTCGATCGAATTTCCTCATGATGATGCTACGCGCGCCTTAAATGAGTTAAAAAATATCTTAGAGGACGTCCTTACTGATCTACAGGCCGCCCTCGGCGCGCCACCGACCAGTGGTATCTTGAGATCACAGCAATTGCGTGCGGTCGATTCTGTGATCGAGGCCCTGGACTTGGCCGGACTTGTAGCTAATTCAGCAAATATTCGTAATGCGTTTGAGGGACATGGACCACTTCTGGAAATCGCTCGCAAGCTAATCGGGCCCCACACGTATCTAATTCTGTCATTCCAATGGGAATGGATGCCGTTTACATACCCTCAAACATCGATCCTAACAGACTGTGTCATCATCGGCCTGCCGGCTTCGGAGGCGTCCAATGCATTAGTGCTTCCCGCTGTCGGGCATGAACTGGGGCATTCTCTATGGAGAAGCCAAGATCTAGCGTCGGCTTTTCAAACGGAGATACGTGACGACATCATCAAGAAAATCACTTCGAAATTGTTCTGGTCCGCGTTCCTAAAATTGTACCCCGACGCTCGGAAAAAAACGCTAGGGGACATGGTGAATCAAATTAGTTGGAAGCCATCGTTTAACTGGGCAATGCGCCAAATCGAAGAGATTTTCTGCGATTTTGTTGGATTATATGTTTTTGGCTCATCCTATCTGGATTGTCTTGCGTACCTACTTTCGCCGGTATTTTCTGAAGGACGCACGTGCACTTATCCAAGCATGCGGCAACGGGCGGAGTTCTTGGTCGAGGCAACTCAATACCTTGGAATTTCAGTGCAACCGAGATTTGTTGACCAATTCGATTTAGAGAAAATGCAAAACCTCTCAGACCGGGACCGACTTTTGTTACAAATTGCAGATTCTGTGGTTTGTGATCTCTCCGCTAAAATAAGAATTGAAGCGTTCAAATTATGTAACAACGGAATCGGAGCGTTCGGAAATGACAACAGTGGAACACTGAAGGAATCCTTCGAACGAAATATTCCTGGAGGGGAAGCCAACAATCTGAGGTCAATCCTGGTTGCTGGCTGGGACACTTTTAAGGGTGAGACTTTTATGAATTCCGACACTGATACGTCTCGTACGAGTTCGCTAAATGAACTGATATTTAAGACGATGGAAATTTCTGAACTCAATAGGACACCTTGAAATGCCGCTCAAAGTATCAGAAATCAAGAAGGCCATTAATGGAGAGGACGAATTTAGAGGTGATTCTCTTGATATAGTCCCATATTTGACCGAATCGAGTAACGTTAATGATGGTAATGCCTCAGTAGATTTAAGGCTAGGACGTTGGTTTTTGACTCTTAAAGCCACAGCCGAACCTGTACTTGAAATTAAGAATGATGGCAGACCCGCAGAACGTTTCGCGACGAAACATTTCATCCGATTCGACGATCGATTTGTGCTTCATCCTGGCAGATTTGTACTGGGCGCGACACTTGAATGGATCAGAATGCCAAGCAAGTGCGTTGGTTCGATTGTTGGAAAGTCGTCTCTAGGTAGGCGGGGACTCATTATTGAAACTGCACCGGTTGTACACCCGAATTTTTCAGGATGCCTCACTCTGGAGCTTGCAAATGTTGGAGAAATTCCAATAGCGTTACGTCCAGGTATGTAGATAGCCCAGCTCGTAATAGATCGAGCCGAAGGGGACGGAATAGCGCAGAGTTCGCTGCGAGGTTTCCGGGGACCAGCACTTGGGTCTATCAAGGTGGACGGGATTGCTGAGCGCATTCAGCAGAAGCGCTCTTGAAACTTCCAATGCCGCGATTCGGCGCCCGCCACTAAGCCAGTCGTTTGGTAATTCTTCCGCCCGCTCCTTTGAAGAAGCCGACCTGGAGTTTGTCGCGACTCCGCCTGATCCACGGTCGCCGTTTGACATTTAAAAAGCGCAACGTAAATCCACGCGATTGTCGAAGTGCGATTGCACGTTGGCCGGGTCCCGTAGTTCAGTAACGCACCAACACCCAGAATGGGCCGATAGGTCGAACTTGACTTTACCCTGACCCCGGCCGCATAAGCCGGTCTATCCGGGCATTACCAGTGACCCGGTCCCCGCCTGACGCGGGGGCTACGCTGCTCCGCGAGGGTTCGCGCAGCGGCGCATTGTCGTTTTGGACCACGCGGAAAGGAATTCGCAGGTGTTCGAGGCTCTGTCCGACAAGCTAAGCGGCGTTTTCGATCGCCTGCGCAGCCGGGGCACGCTGAACGAGATGGACGTCGCGGAAGCGCTGCGTGAGGTCCGCCTCGCGCTGCTGGACGCCGACGTCGCCCTGCCGGTGGTGCGCGACTTCATCACCAAGGTCCGCGACCGCGCCATCGGCTCCGAGGTGCTACAGTCGGTCTCCCCTGGGCAGCAGGTCGTCAAGATCGTCAACGACGTGATGATCGAAGCGCTTGGCGGGGCGGGCGCGGTGCCGATCAACCTTAATGCCGCCGCGCCTGTGCCGATCTTGTTGGTCGGATTGCAGGGCTCGGGCAAGACCACCACCGCCGGCAAACTCGCGCTGCGGTTCCGGGAGCGGCTGAAGAAGAAGATCCTGCTCGCCAGCCTCGATACGCAACGGCCGGCCGCGCAATTGCAGTTGCAGCAACTGGCCGAGCAGGCGCACGTGCCCAGCCTGCCAATCATCGCCGGGCAGACCCCGGTGCAGATCGCCCAACGCGCGATGGATACCGGCCGGCGCGAAGGCTACGACATCGTGCTGTTGGACACCGCCGGCCGCCTCTCGATCGACGAGGCGTTGATGGCGGAGGTGAAGGCAATCCGCGAGGCCACCAATCCGGCCGAAACATTGCTGGTGGTCGACGCGATGACCGGCCAGGACGCGGTCAATACCGCGAAAGCATTCCACGACGCGGTGGGCGTCACCGGTATCGTCATGACGCGCATGGACGGCGACGCTCGCGGTGGCGCGGCGTTGTCGATGCGTGCGATCACCGGCGCACCGATCAAGCTGGTTGGTGTCGGCGAAAAGCAAGACGCCCTCGAAGACTTCCACCCCGAGCGAGTCGCCGGCCGCATCCTGGGCATGGGCGACATCGTCGGCCTTGTCGAAAAAGCCTCCGAAACGATCGATCAGCAGGAGGCCGAGAAACTCGCCGCGAAAATGATGCGCGGTAGGTTCGATCTGGAAGATTTCGCCTCGCAGTTGCGGCAGATTCAAAAGATGGGAAGCCTGTCGGGTATTCTCGGCATGCTGCCGGGTGTGGGGAAGATCAAGCAGCAACTGGAAGGCGCCGATCTCGACACAAAGATCCTGAAGCGGCAGGCGGCGATCATTTCGTCTATGACGATGAAGGAACGCCGCGTCCCGGACATCATCAAGGCGAGCCGCAAGAAGCGTATCGCCGCCGGCTCCGGCACGTCGGTGCAGGAGGTCAACAAGCTGCTGAAACAGTTTGACGAGATGACGACCATGATGAAGCGCATGAACAAACTGGGCCAGAAGGGCCTCATGCGTAACGGACTTTCCGCGCTGATGCCGAAAGGCATGGGACAACAACGCCGACCATACTGACTACCTCAAGGAGAAAGCCTCACATGGGTCTCAAGATCCGCCTCGCCCGCGCCGGCGCGAAGAAGCGTCCGTACTATCACATCGTTGTCGCCGACAGCCGTAGCCCGCGCGACGGCCGTTTCATCGAGAAGCTGGGATCGTACAACCCGATGCTGCCGCAGGAGCACGCGGACCGGATCCGCTTGCAACCGGAACGGATTCAGCATTGGCTGAGCCATGGGGCGCTCGCCACCGAACGGGTCGCAAAGTTCCTTGGTCATGCCGGTCTGGCACCGATGCCGGTGTGGAAAGAATCGCCGATCCAGTCCGCTCCGAAGAAGAAGGCGCAGGAACGCGCGAAGGCGGCCGAGGCCGCTCCGGCGGCCTGATTTGTCCGGGAAACCCATCCTGCTGGGCGTGATCGGCCGTGCACATGGCGTGCGCGGCCTTTTGCGGGTGACGAGTCACACCGCAGATCCTGCCGCTTTGAGCGGATACGGACCGCTGTCCGATCCAACCGGGCGAAGGTTCACGCTGCGCTGGGTGGCCGACGGCATCGCGGAAGTTTTCGAAATTGTCGATGGGAAGCAGATTAAGGTCGCTGATCGCACGGCGGCGGAACGGCTGACCAATTTGAAGCTGTTCATTGAACGGGACCAGCTACCGACGCCGGACCCGGATGAATATTACCTTGCCGACTTGATCGGGCTGCAGGCCGTTGGCACTGATGGTGCACGGCTCGGCATTGTTTCGGCCGTGCATGATTACGGCGCGGGCGCGAGCGTGGAAATCGCCCGGGAATATGGGGCTTCATTGTTGGTGCCATTCACCGCGGAATGCGTGCCGGAGGTGGACGTCGTGGCTGGCCGCGTGACTGTCGCTCCGCCCGACGAAGTCGACGTCCCGGAAACGCGGACGGAGCAGGCGGCATGACCTGGCGCGCTTCTGTCCTGACGCTGTTTCCAGAGACGTTTCCTGGCCCGCTCGGTCACTCACTGGCCGGAAAGGCGATGGAAAACGGCATTTGGGCATTGAACACGATCCAAATTCGCGACTTTGCCACCGACCGGCATCATTCAGTTGATGACACGCCATTTGGTGGCGGAGCCGGAATGGTGTTGCGGCCGGATGTGATCGACGCCGCATTGGATAATATGGCGGATGGCAGGCCTGTCCTGTGCCTGACACCGCGCGGCCGGCGGTTTTCGCAGTCGGAGGCAGTGCGTCTCGCCGCGGGCGATGGCGTCGTCCTGTTATGCGGCCGTTACGAGGGTATCGATCAACGTGTCATCGACGCGCGCGGTATGGAGGAAGTCAGTCTGGGTGACTTCGTTCTGTCCGGCGGCGAACCCGCGGCGCTTGTCTTGCTGGATGCGATCGTCCGCCTGCTGCCCGGCGTGATGGGTGCCGCCGATAGCGCGTCCGACGAGAGCTTTTCGCACGGTCTGCTGGAATACCCTCACTACACGCGACCGGCCGACTGGCTCGGTCGCCGAGTGCCAGATGTCTTACTATCTGGCCACCACGGCGCCGTGGCCGCCTGGCGCCACGAACAATCCGAGCGAATCACTCAGGAACGCCGTCCCGATTTGTGGGCGTCTTACATCGCGGGCCTGTCGGCCCCCATCTCTCAAGCGAACGTCATGACGAAAGGACGCCTGCCATGAACATCATCCAGCAATACGAGGCCGACCAGATGGCCAGCCTCTCCGCCGCTCGCGCGGTGCCGGAGTTCGCTCCTGGGGACACAGTGCGCGTGGCGGTGAAGGTGGTGGAAGGCGACCGGACCCGGACCCAGGCCTTCGAGGGCGTCTGTATCGCGCGATCGAACAAAGGCCTGAACAGCAATTTCACCGTGCGCAAGATCAGTTACGGCGAGGGGGTGGAGCGCGTGTTTCCGCTCTACGCGCCGACCATCGCCGAAATCACCGTTATTCGCCGTGGCGATGTCCGCCGCGCCAAGCTGTATTATTTGCGTGGCCGCCGCGGCAAGTCCGCTCGTATCGCCGAGAAGGCGCGCTCGATGACGGGCGCGGCAGACACAGCGGCGGCGACTGACACGCAGGTGAGCGACGTCTAAAGCGGGATCGCCAGCAGGTTCGGGATATTGAATGTATCGCAAATCGCGATCTTTTCGCGGAACAGCGGTGCGCCTTCTCCGAAGGTAATCACGTCGAGATATTGGCCGACGCTGAACAGCTTTGTCTGTCCCTCGAGATCTGTCTGGTAGACGGTGTAGCAGGCGCTCACTTCGTGTTCGTTGTTTCGCGCACCCAGTACTTCAACATTTGTCACGATGTGCCGAGGATAGTGAAGATTGTAGATGTTGGCCTGGCGCAGGCTGCGAATGCGGTCGACCATCATGGCTCGGCTGTCGCAGAACAGGATCGCGAGCTTCGGTTCGCGATGCCAGTTTTCCCGCGGAATCACTTTGTATACGCCGCGTTCGACGAACAACTCTGGCCATTCCTCCAGGCGATCGTCGTCAAGCAGACGGGCGTAATGATACTCCAGCGCCAGGATCTGGTTGTAGACCTCAGGGGCGATAATCACGCCATGATTCCGCGATAGTAGCGCCAGAACGCGCGAACGGCGTCCTCGCCTTGCTTATCCTGTTCGGGATCAGGGTTGACCGGTCCGAACTCAAGGAACGCACAATCTTTCCCCTCTCGCACGATGGCGCGTTGGATGAGTTCAACCGCTTCGCCATCCTCCATCGAAATAAGGCCCGCGGGACCGACAAGATTCGCCTGTTTAAGGCGGGCCGCGGTGGTCTCGTCATCATCGTCTACGTAGCCGAAGTAGGTCCAGTACAACTCGAAGTCGTCTGGTGCCTTCGGCCGGATGTGACGAGTCGCCAGCGTGTTCATGATCTGCTGCACGACGACGCTGGGAAAAATACTGGTGATCGCCAGACCGATATTGTCATTGAAGTCGGGGCGGCCGGCCATCAGCGACGGATCGGTCAGAGCGTAACCCGCGATGTAGTTGTCCTGCCCGATCGTGTCCGCCGGAGCGGCCTGCGCGAAGTCATCGCCATACTGCCCGCCCGCGCTGTGCGCTCGCGCCCGGTCGTGTCCGCGAAAGCCTTTTTTGTTGCTGCGATAAGTGCCGAATGTCGCGTGGAATCCGTGCAGCAAAGCCGCGTGATACGGATCGCGCGTGTTTTCAACATAGAGCTTCCAATTGCCGTGAATGCGTTGCCGCATATGGCCCAATACCTTCACCTCACGCGAGAACAACCGATCGATCGCGTCCAGCAGCGGTTCTTCCAGGAACTCCTCCAGGCTCGGTGCCTCTGGGTCGAACGTCGCGAAGACCACACCTTTGCGCGTGGCGACACGCAACTGACGCAGCCCGTGCGCCCGCATTTCGAAGTCTGCCGCGTAACTACCGAATCCCGTCGTCGCACGCCGATACGGCACGCTGATCAGATCGCCTCGGCTGTCGTAACACCATTGGTGATAAACGCATCGGTGCTCTTTGGTATTCCCCGATGCGTGCCGCTGCACCGTCGCGCCGCGATGCGCGCATCGGTTCACGAAAACGTGCAGCCCGCCGTCCTGGGCGCGACTAACGACTACCGGCGTGTCGCCGACAAAGGAGGTCTTGAAATCGCCTGGCACGGGAATCTCGGCCTCCAGGGCCACATAGTTCCACATCGGGCCGCGGAAGATGCGCTCTTGCTCACGGTCGAACACTGCCTGACTCGTGTAGATTTCGAATGGGACCCGGGTCCCGTCACTGACGGGCCACGCCACGCCGGCCGTTTCCTGGAACATCGTTGGATCCTCCCGCGCTGGAATTTACCGTGCCGCCGCCTCCACGTCGATGCTCAGGGAAACTACCGGCCAACCTATAACGTAATGATCTGACCGTTCCCAACCGCTGACAAAAACGTGGCGACTCCCGCGACTTCTACCTGGCTCAGCAATGCCGCGGGATTGATGCCCTCCGCCCGCAGCCCGGCTTCGCACGCGATCAACCGCACGCCGAGTTCGATTGACGCTTCCCGCAGTTCATTCAACCCCGCCACTCCGGTGGCCTGAACCCGGGCGTCGCGCGCCGCGTCATCCAAACCCGACCAATCGGTCGCGAGGGCAAGGCAACCTCGATTGCTCGCGAAAAGCACGACTGAGCGGCCCAGTGCGGCGGCGCCTGAGGCAAGGACGAATGCGTAATGGGCGCGGTCGTGGCTGCCAGACAGCAGCAACAAACCCAATGGCTCAGACGGCACAGGCGGGTCCGGCTGTGCCGGTGTGTTCCGACAGATCTCGTAAGGTGGAATCCGCCCCGCAGGCCTTACACTTTGGATCGGGCCGCAACTTTATGGTTCGAAAGCGCGTCTCGAGGGCATCCCATACCAGAAGGCGTCCCGACAGGCTTTCGCCAATGCCCAGAATTTCCTTCAGCGTTTCGGTGGCCTGCAACGTACCCATTACACCGGTGACGGCGCCCAGTACGCCGGCCTCGCTGCACGTTGGAACCACTCCCGGCGGCGGGGCTTCATGGTACAGACAGCGGTAGCACGGACCACCTTCATGCGGTTTGAACACTGAAAGTTGTCCCTCAAACCGCAACACCGCCGCCGACACCAACGTCCGCTTCGCCAGCACGCAAGCATCTGACACCATGAAACGTGTCGCGAAATTGTCAGTGCCGTCGCAGACGATGTCGTACCGACCAATGATGTCGAGCGCGTTGTCCGCTGACAATCGCAACTTGTGCGGCTCGAGTTTCACGTCCGGATTAATGGCGAAGGCCGCGTCCGCCGCCGAGAGCGCCTTTGCCATGCCTACCCGTGCCGTCGTGTGGGCGATCTGTCGTTGCAGATTGGATAGATCCACTTCGTCGTCATCAACGATGCCGATCGTCCCAACCCCAGCGGCCGCCAGATACAGCAACAACGGCGAGCCCAGACCACCGGCGCCCACAACGAGAACACGTGCGGCCTTCAGCTTCGCCTGACCGGTCCCGCCCACTTCGGCCAGCAAGATATGGCGGGAGTAGCGTTGCAGTTCGTCGTCGGTGAAATCAAGATCCATGCCGGGAAGATGGCCCCGCTCGGCCGGACGATCAAGGCGGCCGGTGCTCAGGCCGCGTTCAGCGCACGCCAGACCCGCTCGCCGGTTACCGGGCCATCCAAAATGCCATCCGACCCAATTGCGTCCGCCACCGCATTGTTGATCGCCGGGAACATGCCCACGGCCGCCGCCTCACCGCAGCCTTTGACACCCAGCGGATTTGTCGTGCAGCGCGTGTTGTTGAAGCCGAGATTGAACGTCGGAAAATCGTCCGCCCGGGGCAAGGTATAGTCCATGAAGGATCCGCTGACGCACTGCCCCGTCGCCGCATCGAACACCGCTTGCTCCATCAATGCTTGCCCCGAACCCTGGGCGATCGCTCCATGCGCCTGACCAGCGGCGATCATGGGATTGACGACAACTCCATAATCGTCGACCGCGGTGTGCCGCACCAACGCGACGCGTCCAGTACCGCGATCGATCTCCACTTCAACGACGTGCGTGCCATTCGGGAACGTCATGTGCTCGCGGGTCCAGAAATGGTACGTGTCAAGCGGCGTCCCGGCTTCACGTGCCTTCGCCGCGACGTCGAGCAGAGGCACGCTTCGATCGGTGCCGGTGACCGAGAACGCGCCGTCCGCGAAATCAATATCCGCCTCCGCGGCTTCCAGCATCGACGCGGCGATCGGGCGACCTTTGGCGACGATTTCCTCCGAGGCACGGAAAATCGCGGTTCCACCCATATAGGTCGCCCGTGAACTGCCATGCCCGCCACCGGCCCGGATGACACTCGTGTCGCCCTGCACCAGACGCACGCGATCATTTGGGATACCCAAACAGTGTGCCAGGATCTGCGGAAAGGTCGTTTCGTGGCCCTGGCCGATCGTTTGCGTACCGGTTATCAGTTGGATGGAACCGTCTTCGTCGAACCGAATATCGACATTTTCCGACGGATTACCGCCGGTGGCTTTGATGTGACAGGCAAAGCCAAGCCCGCGCAGGAGACCTCGAGCCTCGCTGTCGCGCCGCCGCGCGGGAAAACCCGGCAGATCCGCGGCCGACAGCGCCTTGTCGAAGGTTTCCGCGAACGCACCGCTGTCGACCGCATAGCCCAGGGCATTGGTCATCGGCGTGCGCGCCATGTTCCGCCGGCGTAGCGTCGCGCGATCGAAACCGCATTGCCGTGCCGCCGCGTCGATCAATCGCTCAATCACGTTGATCGCCTCAGCGAATCCTGGACCTCGCGTGACGCCGATCGGAGTGGTGTTGGTCAGAACCGTGCGAATCCGCAGCCCGATGTGGGGGATGGTATAGATGCCACCTTGCAGGTGAGGATATTGAAAAGTCTGCAACGAGCCAGCGCCACCGCACATATAAGCGCCGATATTGGCTATGCTATCGACCCGCAGACCCAGGAACCGCCCATCCTTATCCAGCGCCAACGACGCGTCCGCGAGGTGATCGCGTGCCTGATGATCGCTGACAAACACTTCGGATCGGCTGGCGATCCATTTCACCGGCCGGCCGCATCGCTTCGCCGCCCATGGGATCAGCGCTTGTTCGGGATAGGGAAAGTTCTTGGCGCCGAAGCCACCGCCGACATCGGGTGCCACGAAGCGCAACCGTTCCGATGGCACGTTCAGCACCCGTGCGATGGCGTCACGGTTGCCGTGCAGGCTCTGGCTGGAGACATGCGCGATAAACTGCTCGGAGTTCCCGTTGTAAACTCCCACGACGCCACGGGGCTCCATCGGATTGGTGACGATCCGATGGTTGTGCAATCGAAGCGACACAACATGCTCGGCACTGGCGAACGCGGCATCAGCGTCGCCCAGGCGCCAGTCCATGCAAAGGAAATCGGGCATCGAAGCGGCGGCCTCGGGTGCCATCACCGCCGGCCGGGAGTCGTACGTGACACGGACCAGATCGGCCGCGTCGAGTGCCTGCGCTTTAGTGTTGGCGACGACCAGGGTAATCAACTGCCCGACGTAACGAACCTCGTCGCGGGCGAGCAGCGGCAAAGGGGTAAAGCGAAATCTCTCACCCGTCTGGACATTGGCCTCAACAGTCGGCGGCAGATCGTTCAGCCCATCCGCCGTCACGTCCTCGGCTGTCAGAACCGCGCGAACGCCAGGCGCTGCCCGTGCATCCCTGGTATCGACAGAAGTGATCCCGGCGTGAGCATGCGGCGAGCGCACGAACACCGCATGGACCAGCCCGGGAAACACCAGATCGTCGAGATACGCGCCCTTACCCACCAGGAAGCGTGAGTCTTCGCGCCGCTTCGGAGAAGCGCCGAGCCCGAAAAGGTCTCCGTCCATGGGAATGCGATCAGTCGCGGGCGTGCTTCGGGAACTGCATGCAGAGCAGATCGGCGCCGATCGGACCGGCCGTCATGGTCATCGTGGCATCGTCCGGCCCGACGAACACACAGGAATTCGCCGGCAGAAGTGCGCCACCGGGCACGTGCGCGGTCCCGGACGTGACGAGCCAGAACTGACCGCCACCGGACGCCGGGTCAGGTCCCCGCGCGGCGGCGCCGGCCTTGACGGTGAAACGCCAGGTGCCGAGACCATCTTTGGTTTCCTCGATCACGGCGCTGCCATTGACGTCCGTTAACGCGGCGAGTTCCGCCGCGGTCAGCGGCGACAACGGGCCACATGTCGCCTCACGATGCTGGAAACGCGCGCGGGCCTCGCGGAGTTGCTGTCTGTGAGCCGGCATGTAACGAGCGCCGGGATCCCAGGCGTTGCGCAGAGTGAACCACGAAATCCCTTCTCCGGCGGCGACGATCGGGCCGTACGCGGAATAAGAATCGGTGTAATGGACCGAGACGGTAGCCACATCGTGCACGCCGAGACGGCCACCGCCCTGGACGATGACCTGATACTGGTCCGCCGAGTGGAAGTGCGGTTTCACGATCGCGGCCGGATCCTTCTCGACCAGGAACGCCATCGGGTAAACGATGTTGGCATCGGGCGGCGCCTCACCTTCCTTCAGCGTGTTACGGTTCTTGCCGATGAACGAGGTATTCCAGCCATTGCCGGTCCGGCGCCGGTTGGTGTCATGGGCGACGGTGCTGTCCGCGGTCAGAATCATGGTCCCTGCCTCACGTTCGATCGTTGCTCGGACCATAGCGGAAATGCCACGTCCCCGCCAGTGATCCGCGGACATGGCGGTTCGGGCCATGCCGCGCTACAATGGCGGCAAGCTTTGCCTCAGGAGGACGTCATGCTTACCGCCGCTCAGATCAAAGAATACAATGAGGTCGGCGCCATCGTTGTCCCCGACGTGCTGACGCCCGAGGAAGTGGCGCGGCTGAGCACGGTGACTGACGGCTTCGTGGAGCGGGCGAAAGGCGTGACCGGCCATACCGACATCTATGACCTTGAAGACAGTCACACGCCGGAACATCCGCGAGTCCGTCGCATCAAGGCTGCTACCATGCATGACCCGGTGTACGCCGCCCTGAGCTGGCATCCGAAGATCGTGGCGGTGCTCAAGGATCTGTGGGGTCCGAACATTCGGTTCGACCAGGCGAAGCTTAACATGAAGTGCGCCGGATTCGGTGCGCCCGTGGAATGGCATCAGGACTGGGCTTTTTATCCGCACACCAATGACGATCTCGCGGCTGTCGGTGTGATGTTCGACGACATGGCGATGGAGAACGGTCCACTGATGATCATTCCGGGCAGTCATCGCGGACCGATTTACGATCATCATGCGAACGGTGTGTTTTGCGGTGCGATGGATCCGGAGAACCGTGATGTTGATTATAGCAAGGCAATTCCGTTGCTTGGTAAGGCGGGGTCGATCACGGTGCATCATGTGCGGGCGATCCATGGTTCCGCGCCAAATGTGTCCGACCGCGATCGGCGATTGCTGCTGTTTCAGTTCCGCGCGGCGGATGCGTGGCCTATTCTTGGATTTCCCGGCGGCATAGAGAAATTCAATGACCTGATGGTCGCGGGTCAGCCTCGTGAGCCCAGGATGGAACATGTCCCGGTGCGGTTGCCGTTGCCGCCGGCGGAGAAGCAGGGTTCGTTGTACGAAAATCAAAAGGGCATGAAGAACCGCTTCTTCGCGGTACCCGAACCCGCGCGGGCTGCCGAGATGGCGAAATGAACGCTCGTCTGCCCGTCGAGCCGATCTTCGATCAGACGCCGCAATTATCCGGCGACGGGCCACCAGACCCGCTGATCTACGATGCTTCGACACCTGCGTTGCGGCAGCGCACCGTGAATTTCGCCGCGAAGCGTTACGCGGACATGATGTTCGTGAGCGGTCTGGATCGCGCCACGGCTGACCGTCATTTTCGGCTGCGTGCCGCGGTCGTGCCGGCTGGTCTGAGCGGCCGCCCGGCCGGGCCAGCGTTGCAGGACGTTGTGAAGCGGGCACACGCGGAAAGTCGGTTTACGGTCGAGACAAACACCGCCGGCCGCGACGTGACAGTGACATGGCGCGATCCCGCGTTTGGTGACCCAGTGACCGGTCGTGCCATCGCGCGCCCAGGCTACGGAGGTATCGTACTGGGGCAGCACCACAGTCCACGATTTGAGCCGCGGGCGATCCAACGCCAGACCGGCGGCTCTGGGTGCGCATGGCCGTATGGTGACGCGGTGGAAACACCGCCGTCCGCTTCGGGGACGATGGCATCGGCGTTGGACGCGTTTTTCACCAGTTCACCGGGCGTGTATGGTGTGCTCATCGGCACACCGGAGCGCGTGCTGCTTGAGCGCTACAGCAGTTTCGGTGCGGCCGATCGAGCGACGCCAAGCTGGTCGATGACCAAGGCCATCACCTGTACCGTGATCGGGCGAATGATTCACGAAGGGTGGCTTCATTCGGTGCATGATCCCGCGCCGGCGCCTCTGTGGCGCGATCCCCGCGGGATCCATCGATTGATTACGCTTGATCATCTGCTGCGGATGCGATCGGGGCTTGGGTTTCCCGTAAGGCACGACGATGGCTCGGCTACGCTCGGGTTTGAGAACAGCGCAGTTTATCAGGATGCGAGTGACGCATTCGATGCGGCGCAGAGGATGATCGTCGCCACGCTGCCAGGATCAGTGTTCCGCTACGTGAACAGCGGGATGAACGTACTAGGCGCGGTGATCCGCGATCAGATCGCACGGCGAGGGTTGCCCTACCACCAGACGGTCTACGGGATGTTGGCCGACAGGTTGAGCATGAACAATTATCAGCACTCCGCCGATATCGTGGGCAATTTCATCGGCTCTGGCGCGGGATTCGCGACAGTGCGGGACTATGCCAAACTCGGCGTGTTATATCTGAACGATGGTGTCTGGAACGGCGAGAGGTTACTGCCCGAGGGGTGGGTTGATTACGCCACGACCCCGACACACACCGGCACAAGCTACGCCGCATGTTTCCGGACCAATATCGACGGACGGTTTCCCTCATTGCCACCAGAGACCGCCTGGGCCGCCGGGGCATCGGACAATCGGGTCTTCATCCTGCGCCGGCATCGGTTGACCGTCGCCGTCACCAACGAAACCGATCATGCAATGGATCTGAGCGCGCTCGACCGAATGATCGCCACCGCCATCGACACTTTCGCCTGAGGGAACAACCTATGACCGTTCGCAACGTTGCCCGCGAGAAGCTCGAGAAAGACCAACTGTCGCTTGGGGTTGGTGTGCGTCTGACCCGCAGCGTGGAAATCGCCGCGGCGATGGCCTCGGCGGGTTTCGACTGGCTGTTCCTGGACATGGAGCACGGCACGATGTCGCTCGATGCCTGTGCGCAAATTTCGGCGGCGGCGCTGGATGCCGGGATCTCGCCGATCGCGCGCGTGCCGAACGGGCAGTATTCGATTGCGACTCGGGCGTTGGACAACGGCGCGCTCGGTATTGTGATGCCGCACGTCGATACCGCGGCCGAGGCACGCGAAGTGGTGGAGAAACTGAAATACCCGCCGGTCGGACACCGTTCGATGGGCGGCACGGGGCCGCATTATGGGTTGCGAAACATGAGCGTGGGAGATGCGTCGAAGGCTTTGAACGCGGCGAACCTGACGGTGGTGATGCTGGAGACGCCGACAGCTATCGCGAACGCAGATGAGATAGCAGCGGTTCCTGGTGTGGATGTCCTGCTGATCGGCTCTAATGATTTGTGTGCCGAAATGGGCATCCATGGCGACTTCGGTAATGACCGGGTCGCCGATGCTTATGCGAAAATGATTGCCGCATGCAAAAAGCACAATAAATTCCCCGGTATGGCCGGGATCTACAATGAAAAAATCATGCCCCGTTACATTGAAATGGGAGCTCGGTTCATTCTGTCAGGACAGGATGCGAATTTCATGTTGGCGGGTGCGAACGCGCGAACGGGATTCTTGCGGAAAGTGCACAGCTAAACCCGCTCGGCCGGTTCCATCGCATCGCGATCACGCGATAGGGCGGCGAAGTCATTTGCGGCGGAATATCAGGTTCTCTCCCGACTTCGGTAATTCCTCAAACGTCGAAAGGACAGCACTCCGAACGACTGCTTCCGCGCCGGGCCGGAACCGGTCATGTGTCTCAACGATGATCAATTTGATTCGCGGAAGCCAGTCAGACGCCGATTCGGAGAAGAGCTCGAGTTCCGCTCCTTCTATGTCAACCTTGAGAATATCTACTTCGTCGAAGCTGGCGTTGTTCAACAATGTCGCGAGTTTATTGCACGGGACATTCACTTCTGGCTGCCTGGTCTCGTCCGCGACCTGCACTGCCCATGCTTCAAGTGGCCGGCCCTGCTCATCTCGCGTGCGAAGATTAACCAGGCCGTCTCTTGTCCAGACCGCTGCCTGCCGCCTTTGCACGCGATCGCCCAACGCCGCGGTATTGGCGGCCATCGCCGCGAAATTCGACGCCTCAGGTTCAACCGATAATATTCGGGCCTTTGGATATCGTGTTCCAAAGAAGACTGTCGCGAGGCCGATGTTAGCGCCGAGGTCGACGATCACCTCGGCGGTTTCCGGCAAATGCGGCGACGCATACTGTGGGTTCACGAATACCTGCATGAATGTAGGGATATCGCTTGTGCCCAGGCGCAGAGCGACTTCGTAGCCGCCGCCAGGAATCAGGACGTTGACCTTGGTTGTCCGCACCGCGAAGCCACGGATGGTGCCCGCGAACATGCGTTCCAGATCGGGTAGTTGTTTCATGAGGCTTTCGTGCACAAAGGCCCCAAGAGCATAGACGAATGTTTCGGGTTCGAAGGTCTCCCAAAAGACGGTCAGCGCGCCGCGCGATAGTTCGAAGGTTCCTTTGCTGCCGTGCCCCTCGTGGATGACTGAGCGGTCGGTCTGCGAAAGCCGTAGCATGCCACTCCACTCTGGATGGATCGCGAACACTTGCCTGGTAATCGGATTGTCCATGCGTGGCTCGATCCTGTCAGATGCCGCCACTATCGCGCCAACCAGCCCGGGACGGCCAGTCCAGGTGTGGTGCCAGAAAATGCCTACTCGGCGGCCACTACAACCGCTTCCCCACGCGCGGAGGCCTTCGCGGAACCTCCGCACAGCAGACTCGCGAACAGAATGCCCGCCACCAGCATCAGCACCATCTCCGGGTGCCCCTTATCGATCAGGAATCCGAACGGCACCGGCGTGATCGCTCCTCCGAGCGGAAGGCCCGCGCTCACGAACCCAAACACTTTGCCGATTTGTCCAGGAGGTGCCGCGTCCTTCAGCATCACGTCGCGCGGCGTGCGGGACGCGCCGAGCGACAAGCCAGAGATGAAGGTGAACGGAATGATCGCCAGCCCGGGGAGATCGACCCAGTCGATGATCAACATCATCGATGCTGAAACGATCACCAGTCCGGTCACGAATGGCAGGACATGGGCCTTGAACTGGTCCGCGAACCAGCCGCCAACCAGCACGCCCACCGTGGAGCCCACCATGTAAGCGGTGAGGGCCGTGGCGGCGAGCTTCAGATCGATGCCCTTAACCGTGTGCAGCACGGTTACCAGCCAGGCCTGAACTCCACCGCCAGCCATCGCTCCGAACAGGAAGAACAGGAAGAACAGCAGCATGGTTCGGCTTGTCAGCAGGTCGCGCCAGGACAGGACCACTCCACCTGCTTTTGGTACGGTCCGCGCCTGATCCTTCAGGATCCCGCTTTGCAGCAGGATGGAAATCACGACCGGGATGCCCATAAGACCAACCGTCGCCAACGTGCCGCGCCAACCGACGGACAGCATCAGGAACGCCGTCACCGGAGCGCCCAAAGCGAAGCCGATGTTGCCGCTTAAGGTGTGCACCGCGAAGGAGCGGCCAATCCGGTCCTTGTCGATCGACCCCGACAGGATCGCGTAATCCGCCGGATGGACGACGGAGTTGCCGATCCCCGACAGCACCGCGAGGACCTGAATCTGCCAGAACGCGGTCGCCAGAGACATCGACGCGATAGACAGGGACATCAAAAGCGTTCCCCCGATCAGGAAGGCGCGCGAGCCATATTTGTCGACCAGGAATCCAACTGGAGTTTGCAGCAAGGCCGTGGCGGCTGACATCACCGCGACGGTCAGGCCCAGTTGAGCAAAGGTGACCTGGAACGCGTCCTTCCAGGTGAGGAACATCGTCGGCAGGCACAGCACGTAGAAATGCGACAGGAAGTGCCCGTTGCTGATCAGCAAATTAACTCGGGTCGTGCGGCTCAGCGCCATGCGTCGTCTTCCCTGTCTCGCCCCCCACCCTCGCCGGAGGAGGCTGGCTGGCAAGACGTTGCCGGTCCGGATTGCCTCAAGTCAACCTGAGAATGCCGCATGGCCGCATTGAATCCCGGCCGAAAACCGTGACATGCGTTTGACACACGACCCCAACCAGGCCAACGTCGGGTCCTACCGAGGGGAGCCCCGCCGATGGGGCTGAGAGGCCGCGAGACCGGAACCAACCGGCGGTGCGGAAACCCTTGAACCTGAACCGGGTCATGCCGGCGGAGGAACGGGAGCCAGCGTCAGGGACTCTCTTTTCATCCGGCAGGCCCGTAATGATGAGGAGACGCCCATGACGGTCCAGTCCAAATCCGCCGCCCGCCCGAGTGCAGTCACCACTGGCCCGATCGTCGGCTCCCACAAAATTTACCTTTCCCCTCCTGGGCGCTCCGACATCCGCGTCCCGTTCCGCGAAATCCCCCTCGACCCGACGGCACGTGAGGAACCCTATCGCGCCTACGACTGTTCGGGTCCGTACACCGACACTGGCGTCGCGATTGATCTCGAGGCCGGGCTACCGCCTGTTCGCGCCGAGTGGCTCGCGAAGCGCGGTTTCGAGCGCATCACCGCCCGCGCGGTGAAGCCCGAGGACAACGGTAATATCGGCGACGACAAGCTCGTCCCGGCCTGCCCGGCGGATCTGCCGGTTTACGGCGGGAAGCCCGGACAATTGGTGACGCAGTACGAATTCGCGCGCGCGGGCATCGTGACGGAGGAAATGATCTACGTCGCGCATCGCGAGAACCTCGGCCGCACTCAGGCATTGGCGGAAGCTGAGGCGCGGATCGCCGATGGCGAAAGTTTCGGCGCGGAAATTCCCCCTTTCATCACCCCGGAATTCGTCCGCTCCGAAATCGCCCGCGGCCGCGCCATCATCCCGGCGAACATCAATCACCCGGAGCTCGAGCCGGTCATCATCGGTCGCAACTTCCTGGTGAAGATTAATGCCAATATCGGCAACTCCGCGGTCACATCCGGGGTGGCCGAAGAGGTTGAAAAGCTGGTGTGGTCGACCCGTTGGGGTGCCGATACCGTGATGGATCTATCCACCGGTCGGAACATCCACAACATCCGCGGCTGGATCATGCGCAACGCCGCGGTGCCGATCGGTACGGTCCCGATTTATCAGGCCCTGGAAAAGGTGGACGGCGATCCAGAAAAACTCGACTGGGAAGTGTTCAAGGACACGTTGATTGAGCAAGCTGAACAAGGTGTCGACTACTTCACCATCCATGCTGGCGTGCGGCTACAGTACGTACCGCTGACAGCGAAACGGGTGACCGGGATCGTGTCCCGCGGCGGCTCGATCATGGCGCGCTGGTGCCTGTCGCATCACAAGGAAAGCTTCCTCTACGAGCGCTTCGACGAAATCTGCGACATCATGCGCAAGTATGACGTTTCATTCTCTCTCGGCGACGGGTTGCGCCCCGGTTCGAACGCCGACGCCAACGACGCGGCGCAGTTCGGTGAACTGGAAACTCTGGGCGAACTGACCAAGATCGCCTGGAACAAGGGCTGCCAGGTGATGATCGAGGGCCCCGGCCACGTGCCGATGCACAAGATCAAGGTCAACATGGACAAGCAACTGCGCGAGTGCGGTGAGGCGCCATTCTACACACTCGGCCCGCTGACTACCGATATCGCGCCGGGCTACGACCACATCACGTCAGCGATCGGTGCGGCGATGATCGGCTGGTTTGGCACGGCCATGCTTTGCTACGTGACGCCGAAGGAACATCTCGGGCTGCCTGACCGCGATGACGTCAAGACCGGCGTGATCACCTATCGGATCGCCGCCCATGCGGCCGACCTGGCGAAAGGGCACCCGGCCGCGCGGCTGCGCGACGATGCTGTCAGCCGGGCACGCTTCGAATTCCGGTGGGAGGATCAGTTCAACCTGGGCCTCGACCCGGACACCGCGCGAAAATTCCATGACGAGACCTTGCCCAAGGAAGCGCACAAGGTCGCGCATTTCTGCTCCATGTGCGGTCCGAAGTTCTGCTCGATGAAGATTACTCAGGACCTACGTGCGGAGGCGGAACGAATGACCGGCCTGGAAGCGAAACGCGAGGAGTTCGTAGCCAAGGGCAAGGAAATCTACCTGCCGGAACAAGCGGCGGAATAAGGTCTCACGGATCCAGGCGGGGACCGCCCAATGCTCGATCCCAGGGAAGCTCTCGACGCGATTGGGACCCTCCCGGATACGGAGATCGACATTGGCGAGGCCGCGCTGCAACTGGCACGCATTGATGCGCCCAGGGCTGATTGGGAAGCAGCCCGGACGCATCTCAGCGAGTTGGCCCGCGCCGCGAGTTCTTTGGCGAACAGCATCGATGATGCTGACCTGGCCGGGCGTGCTGTTGGATTGTCGGGGCTATTGGGTGCGCGCTTTGGTTATCGCGGCGACAGTGAGACTTACGACGACCTGATCAACGCGAACCTGATTCGTGTCATCGAACGACGCCGGGGGCTGCCCGTCGCACTCGGCGTGCTTTGGTTGCACGCCGCGCATGCCGCGGGCTGGGCAGCCCATGGTGTCGACTTTCCCGCGCATTTTCTGGTGGCACTTCCTGGCGCGGGTGGGCAGTCTGTGCTCGATGTCTTTCACGGTGGTACGCCGCTTTCCAGCAAGGATCTCCGCGCGTTGCTGAAACAGGTCGAAGGACCTACGGCGGAGCTCCGACCGGGATTGCTGCGCCCGATGAGTTCACGGCGTGTGTTGCTGCGGCTGCAGAACAACATTCTCACGCGTCGGTTAATGGCCAAAGATCCGGATGGCGCTCTGGTCTGCGCGGAGGACATGCTGCGCATTGCCCCGGACCACGCCAGCCTGTGGCAGCAGGTTGCTTTGTTGAACCAACAGCTCGACCGGATCGGGGCGGCATTGCGATGTTTCGATCGCTTTCTGGCGTTGGTGCCGGACGGCGAGGCGGCCCGGGAAGCCAGGACCATCGCGGAAACCTTGCGGGGACGGCTGAACTAAGGCCTATACGCCCCCATGCGACAGACCTTCCCGCGCGAGGCCGCCGCCAACCCGGAGCCCTTCACCGGGGAGCGCCTGACCGCGTCCATTCACGGTCAGGTCGAGATCGAACATTACCATCGTTACTTGTTCTCTCGCGGTTTTTGCCGGGAGAGGGACGTCCTGGACGTCGCCAGCGGAGAAGGTTACGGCGCCGCGCAATTGGCCCAGGTCGCGCGACATGTCGTGGGGGTGGATTTCGCCGGCGCGACGGTGCGGAACGCGGCGGTCAATTTCCCCCGGCCCAACCTGTGTTTCGTCCAGGGTGATGCACGGTCGTTGCCGTTGAGTGACGCCGCCGTTGATGTCGTGACATCATTCGAAACGATCGAACATTTCGACCGCCAGGACGAGTTTGTCGCGGAGGTACGACGGGTCCTGCGCCCGGATGGATGTTTCATTGTCAGTACTCCTGACCGGGAGATTTACAGCCCACCCGGTGCTCCACCGAACCCGTTCCATGTGCGGGAGTTCGACCGGACAGAATTCCTGGATATTTTGCATCGCCATTTTCGCTACGTTTCGTTGATCCGGCAGCGACCGATCCTGGCGTCCGGGATCATTCCCGAGGAGCCGGCCTCGATATCACCGCTGATCTTCGACCGGACAGACGAGCGGACATTTTCGTCGGATATCGCGTTGCCGAAAGCGCCCTATTTGATCGCGATCGCCTCGGAACTCGCACCCAGGTTAGCCCCGATCAGTTTGCTGATCGAACACAGCGACATCGATAACGTCAGGATCGTGGATCAGGAGGCGGAACTGGGCCGTCTGCGAATCTCCGAGGCGCGGACGCGAGAGACCGCCGAACTGGATAGCGCGGCGGCGCGCGAGGCGATCGAGAACGCGCGCGAATCAGCTCGTCTGGAGATAGAGATCACGCGCGAATCGGCTCGTCTGGAGATTGAGGCCGCGCGAGAAACCGCTCGCCTTGCGATCGAGACGGAGCAGGAGACCGCTCGAGCGGCGATCGAAGTCGCGCGTGAAGCCGCGCGCGAGGCGGTTGAAGCGGCACGAAGGAGCGCTGAACAAGCCGAATCCGACGCGAGGGCTGCCGCCCTGACCTTGACCCACACCCGTGCCGCTCTGGTTCAGGCCAATACCGACCTGGATCGTCTGAGCGGGTCGTTTCACCATTTTCTGCGTCAGTATATTCCGCGGTTGTGGCGGTACTTGTTTCGGTAGCAACGCATCGTCAGGTCTTTATTAAGGAATCGCGCTCACAATCAGGACATCGACCCGATGGACCGGTGCGCCTCATGCGAGAAAAACTCAGTGCGTTTGTCGTTTCCTACAACCGGGTCTCGCTGCTCGAAACCTGCCTTCGTGCCGTGTCTTTCGCGGATGAACTGATCGTAATCGATAAGTCCTCGACAGACGGGGCCGCCGCGATCGCGGCCCGGTACGCGGACCGGGTGGAGGTGGTGCCATGGTCGCCGACGGTCGAGGAAACCCGGGCCTTCGCCCTATCGCTTTGCCGCTACGAACGAGTTTTGTTTCTTGACGACGACGAGATTCTGACACCCGAGACCGGGCCTTGGTTGCGACAAGAACTGGGCGGTACGGACATCGACATCCATGCCATTCCGTTGCGACACTATATTTTGGGCATGCACGATGAGAGAGCGTGCTATTGGCCGGAGGCTCATCCTCGACTTTTTCGCAAGGGCGCGATCCAATTCGCCGCGACCGTGCATGGCGGGATCATTCTGAAATCAGACCGTATCACGACCATTCCGTTGGAGAGTGGCGTTTGTATTCATCACCTGTCGCATCCCGACGTCGCGAGTTTCATCGAGCGCACCAACCGATATACCGGACACCCCGATCGTGTCCGGGCCGCTCCCGCGGAAGACGGTCTGATCAAATTCGCGCACAATCGAATCGGTTATTGGTCCGGGCTTACCGACGAGGGAACGTCCGGCGATTACTTTGACGCGGTGGCACTGTTGAAGGCGATTTACGATATCGTCGACCAGTTAAAGACGTGGGAAGAAGCCCGCGGTCTCGACGGGGCCGGGTTATTTCGGATCGTCCAGCAGCGGCTCTGGGGGGTGGACCAGGGATCGAAAGCTACTCACCCGGTGTACGCTAACGATGCCGGAGCCTGATCAGCGGGCTCAGCCGACCAACTTTCCGCCGTCGACCGGAATGACAATACCAGTGCTGGATGTCAGGTGTGTCACCGCGGCCATCACCGCCTGAGCCACTTCGTCGGCCACGACAACACGCTTCAACGGAGTCGTCGCCGCCACTCGTTCCACCATGGCTGTCGTCCGTCCCGGCACGAAAGCCGTATCGACCGCGGCGGGTGACACAGTCAGAACCCGAATTTCCGGGCCCAGAACCCGGGCCAATGAAAGAGCCATCGTGTCCAGCGCGGCTTTCGATCCACCGTAGGCGATGTTGCTGCCCGATCCCGTAATCGCCGCGACCGAGGAGATGTTAACGATCACCGCGTCGCCGGATTTCTTCATCAATGGCGCGAAAGCCCGGACCATCGCGAAAGGACCCCGAACATTGGCCGCGAAAATCGCGTCGATCAGGTCGTCGTCAAGCGCCTCCAGGTCGTGATGCGCCACCATCCGGGTGAAGCCGGCGGAGTTCACCAGCACATCGCAACGTCCGAAATCGCGTTCGATCGTCTTCGCGACCTCGCGGATCACATTGGTTTCCAGCATGGGGACGCGCATCGCGCGGTGCCCGGATCCAGGTAGGCCGGATGCGATCTTCGCGGCTTCGGCGGAATTGTTGTTATAGCCGACGATAACGCGTGTCCCGGCCTCGGCGAGCCGACGCGCTGTAGCGGCGCCGATGCCCCCGGTGGCGCCGGTCACGACGGCAACCTTGTCTTTGAGATTCATGTGATGTCTCCCGATCCGTCATCGATACTCTATCGAGAACCGGCGAGCGTCACCAGCGATGGACGAAGATCCGCGCCGTCGTCTGAACTGGATCGTCAGTCATCCGTTCAAGGCGGTGGCCGGACAAACCTCCGGGCGTGCTCTCATGCCTCCGGGCACGGCCTCGATCGGCGTGAATCTTGGATAAATTCCGGCGGCGAGGTCGTCCAGGCTGCTGGCGCGCAATCGCAACGCCGCGGCGTATTGCCAATGGAAAACCAGGACATCTTCGATGAATTGCCGCATGAACGGGACGGGGATAGACTCCAGGAACACAAACGGATCGCCGTGGGACCGGATGCCTTCCGCCCAACGGTTCATGCCCGCGGGGCCCTGGCCATAGGCGGCGATCAGCTTCAGCAGGTCGTCCCCGACCAGCGGGTTATTCCCAAGTTGGATCAAATAGCGCTGTCCGGCCGCCAGGTTGATCGAAGGATCGTTCAACCGGTCGGTTTGTCCATCTCCGATCGCACCCATGCCAACCGCGGTCGCCGGCATGATTTGCATCAGTCCCCGCGCGCCGACCGGTGAAACGGCGAGCGGCTGAAAGTTGGACTCATGCCGGACCACCGCATAGACAAAGGCCGGGTCCATGCGAAAGCCCCCGGCCGGCCGCAACATCGGGAGCTCGAGCTTCCCGAGCGCCGCCGCGGCGGCATTGGAATCATCCCGCAACTCCGCCGCGAATTCGTTCAGGCCAACCGCTTTCGCGACAAGGATGAGAGACTGACCCAGAACCGGCCGCGGTCCGGAATCGAACCAGAGCGAACGCAGTTCGGCCTCGGCTCGCCGCCGTTCGCCTACCTGCAGCAATGCGAAGCTCCGCCGTCCCGCCTGGGTCGCCATCAGAGCCTCGACGTCCGCGTTGGTCACCACCGGCCTGGTTGGAGAAGGCAGTACCAGACAGGGTCCGATCGGGTCCAATGCATGCCGGGCGATCGGGCCATAGAAGGTGTTGGCTTCTCGTGCGGCGCGGCGCAGCCAGAACACTCTTGTTCCATGATCGTGCTCTTTTTCAGCGATGCGTGCGATCCAGAATGCCGCGGCGGCCCGCGAAGCGGCGCCATCGGCCAAATGCCACGCCGCCTCGAACAGTGGCCTGGCGGTGAGCAGATCGCTCAGCCGCCAGGCCGCGACGCCGCCAGAAAAGAGAGAATCAGCGATCTGTGGTCCAGTCTCCACGCCGGCTAACAAGGATCGTGCGGCTTCGACCGCGGCGTGATCGTCGTTCTGCTCCAGGAGTGTACGGACCGGAATGTCAGTGGCCGCTTTTTGACCCGGCCTGGCCTTTGGCCCAGGAAGGCCCCGAACATCGGAATGCCGCTGCGTCAGTGTTTCCAGCAGGGCTCGGATCGCCGGCGCATCCGGTTGATCGCCAAACCGGGCAAGCCATGCCGAGAGTTCAGGGACCTCGGCGACATAGCCGGTTTCGAGATACCGGTCGGCAAGAATGGCACCGTGGAGGACGTCGCTCTCAAGGTGGTCCATGATTTGGGTCGCGTCGCTGACCGATCCGGCTCGCTGGAGTGCGAAGATTTGCTTGATCCGGACGACATCGCCCGGGGAGAGCGGCTGAGGCAAAGCAACGCTGTGGGCGCCGGGCATGCCGATACGGGGGATCGCCATGGCGGTCTGATCGACCGCGTCATCGGCGTTCTTTGCCCAAACCTCGCAACCGAGGCCAGTCACCGAAAGCATGGCGAAGGACAACAGAAGTGAACGCAGACAGTAGCGTCCCGGCATGGGGCGTCTCGTATGCATCGTCGCCAAATAGAGGCTTAATCTAACGGACGCAAGACTTTAAGCTAATCTCGCCGGGATTGCGCGTCGCACCACAAGTGATTGAGTTTCATTGATTTGTGGTAATCTGAACATAAGTCTCCATGGCCAGAACTATCCGAAACTATCTGTAATACTTAGATTTCCTCATTCTGAAATCCACACGACAGCAATCACGAGCCGGCGGTGAAAGCCCGCTCAGACCCAGACATTTTTTCATGGCCCGCATCGAAACGCCGGTCACTGATGCCGGACCGCAACACCCTACTCCTTGACGTGGCCCCCTTCCGCCGCCCGGGAACCGCTGCCATGTTTGTGGTGTGCTCCGCCTGAAGCGTCTCATTCTGACCGATTTTCGCAACTATGCGACGTTGAGCTGGCGACCACGTGCGCCGGTCAGCGTGCTGATCGGGCCGAATGGTTCGGGCAAGACAAATTTGCTGGAGGCTGTTTCCCTGCTGGTTCCGGGGCGGGGCCTACGAGGAGCTCGTGGCGCCGATCTACCACGCCGCGGCGGGCCGGGCACCTGGGCGGTTGCCGGCCAGTTCTCAACCATCGAGGGAGACGTCGATATCGGCACCGGCACGGCATCGGATGCCGTCAGCGATCGGCGAGTTTTCCGGCTTGATGGCGTCGCGCCGCGCAACCAGGCCGAGATCGCCAACCGCGCCGCCGCGATTTGGCTGACGCCTCGAATGGACCGCTTGTTTCAGGAGGGGGCATCCGGTCGCCGCCGCTTTTTGGATCGCCTGGTTTGGGCGCTGGACGCAGGCCACGCGCGCGAGGTCGCGGCGCATGATTCCGCGATGACTCAGCGTAATCGTCTGCTGGCGGAGGGCCGTGCTGAGCCCGCCTGGCTGGCCGCGCTGGAGGATGCAATCGCACGCCATGGTGTGGCCGCTACGGCGGCCCGAATGGCTCTGGTGCGCCGCCTGAACGATGCGCCCCGCGACGGTGCGTTTTATTCCGCGTTCCCGGCCACAAGGATCGGGCTCGTTTGCGCCATCGCTGATCGCCTTGGCGTCTCGCCCGCGCTGGAAGCTGAGGAATGGCTACGCGGGACGCTCGCCGAGAACCGCGCCCGCGATGCCGCCTCGGGTGCCGCGCGGTTTGGTGCGCACCGTGCGGATATGACGCTGACCGACCTGGAAACGCGGATCGAGGCCGCGTTGGCCAGCACCGGCGAGCAGAAGACGCTGTTAATCGGTCTGATCCTGAGCCACGCCCGCCTTATCGCGGAGGTGCGAGGATTCGCGCCGTTGCTGTTGTTGGACGAACCGGCGGTCCATCTCGACGAGGCGCGGCGGGCCGATCTGTTTCGGGCTCTGCGCGAATCGCCGGCTCAGGCCATTGTCACCGGCACGGACGCGGAGACGTTTTTGCCGCTCGCGGATCACGCTGAAGCATGGCGAGCGGAAGCGGGAAATCTGTATCCTGAATCGGGGTTTTTGAGGCTGTCTCCCCTGTCCTCCGACGGCGCTACGTGCTAAGAGTCTATAGTACACAGAACGCCATCAGGAGTCCCTCGTCGGCATGTCAGACAACGCCGGAACACCCCCCGATTCCGCGCCGGAAGATGGTGATGCCTACGATGCGGCGTCGATCTCTGTGCTGAAGGGACTGGACGCCGTGCGGCGGCGCCCGGGGATGTATATTGGCGATACCGATGATGGCTCCGGGCTGCACCATATGGCCTTCGAAATCATCGATAACGCGGTTGATGAAGTCCAGGCGGGATACGCCACCAAGGTCGAACTGACTCTGAATGGCGATGGCAGCGTCACGGTTCGTGACGACGGCCGAGGAATCCCGACGGACATTCATCAGGAAGAGGGCATTTCGGCCGCTGAAGTGGTGCTTACCCGGCTGCACGCTGGCGGAAAGTTCAATCAGAACTCGTACAAAGTCTCGGGCGGATTGCACGGTGTCGGCGCCGCCGTCGTCAATGCCCTGTCGGAGCGGATGGAAGTTCGCATATGGCGGCATGGTGTTGAGCACCGCATACGCTTCCGGCATGGCGACACCGAGGAACCTTTGACGATCGTTGGCCCGGACCCGGGTCATCACAACGGAACCGAAGTGACGTTCAAACCCAGCCCGGGAACGTTCACCAGAACGGAATTTGAGTTCGCGTTGCTGGAGCGGCGGTTGCGGGAACTCGCGTTCCTGAACTCCGGGATGACCATTGTGCTGCGCGACGAACGCCACGCGCCAGAGGTCGAAAGCGTCATGCGGTATGACGGCGGCCTCGTCGCGTTCGTGGAGTGGCTGGATCGGTCGAAGACCGCCGTTTTCACACCGCCGATCAGCTTGCGGACTCCGGCGGATCAGGCCGGTATCAGAGTGGAATTCGCACTGTCATGGAACGATAGTTTTCACGAAACGATGCTTTGCTTCACCAACAATATTCCGCAACGCGACGGCGGCACCCATCTCGCCGGTTTTCGTCAGGCGCTGACCCGTGTGGTCTCAAAATACGCCGAGGGGATGGGCAAGAAAGACAGCCTTGCCCTGGTCGGTGAAGATATGCGTGAGGGCATGACCGCGGTGCTGTCGGTCAAGGTGCCGGATCCGAAATTCTCCTCGCAGACCAAAGATAAACTGGTGAGTTCGGAAGTGTCGCCGGTTGTGCAGGCGGCGGTGGCTGACGCGGTATCGCATTGGTTCGAAACGCACCCGAAAGAAGCCAAGGGCATCATTCAAAAAGTCATGGATGCCGCCGCGGCACGCGAGGCGGCCCGGAAGGCCCGCGAACTGACGCGGCGCAAGGGCGTGTTGGACGTGTCGACTCTGCCGGGCAAACTCGCGGACTGTCAGGAGCGGGATCCGGCGAAATGCGAAATCTTCATCGTCGAAGGCGACAGCGCGGGTGGCTCGGCCAAGCAAGGACGTGATCGCAAGTTTCAGGCGATCCTGCCGTTGAAGGGTAAGATCCTGAACGTCGAGCGCGCTCGGTTCGATCGCATGTTGGGCTCGCAGGAAATTGGCACGCTCATCACGGCGCTGGGCACCGGCATTGGGCAGGGGCCGGTCGAACAGGGCGGTTTTGACGCGGGCAAGTTGCGCTATCACCGCATCGTGATCATGACTGACGCGGATGTGGACGGGTCGCATATTCGCACATTGCTGTTGACCTTCTTCTTCCGCCAGATGCGCGAATTGATCGAGCGCGGGCATTTGTTCATCGCGCAGCCGCCGTTGTACCGCGCGAAGCGAGGCAACGACGAGCGGTACTTGAAAGATGACGACGGCCTGGAAACGTTCCTGCTCGACAAGGCGCTGGCCAATGCGCGGCTCAGCTACGCCGACGGACTGGTCCTTGAAGGCGATGAACTTCGGCGAGAGGTGCGTCTGTTGCGGGAGGCGACATTGCACCTGCGGCGGCTTGCGCCATCCATTCCGATCGCTCTGTTGGAACAGGCGGCGATCGCGGGTGTGCTGACCTCGGACCGGGTGCGCGCCACCGGCAACGCACCGACGTTGGCTTCCCGTTTGAACGCCGTGTCACTGCCGACCGAGCGCGGCTGGATTGTTAGCGCCGACAACGGGTTGACCTTGTCGCGCACGGTGCGGGGCGTGGTCGAGAAACACAGCCTGGAACCAGTGGCGCTGCGCAGCGCCGAGGTCCACTGGTTGGCGGAGCGCGCCGAAGCTCTGGCCACGCGATTTGGCACGCCGGCGGAGCTAAAGCTGGAGCAGCAAACGGTTGAGGTGGCGGGTCCGGCGTCCGCGTTCGAGCGGATCATGGCACAAGGGCGCCGCGGGCTGAGCATCCAGCGATTTAAGGGTCTCGGCGAAATGAATCCGGATCAGCTTTGGCAGACCACGCTTGATCCCGCGGCGCGCTCGATGTTGCAGGTGAAAGTCGGCGACTCCGAGGAAGCGGCCCAGGTTTTCAGCACGTTGATGGGCGACGTGGTGGAACCGCGGCGGGAATTCATCGTCGGCAACGCGCTGAAAGTGGCGAACCTGGACGTTTAGTCGATGGCGGCATCGTCCAGACGACTATTCGCGGGCTCAGCGCCTCGACAAATTTCGTCATCTACGCCGACTGAACTATTGCGTGTTTCGCGCCGCGGGCGATCCGGCATCTGACGTTGTTGCCCGCATCGTGATGGCGTGGCACCGTCACCCCCCAATCGAATGTCAACAGCGAGCACAGCCCCGTGACCCTGATCCTGGCCAGTCGTCCGAACGTTTACTCCTCCTCACCGCTCGACCGTATCGGTACGCGGCGCGAGGATCACGCGTGGATCGAGGAGCAGTTTCATAACCCAGGGAGCCTGTTTGTCCCGGTCTGGCGCAATCGCAACCTGGTCGCGGGAATGGATACCGGTACTCCGGAAGCCGTTTATCTGTCTGGTGAGACAGCGGAAAAATTGCGGATGAGCAATGGACCATGGGCATTTCTGGGCTTGCTCCAGGATCAGGCGGTGTTCGCCATCGACATCAGTGCCGCCGAAGATCCGTTACCGTTGCTGCCCGAATCTGTCGGCGCTTTTGTCGATCTCCGCTCGGTTGGTTGGGGCGTGCCAAAGCCCGAGGCCTCCGTGCTGGCGCACGCCCGCGGCCTGATGCACTGGCGCGCGCGGCATCGCTTCTGCGGCGTCTGCGGCGGCGTCTGCGCGATTAAATCCTCCGGTCATATGATGCAGTGCACCGCGTGCGATGCGCAGCATTTCCCACGCACCGATCCCGCCGTCATCATGTTGGTGCACAATGGCGATCGGGCGTTGTTGGGCCATTCCACGCGTTTCCCGCGCGCGACGATGTATTCGACCCTGGCTGGCTTCGTCGAACCTGGCGAGACGCTGGAAGAGGCGGTCCGGCGCGAAGTGATGGAGGAGGTCGGCGTCCGTTGCGGTGACGTGCATTACCACTCCAGCCAACCTTGGCCATTCCCGGGCAACATCATGCTCGGCTTCTATGCCGAGGGTCTGACCGAGGAGATCACCATCGATCCCGAGGAATTGAAGGATGCCCGTTGGTTTACCCGCGATCAGATGCGCAACTGCGATCAGCATGGTTTCCAGTTACCGCGGGCCGACAGCATCGCCCGGCGGCTGATCGAGGACTGGCTGGCGCACGGCTGATTGTCATGCCGCCCGAACTTCTGACCATCGGTTATCAGGGCTGCACGATCGATGGCGTATTAACAACGCTGGCCGAAGCCAATGTCGGTTTGCTGATTGATGTTCGGGCCGTCGCGGCATCGCGAAAGCCGGGGTTCTCGAAGCGTCAGCTTGCCGCCGGCCTCGATGGCGCCGGAATCCGCTACGTCCATCTCCAAAGGCTGGGGACGCCAAAACCCGGCCGTGATGCGGTACGATCTGGACACCCCGAGCGGATGGTCCCGATATTCAACGCGCATATGGAAACGCCGGAAGCCCAGTTGGCACTGGCTGAAGCCAAAGCGCTCTCGGCCGGCGGGCGATGCTGCCTGCTTTGCTTTGAGAGAGACCACCGCGAATGCCATCGTCAGTTGGTCGCGGAAATGATCATCGCGGAAACCGGTCAGAGGGTCAGCCATCTGGAAGTTCCGATCCTGGGCATCGCCTGAGGGCTTCCCCCTGGACAACGGTGAACGGCGTGGCGCATAGGGGCGCCCGTCATAGGGAGCCGAACACGCAAGACCATGATGTACTTCAGCCGCCTGAAGGCCGCCGCCATCCTCGGCGTCTGTTTGCTCGGGCTGCTGGTCAGCCTGCCCAATTTGCTCCCGGCCCCGGCCTCGTGGATGCCATGGCGGACGGTGCATCTTGGCCTTGATCTTAAGGGCGGCAGCTATCTGTTGATGGAAGTCGACATGAAGGCCGTCATCAAGGAGCGGCTGGACGGTCTTGTCGATGCGGTCCGCCAGGCGTTGCGGCCGGGCGCGATCTTCTACCAGACCCTGGACGCCCAACCCGATCAGAATCGTGTTGTGCTTCGCCTGCGCGATCCGACCAAAACCGACGCGGCGCTTGCCGCCGTCAGACCGCTCGTGCAGCCGGAAGGGCCGAACAACACGCCCGATATGGACATCGCGACCACCCCGGATGGCGCGATTACCATGACCCTGGCGCCAGTGGCGCTCCACGCGCGGGCTACCGCCGCCGTTCAGCAATCGATCGAGATCGTCCGCCGCCGTATCGACGAGACTGGTGTTGTGGATCCGCAAATCACCCAGCAAGGCGATAGCCGCATCGTCGTGCAGTTGCCAGGCATCGAGGATCCTAATCGGATCAAGCAACTTCTCGGTAAGACCGCGCATATGACGTTCCGCCTCGTCGATGAGTCGGCCAACCCGAATTCCGGTAGCGTGCCACCACCCGGCGTGGAATATCTGCAGATGCAAGAGGGTGGCGGAAAGATCGCCGTCCGCAAGCGGGTCGATGTCGATGGTGCCGACCTGACCGACGCTCGCGCCGGCACCAACGGCCAGACCGGCGAGTGGGTCGTTAATTTCAAATTCAACTCGAACGGTGCTCGCCGCTTCGCCGATATTACCCGCGCCAATGTCAACCATCGTTTCGCTGTCGTGCTCGATGACAAAGTCATTACCGCCCCGTCGATCAGGGAACCGATTACCGGAGGGTCTGGTCAGATCAGTGGCGGCTTCACGGCCAACAGCGCGAACGACCTCGCTGTCCTGTTGCGCGCCGGCGCATTGCCCGCGCCGCTGACCGTGGTCGAGGAACGAACGATAGGACCTGAACTTGGCGCAGACAGCATCAGGGCCGGCGCCATCTCGCTCCTGGCAGGTTTCTTGCTTGTCATCGCGTTCATGGGATTCTTCTACGGGCTGTTCGGATGGTTCGCGAACCTTTGCCTGATCGTGAACCTCGTGCTGATGCTGGCCTTGATGTCTCTGCTGGAGGCAACGCTGACCTTGCCGGGCATGGCGGGTATCCTGCTCACTCTGGGCATGGCGGTTGATGCCAACATTCTGATCAACGAACGGATCCGGGAAGAGCAGCGGCGTGGCCGGCCGCCGCTCGCCGCTCTCGAGCATGGGTTCCAGCGCGCCTATGCGACGATCTTCGACTCCAACGCGGCGACGTTTCTGTCACATGTGATGCTGTTCGCGTTCGGATCGGGTCCGGTGAAAGGCTTCGCCGTCACGATCACCATCGGCATCGCGACCTCGATGTTCACTGCCTGGATGCTGACGCGGCTGCTGGTATCGCAATGGTACGTCTCGGTTCGCCCCAAACTGCTGCCGGTCTGAGGGCGCGCCATGTTCATCAAACCGAGAATGCGACTTGCGCCTGACAACACGAACTTCAGGTTCATGAATGGGCGCATCGCCGGTCTTGTGGTTTCGGCGATCCTCTCGACCGCTTCGGTGATTCTGTTCTTCACGCCAGGCCTGAACCTCGGTATCGACTTCTCGGGCGGGATCGTCATGGAAATTCGGACCGACGGGCCCGCTGACTTCCAGAAGATCCGCGGCGCTCTCGCCGAGGAGCATATTCCAGACCAGGGTGTGCAACGCTTTGGGGACGAATCAACGGTGCTGATCAGGCTCCCAATTCAGCCCACCGAAGCCGGAACGCAGGTCGCGGTCTCGAAGGTCAGGGCCGCGCTGGAAAAATCAATTCAGGGCGTCAGGATCGTTCGTGTCGACGCGGTGGGCGCGAGCGTTTCCGCGGAGTTGTTCCGCAACGGCCTTCTGGCGCTTGGCTTCAGCCTGCTGATGATCCTTGCGTATATTTGGTTTCGTTTTGAGTGGCAGTTCGCGGTTGGTGCGGTGGTGACGCTGATCCTGGACGTTACCAAGGCCATCGGCTTTCTGGCGCTTACGCGAATCGAGTTCGACCTCGTGATGGTCGCCGCGATCCTGACGGTCCTCGGTTATTCCACCAACGACAAGGTGGTGGTGTATGACCGGGTTCGAGAAAACCTGCGTAAATACAAGACGATGCCGCTACGTGACCTGATCGACCTGTCGATCAACGAAACCCTCAATCGAACACTCGGGACGTCCATGACGGTTTTCCTCGCCAGTCTTCCTTTGGCGATATTCGGTGGCGCGTCAATTTCAGGCTTTGCCTGGGTGATGCTGTTCGGCATCGTCGTTGGGACGTCTTCATCGATTTTCATCGCCGCTCCGATCCTGCTGTTTCTTGGCGAAAAGCGGCTGCGGCGAGACACCGCCGCTGTCGGAGCGCCGGAGTCCGGGGCGGCACCGAAACTCTGACCGCTCCGTGCCGTGCGCTGACCAGCCAGGCCGCGCGGAAATGGCGATTTCCGCCGGACAGTAAATGCGGTAAGTCCGTCCTCGCATGCTAACCGACCTACCTAACCTGCTGACGATGTCCCGAATCGCAGCCATTCCGTTGCTGGTCGCGCTGGTGGCGGTACGCTACCCGCTGGCTGACCTTGTCGCGTGTATTGTCTTCACCGCCGCCGCGATCACGGATTATTTTGACGGCAAACTGGCTCGGTCGCGGCGGCAGCAATCCGACCTTGGCCGTATGCTCGACCCGATCGCGGACAAACTGTTGGTCGGGGCCGTGCTGATGTTGCTGGTGGGAATGGAGCGCCTGTCCCGTTTGGCCCTCTATCCGGCGATCGTCATCATGCTGCGGGAGATATTGGTCAGTGGGCTGCGCGAGTATCTTGCCGGGATCAGGATCGGTCTGCCGGTAACCGCACTCGCGAAATGGAAGACTGGCTTTCAGATGAGCGCGCTTGGCACTCTCCTTGCCGGCGATAGCACCGCCCAACTGTTGCATCTGTCAGTGGTTCCCGTCTCGTTGATCGGGGAAACGATGTTGTGGGTCGCCGCGGCGCTGACGTTGTTGACCGGATGGGACTATCTGTTGGCTGGCTTGCGCCATGCGTCGGCGCGACAAAGTCCCGAGGCAGAGAGCCGAACCACCTTGCCTCGTCAACCGGGTTGAAGGTTACGGTTTGAAGGCCCTTGGAATCGTTGGCTCGTCCGGCAGTGGCAAGACGACTTTGATCGTCGCCGTGATGCCGCTGTTGCGTGCGTCGGGCCTGTTGGTGTCCACCATCAGGCGTGCCGATCACGGTTTCGATATGGACCAGACAGGCAAGGATACATATCGACATCGCCAGGCGGGCGCGCATCAGGTGCTGGTGATCTCTTCCCGGCGGTGGGCGCTTCTGCATAAGGAACAGAGGCCGGCGCGGAGCCTACTGGAGGTTTTGGGTTATCTTGAGCCCGTGGACCTTGTTTTGATTGAGGGATGCGAATCATATCCGTATCCCAAACTAGAGGTTTTTCGGCCTACCCTAGGGAAACCGTGCCTTTGGACGAGCGAACCAGAAGTAGTAGCAGTCGCCAGCGATTCCACCGCTGATATAGGATCGCGAATTCTGCTACCATTGAACCAGCCTAAAACAGTCGCTAGCTGGATCCGAACGCGTGTTGTAACCGATGGATGGCCGGGTTCTTGAGAAGATAGCGATCTGGAGGCACAGTACCGCGATCGCTCGCTCTCTTCGCGGGTGTTTTTTTTGGAGCCTGTTCTGATGCGGCGTATTGCCCTGGTGAGCCTGATGACGATGCTCAGTGGTTGCGGCTACCACACGTGGTGGAACCCGCCGTTCACCACTGGATCGAATCCAAATCTTCCGATCTCGAACAGCGAGAACATGAGCCGGGTCATGGGTCATGATGTGGCGGTCAAACCCCTGACGACGGAACCTGGCGACATCTGGCCCGGACCATTGCCACCGCCAACGACGCTGCAAGATCTGGAAAAAGAGGGTGGAATGGGCACGGCGCCAGCCGCCCCGACGAAGGGTTCACCGCTTGACCGAGCGGGAAACCCGCTCATGGCGCCGGTGCCCAATGGGACACCCGGGTCGACGCCACCGTCGATGTCAGGTGAGCCGCGCGCCGATCGGAGTATTGTCGTGCCGAATGGCAACGGCACCAGCACCGTCATCCACCCTGACGGGCGGATAGAAACGATCCCAACGCCAAAGTGACGGTGCGATCTGGCATGCCCGCGCCCTTGTCCATCTTGTATTTTGCCTGGCTTCGGGAACGGGTTGGAGTGGCGGAGGAAGCGATTTCTCCACCGGAATCCGTGACGACAGTGGCTGATCTGGTCACGTATCTCGCTGACCTCGATCAACGTCATGCCTCGGCATTCAAGGATCGCAAAACGGTGCGCTGCGCGGTCAACCAGGAATTTGCCGACCCCATGACGATCCTGCGTCCTGGTGATGAGGTCGCGTTTTTTCCACCTGTCACAGGCGGTTAAAGTCATTCAGTGAGGCTGCGATGGCGAAAATCAGCGTTCAGACGGAAGACTTCGATGTCGCTGTTGAGATCGCGCGTCTGACGGTAGGCCGGACCGACATCGGCGGGTTGGGATGTTTCATCGGTATCGTGCGTGACGATAAAGCGAATGAATCGTCGGGAGGTTCGGTTCGCGCGCTCACGCTGGAGCACTATCCCGCGATGACGTTACGCGCGATCGGCCGAATAACCGATGAGGCGGAACTTCGGTGGGAACTTCAGGGCTGTACAGTCATCCATCGGGTCGGCCGATTGGTTCCAGGCGAAAACATCGTGCTGGTTCTCACGGCCGCCGCGCATCGACAGGCCGCGCTCGATGCAACCGCCTTTCTAATCGATTGGCTAAAGACGAAGGCGCCATTCTGGAAGCGAGAGGAATTGCCTGATGGTGAAGCGGTCTGGGTGGTAGCCCGGGAATCCGATGACGCCGCCGCGGCGCGCTGGTAACCGCGAGGCGCATATTCATGCGTAGGGTGCTGTCATCGATGACGCCAAGACCGAAGGCACCAAATCCGGAGGCGCCGTCGTTATCGCGGCATTCAGCGTCCGGTCAGCGCCAGCGTTTCTCGAACTGGCATCTTCAGCGCTTTGCACAGCGCCGTGAGATTTGTGTCGCGCGGGCGCACCCGGCCACTTTCCCAATAGTAGATAGATACCTGCGAGACACCCAATCGGTCAGCAAGTTCCGCGACCGTGAAGCCCTTGACCTCCCGCGCCTCACGGATTTGTTTACTTAAACTTTTGGTTCGAGCCAAAGTCGTTTCTCCTTCCTTTTGGGACCCGCGTCCATGACCTGAGTTCCGAATTCGGGCGATGTGTTGGAAGCCACTTGCACAACGTTTTATGCCTGGCCATGATAATTGAACTCAAATCATATATCAACCGCGGATCGGTATTATTCCCATTTGGTGTGAAATCGGGGCAAATGTCGTAAACGTTCGGAGGAAGCGAGGCATGAACATCACGATTACGGATCCTACGACTCACACTGGCGCCGAGGTGCGAGGGGCCGATCTGCGGGAGGCCATCGACCAGGAAACACGCGCCAGCCTCAATCAGGCCTTTATTAAGCGTAGTGTGCTGGTGATCCGCGGTCAGACTCTCTCCCCTCAGCAGATGCTCGTCGCGGTTCGTTTGTTTGGTGAGATATTTCCGCAACACAATACACGATTTTCACTGCCAGAATGCCCCGAAATTCACTACATCTCGAACGAGGATAGTTTCCCTGATGGGCGCCGCTATATCCCGGGTGAGGGCTGGCATACCGATCATTCCAATGATGCGCGCCCACCGAAGGCGACAGTCTTGCACGCCGTTGATTTGCCGAGTGCCGGCGGCGATACCCAGTTCGCCAATATGGCCGCCGCCTATGACGCCTTGCCGGAAGCGCTCAGGCAGCGGTTGGCTGGGCTCAGCGCAATTCATGTCTACCAAAGCAGCCACAGTGAGAGGCAATTGATGGCCCTGCCATCCGCGGCCAAAGAACGGGTGCCAAACGCCGTGCTGCATCCGATCATTCGCACCCATCCCGAGTCCGGACGCCGATCGATCTACATCAATCCAATTCGCATCGAAGGCGTTCTCGGTCTCGATCATCGAGAGGCGCTGCCATTACTTGATGAGCTGCTGACCCATGCGACGGCGCCGCGCTTTCAATATCGGCACAGGTGGGAGCCGGGCGACCTTGTGATGTGGGACAATCGTTGCGTGTTGCATCAGGCGAACGGCGATTATGACATGAGTGAACGGCGTTACCTGTATCGCGTGATGCTGAAGGGTGAGGTCCCAACCTGAACGGTCCAGTCTGGACCACCTGCTATCAGGTTGAATGGCGGCGCGCTTCCGCGAGGACTTCCCGGGCCAGCGGCAGCATCGCGTAGTCCACCATGGCTCCCTGATATTTGACAGCGCCAAGTCCGGTCTTTTCCGCGTCCTCAAACGCCTTGAGCAAGCCTTCGAAGTAGGCGACCTCCTCCGCCGTTGGACGGAACACCGTGTTGGCGATCGCCACATGCGACGGGTGCATCACCGCGACACCGGTGTAGCCGATATCCCGCGCTCTCCGGATCAACCGCTCGGTCGCGGCCAGGTCATCCATCGGAGTGCCAAAAATTCCGGCGATCGGGTAAATCGCGCCGGCCGCCCGGCTGTCGAGTACGAGCTTTGACGCGAGATAGAGTTGCTCGATCCCATCTGACGTCGCGCGAAAGCCGAAGGCGCGTGCGAAGTCGCCGGAAACGGGGCCACTTAACGCGCCATGGATCCCGCGCACGCGAGCGCTGGCCGATGCAAGCAGCCGTGCGTCGTGCATACCTTCGGCGGTCTCCGGCAATGGCAGAATGCCGACTGTTCCGTGTGGGAGTCCGATGCGGCCTTCGTGATAACTCAGTAGATCGTGCAGGTGCCGAATCTCAGCCTCCGTTTGTGCTTTTGGCAGCACGATCGCGGTCAGGCCCTCGGTCATCGCGGCCGCGATTTCCTCTCCGGTTTGTTTATGTAACGGGTTGATTCGGACAAAGGCACCGACACCAGCCGCTTTCAGTTCCGCGATCTCGCTTTTCAAATAACCCATCGCCTCGGCTTTGAACTCTGGCGGGACTGAGTCTTCAATGTCGAGCACGGCGGCACCAGGAGAAACGCGAATCGCTTTGCCAACCCAGTCGCGGCGGTGCGCGGGGACAAACAGCGCCGAACGGATGGGCCACATTGGACGTGTCTCCTGATCGTTGAACCGGTCCCCGCGACTTAGCGCGGGCCACGAATAACACCATCCGTTTCATTTCCCGGCAAGCGCGACCGCTTGCGTCTCGCCAGCCGAAGGTGATTGTTGTGATAATCGGCCGGCTGCCGGACCAGGAGGAACCCCATGCCCTATCCCACACATCTGCTGCCGACAACCGTTGTCGGCAGTTATCCGCAACCAGCCTGGTTGGTCGATGGCGCCGCTCTGAAGCAGTATGGCGTTCCGAGGGTGCACGCGCATGGGATATGGCGGGTGCCTGAGGCGCTGCTGGAGCAGGCTCAGGATGATGGAACTATTCTGGCGATCCGTGACATGGAGCGGGCCGGGATAGATATCGTGACGGATGGCGAGATCCGCCGCGAAAGCTACTCGAATCGATTTGCGCTCGCGCTCGAAGGCGTGGACGCCGACCAACCCGGCGAGGTCCGCTCTCAGGCCGGGCGCGCCACGCCGGTTCCCAGGGTCGTTGGCAAGATCCGCCGGCGAGGTCCAGTGGAGGTTCGGGACGTTGAGTTTTTGCTGAGCAACGCCACACATTCCACCAAGATCACGCTGCCAGGCCCGTTCACGATGACGCAACAGGCTCGCAATGACTTCTATAAGGACGAGGAAGAATTGGCGATGGATTATGCGGTCGCCGTCAACGAAGAACTGCGGGCACTAAAGGCCAGCGGGGTGGACGTCGTCCAACTCGACGAACCTTGGGTGCGCACGTCACCGGAAAAGGCGGCCCGGTATGGCCTGCGCGCCATTAACCGCGCCTTGGAGGGAATTGAGGGGCCCACGGTCGTTCATCTTTGTTTCGGATACGCGGCGGTGGTCGCCAACAAACCGACAGGATACAGTTTTCTGCCTCAACTGGCTGACACAATTGCCGGTCAGATCTCGATCGAGGCGGCTCAACCAAAGCTGGACCTTGGTGTTTTACGGGACCTTGCTGGCAAGAAGATCATGCTGGGTGTTATCGATCTGGGCGACCCGGCCGTGGAAACAGCGGGCTTGGTCGCGGACCGAATTCGCGCCGCGCTAAAGTACGTGTCACCGGAGAACTTAATTCCGGCCCCGGACTGCGGGATGAAGTACCTGCCGCGTGATGTCGCGTTTGGAAAGTTGAAGTCTCTGGCTGACGGTGCGGCGATCGTACGGGGGGAGCTGACCGGGTCGGCGTGAATTCTCGTTCAATTTATCGCCGTTTGCGATCGAGGACTGAGCCGGGCGGGCATCAGACAGGCAAACAAGAGCGTAATCAAGGAGAACAGCCCTGCCAGCAGCCACGCGTTGTGCAGGCCGCTGGTTACTACCTCTGTCAGGTGCGCGACTTCTGCCGAGGGCAGAGTGGCTCGTCCCACGGGGTCAAGCATTCGCTCCATCGCCCTCGTGGCACCTGGATCCAATCGTAGGATCGTCGCGTTCAACACCGCGCCACAACCGCTGACGCCCATCACCTGACCCATGAAGCGCATGAACATGGTTGATGAGGTTGCGGCTCCACGCTGGTTCCACGGCACGGAGGCCTGAATGGAAACGATAAACACGCTCATGCAGAAGCCCATGCCGATCCCGACGATGAACGAGCCGAGCCCGGTGAAAGCCGGTCCCGCCGAGGGCGGTGCGATGATCAGAATGACGCAACCAATGACCAGGGCCATCGCGCCAGAAATCGCCACCAGACGATAGGAGGTTCGTACCATGATCCGTCCCCCCAGAAGGCTGGCGAAAGCCCAACTCACCGACATCGCGCCCAGTACAATACCGCCCACCATTGGACTGAAGCCCATCGCCCCTTGCACGTAAGCGGGCAGATACGCGGAAATCCCCATCATCATCGCACCTGCTGAACAACTGCCAAGAGACCCGACAACGATGATCCGGTTGCGGCGCCAGAGTTCCAGCGGAAGCATCGGTTCTGGCGTCACGCTTTCGTGGGCAAGCAGCGCCAAGGCCGAGAGGGCGCTGATCGCGAGTACGGATCCGAACACGACAGGAGTGAACTGACCGCCTTGCACCAGTGCCAGGATCAGACTGCCCGCGGTGGCCAAAGTCAGCAAAGCGCCGATCCAGTCGATCGACCGGCGGCGGGGCTCCGCGGTTTCATGCAGAAACATGCCGACCATGATCGCGGCGGCCATACCGATCGGCACGTGCACCCAGAAGACGACGGACCAGGACACATGTTGAATCAGGAACGCACCAAGCGAGGGACCCACGACGGCGGAGACTCCAAAGACCGAGGAGACTATGCCCTGAACGTGAGCACGCTCAGCCGGGGTGTAGATGTCGCCGAGAATCGTCGCGGCGATCGGCTGTACCGCGCCGGCACCGAGGCCTTCGATGGCGCGAAAGCAAATCAGTGGCACCATGGCCCAGGCGAAGCCACATAGAATGGCGCCGGTGATGAATAGTCCTACCCCGGCAAAGAAGACCTTCTTGCGGCCGAACATGTCGGCGAGGCGGCCGTAGATGGGAATGCTGACCGCCTGGGTCAAAAGGAAAATGGTGAACACCCAGCTATACAGGTTGAAACCACCAAGATCGCCCACGATAGTTGGCAGCGTCGTGGAGACGATCGTGCTTTCGACGGCGGCCATAAAGGTCGCCATCAGGCACGCCGCGAGCACCAAGGTACGCCCCGGAACTTTGGTTTCTCCGGAGGCCACGACGATGACGTCGGGGCGTTGAGCGGCGACCGCGCCAGATTGAAGCGCCGATTCCGCGACGGTATCGGTCATGGACGGTTTCCAGGTTTGCCCGTGTTCTGTCATTCCGCTGGATGCAAGACAACCCGTGCGACATTCCTATGACGCGCTTGACGCTTCGGGACGGTCCTGCGACCGTCTCGTGGGACAGCCCAGGCGACGAACGCCACAGTCAAGGCGGAAGGAACGGCCATGAAATTCGGTGTTTTCTATGAGCATCAGCTGCCGCGCCCGTGGAATTCGGACAGCGAGTATGAATTGTTTCAGAATTCGTTGCTTCAGGTCGAGCTCGCCGACAAACTGGGCTATGATTATATGTGGGAGGTGGAACACCATTTCCTCGAGGAATATTCCCATTCCTCCGCACCCGAGGTGTTTCTCGCCGCGGCGAGTCAGCGGACGAAACGTATTCGGTTGGGTCATGGAATTGTTCAGATCACGACCAATCAACCGCACCGTGTGGCGGAACGCGTATCGACGCTCGATTTAATCTCTGGCGGCCGGGTTGAGCTCGGCCTGGGTGAAGGCGCGGGACCCGCGGAATTGCATCCGTTCGGTATCCGCGTGAGGGACAAGCGTGATCGTTGGGAGGAGGCGGTGCGGGCGATCGTGCCGATGTTCACCGAGGAGAGTTGGGAGTTCCACGGACAGTACTACGATTTCCCGGCACGGAACGTGATACCGAAACCGTTTCAAAAGCCGCATCCACCCCTTTGGGTTGCGTGCTCGAACATTCGCACGATCGGTGAGGCGGGGCAGTGGGGCATGGGCGCGCTTGGCTTCAGCTTTGTATCGCCAGATGCGGCGCGGGCCTGGGTGCACAAGTACTATAACATGCTGCTGGATCAGCCGCGCCGACTGACTGACTATCAGATCAATCCGAATGTCGCGATCGTGAACGGTTTTATGTGCGCGCCGACCGATGAAGAGGCGCTTCAGAAAGCCGCGGGCTGGACCTTCTTCATTTTCGCACTATCGTACTATGGACGGAAGGGGATCGACGCACCTGGACAGGGCGATTTGTGGCGCGAATACCAGGACTGGCGGAATTCCGAGAAGGCGCAACAGGCGTTACGAAATGGGCTGATCGGCTCACCCGATACGATTCGGAAGCGCCTACGTCTGTTTGAAGAGGCACATGTCGATCAGGTCATATTGCTCAACCAGGCTGGCAAGACCTCGCATCAGGACATTTGTGAAAGCCTGGAGCTGTTCGCGAAAGAGGTGATGCCTGAGTTTCACGAACGTCAGCCGGCTCAGGAGCAATGGAAACAGGACGTACTGGGCCGCCAGATCGTACTTGAAGATCTGGATACCGAGAAATACGATTTGTACTCGCATCAGAACGAGGACATAGTGCGGCTGACACCGGAACAATTGCGTCAGCGCATGACGGAGAAAGAGAAACTGGCGGCCGCTGGGGAATAGCTCGTACAGGAGACACTCGATGCGACAAATGGTGATGGTGGGATTTCTTCAGGCGCAGAACTGCACGAACCTGGTGAGTTCCTGGAGGCATCCGCAATCGCGCACGGACACATGGAGCCCCGAATACTACGCCGACCTCGGTCGCGTGTTGGAGGAAGGCAAGTTTCAGGTCGCTTTCTTCGATGACCGGCTTGCGATGCCAGACCGCTATGGCAACGATCATAAGCACACGGTTGAGAACGGCATTCGCTGCGTCAAAATGGATCCCATCGTCGTTCTCATGGTCATGGCCGCCGCCACGAAGCGCCTGGGACTCGGGGCGACGCGCACGACGACGTATTACGAGCCATTTGACGTGGCCCGGGCTTTCGCCACCATCGACCTGATGACGCACGGTCGGGCCGCGTGGAACGTCGTGACGTCGATGAACGACGGCGAGGCCCTGAACATGGGCAAGGAACTGCACCCCGAACACGATGGCCGCTACGATCAGGCCGAGGAGTTCATGGAAATCGTCATGGGACATTGGACGTCCTGGGATGACGATGCGATCGTGCAAGACAAGAGTTCAGGCTTGTTCGCGCATGGCGATAAGGTCCGCCGCATCGATTACAGGGGGAAATATTTCAATTCTCGCGGCCCTTTCACCGTACCCCGGTCGGAACAGGGTCACCCGGTGGTGATCCAGGCCGGTCAGAGCGCCAGAGGGAAGAAGTTCGCGGCGAGGTGGGGAGAATTGCTGTTTGTCGGTAGCCCGCCGACGCTGGACATCGGCCGCCAGAACTACAAGCAGATCAAGGAAGCCGTCGCCGCCAATGGCCGTGATCCGAATCATGTCATTATCGCGCCGTCCGCTTACGTCATTTGCGGCGAATCGAAGATGGAGGCGGAAGACAAAATGGCGCTGACAGAAAAGCTGACGCCAGACATCGACGCGCTGTCTTTGCTATCGGAAGCGATGAACTTTGACTTCGCGTCCAAGGGAATGGATGAGCCATTCACGGACGAAGAGTTGGCCAATATCTCCGGCACGCAATCGATGCGCGACCGGGTTCTGGCGGCTTCCGGCATTAAGAACCCGACGACGCGGGACTTTATCAAATTCAGCCGCCGTGCCCGCCCGAACAAGCCGTTTATCGGCGGACCGAAGGAGGTCGCGGATGGGCTGGAGGAATGGTTCTCCACCGGTGTTTGCGACGGATTCGTGTTAGCGGCTACACATTCGCCCGGCACCTATATCGAATTTGTAAAATATGTCGTGCCGGAACTGCAGCGGCGGGGTCTGTACCATAAAGACTACAAAGGAGCCACTCTGCGCGAGAACCTCGGTCTGCCGATCCCACGAGTTGGTGGCTGAACGGAGAACGAATCGATGATATATGAAATGCGTACCTACACGTTCCATCAGGGCAAACTGTCGGCATATCTGGACCTCGCCCGGAACGTTGGCCGGCCGGTGCGCGGCCAGAACTATGGTACCAACCATGGTTATTGGGTGGCGGAGTTTGGGTCGCTCAATCAGGTGTGGCACCTCTGGAGCTACGCCAGCCTCGACGAGCGTGCACGAATGCGTGATGAACTCGCGAAGAACGAGCGTTGGACAAAGGAATATGTGCCGAACGTGCGTCCATTGCTGCTGCGTCAGGACATCCGGTTCCTCAATCCAGTTTATGGCGTCAACTCGCCCACCAAGGAAGGCGGTTTTTACGAGCTTCGCATGTACCGCACCAATCCTGGTCTCGCCGCCAACTGGGCTGCATCGTTCCGAGACAATATGAAGATACGCGAGAAATATTCTCGGAATATTGGTATCTGGACCGGCGAGGCGCCGCAACCAAACGAGATTTGGCACATGTGGAATTACCAGGACACGAATGAGCGAGCCAGGGTTCGCGCGGAGTCGTTCCGAGATCCCGAATGGCTGAACTTCGTCAGGACTGGTGAGGGAACTATTGTGGAGATGCAGAACACGATGCTCATTCCGACCGATTTCTCCGGGCTGAAATAGGCGCGCCATGAAACTGGGCCTGTCGATCGGCTATTCCAAAGCTCAGCTCGATGTGCCGGTGAAGCTGGTACAGAAGGCTGAAGAACTTGGTTACGATTCGGTCTGGAGCGCGGAGGCGTATGGCTCCGATGCTGTGACGCCCCTCGCGTATCTCGCCGCTTTGACGAAGCGGATTCGTCTCGGTACGGGGATCATGCAGTTGGCCGCCCGGACACCGGCCAACGCGGCGATGTGCGCCGGAACCGTCGATGCCCTTGCCGGCGGTGGCCGCTTCATCGCCGGTCTGGGCGTGTCGGGGCCACAAATCGTTGAGGGTTGGTATGGGGAGCCCTGGGGCCGGCCTTATTATCGCATCCGCGATTACGTCGCGATCATGCGAAAGATCTTCGCCCGCGAGGAACCGGTTACGCACGATGGCCGCGAAATCAGCCTGCCCTACAAGGGCGAAGGTGCGATGGGTGTGGGCAAACCGCTAAAATCCATCCTGCACATGAACCCGCATATTCCGATCTACCTCGCCACTGGCAATGAATCGACAGTGAAACTGACGGCCGAAATCGCTGATGGGTGGGTGCCGATGGGGTTTTTTCCGGGCTCCATGGAATTTTATCGTCCCTGGCTGGAAGAAGGTTTCCGCCGCGCAGGCAATGGTAAGGGTTTGAAGGACCTGAAAATCCAGGCCTCAGTGCATGTCGAGGTTAGCGACGACGTCAAAGGTGCGCTGGCCAAACTCAAACCAGAAGTCGCTTTGTATGTCGGCGGTATGGGACACCGGGACAAAAATTTCCACAAGGATATCATGGTTCGTTACGGGTTCGGCGATGCCGCGAACCGAATTCAGGAGCTGTACCTCGCGCACCGCAAGGAAGAAGCGATCGCGGCGGTACCCGACGAATGGGTAGATCTCAAATCGCTCGTCGGCCCGCCTGGACGGATCAAGGAGCGATTTCGGGCGTGGGAGGATAGTGGGGCCAGTGGCGTGACCGTCCGCTCTCGCCAACCCGAAGCTGTTGAAGTGATGGCTGAGGCCGCGCGCCTGAACTAACCCAGGGAGGAACAAATGCGATTCAAAGATAAGGTCGCGTTGATCACAGCCGCGGCCAGTGGAATCGGTCGCGCGACCTGCGACATCATCGCACGCGAAGGTGGGGTTGTTGTCGCCGTTGATAATAATCAGGAGCGACTGGACGCGGCGGTTGACGCCATGAACAAATCGGGTGGCCGAGCGCATGGACGTATGTGCGATGCCCTCGATCAGTCGCAGGTGGACGCCGTGGTGGCCAGCGTGACCAAGGAATTTGGCCGGATCGACATTCTGGTCAACGCGGTCGGCGGAAGCACAATCATTCCCCGGCCGGCGGCTAAGGTTGACGAGTTGTCGTTGGATGAATGGCAGCGGCTGATTAACTTTAACCTGAACGGAACCTTCCTGTTCCTGCACGCGATTGTGCCGATTATGAAAGTCCAGCGGGGAGGCAAGATCGTTAATCTTGCCTCAATCGCCGGCCGCGGGCTGAGTGCATCGTCGTCTGTCGCTTATTGCGCGGCCAAGGGTGGCATCATCGCCATGACGCGTAAACTGTCGCTTGAACTTGGTGAGTTCAATATCAACGTGAACGCAATCGCACCCAGCCTGACCTTGACCGAGCGCATTCGTCCACACTGGAATCAGCGCTCTCCCGAGGCGCAGTCGGCGGAAATCGAGCGGATACCTTTAAAGAGAGTGGCTGAGGCGACGGATCAGGCCAAGGTGATCTGTTTCCTGGCTTCCAGCGATGCCGATTTCGTGACCGGGCTGACGATCGATGTGACAGGCGGTCTTTGACCTCGCGTTAACCGTTTCATTATCTTTTGGAGATAAGGCGGTTCACGAACATGAAGGGCGTAAGTGCGCCGATGCCTCCTCCGACCGATGATGTGAAGAACTGGATGAACATGTTCCGGTGGATCGTGAAGATGATCCGCGATGAATACGAGATCGATGAAGCGATCCTGACGCGGACGGCCACGCTGGAGACGGATTGTGGCCTGTTGATCGAACAAGTCGAGGCCATACTCGGTGTCGTCGCCGACAGTTTCAGTCTGAGTTTCCCACCGAATACTTTGGATGAGGTGCTAAAGCTCGAGGAGCTCTGCATGCTCGCGAGTTGGATGAAAGGGCTTTATAAGTGTCCTCCATTCATTTCCGCTGAATTCGAGGCCGATTGTCGAGGTCTGAATCCAGGCTGTGCGTGAGAATGACACGCCTGGGGTTCGCTTGCCCGCTAGTCGCCATCTCCTGAATGTAAGAACGCAAGCCGCATGGGCCGTTTGCCCGTTAGTCGTCAGCCCTCAAACTTCGGCAGTTTCTGGGCGAGCTCGGCGAAGGCGTCTTCGTCGGTGCGGTCGTAACGCAGTGGCGTGACGACGACTCGTCCCGCACGCATCGCGCTGTAATCGGTTCCTGGGCTCTGTTGGCGGTCACTGCGATGAAAGTTTAGCCAGTGGTACGTCAATCCCCGTGGATCGACCCTGGTATCCACATTCATACCGCCGATCACGCCCTCCCCCTGTTTCGCGAGCGCGATTGGGCCGGCCTCAGACGCGGGAATTGGTGGGAAGTTGACATTCAGGCAGGCTCCCGTGGCCCAACCGATGTCGACGAGCTGTTGGATCGTCCCGGGGCCGAGCGAGCGCGCGGTATCCCAAGGTACATTCCGGCGATCGGTGAAAGCCTGGCTCAGTGCGATCGCCGGCACGCCCAACATCATCGCCGTCATCGCGCCGCCGACCGTGCCGGAAAACACTGATTCTATTCCAAGGTTCACAACCCGGTTCACGCCGGACAGCATGAGTTGTGGCGGCGCATCCTTCATCAGATGGCAGATGCCCATCGCCGCGCAATCGCCAGGAGTGCCGGTGACGCCAAATCGTCTGGGTCCGCGTTCCGAAACCCGGATCGCGTGATGCAAGCTGATCGCGTGAGACTGGCCGCTCTGATCGTGCTCGGGTGCGACAACCCAAACTTCCAGTGCAATCTGGGCAGCGATTTCCTCCATCACCGCCATGCTGGGGGCATCGATTCCATCGTCGTTTGTCAGGATTACGCGGTCAAGCACAGGTGGTCTCCAGCATCGTAAGGGCGACGCTGTTTGCCCGGTGCCATCCGCCGCGTCCAGGGGGCGGCTGTTGCAAGGATACTGTCATCGGCTCAGCATTGGTCCCGATTGAGGGAGTGAACGGCCATGCTGATCATCGACGCGCAGGTGCATATCTGGGGGAGCGGACAGCCAAGCGCGCACCATCGCCAAACGTCGGTTTACACGGCGGAGCAACTTATCAAGGAAATGGATGAGGCAGGCGTGGACGGGGCGGTCTTGCATCCTCCGAGTTGGGACCCGGGCTCCAACGAGCTGGCGATTGAGGCCGCTAAGAAATACCCCGAAAAATTCTGTAGCCTGGGCTGGTTCCCGCTCGACGATCAGGCCCAAAGGACGCGGATCGAAACCTGGAAGCAGCAGCCCGGAATGACGGGGTTACGTTGGTCTTTGACCCGTCCAGGCCAGGAGACCTGGCATGAGGACGGCACAATGGATTGGCTGTGGCCCGCCGCGGAGAAAGCCGGAACGCCGATCGCGACCATGGCCTGGCGTTTCCTGCCTCTGTTCGGCCAGATCGCTGAGCGTCACCCGCATCTCAAGCTCATTATCGATCACCTGGGCGTAATTCGCTCGGTAAAGGACGAAGCGGCGTTTGCGAATTTGGGGGCATTGGTGGCTCTGGCGAGGCATCCCAACATCGCGGTGAAGGCAACCGGTGCACCGAGCCATTCTACCGGGGATTATCCGTACCAAAACATCCATGACGGACTGCATCGAATTTACGACGCGTTTGGACCAGGCAGGTTCTTTTGGGGAACAGACATCACAAGAATGCCGTGCAGTTATCGCCAGTGTGTGACGATGTTCACCGAGGACTTGCCGTGGCTGAAAGGTCGAGATCAGGAACTGGTCATGGGCCAGGGCATCATCGACTGGTTGGGCTGGAAACGTCCAGGTTGAGTACCAGACTTTGAACCAAAATCACTCCGGGATCGGTTACACCTTGGATGTCGTGGGCGACCCGTTTCCTGATCTCAGGACGTACGTGCGGTCCCCTCTCTAACAGAGCGTGGCGGCGTTCGCGCGGCCGCGGGATCGCGGTGCGATCCCTATCTCAAGCAGGTCTCGCACAAAGTGTTCCTTTTTGGCCGATCACCATGGTTGATGCGGCTTTCCCCAGTATCGGTGACAACGCCACCGTGCCGAGTCGAGGAGAACTGAGATGACGCTGATTTTGGAGAACAAGCTGCGGATTGGCATTCAAACAATCCACCGACGGACCGAGCCGTCGTCGGGACCGTGGCTGCCAAAGATCGGCGAATTAACAGCGTTCGTGGAACTTGTTGATCGGTGCGGCTATGATTCTCTTTGGGTAGGTGATCATATTTCATTTCCTCTGCCGATTTTAGATCCATTTCTGCAACTGGCGCAGGCAGCTGTAGTCAGCCGGCGATTGACGCTAGGAACTTCGGTACTGCTGCTCCCGTTACGACATCCGACACCAATCGCGAAACAGGTGACGACATTGGATCATCTCACGGAGGGGCGACTGATCCTTGGCGTTGGCGTCGGCGGTGAGTTCCCAAAGGAATATGCCGCTTGCGACGTGCCGCACAACGAACGCGGTGCGCGCCTGACCGAGAGTGTTCAGGTATTGAGAAAGTTTTTCAGCGGCGAACCCGTCAGCCACCACGGGCGATATTACGGCCCATTCGAGGATGTCCCGATGAGTCCGCCGCCACGTCAGGTTGGTGGCCCTCCAATCTGGTTTGCCGGTCGCAAGCAAGCGGCGCTTCGTCGGGTTGGACGGTTGGGTGACGGGTATCTGGCATACGTGATCACGCCTGAAATGTATCGAGCGGCTTTGGTGACGATCACGGCGGCGGCGGACGGTGCGGGCAGAACCTCGGTATCATTTGGCACTGGACACTTACTGTTCACGCGTATTGATGACACATACGAAACGGCGCTTGATCGAGCGACCGAGACGTTGAGCGTCCGATATGCGATGGATTTTCGCAAAGCGGCGGCGAGATACTGTGCGTTGGGAACGCCTGAAGATGTGGCGAAACGTATCCAGGAATTCCATGCCGCGGGCGTTCGGCATGTCGTGCTCGACCTGCTCGGCCCGTACGAGGAGCGGGGGCGCCAGATCGAACGCTTCGCCGCGGACGCACTCCCGTTGCTGCGAGACCTGAGAGAGGGCTAAGTTACGGCCCAGGAAATCTTCAACGGGAGGAAAGTCATGAAACTGGCGTTTTTCGACGATTTCAAACTGGGTGTGGTCAAAGGAGATTCGATCGTCGATGTGTCGGCGATTGTCCGTGACATCCCGCACACGGGTCCCGGCGACCTGATGAGCGGCCTGATCTCACGATTTGACAGCTATCGTAGTAAGCTCGAGGCAGCCTCAGCCGGCTCGGGCGTCGCGGTGGCCAGTGTCCGAATCCGGCCTCCACTGCCGAAACCTGGCAACATCGTCTGCATGGCGGTGAACTACATGGAAAACGGGACACTGGCAAAGCCGGCTCCCATCAACGCTTTCCATAAGGCGCCAACCGCGATTATCGGACCGGACGACACCATGGTGCTGCCCGACGTTCCCGCCACAATCTTTGAGGGTGAGGCGGAAATGGCCCTGGTGATCGGCAAGCGAGCCACCAACGTGCCGGCATCGCGAGCGATGGATCACATCTTTGGGTATATCAACTTCATCGACGGCTCCGCGCGCGGTTTACCGCCGCCCGGCAACGTTTTTTTCCAGATGAAGTCGCGCGACACCTTTGCTCCGGTCGGACCCTATCTGGTGACGAAGGATGAGATACCAGACCCGCAAAAACTACCAATAAAGTTGTGGGTGAATGGTGAGCTCAAGCAAGACTTCAATACCGATGATATGGCCCATAACATTGCTCGGTGCATTGAATGGGCGAGTTCGATCCACACGTTGGAACCGGGCGACATACTGGCAACGGGCACTAATCATCGCGGTTTGTCCAGTTTCATGGATGGCGATGTTGTTGAATTGGAAACTCAAGGGCTTGGAAAGCTACGGTTCAACATCAAGGATGAGCTGAAGCGAACCTGGCTGCGTGAGACCCGCCTGGACCGTCAGCAAAAGGGCCTGGAGGGTCCGACCCCGCAGGTTTCGGGAAAATACGCGAAGAACGGGTGATGACAGCAGGCTTATGATCATCATGGCGCGCGCGGTCGTTACTTTTCCGGTCGGCCGCGCGCTCTTCGCCGAACGGTGCCATGGCGAAAATTTGCCGGATGCGGTTAGGTACTTGGTTCGCGTCATCTGGAGCGGACGGAAAGCGGCCAAGTCTTTGGTCTACTACGCCCGTTAATCGATTGTCTCGTGAATTTGTCGATTGCGACGCCTCCAGGAAATCAACCTATCTGAGCTCGTGGGGTCTCAACAGAATATTTTGTGAGGCGCTGAGGTCAAGAGCATGCTTGCACCAACAATGCGAATTCATCGAAGGGCCACCCCCGGTACCAACAGCAGCGCGAGCCGGGTAGGTCGGCTATCCGTACAAATCGGCATCTGACCAGGACTCCGATGGTCGCCGTGGCATAGCAGAGATGTTTGGAACTTAAGCGGCACTCCTCGACAACCTTACCTCGCCAAGTCTGTCGAACTTCTTGTAACATCAGGTGACTGTGAAAGGAGTGGCATAAACGGTTGGAGAACTTCCATCGGTACCTTCTGCCCATGCGTACCACGAACCTGGAGTTACCGGAGTTGGCACATATTGGCCCCATAAGTCGGAATTTACCAGCACGGCCGCCATCCACGTTGAAGGAGGGGTCGTCTGGGACGTCGAAAATCCGAATTGAATTGGTGCCGCGGCAGGATTGACGTGGGCGTTGATGCCGATCATGCCAACTCCGTGCGCATAGGTGCCAGTCGGAACCAATTGCCAGGTTATACTCGTGACCGTCCTACCAGACTGCGTCGTCACGGTCACCACTGGACTCGAGGGCGGACCAGATCCGACATTATTGGAAGCGATGACCTGAACGTCGTATGATGTGGCGGCGGTCAAATTCATTATGTTGTAGGTCGTTGCCGACAGATTGTTCGCGGCGAGAGTCCAGTTCTCCTGCCCAGACAAGCTGTACTGGACCAGATAAACCAGACCGGTTCCGCCAACCGTCGGAGCAGTCCACGAACAATTCATGCTATTGGTCGTGACATCGGTGATGGTGACGTTCGTCGGCGAGCCGGGAAGAATACCGCTTGCTGAGGTCACCACCGTCAGCGTAGATGAGACAGGGCCTGCCCCAATATTATTCGCCGCGATGACCGCGAAATCATAACTTGTAGCGGCTTCGAGAGCGTTGACCGCGAAGCCGACATTGGCACTGGTTTGTCCGGCCACCAACCAGGACGATGCCCCAGTAACCCGATATTGGATTGTGTATACCGATACCTCGCCGCCCGACGCCGGCGTTGCCCAGGACAGAGTAACGCTGCCGGGACTGACGGATGAGGCCGCGAGATTGTATGGCTGCCCTGGCACGACAGTCGCCGATATTCCGGCGCTCACTGAGATGAAGATCGCGGCGCCACCCGAATATGTAACACCAAGAATGGTGGCGCATTGATTTGGTAGCAGCGCGGCTGATCCACTCGACGTTACGACGTCGCCCGAAAAGATGACTGAACCAGAGGATGCATTTATTATTTCGCAAGAAAACCCCGGCTCCACGTTCTCGGGGGAGATAGAAACAGAGATTGGATTACTGCAAACGAGAAAGATGTTATTGTGTGCCGCACTCTCGAGTGTCGTGTTCGTAGTTAATTCAAGCACCGGTCGTTGCCAAGACGGCAGCTTTTCGGATACCCATGGCCAAAGGGTCCTTAGCGTTTGGCGGAGCATAATATTACTCGCCTGCGCCACCAGGAATTCGTCGGTGTCGGACGCAGGACCGGCGGCCTGAGTCTGATCAATCGTCAGACCATCGAGAAAATTCGTATATGTGATACTGTGGTCTTCGCCAGCCTGACTCACACCGATCAAATCGCCCGACGTTAAGTTTGCTACCGGGGAAAGGCCCGTTATGCTATAATTAGACGCATCAGCGATAGCTGACGTTGAAATGACTCCCGTCGTATCAATAGTGATGTTGGATCCGGCTGAGAATATTCCGCGAACCTCATTGATGCCAATCAATTGAGCTGTGCCACTATTGGCGACGATGAACTGATCAACCGATGATAAGGTCGTCTGAGCGAAAAGTGTAGTTGGATCGAAGTTTTGAGCACTCAGGGTGCCACTATTTAACATTAGTCCACTGCCAATAGCGATTTCATCAGGCCCCCCGGGGCCTACACTAAATCGGCCCAACAGTGACGGAGGTTGTACAATGATCGCGGGTTGTGTTTGGGCTAACAGTACTCCCACCGATACCGCGTGGGCGGAGCCTCCTTGACTTACTGGCAGAAGATCCGATGCCGAGACAGTGCCTGATGCGGGAAGTTGAGAAATTGTCGGCATGAAACCTCGAAATGCTGAGAAAATTCTTGTCGGGAAATCAGGCCGCGATTATAAGGCCGCTGCATACGGAAATCCAATGACTGCCGTCGTAAAAAACTTGTACACCTGTACCCGAGCTGGCTGCCTCGTTCGGCTTCCTCCCATTTGTCGCGAACGCCGTAGCGCCCGTTCCTGGAGACGAAGGAAGGCCGCTAACCACATAAGATGGTAGCACGGGCGGTCCAGCGAAGTGGGGGGAAACGGAATTGCTTCTGAAAATTTCTCTCCAAAGCGATGAACCATCAGAGATGATATGATATCTATCATATTGTCTCAAGGTCACAGGTGCCAGGTCTATTGTATCTCCCGCGGCGGGCGAGATCGACACGGTGCCGGCGCCAAGCGCTGAAAATGTGAACCCCGTGCCGGCCGTGACAGTAGAAGCTGAAGGAAGCGTTATCGTGTAGGCACCTGCCCCGACCAGAAATACGATCGAACCAGATGAAGTAGAAGATAAGGTAGCTGTGCTACTATAGACGATCCCGTATGAAACGGAAATACCCCGGCCGATTGCACAGGTTGTCGCCCCATATTGTGCGACTATTGCGCCAGCGGTAGTCGAATATGTGAGATTATTGGAGTTGGTTGCTTCAAACGCTATCGTTTGGCCAGCGGCTAACCGAATTGCGGCCGCACCGGGAAGTTGTGTGGCATTAGACGTGTCCAGAACCGAAATCGAGTACGGAACACTCACATTGAATACGCGGTAGACTTTGCCGGAAGATCCATTTGCGAGTGAGACCCCGAGGGCCGTCGAAATTTCTACCTCGGCTCCAGATGTATTATATTGACCAAGTACCAGAGACTGAATTTGACGCTGGTCCGCATCATCCACCCCGTTACCGATCCAATCGAATTCGGCAGAAATGGATGAGTTGGTCCAACTAGACGGCGCTCCGGTCGTGTCTCGAAACTCTACATAATTAGACCACATAAGTGGTTGGGGAAGTGGATTTCCATTGTTATCTGTCCCCACGTATTGTCGGATTGTCTGAACATATCGGCCAACATGCCGCGACGGGCTACCAGCACTCGGTGTCTGCGTACCGTCCCATACCAACTTGTCATATCCAGACCATACGTTGTTGAACGGGCTCTCATAGATGACGGTATCGGTACGAGAATTGGATATTATAGATTGTGAACCACCTCCAGCGTGACTGACAACATAGGATACGTGTGAGACTGCGAAGTCGGTTGATTGCGAGGTGGCCTGGGAAGCTATGATGCCAGTTGCACCAAATCCGGTAACTGTCGCGGGTAAGGTGGGACCGACGGGATTTGTGCCGAAAGGGATTGAGTCACCGAGTCGGCCCCCACCGGCGAGCATCGTCCCGTCAACGATCCATTTTACTCGCTTTGTGGTTGGAATAACCCAATTTAGAGATGGCCCAATGACTGTAGTCCCGTTTGGAACGTAAATTGTGCCTCCCGGCGGGGCAATCTGATATGCTAGTGTAAACGCGGAAGTATCGTCCGTCACACCGTCTAGCGCTGCGTTGCAGGGTGGCAGCCTGATGTTGATTACACCACTTGGCCCCGGATTGGCGTCAACATACTGTTTCGTCGCGGCATGTAGCGGAACGGTCGGCGAGGCCGCGAGGGTCAGGAAGCCAGCCAGCGAACCGCCGGAAAGCGGAAGAGCGCCTGAGATTTGCGTATCAACATATTGCTTGTTGGTAACTTGTAGCGGCACTGAAGGGCTTACAGTCAGTGTGATCGGCCCGGTTACCGTTCCTCCTGCTGTCGATAGCAACCCAGCCAGCCCATTGTCGACGTAGTACTTGGTCGCGGCCTGCGACGATGACGTAGGATTGCCACTAAGCAGAATGGGTCCACTCATCGTACCCCCACTCTTGGGAAGCACTGCCAGAACTTGAGTATCAACATAGTTTTTGGTCGACGCCTGAAGGGCACTTGTCGGGTCACAGGAAAGACTCAACGGCCCTGACAAAGTGTCTCCTGTTCGCGCGATCTTTGTGTCGGCGTACTGCTTCGTCGCAGCCTGCAGTCCCGACGTCGGATCTGCGAATAAGGTCAGAGGTCCACTTAATATACCTCCATTCAGAGGAAGTAGTGTGGTTGCCTGCGCATCAACATAGCCCTTTGTCGCAGCTTGTAGTCCCGAGGTCGGGGCCGTTGAAAGTCCTAGCGGACCTGTCATGGTGTCCCCGCCTCTCATCAGCCGAGCGTCGGCGTATGACTTAGTGGCGGGATTCAGCGCAGTCGTCGGATCCGCGGCAAGAACGATGGGCCCAGCCATCGTGAACCCGAGGAGGAGCATGTTTGCATTTGCATCGACATACCCCTTGGTCGCAGCCTGGAGGGAAATTGTGGGGCCACTCGCTAGTTGGAGGGGACCCATCAACGTGTCTCCGGCGCGGTTCAATCTTAGGTCTACATACTCCTTTGTTGCCGCCTGTAATGGATACGAAGGATCCGAGGCGAGGCTCAATGGACCCGACAAAGACCCACCAGCCGTCATGACGACTGACGATGCAAGATCGGCTAGCCGAAGTGAAGTCGTATTGCCAGTCGGAAATACTATCAATTGGCTGCCGTTGACCGAGGCAATTGCCGGCAAACCCTGTAGAAATGAACTATAGCTTATGGAGACGTTGTTCCCTGCTTGTGACAGGGGCACAAGATCGGTCGCGGCTGGAACCAGGCCTGCTGGTGAGAGTGCAATCGAATACGGTGCCGCGAGGGCAGAGAGCGTTCCTGTAGCCAGGTTCAGATAATTCCCTATGACAATCGTCTCCGGAGAGCCAGTACCAGCGGTGGCACGCCCTAGAACCGTTCCCCCCGGAATAGTGAGCTCGGACTGAATTCCGGCCAAAATCTGAGCTCGGGTTATCTTACGAGTAATACTATTTTGGCTGACCGGAAATTCGTCGTTATCGGTGGCTGCTGTCGCAGGAGCTAGTTCGTCTATTGTCGGCATTTTTAAGAGCTCTCAGGATGTTCGGGCTGGCGCAATTAGGCTAATGACTTCTATAATCGTATCTCAGGCTAACTAACCGTATTGCCGGTGTCTCATGCGACGGATTTTGCATAAGAAACGTGTGATAAAGCGTAAGCGGAACTCTGACGCCCTTGTTTAACAACCGCCCCGGAAGTGGTTGATTCGGCTAAGGGAGCGGGCTTCGAGCTATCGTTATGTTTGACGTTAAGGATGACGCGAAGGGCGGATTTCGGCGGGTTCCCTCCGTGCCAACAACAGTGAGACACCTACCCCCCGGGAGTTTAGACCTGAGGACGCGGAAGGATCGCCTCGCTCATGCCCATGCTCCACACACAGATCGATGCCGAGGCGGGTGCCTCCACGAACGGAGGCCGTAGGCCGACGGTCCTGGCGGCACCCGCCTCGGCGTCTCCCGAATTGTCGGACCGCCCGCGTCGCCGGACCTTCACCGCTCAAACCAAATTGCGCATTCTGACCGAGATCGATCGGGTCGCGAATCGAACCGATGCTGCAAACAGCGGTCAGCGCGCTGGTGCCGCCGACACCGGCCGGATCGGTGCGATTCTGCGCCGCGAGGGCCTCTACTCGTCAACCCCCTGCGACTGGCGCCGGCAGCGAGACGCCGGCGCGTTCAACGCGTTGGTTCCTGCCCGGCGAGGGCCGAAAGTCGTCGAGGCCAACCCGCTTGCGGCCGAGCTCGCCCGTTCGCACAAGAGCAATGCCGATCTTAAGCGGCGTCTGGCCCATGCTGAGGCCATCATCGACATCCAAAAAAAGTTGCGGCGTTGCTGGGCATCCCGCTGGCGTCGAACGGCGGCGAGCCTTGACTGAAGCGGTCGCGGCCCTCATTCCGACCAGCGGCATGACTGCCGCGGTCTGTGCGTCGCTCGGGGTTTCGCGCGCCACGGTGCAAAGACGGCGTTCCCGGTTGAGCGCACCGCCAGCGATCATCCGGCCTCGGCCGAGGCCGGCCCGGGCCTTGACCGTCCTGCAACGGCAGACGGTGCTGGATCTGTTGGACGCGCCACGTTTCGCCGATCAGGCACCGGCGGAAATCTACGCCACTCTCCTCAATGAAGGCGTCTATCATTGGTCGATCCGCACCATTTACAGGATCCTCGACCAGAACGGCGAGGTCCGCGAACGGCGCTGGCAGTTGCGCCATCCGGATTATCAAAAGCCGGAACTTCTGGCGGAACGCCCCAATGAAGTCTGGTCCTGGGACATCACCAAACTGATGGGGCCAGCAAAGTGGAACTACTTCTATCTCTATGTGATCCTCGACATCTTCAGTCGCCGGGTCGTTGGCTGGTGCGTGGCCGACGCGGAAAGCGCCACGCTGTTCCGGCCTCTGTTCGACGATACGATCACGAAACACAACGTTCCGCCCGGTCAGCTCACGCTGCACGCTGATCGCGGCGGCCCGATGAAGGCGAAGGCCACGGCGTTCTTACTGCCCGATGTGGGCGTCACCCGCACGCATAACCGTCCGCACACCTCCAACGACAACCCTTTCTCCGAAAGCCACTTCAAAACGCTGAAGTACCAGCCACGCTTCCCAAAACGCTTCGGCTGCATCGAGGACGCCAGAAGCTTCTGCCGTCAGTTCTTCGACTGGTACAACCAGGACCATCACCATGCCGGGATCCGGACCAAGTGTATTATGGCCAGGTCGATGCCGTCCACGCGGCCCGCCAGGTCATCCTCGATCAGGCGTTTCGTGAACACCCCGAGCGCTTCGTCAAAAAACCACCAATCCCGCCCGCCAAACCAACCGCCGCATGGATCAATCCGCCCGCCCCGAAAAGCACCGACTGACCGCTAACCCAGGCTCGATTGAGGTCATCAAACGTCCCGTGCCTTCTTCCGTCCCGGCATCGTGACGATATCGCCAGTCTCCGCCGCTGGTCAGCGGTAAGCGGAGCTCTGACGCCCTTGTTTAACGGCGGGCCCGGAGGTGGTTGGTTCGGCTGAGGCAACGGGCTTCGAGCTATCGTTATGTTTGACGTTAAGGATGACGCGAAGGGTGGCTTTCGG
>Ga0182018_10000164_pt1 | contig 85784 bp, 66 predicted proteins | sample 812P2MmetaG_FD_120490 | JGI IMG/M metagenome (GOLD analysis project Ga0182018, IMG submission 120490) | Permafrost microbial communities from Stordalen Mire, Sweden - 812P2M metaG | ecosystem: Environmental > Terrestrial > Soil > Wetlands > Permafrost | place: Sweden: Stordalen | collected... | reverse complement strand
GGGTATCGCCACCGTGAACAGACCGGCGGTCACTGCTGCGGCCACCCCGTGGGGCGAGTCCTCGACCGCCACCGATTGCCACGGGTCGGCGCCGAGCCGTTCACACGCCAGCCGGTATGAGGTGGGAGCAGGCTTGGCCGGAACCACGCCATCCGTGCACACGAGGCAGGAGAAGTACCCGCGCAACCCGAGTCTGGTCAGGTGGCCCTCCACCCACGCCCGAGGCGAGGACGAGGCGACCCCGACCGGGACGCCCGAGTGGTGTGCTGCGGCGAGCCACCGCACCACGCCGGCCCGCGGCCGATACCGGGCCTGGATCTGATCCCGGCGAACCATGCGACGGTCGTTGACGTCGGAGTCAAGGGCACGTCCGAGCCGCCGCTCAAGTTCCTGTCGCGGATCGAAGGTGTCCTCCGTACCGATGTTCTGTTGCCAGTCGCTGAGGGCCAGCTGGTGACCGTGGGCGTCCCACACCTCGGACCACGCTTGGAACAGCGGCTGCTCGGTGTCGAGGATCGTCCCGTCGAAGTCGAGCACGAGGCCGGGCCCGCTCACCACACAAGCATGCCAGGTGGACGCGGACCGTCCCCAACGGGCGTCTACGGGAACGGGAACGCAGGGCCATGCCTCGCCACCGTTAGGCCGGGCCGGTGGGGGTCTGCCATGCTCTGGCCCATGTTCGACGACCTTCTCGACGAGAACCTCCGCTATGCGGCCGGTTTCGATCTCGCCGGCATACCGGCTCCCGCCGCCAAGGAGTTCGCTCTGGTCACCTGCATGGACAGTCGCATCGAGCCACTGGCCATGCTGGGGCTGGGGCCCGGCGATGCCAAGATCCTCCGTAACGGCGGGGGTCGAGTCACCACCGACGTCCTTCGCTCGCTGATCCTCGCCACCCGGTTCCTCGGGGTACGCAGGATCGCGGTCATGCAGCACACCGGCTGTGCCCTCGCCCACCGGAGCGACGACGACATCCGGGCGGACCTGGTGGCCCGGAACGTCGAGCAGTCGGACACCTGGCAGTACCTGGCCATGCCGGACCCGGACGCCGCCCTCGCCGCCGATGTCGATGCTGTCCGTTGCTGTGACGCACTCCCGCACGATGTTCTGGTGGAAGGGTGGCGATACGACGTCGAGACCGGGCGCATCGACCGGCTCATCCGTGCGTGAGGTGCCTGCCTGCGCCATGACCAGGCGTTGGTGACGACGCCGGCTCGCCCGGGTGTGGGAGGGACATGGGCATGGCCATGAGCGGCGCAACCGGAACCACGGCCGACGTGGTGGGGCTCCCCTTGGCGTTCCTGGCCGTGCTCCTGGCCTCGGGGATCTGGGGCTTGACGGGCGCCCCTGGTTGGCCCCCCGACTCGAGGCGGGCTGCCACATCGACATGTGCGTCACCATGGCCTACCTGCTGGTGCTCATCCTGTGAGCACCCGACCTTCCGGGTGATCGCCGACGAGGGGGCGACCCGAGTGGGAGCGGTCTCTCCGGGTCGGTAACCTGGGGTCGTGCCGGAGATGAACGGGATGGGTCGGATCGCTCTCACCACCCACACGGCCACCACCCAGTGGGAGTTCAGCCCGTTCGCCCTCGTGGTGCTGGCCACCGCCATCGCCTGCGCGGTGTGGTACATGCGAGCGGAGTGGGCGCTCTCGGCCAGGGGTCGCCGGTGGAGCGGCAAGCGGACCCTCTCCTTCATGCTCGGCCTCGCCGCCATCGTCGTCGCCCTGCAGTCGCCGGTGGCCACCTTCACCATGGAGTACTTCCAGGCGCACGTCATCCAGCACCTCCTGCTCATGGTCATCGCCCCGCCGCTCCTGGCCATGGGGGCGCCGATGACCCTGGCCCTCCAGACATCCAGCCGGAGCACGAAGGTCCGACTCCTCGCCTTCCTCAACTCCAGGCCGTTCGAGGTGCTCACCCACCCGATTCCGGTGTGGTGCCTCTACTACCTCTCGATGTTCGCCTTCTTCTTGACCTTCGCCCTCAATTTCGCCATGGAACACATGTGGGTCATGGACCTGGTCAACCTCGGCTTCCTCTTCGCCTCGTCGCTCTTTTGGTGGCCGATCGTCGGCCTCGACCCGGTCCCCCACTGGAAGATGAGCCACGGGGTGCGGATGGCCAACCTGCTGATCGGTGTTCCGGTGGAGTCGTTCCTCGCCCTGGCCCTGCTCAGCGCCTCCCGGCCCGCAGCCTCGATGTATTCCCTGAGCAGCACCCACGCCGGTGCCGGCATCCTGTGGATCGGCGCCGAGCTCTTCACATTTCTGGCGCTGATCCCGGTGTTCGTCCAGTGGATCCGCTTCGAGGAGCGCAACACCGCCCGCAAGGACGCCCAACTCGACGCCGAGTTGGCCGCCAGTGGGTCCCGGACGGTCCCCGTGGTCGAGCAGTAATCCGTCGTCGAGCAGTAATCGTCGAGCCGTAGCCGAGCGATAGTCGTCGAGCCTTGTCGAGCAATAGGAGGGCCCCCTCGCTCGACGGATGCACGGCGTCCCGGTAGGAGCCGGCCACCGATCAGGAGGCGGGCGCCGGAGTGAAGGTGTAGGTGTAGGGAACGGAGTGGGGGGAGTTGATGAAGGCCGCCTTCCCATTGACAGAGACGCCGACCACGACCGCTGATGCGCCCACCTGTACGGTCATCACCCCCTTGGCCGGGAACGACAGCAGTTTGCCCGGGGGCTGAACGCTCTCGACCAACGGGGTGACCGATTCGGAGCTGAGGACCTGGACCCAGCATTTGCCGGTGGTGGCCACGTTGACGACGAAGCGCTTGTTGGCCACCGTATAGGACGAGCCCTGGCTGCTCGAGGAGGTGGGTACGACGGACGACGACTGGTGGGCGGGTCCGGTGGAGGGCGAGGACCCGTGGGACGTCGGTGCTCCGTTGGGCTGGCTGACCCGAAGGATGTGCGACCGGACCAGCCACTGGGGCCGCCATCGTTGGACGCCGAACCCGAGGGCCACCACCACCACCAGGCCGACGGTCACCCAGGTGATCACCTTGAGGGAGGTCGGAGCCCGCAGCTTGCGGCGGGCCTTGGCCACAGCGCGCTTGCTGTGCTTGATCTGCTGGCGGGGGACCACCGGAAAGGTGCCGGTGGGGGCGCCCGTTGCCACCCCGTAGCCGTAGGCCCCGGAACCCCCGGCCGCGGTCCCGGCCCCCACTTTGGGGACCTCCCCGGTCTGGGTGAACGCCCGCAGGTGGTCGGGCCCGCTGGTCACCGTGGTGACCACGTTGGTCACGGCCCCGACCTGGCTCCGACCCCCACCGTTGGATGTCGCCGGCACCGCCGACCAGGCATCGATCATCCGCAAGGCCAGCGCATCACCGTCCAGGCCCAGGAAGGCGGCGTACCGGCGCAGCGTGGAGAGGGCCAACGCCTGGTCGGGCAGATTGGCCAGATCCCCGTTCTCCAGGGCTTCGAGCAGGGTGATCGGGCGGCTCAGCCGGTCGTGCACGGCCAGCAGGTCGAGGCCGCGCTCCTCCCGGGCGTCCCGCAGCAACCGTCCGAGCTCCTCGGCGGAGGAGATCGTCCCTGCGTCTTGGTCGTCGCGCCGGCGAGTGGTTCCGCCGCGTGGCCGGATCACGTGCTGTCTCCTGACTGTCCAGTGGCACAAGCGTACCTGTTCATCGTTGTATTTCGGCACAGCTGGTGGTCGGCTGTACCCCAGGGCCTGTGGTTTTCGACGTCACCGCCGAAGCCGGCCAGGAATGTTGCGAGCACAACTAGTGTTGGGCAGAGTAGTTGAGTGGACACGGGGTCGTGACCGGATGACCATGTCCGAAGCGATGATCCGGTCGGAAGCGACGCTCCGACGAGCAGAGGGAGGTCGGCCATGCCGGCAGTGACGGTGGACGATGTACTGGCGTTACCCAAGGTGGAGGCGTTGGATCCCACGGGCAGCGTGGGCAGGCCGGTGATCTCGGTCACCACCGCGCCCGCCGGGTTCGAAGGCGAGGGGTTCCCGGTGCGCCGGGCGTTTGCCGGTGTGGACCAGCGCCATCTCGACCCGTTCATCCACATGGACCAGATGGGCGAGGTGGAGTACGCACCGGGCGAGCCCAAGGGGACGCCATGGCACCCGCACCGTGGGTTCGAGACGGTGACCTACATGATCGACGGGACTTTCCAGCACCAGGACTCGATCGGCGGCGGCGGTCTCATCACCAACGGCGACACCCAGTGGATGACCGCCGGCGGGGGAATCCTGCACATCGAGGCACCGCCGGAGGAGCTGGTGGCCACCGGGGGGCTCTTCCACGGCATCCAGCTGTGGGTCAACCTTCCCAAGGCCGACAAGATGATCGCTCCCCGCTATCAGGACATCGGTTCGTCCAACGTCGTCCTTTTGTCCTCACCGGACGGAGGGACGCTGTACCGGGTGATCGCTGGCAACGTCGGCGGCCATGCCGGTCCGGGGGCGACCCATTCACCCGTGGCCATGGTGCACGCCACCCTCTCACCGGGGGCCCGGGCGGACATCCCCTGGCCCGAGGAGTTCAATGCCCTGGTCTACGTGCTGGGGGGCGCGGGGAGTGTGGGCAGCGAGGGCCGCGCCGTGCGCACCGGCCAGTTGGCCGTCTTCGGTGCAGGGAACACACTGACCATCGCCGCCGACACCGCCCAGGAGTCGCGGACCCCGGCGCTGGAGGTGCTGGTGCTCGGGGGCCGTCCCATCGGTGAGCCCGTCTATGCCTACGGGCCCTTCGTGATGAACACCAAGGAGGAAGTGGCCCAGGCCTTCGAGGACTACCAGGCCGGTCGGCTGGGCACCATCCCGGCCGACCATATCGGCACCTGAGCCGAGCTACGCCCTCGGCGGGAGGGTTGGTCCCCGGCCCACCAGGATGGGCGAGGCCGGTCGGGCGTCACCGTACCGGGGACGGCGACGGTGGGACCGGGTCGGGTTCTGGGCGCGCTCCGGGCGCGGGAAGGCCTCCGGGGCGTGTGGCGGCCGGGGCGGCGAGGCCCAGGTCGGAGGGCCGCAGGCGCAGGGTGTCGTACCAGTAGCGCACCGTCCACGAGGGCCAATTGTTGGTGACCCGGCCCGACGCCGACTTGTACCAGCTGGTGCAGTCGGCCACCCACGCGGTGGCGGCCATCAGGCGCTGGGTCCGTCGATCGTCGCGCTGGTAGGCATCCTCCTCGACGCCGACCAGCGGGGCGGCCTGGTGCCTGGCTGCGCCGACCTGGACGGCCATGGCCTGCAGGATGAGGTTCACCTGCCGCTCGACCATGAAGAGGATGGAGTTGTGCCCGAGGTTGGTGTTCGGGCCGTAGAGCAGGTAGCAGTTGGGGAAGCCGGGCACCGCCGTCCCCAGGTAGGCCCGGGCCCCGTCGCGCCACTCCTCGGCCAGCGCCCTCCCGGCCAGCCCGGTGATCGGGATGTGGGCCAGGAAGTCCGTGGTGGTGAAGCCGGTGCCGAAGACGAGGACGTCGGCCGCCCGCCGGGTCCCATCGGTGGTCACGACGGCGTGGGGTTCGATGTGGTCGATCGGTTGTTCGACGACGGTCACGTTCGGCCGCATCAGTGTCGGGTACCAGTCGTTGGAGATGAGGATGCGCTTGCACCCGATCGGGTAGTCGGGGACGACTGCGGTCTCGGGCAGCCGGTCGGACACCACGCCGTCGCGTATCCCCGAGGCGAACAGCTCCCGGAGCTTGCGTCCAGCCCAGCTGTCCTTGCGGAACCAGATCCAGCGGTACTCGAGGCTCCAGTAGATCCACCACCGGTAGGCGCGCTCGACGGTGTCGACGTTCTCGAAGAGCCAGTGCACCGCGGCGCTGTAGGCCCGGTCCTTCTTCGGCCCCACGTAGTTGGGGCTCCGCTGGTAGATGGTGAGCTCGGCGGCCTGTTCGGCCACCGGGGGGACGAACTGGATGGCGCTGGCCCCGCTACCCACCACCGCCACTCGTCGGCCGGCCAGGTCGCAGTCGTGGTCCCAACGGGCCGAGTGCCATGTCGGGCCACGGAACCGGTCGAGGCCCTCAAGGTCGGGAAGGTGGGGCCGGTTGAGCTGGCCGCAGGCGAAGACCACGGTGTCCGCCTCCATCACCTCGTCGCCGTCGGCCGAGGTGATGGCCAGCCGCCACCGACCCCGGTCCTCGTCGAAGGCGGCGCTGCGCACGGTGGTGCCGAGGCGGAGGTGCGGACCGAGGCGGAACCGCGCCACGCACCGCTCGGCGTAGGAGAGGATCTCGGGTTGCTCGGCGAACCGACGGGTCCAGTCGGATTTGGGGGCGAAGGAGAACGAGTAGAGATGGGAGGGGACGTCGCAGCCGCTGCCCGGGTACGTGTTGTCCCTCCATGTGCCGCCCACCCCGTCGGACTGCTCGACGATGGTGAAGTCGCGTATCCCCGATCGCACCAGCTGGATGGCCATGGCCAGCCCGGACAGCCCGCCGCCGACGATGGCCACGGTGGGCGGGCGGCGACCCTCGACCCGGGCGTCGCCCACCGCCCGCTCCAACTGCCTGCGCCCGATGTCCAGGGCCATGCGCGCTCTCCGGTTCTCCGCCCTGGCTCCAGCCGCATCCGTCCTTCGGATGGCTCGCCGTGGGCCACTTGATGGTAGGCCCGATGGGCCGAGGACCGGATATCGCTGCCTTGCAGTGCCCGGGGCGGTTCACCAGACTCGTGGCGTGACCGTTGGCAGGGTGGGACCCGATCCGGGGCAGCCGGCCCCGGCCCCGCCCACCGGGAGGGCGTCGCGCCTGGCGAGGGCCCGGGCCCGTCTCTCCCTGGCCATCCGGGCGCTCCTGCATCCGGAGGGGCTGCCGTCCGAGGCCGCCGCCCAGCTCGAGGCCGCCTTCGGCAGTGTGGGTCGCGCCCTCATCTCCGGGGGGCCGGGCCGGGTGGGCCGGGTCCGTGCCCAGGTGAGGGCGGCCCCGCCCCGACTGCTCGACTGGATGTCCGGCCAGGTCCTCGATCACCCGGCTGCCCTCTATGACCATGAGGGTGTCGAGCTCCTGGCCGCCCGGCAGGGCCGTTCGATTGCCACCGCCATGGGAGCACTGCAGCTGGCCCTGGTGGCGGCAGCGGCGGCGTCGACCCTGGAGGGAGGCCCGGTGCTGGCCCTGGCCATCGACGGTGCCATCGGTCAGGTGGCCTCGGTGGTACATGGGTTCTGCGACTGGTACAACACCGGTTCCTATCTGGCTCGACGCCTCGCCGAGCAGGGCATCCGCGTCGACCGGTCCGAGGTGCGGCGCCTCACCAACGCCGCCCTCATGTCACGGGGGAAGACCATCGACCAGCGTGCCCTCGGCCGAGCCACCGAGCTGCGCCTGATCCGCGGGTGGGTGGGACGAGGCCTGGTCGACGCCCTCCCCTTCGGGTCGACCCTCGGCCGTGCCTCGCCGCGGGCGGCGGCCCGTATCGACGCGTCGGACATCCCGGGCCTGGTCACGCGGATGCGAGCTGAGCAGGCGTCATAGCGAACACCCCACGCCACGCCGGGACGCTCGCCGCCACCTGGTCGGATCGGGAGCCACGCACCGGCAACGGTCGCCTGATCGGTTTGACATGATGGTGGCGGTGTCATCTACGCCGACTATGGAGCGAAGCTATGAGCGAGATGACAGTCGCACCGGTTCAACCTGACCTGCCCAGCTCGCTGTCCCATCGGCGGGTGCTGGTGGTCATCGGCGCGCTGATGCTGGGCATGTTTCTGGCCGCCCTCGACCAAACGGTGGTCTCCACCGCGTTGCCCACCATCGTCGGTGACCTCCACGGCGCTTCGCACCTGACCTGGGTGGTCACCGCCTACCTCCTCACGTCCACGGTGTCCACGCCCCTGTGGGGCAAGCTCGGGGACCAGTTCGGGCGCAAGTTCTTCTTTCAGGCGGCCATCGTGATCTTCCTGATCGGCTCCGCCCTCTCCGGATTGAGCCAATCGATGCTCGAGCTGATCCTCTTCCGGGCGGTTCAGGGCCTGGGTGCCGGCGGCCTGATGGTGGGGGCGCAGACCATCGTTGGCGATGTGGTGTCCCCCCGCGAACGTGGGCGCTACTCGGGCATCTTCATGGGCATGTTCGGACTGACCACGGTCATCGGACCCCTCATCGGTGGCGTCTTCGTGGACTCGATCGGTTGGCGATGGATCTTCTACATCAACATCCCCATCGGGGCGATCGCCCTGGTGGTCACCGCGGTTGCCCTTCCCGGGGCGCTGAGCCGGGTGCATCGGGTAATCGACTATCTGGGTTCGGCGCTGCTGGCCCTCTCGGCCACCGCGCTGGTCCTGTTCGCCAGCCTGGGCGGCACCTCGTATTCATGGACCTCGCCGTTCATCGTGGGTCTGGGGACGGTCGGAGTGGTGTTGGGCGTGGCCTTCCTCTTTGCCGAACGACGGGCGGTGGACCCGGTGATACCGCTCAGCCTCTTCTCCAACTCGGTGTTCAATGCGGTGAGCGCCATCGGATTCGTCATCGGGTTCGCTATGTTCGGGGCGCTGACCTTCCTGCCGCTGTTCCTCCAGGAGGTCAAAGGAGTCAGTGCCATCCAGTCAGGCGTGCGGCTCTTCCCGATGATGGCTGGGCTGTTCGTTGCTTCTGTCGGCTCCGGCATACTGGTCAGCCGCTGGGGTCGCTACAAGGTCTTTCCGGTGGCGGGCACGGCATTGACCACCGTCGGCCTGTTCCTGATGTCGTTGATCGGCGTGAGTACCGGCGCGTGGGTCATGGCCGGCTACATGGCCATCTTCGGGCTCGGATTGGGCCTGGTCATGTCCGTGCTGTTGGTTGCCGTCCAGAATGCGGTTCCCTACGAGGAGCTGGGCACCGCCACATCGGGGTCGTACTTCTTCCGCATGATCGGGGGCTCGTTCGGCACCGCGGTCTTCGGCACCATCTTCGCCAGTCTGATTCTCCCCAACATCCTCCGCGGAATACATGTGGCCAAGGCACCACCCGGATTCAACGTCAACGCCGATGATCCTGCCGCCATCCACCGTCTCCCGGCCGCGTTGCAGGCCGGCGTGGTGGAGGGCATCGCCCATACCGTGCAAACCGTGTTCCTCATCGGTGTGCCCATTGCTTTCGTGGCCTTCCTGTTGAGCTGGACCCTGCCCGAGCTCGAACTGCGCAAGTCGATCCGCACCGCCGAGCCTGCCGAGGGCCTCGGGCCCCCCGAGCCCCTGACATCCCTCGGTGAGGTCCAGCGGATCCTCGAACGGGCCGCCAGCCGTGAGAACCGTCGTGAGCTGTACGAGACCCTGGCCTCAGGGGCCCACATCGATCTCGAGCCCCGTGCCGTGTGGATGTTGTACCGGCTGGCCGATCGACCAGGCTGCACGCTCGATGAGGTGGGGGCCCGACTGAGGGTCGAACCCGAACGTCTCGAGGACGGGATCGACGCCCTGGTGTCGGCGGGGATGCTCGAGCGGAGTGAGGTGACCGATGGTGGCAGCCTGGTGCTCACCGACGCTGGGCGCGACGCCATCGAACGCCTCACCGCGGCCCGGCGTGCCTCGATGACCGAACTGCTGGAGGGGTGGGACCCCGACGCCCACCCCGAGATACTCGACATGGTGCGCAATCTGGCCAGGGAGCTCCTGGCCGACGACGACAAGCTTCTGGCTGACGCCCGGGCCGCCGGCGTGTGAGCCGCCGCTCGGTGAGGTCGGCGATGGCCGCCCACCCGAACGGAGTTGTTCAGCTGGTCCGCACCGAGACCCGGCTCACCGTGGTGAACGAGCACAGGTAGAGGTCACCGTCGAACCCGGCGGCCGGGAACAGCACCGACTGGATGGAGCTGCCGGTGTCGGCACGGGCCAGCTCACTACCGTCCTCGATGTCGAGGACCACCACCTGGTCGGCGGCGCGTTCACGGTCGTAGTCGCCGGTCACCAGTTGTCCCCGGTCCGGGGAGAGCAGCAGGTGCCCTCCGTGCTCCTGTCGTCGCTGCCATCGCGGCGAAAGGATGCCCTCGGCGGTGACGTCGAAGGCGCGGAGGACACCGTTCCCGCTGTCATAGCCGACGGCGATCGAGCGGTCTGGGTCCACCACCGGGGGATTGGCGATCAAGCCGCCGGGCAGGTCGCTGATCGCCGCCATCGACAGCGCTGCCGTCTCGAGCCCGATGCGGATCAGGTGCAGTGGGGCCCGGGCCACACCGTGGCCGTGCAGGGAGCCGTCGTAGCGCTCCGAGCCCTCTCCGTTGTCGAGGAACCACGCCGCCTCCGATGCGATCACGCAATCCCAGCCGTAAGACTGGCCTGGGTGGATCCGGTAGGGGACCCGGAAGGCGTCGTCGGATCGCAGGCGTCCGTTCCATCGGGCGCGGAGGAGGCTGGTATCCCCGACCACGTACACGTGATCGCCGTCGGCCGACAACCGAGCGATGGATGGTTCAGCCAGGGTGCAGCGGTCGACGATCTCCAACCTGTCCGGCTCGAGCACCACCAACTCGCAGGCCTGGCGCTCCCCGGCGGGAACCGGCGTACCCGGACGCGAACCGGCGAAGTCCTTGGTGATCAGGTGCCCGTCCGGCATGATCACGAATCCGTTGTAGGGGCGCTCCCGGGGCAGGGTGGTCGATGCGGTGACCGACAGGTCAGGCCCGAGACGGTGGGCGTGGTTGCCGAACACCACGTAGAGCGATCCGTTGGCGTGGGCGGCGACGCTGCCCGGCCAGGTCGGTCCCCCGGTCAGGTCCGGCGAACGCTCCTGCTCCTCGAGGGTGGTGGGGTCGATGCGCTCGACGAACGAGATGGCATGGTCACCGGCGGTGTGACGCAACAGGTAGACCTCCCCGCGGTCACGGGTGACGGTCATGGTGGCCACCGGTGCCTGGCGCGACACCACCTCGAGGGTGTCGCCGGCGGCGAGCGAGAAGGTGCCCTCCTGGCGGCGCGGTACCTGACGTCGGTCGGGCCCACCGTCCTCGCAGGACCACGGGCCGGGCCGGTAGCCGGCGGGCGTCGCCATCGGGGGACTCAGGGGGACGGCCGGACCAGGGCCACCAGGGACTCCACCATCACCGCCATGGCCTGGGTGCGGGTGAGGCCCTGGTCCTCGAGGAGGAGCTTCCTCGACTCGAACGAGGTCACCACATCGGCGGCGGCCAGGGCGCTGTCCGATGCCTCCCCCAACCCGGCCAGCTCGGGGCCGAGGAGGGTCGCCAGCTGCCACCGCAGGTAGGCGCGATTGCGAGCGAGGGCGGCGGCCAGCAGTGGCTGGAAGGGTGCTCGCAGCCGCATCACGGCGGCGGCGTTGCCCACCGTCTCGAAGAGCCGGAAGCGTTGCTCCACCAACGCGGTGACCTTCGTCTCGAGGGGTGCGTCCGGGCCCGCATCGATGGGGATCAGCGGGATGACCCGCTCCTGCTGTCGCCCGATGGCGGCACGGATCAGATCTTCGACGTCGTCGAAGTACCGGAAGAGGGAACGAGGGGAGAGCCCGGACCGTTCGGCGATCTCCTCACTGCTCGGCTGCAGGACCCCGTCCCGGTAGAGGTCGAGGAGGGCCTCGACCACTGCCTCGCGGTTGCGCTCCCGCCGGAGTTGGCGCCCGTCGGTGGTGGCGGTGGATGTTGCAGTGTCGGACGGCTCGGCTGGGTCGGTCAACGGACCCGGTCCCCGTGCAGTGTGCACACGTCCCCGACCCGGGGGTCGACCCGTCCTTCCACCAGGGAGCGGAAGGCCGACTCGACCTGGTCGGCTCCCTGGGCGTGGCGCAGGGTCATCCACCCGTCGGTCCACGGCACGAATCGGTTCCAGGCATCGGCCACCGTCTGTTCGAACCGGGCCTGCCCCCACTGGCGGCGACGTTTGGTGATCTGGTCGGGGGCGAACAGGAACGTCGGCTGGGGCCCGGGCCGCGGCTCGGCGGGCTCGGGGGGGTGATCCCAGTGGGTGTCCCCCACCACCATGCTGTACCGCAGGCGGTCGCCGAGGTGGATGTGGACGGCGTCGGTGACATCCGGCCGGCCGGCGATGTCGATGAAGCAGGTGTCGCCCGCGGCCAGCGACGAGACCTCCTGGTAGGTGATCGCCTGGTGGTAGCAGTCGAGGCTGCGCACGAACTCGAGATTGCCCGGAGAGGTGAGACCGATGACCTCGATGCCAGGGCGCTCGACCAGCAGCCATGCGGCGCCAATGGCCGTCTTGGCCGACGCGCTGGAGATCACCACCCGGGTGGCGCCGAACATGCCGTGATCACCGAGGAAGTCGTCGACGACGAAGGAGGTGACGAACAGCGGCCACAACAGCATCTGGGCCGGCTCGCGGTCGGCGCGGTGGATCGGGTCCGACTCGACGAGGGAGTAGCGGTTGTAGACGCTTGGAAGGGGATGGCGGTGGGCGGCCATATCGGTGAAGCCGCGGTCGTCCAGACGACCGGGCTGGACCACGACTTGGGTGGACATGGGCAGGTATCCGTACAGGCGGGTCGCCTCCGGGATGCCGGGAACGGTCGACTCCGTCACCTCGGCGAAGCCCCAGACCGGCACTCGGCCCCAGGCGATCCCGGCTTCCTCGGCCGCCGGAAAGAACTGCCAGTAGCCCATGGCGTCGCCGAAGACGGCGTAGGTGACGTTGTTGGCGGTGAGTCCGAACGCCTCGATCCGCAGCCGGGCCTCGCCGGGCCCCAGGGGCACATCGACCCGGTCCACCGTACGCATGCGGTGCAGGTCGTGTCGGTCGACCTCCAGATCCATCAGCACGCCTCTCGCATCGATGGTGCTTGCCGCCTGCCGAAGGGTGGATGTGGTTGCCGCCTGCCGGAAGGGTAACAGTTGGCAGAAGGAGCGCCAAGTTTTTGGCGTAACGTTGGCGGTCGGCGCAGGAAACGCCGACAACGAGAGGGAGCTCGGAGCAGTTCTCGCCCCACGAGGAGGAACATGGCAGGCGATCTGGTCCTGGACTCGCTTCGCAGACGCATGCACGCCATGCATTCGCTGTACTACGACGCGGTGTCCACCATGGACCTCGACCAGGTAAACCACTTCGAACGCGAGGGGGTGGTCCCCATCGCCTTCAGCCTGTTCCACATCGTCAACATGATCGATGCCTCGTTCATGCTGATGACCGGCACACCGCCACTGTGGGACGATCGATGGGAGGCGCGGGTGCGCCCGGCGATCGCCGACCACGGGAAGCACAAGACGGTGGCGGAAATGGTCCACCAACGCATCGGTGACTACGGTGCCTTCCAGGAGTACATGGGCGAGGTCTTCACCCGCACCGAGGAGTGGCTCGAGAAGCTCGACGCCAGTGACCTGGACCGGGTGGTGATCAGCAGACCGTTCCCCCCCCAGGTGGCCAGTACCTACAGCGCGCGGGTGGCCGGACCGGAGGGCATCACCCTGCTCGACGCCACCGAGTGCTGGATCTATCAGCACGGTCTGCGGCACATGGGTGAGATCGAGCTGGCCCGGGGCCTGGTCGGTCTCGGCGGGATGACCTCGTGATCGTTGGCGACGCCCAGGGGGCCGATCCCTCGCCTTCGCCCTCGGCGCGGCTGGGGGACCGGAACTTCTAGCGGTTCCGTTCGGAGTGGTGCCTCGATGCACCGCCGCGGACCACGTACTCGGTGCTCGAGCGGGTGGTCGGGTACGCGGCGTGGTGGCCCGAGGTGCGCCGGGCCCGCCTGGTCGAGGCGGACTCGTGCCAGGTGGTGTGCCGCTCTGTCCTTCCCTACCAGCTCAGCATCGTGCTGCGCCCGTCGCGGGTGGACCCGGAGGCGGGTGTGCTGGAAGCGGCGATGGATGGTGACCTCGAGGGCTTCGCCCGTTGGACGGTGGGCAGCCGACCGTCGGGCTCCCACCTGGTGTTCGAAGAGGAGGTCACTGTCACCAAGCGGTCGCTCCGATGGCTGGCACCGTTGGCGCGCCCGGTGTTCAGGGCCAATCACGCCGCCATGATGAGGCATGGGAGGGCCGGTCTGACCGCCCATCTGCGCCGGCTCCCCGACCCACGGAGCATGGCCGGCGTCTCGATCTGAGCCTGGCGGTCAGGAGGGGCCCGGCGGCGGCCGTGGCCACCCCCTCCACGGCGGGCGCTCCCGAAGGGTCAGCGCCGTGGTGTCGACCGGCGGGTGTGGTGGCGGCCGGCCCGAGTGTCATCCGCGGTTCCGGCCGGTGCTGCGCCGCCACCCGAGGACGAGCCGCCCGAATAGTCGCCGGTGTTCCACAGGTTCTGGTGGACCTGTGGCCACGCCCCGCTGGGATCGGTGGCGGGGGCACCGGTCTGCCAGATGAACAACTCCCCCTCCCGGGTCCCCGCTACCAGGACCTGGTTGGCCAACGACCCGAGGGAGCCGAACACCGCCCCGCCGGTGACCCATCCACCGGTGAGCTTGGGGAAGCCCGGAGCCTCCTGTCCCGAGGCGTCGAACGCCCGCAGATCGGAGTCCGAGCTCACCTCGACGGCGTAGGCCTTGCCCCGGCTTCCGGTCAGGTTGGCCACGATCGGCTGGTCGAAGAACTGGAGGCTGTCCATCACCTGGGGGAAGCCGGGGAGGAAGTTGCCGGTGCCCGCGTCCCAGGCGTCGAGCTGGCTGTCGTGCGGCGATTGCTCGGCCGGTTCGGAGACGTCGATCAATTCGCCGGCGCTCTCCGCCGGGCCGACCACGTCGAGCGAGCTGCCCTTGCCCGACGCCCGCCCCAGTGGCGCCAGGATCGGCGCGCCCAGGGCGGGGATGCTGGTGGCGACCAGCCCGGTCGAGTTCGACTTCGCCCCCGAGGGTCCCGACGAGAGCACGTTGGGCAATCCCCCGGTGGTCCCGAGGGCGCTGGTGCCGTCGGCATGGAGGAGGTAGACGGGACCGACGTCGCTCTGCACCGCGATCAGCGGCGAGCTGCCGGGCACGGTGGCCACCGCGGGGCCGTTGCTGGCCCCGTCACCGATGTCGGGCAGAAGGTTGGGATCGAGGTCGGCGATGGCCACCGGCCACCCGGGGAGGAAGGCGCCGGGGTTGGGATAGCCCGGTGGATCGGGCGCGCCGGCCGCGGCCGGGTGGAGTGCCCCGTCGGGCCAGATGGCATAGACGCGGCTGTTGGCAGCGCCCGAGAGCTTCCCGAGGAGCGAGAAGAGCGTCCCGATGGTCCCGAGGGAGGCGTTGGGAGGGCCGGAATACTGCTCGTTCGAGGTGACGATCACTTGGGGGGGCCCACCGGGCACCAGCTGGGCGATGGCCGGGGTGTCGACCAGCTTGGTCCCGGTGTCCCCACCGGCGGTGGGCAGGAAGGTGACCTGACCGTTTGACGGGTCGACCGATTGCACCTCGTTCGGGTCCACCACCTCCACCGGCCAACCCGGCGCCGCCGCCCCGCCGGGTTGCCAGGCATAGACGTGGCGGTCCATGGAGGCCGCCACCACGTCGAGGGTCCCGTTGCCCTGGAGGTCCCCGAGCACCGGTGCCCCGAGGATGCCGCGGAGCACCTCATTGTGGGTGTTGGCCACCCCCGGCCCGGAGAAGGCGGCATCGGTTCGCACCGGCCAGCCCGGCAGGAGCTTGCCCTGGGCGTTCCACGCCCACACCCGTCCGGTGAGGTCGGTGGCCACCACGTCGAGCTCACCCCCCGACGCGTCGGCCAGGTCGCCGACGGCCAGGCCGCCGACGATCTCACCCCGGGGGACGGTTCGCACCCCGCCCGACGTGTAGGCCACCTCACCGGCGTGGTAGCCGGTGTCCGGTGCCGTGTGGACCGGCCACCCGGGGAGGTCGGCCCCGTTGGCGCCGTAGGCGTGGACGGTGCCGTCGGCCGAAGCCACCAGGAGCGCATTGGTCCCGCCGGGGCCGATGGGGGCGAGCACCGGTGGCGCCGCGATCGAGCTCGAGAGGCGGGTCGGTGCCCCTCCGACCAGGCTCGGGTCCTCGTGCAGGAACTCGGTGCGCCGGGCCATGCCGACCATGCCGGCCGCGTCCTGGACGACCACCCGGACGGTGAACATGTACTTGTCGGGAAGGGGCTGGCCGTTGGCGGCGACCGGTGACCCGTCCAACCTGGTCGACTTGGGGAACAGGGCGGCCACCTCGGACAGCGGGATGTGGGCCACCACCCCGGTGCGGACGCCGGTGCCGGTGCCCGCCTTCACCACCCGCCACGCCGACTGTGACGGCACCTCGCCCGGCGCCACCTGCACCTCGTAGCGCCATGACGGGCTGCGGGTGGTCCCCATCACCCCCGACACGGTCACCTCCTGGGACGGGGACATGACCTGGTACCAGGGCAGCCCGTCCATCTCGGCCTGGGGAGGGATGCGCCCGGCGGCGATCCACTGCACCAGGCGGGCGGCGTCGATCCTTCCGTACCCGCTGGTGGCGTCGAACCCCGGCCCGGTCGGGTCGCGTTGGGTGGTGACCAGGGGCAGTCCGCTGTCCACCGCCGTGTTGTTGGCCGGCCCGTTGGGCGGTGCGGCGGTGGCGAAGTCGATGTCGTCCGCCGACATGGTCACCAGCTGGGTGATCTCGTTGGCCGACAGCGGCACGGGTGCGCCGGTGACCGTGTGCAGGCCGGGGTAGGGGGCGATGACCCCGGTGGCCATGGCCTCCGCGGCGGCGGACTCGGCCAGGCCCACGATCCCGCCCGTCTTGCCGGTCGCCTCCGACGAGCAGGAGTCGCTCTCCACGCTCACCGAGATGTTGGCGCCAACGTTGGTGCAGCCGTTGAGGTAGAGGTAGCTGGGCGGGTTGTAGCTGCTGTCGTGGGTGACGCTGTTGACCACAATGGTGTTCTCCAGCACGGCGGGCAGGTTGTGGTGCTCGGACTCTTCGTCGGCCGAACTGGCCACCACCGGGACGCCGTGGTCGGTGGCATAAGTGATGGCCTCGGTGTCGGTTTTGGTCACGTCGTAGGTGCCGAGTGCCTCCTGGATGACCGTGGCCCCGGAGTCCACCGCGAACAGGGCCCCCTCGGCGAACGCATTCCCCGAGGTGATGAACGAGTCACCGACCTTGATGGGCAGCACCATGCAGTTGGGGCAGGCCCCCACCTCCTGGGACAGCGTGCTGGCCGCGCCGACAGCGTCCTCGGCGGTGCCGGTGCCGTGGTTGTAGTGCACGGCGTCGTAGGGGTTGTTGTCGTCGTCGACGAAGTCCCAGCCGGCGATGGCGTCGGTGAAGCCGGCCGGGCCGCTCCTGGCGGCGTAGTACGTGCTACCCGGGGTCCCGAAGGCGGCGATCAGGTCAGCCGGTGAGATGCCGGAATACCCGTACCCGTCCCCGTCGGTAGTGGCGCACAGGTAGGGCTTGGTGATGCGCGGATCGTTTGCGTACTGCTCGACGTTGAAGATCCCGGTGCCGTTGAGGTCGTAGGGGTCGGTGTCGGGGAAATGCTGCCCGCTCGCCTCGAGTTGCGCCTTGGTCAGGCCCTGGGCGTTTTCGGGCGGTGGCAACGCGTCGCGGTTGAGATAGATCTTGTCGACCAGGGCCGGGTCGCACCATTCGATGCCCGAGTCGGTCACCGCGATCACCGTGGAGGGCCGGCCGGTGGTGGTCTGCCATGCGGTGTCGGCACTGTTCCCCTCAACCCCGCAGAGCTCCTGGGGGTTGTCCGAGAGGGTGGTGTCGCTCGAGCGGGCGCTGGTCAGCTTCACGTCGCCGCTGCCCTGGCTCCAGTTGGCCGGCCGCTCGGGGATCGCCGTCGCCGGCGTGTGGGGGTCGGTGACCCATTGGTCCTCGGGGATGGTGGTCGGGGCGGCCGGCCAGGGGAACTGCCCGGTCTGGGTGGCCGTTCCCGAACCGGTGTTGGGATCGTCGGTCACCGCCGGGCACGATGCCGGACGGGTGTCCACGGCCCCGGACTCGGTGGGCAGGGTCGCCTTGGGCAGCGTCGATCGGATGGCGGGGGCCGGCGTTCTGGGGCCGCCCGGCGACGGTGGGGAGGCGGCAGCCGGTCCACCGACGGCCACGGCTAGTCCGGAGGCAACCACCAGGGCCAGGGCCCCGAGGCGGGCCGCCACCCGGATGGTCCTCTCACCGATCGCACGCCGCCGCCGGTGCGATCCGACTCTGTGGCTCGAGTCCATCGGTCCCCCCAAGGCTCGCCCGTGTCACCTGGCCAAGACGCTATGAGTGCGGAGGGACCGGCGTCAAGGGAGCAGGCGCGATGGCCTCTCCCGTCGTGCGCTCTCCCATCCTGGTCGGTACCAGGTCGAAGAGGCCGAGGAGCACCAGTACCCATAGCCCGAGCCGCACCTGCACGGCGCCTTCGATGGTGTGGCGGGTCACCTCCTGGCCGTCGCCGTGCCACGCCACCAGCATGGCCAGCAGCCCGATGACCGTGAGCACCACGACGACCCGCCACCAGCGGTCTCGCCACACCCCCGAGAGCACGGCCAGGTAGGAGGCGAGGACCGCCATGGCCACCACCCAGATCAGTGGCGGCCACATCACCAGTGTCAACGGCGACCCGTCGCGATTGGTGGCGGCGGCGTAGATGGTGAGGTCTCCGTTCCCGAAGTTGTAGGAGCGCTCCGGTCGATGGAGGGGCTCGGTGATCACGTAGAGGGGATGGGTCACCAGCCACAGGAGGTACACGCCGGTCCCCTTGGTGATGACCCAGTGCTGGAGCGGGGCGAAGGCGGTGTCGTCGGGAGCGTAGAAGACAGCCTTGGCCTCGCCGGGTTGGGTCGGTGTGGTCGCCGCCAACTTGTCGATCTGTCTCTGTTCGGGCATCCCGTGGGCGGCGAACCACGCCACTCGGCCCGGATACGGAAAGACGCGGACGTAGAGGACGTCGGCCACGTCCTGCTGTGTCCGATGCGAGGACAACGTCCCCCATTCGGTGGTGGCTACGGCGAGGAACAGGCAGCCGGCCAGCACCAAGGCGCGGGTGGGGAGCCGACGGTCCCGGTGGGCGATCAAGATGGCATCGAGGGCCACTGCCAGGCCGAGGAGGGCGATGGTCCATACCTGGGCATCGCGGGAGGCGGCGAAGGCCAGGCAGGCGGCAGCGGTGGCCGCCACCCGGGGCCAGGTCAACCGGCGGGAGATCCCGATGAAGCAGGCGAAGACCAGTGCCAGCAGGCTGATGGCCAGTGACTCCGAGAGCATCGACCGGTTCCACAGGGTCACCGGCAGTGCCGTGGCAAAGGCCAGGATCACCCAGACGGCGGCGACGCGCCTCCATCCACGGGCGACCAGGCGGCCGACGACGAGGGCCAGAATCCCCCAGGCGATGGCGGCGATCGCCGCCTGGGCGGCGAGGAGCGTCGATCCGGTACCGACCACCTTGATGAGCAGTGGGGTGAGCGGTGGGCGCTGACCGATCCAGAAGGCCCGGCTCCACAAAGGCTTCGATGCCACCAGTGCGTAGGCCTTGGAGTCGTTCCAGATGATCACCGGCCCGGCGAGGGCCTGGGCGAAGAGGTACCAGGTGAACAGGGCCCATCCGAGAAGGGCAGCGGCGGGGGCGATCAGGGGGCGGACCGGCCACCGACCCGCGGGCCGGGGCCCGGCCGACGCCGTCCGTCCGCCCCCTTCGGGGGCGCGGTCCGTCAATGGTTCGAATCGAGCAGCGTGGGGTCGAGCCGGATCTCGCGACGGGCCATGGCCTCGAAGAAGCCGATGAATCCTTCGCCGTCCGAGGACCGGAAGAAGGACCGGGCCGGCTCGGGCAGCTCGCGTCCGGATCCCAGTGACTCCACGTGCCACGCCCGCCAGCTTCGGTACTCGAGCGCCACCGCTCGCTGATGGGCGGCTCGAATGCTTCCGGCGGTGACGAACACGCCGTGGTTGGCCAGCAGGGCCATGTCCGCCGACCCCATGGAGGCGACGGCCCGTGCCGCGCTGTCCCGGGCGTTGACCGGCCCGTCGTATTCGTCGACCACCACCAACTCACCGCCGCCCAGCGCCGAGCTCTGGTCGTAACAGCCGGGGATCCGCCCGAGGTCGGCCCACACGGTGGCGAACCGCGGGTGGCTGTGCACGGCCACCACGACGTCATGTCGCTGGCGGTGGAGCTCGAGGTGCAGGGGGATCCCGAGGGGCACCGGCCAGTCCCCCTCGATGAGGTTGCCGTCGAGGTCGATCACCAGCACGTCCTCGGGACGGAGCTCCTCCCACAAGAGGAGCCACGGGTTGCACAAGAGGGTGCCATCGGGCTGGAGGTAGGTGATGTGCCCGGCCAGGTGGTCGTCGTAGCCCTCGTGCCACAGCGCCCGGGCCAGGAGAACGAGCTCCTGGCGTGGCGTGAGCGTGGGCAGCAGCGAGTCCGAGGTCGGGGAGAAGGCCGCCACGGTCAGGGCACCACGTCCTCGGGAAGGGGCCACCGGTAGAGGGCGGCTGCGTTCTGGTGGGTCAGCTTTCGAAGATCCTCAACCGGCAGATGGCCCCAGCACTGCTCGATCACCGCCTGGGTGTCGGGCCAGGTGGAGTCGCCGTGGGGATAGTCGACCTCCACCATGATGTGATCGATGCCGATCCGATGCCGGGTGCCGATGGTGGAGGGGTCGTCGATGGTGCAGAACCAGAAATTGCGCCGGAGCACCTCGGCGGGCAGCAACCCCGACTGGTCGTAGTCACGCCCGTAGCCCGATCGGTTCACGATGTTGTCGAGCCGGTCGAGCAGCATGGCCACCCATCCGATGCCGCCCTCGCTCATGGCGATCTTGATGGCGGGGAAGCGCGCCGGCAGCCCCGACCAGATCCATTCGGCGCAGGCGGTCAGTGACATCTGACCGAACAACGTGGCCCCGAGGGCGACCAGGGGCCCGTCGGACGGCATGTCGGGCATGCCCGAGGATCCGACGTGGAGCGAGATGACCGTCTCGGTCTCCTGGCAGGCGGCGATGATCGGCTCCCAATAACCCGAGAACAGGCTGGGCAGCCCGATCCGGTGCGGGCGCTCGGGGAGGGTTACCGAGCGGAACCCACGCTCGGCGTTGCGGCGGATCTCCTCGGCGCCCTGTTCGGGGTCGGCCAGGAAGGTGATGCCACCGGGGATGATCCGGTCGGGATGCGGTTGCCACCAGGCCTCGTACAGCCAGTCGTTCCATGCTCTGGTGACGGCCAGGCCCAGCTCGGGATCGCGGGCCGCGGAGAACACCCGACCGGAGAACCCGGTGATCTGGGACGGGAAGTTGAGGGAGGCCCACACACCGTTGATGTCCATGTCGGCGATGCGGGCGTCGATGTCCCAGCATCCCCGACGCATGTCCTCGAACCGGGTCGGCTCGAGGGTGACGCATTCAGGCCGGCGCCCGGCCACCGCGTTCATGCCGACCTGTGAGTAACGGGTCCCGTCGAATTCCCACAGCTGGTGGCCCTTGGAGTTCTCGACGATCCTGGGGGCCTGCTCCGCAAACCGCCGCGGGAGACGACCCTCGAACATGTCCGGGGGCTCCACCAGGTGGTCATCGACCGAGATCACCGTGTAGTGAACCGGTCGCGGGTCGGGGTCCGGGAGGAGGGTGTCCGGCCTGGTGGCGATGTTCATGCGGTGCTCCCCACCCCACGAGTATGGCAGTTGAACCGCGTTGAGCCCCGGGCCGGCCGTGCCCGGTCGGATCAGCGGCCGGGAAGCGCCGAGCGTACCTCCCGGTAGGCGCGCAGGGGAAACCCTGCAGCGCGGTCGGCCACCACCTGGATGCACACGTGGTCGGCACCGGCGTCGTGGAACTGGCGCACCCGCTCGGCAATGGCGGCGGAATCACCCCACGCCACCACCGCGTCGACCAACCGGTCGCTTCCGCCCCCCTCGAGATCGTCGTCATCGAAGCCGAGGGTGCGCAGGTTCCCGACGTAGTTGGGAAGGCCGAGGTAGCCGGCGGTGTATCCCCGGGCGGTGGCCCGAGCGGTCGCCGGGTCGGCCTCGAGCACGACGGCCAGCTCCGGTGCCAGGAGCGGCTCCGGCCCGACCAGGGCCCGGGCCCGGGCTAGGTGCTCGACGGGGACGAAATAGGGGTGCGCCCCGGCGGCGCGCTCGGCGGCCAGGGTGAGCATGCGGGGGCCGAGTGCAGCGAGGACCCGTCGGTCGGAGGCCACCGCCCTGCCGTGCTCATCCAGCTGGTCGAGATAGCGGACCATCCGGGCGTACGGGCGCGTGTAGTCGGTGCCCAGCTGGGTGACGATGGGAGCGTGGCTGACACCCAGGCCGAGGAGGAACCGGCCGGGGTGGGCGGTCTCCAGGGCGTCCGCCCCCTCGGCTACCTGCGCGGAGGTGGCGTGCCAGATGGAGATGATGCCGCTGGCCACGGCCAGATGGTCGGTGGCTCCGAGCAGCCGGGAGAACCGGGCGGGGAAGCCGGCTTCGAACCCACCGGAGCTCCACAACGCCCCGTAGCCGAGGCCCTCCATGACGGCCGCGCCGGAGGCGGGGCCCCCGCCCTCCGTGGACCACGTCCCGCTCCACCAGATCCCGACCGTGCCCAGGTCCACCTACCCACGCTAGCGACCCACCCACCCGATCGTCCGTCGTCCGGGTGTGGGAACATGCGCACGATGGAGGAACGCACCGTCGACCTGGGTGATGTGGAGCTGTCGATCGCCGAAGCCGGTTCCGGTCAGCGGCCGCTGTTGCTCCTGCATGGGTTCACCGGCGCCAAGGAGGACTTCACCGAGTGGCTCGACCCACTGGCCGACGCCGGTTGGCATGCCGTGGCCCCCGATCACCGGGGACACGGCGCCAGTTCCAAGCCCTCTTCCGAGGACGCGTACTCGTTCGAGATCCTCGCCGACGACGCCACCCGCCTGGTCGATGCCCTCGGCTGGGAGCGGTTCGGCCTCCTCGGGCACTCGATGGGCGGCATGGTGGCGCAGTTCATCGCCGTGGACCGACCCGATCGGCTGGACGCACTGGTGCTGATGGACACCGGCCACGGTCCGGTCGTGGAGCTGGATCCCGAGATGGTCGAGGCGGCGGTGGCGATCGTTCGCTCCCGGGGCATCGATGGGCTGGCCGACATCCTGGCCACCAGTGAGAGCCCCCTCGAGTCCCCCGCCCACCGGCGCCTCCTCGTCGAGCGACCCGGGTACGCCGAATTCGGCGATCGCAAGTTCCGGGGGACGTCCCCGGCTCTGTACGCGGCAATGGCGCCTGTCTTCGTCGACGCTCCCGATCGCCTGGCCCGACTGGAGACGCTGCCCGAGTCGCTCCCTGCCCTGGTCATGGTCGGGGAGCAGGACCGGCCGTTCGTGGGCCCGGCAGAACGGATGACCGCGGCCATCCCCGGTGGCTCCCTGGTGGTCATCCCCGATGCCGGGCACAGCCCACAGTTCGAGAACCCCGACCGGTGGTGGGCGGCGTTGTCGGGCTTCCTCGCCCGGGTCCGTCCTGACGCCTGACGTTCGCCGCGGGGAACGGCCCAGTCGATCCCCGGTAGGATTTCCCCTGGCGACGGACGTCTGGGGGGCGCGGGGGATGCGAAGCAACGGTCGGATCAGGTCGGTGGCAGTGGCGGTACTCGTCGTGGCCACCATCGGCGCCGGCATCAGCCCGGTCGTCGCCGGTGCGGAAGCGGCAACCACCACGCTGCAGGGGCGCGGCTCGGTCGACGAGGCGTGGCTGACCGGGGCCAACCCCGGCGACCACATCACCCTCATGCAGCACCGCACCGCGGTGGCCAACGACGCCAACCCGGGGACGGCCGACGCGCTCGGCTCGCTGATCATCCGGGATCTCACCCCCGGCCCCGGGTACCGCTGGGTGGACACCAGCACGGGCCAGCAGACCCCGTCGTTCTCGGTGTTGGCGCCGGGGAGGGACCCCAAGGCCGACTCGACCCTCTACACCGGCCAACCCCTGCACCAGGGGTTGAACTACCTCACCATGCGCGACGGCATCCAGCTGGCGGCAACCGTGCGCTATCCCTACCAGGAGACCTGCTCGGCGGCGAGCCCGTGCCCCACCGTCATCGAGTACTCCGGCTACAACGTCGCCGGCCCGACCGACCCCATCCCGCCGCTGCTGTCGGCGGCGCTCGGCACCCCGTGCACCGACTGCGGTGATCCGAACCTCCTCCCCGACTCGGCCACCGACGTGGGCGCGGTCGTGGCCCGGGTGGCGGGCTTTGCCACGGTCAGCCTGCAGATGCGGGGAACGGGCTGCTCCGGTGGTGCCTTCGACCTCTTCGGGTACCCGTCCGACTACGACGCCTATGACGCCGTCGAGATCGTGGCCCACCAGTCATGGGTGGCCAACCACAAGGTGGGCATGGTCGGCATCAGCTACTCGGGCCTGTCCGAGTTCCCGGCAGCGGGCACCGACCCGCCCGGTCTGGCCGCCATCGCTCCGATGAGCCCCACCGACGACCTCTTCTCGACCGGCTACCCGGGTGGCATCTACAACAGCGGTTTCGCGGCCAGTTGGATCGGATCGCGCATCGACGACGCCATGGCCGCCGCCACCTACCACGGTGGCCAGTTGGCCCCGCTGGCCACCACCCCGGTGTCCAACGTCGGCCAACCCTGGACCTACTACGAGATCGACGCCGAGCTGGCCGCCAGCAGCGGGACATCCTCGACGTGTCTGGCCAACCAGGCCCTGCACGACCAGTCGGAGAGTCTCGAGAGCCTGGTCGGCCCCCAGTTGGTGGCGCCGGTCACCGGACAGGGACGCGACCCGTCACTGTTCGATCGTCGGTCGATGATCGACTGGGCCACGGACATCAAGGTGCCCGTCTTCGTCTCCGGCGCCCTCCAGGACGAGCAGACCGGCCCGCAGTGGGCGGCACTGATCGATGCCGTCCCGAAGACCACGCCGCTGTACGCCACCATGGTCAACGGCGGCCATATCGACTCGACCGACCCCCAGACCATCTCCCGATGGCTCGAGTTCCTCGACATCTACGTGGCCCGCAAGGTGCCGACCCAACCGAGTGCCCTGGCCGCCCTCATCCTCGACGAGTTCACCAGCTTCGCGTCGGGCACCTCGGCCCAGGCCCCGCTTCCTGCCATCCGGTTCACCCAGGCCAAGAACGTGACCGTTGCCCGGGCGGAGTTCGCCGCCCAGACCCCCAAGGTCCGGGTGCTGTTCGACAACGGGGCCGGTAGTGCCGGACCGGGCGATCCCGAGTCCACCTACTCGGCGGACTTCTCCAGTTGGCCGCCGGCCGGTTCGGTCGAGACGCTCCACTTCGGCCACGACGGAGCGCTGCACGCCGCCGCACCGGCCAGGCAGTCGAGCACCACCTTCACGCTGGACCCGGGGGCCCGACCACCGACAAGCCTCCCACCCGGCGGGAACGCGTGGGCGGCCGACCCCGGGTGGGACTGGACGACCGTCCCTGCCGCCGACGGCATCGCCTTCCAGACCACTCCGTTCACGAAGGCCACCACCATCGTGGGCCCGTCCACGGTCGACCTGTGGGTCAAGTCGGCGACCCCGGTCGAGGACTTCCAGGCCACCATCACCGAGGTCCGGCCCTCGGCGGACCAGGAGGAGTACATCACCTCCGGGTTCCTGCGCAGCCTGGACCAGGTCGACAACCCTGATTCGACCGCCCTGTTCACCGACCCCACCTACACGGCCGACGACGCCACCAACCTGTCGCCCACGTCCTACTCGCTGGTGAAGATCCCCATCGACCCGATCGCCCACACCTTCCGTCCGGGAACCGCCCTGCGGGTGGTGATCTCTGCTCCGGGCGGCGACCGGCCGGTGTGGGAGTTCGACACGCTGGACAGCGGCCAAGCTGCGACCGTCGGCGTGGGCGGGGTGGCCGCCTCGGCATTGGTGGTCAACGTGGTGAGCGGTGTGAGCGCCACGCCCACCCTGCCCGCCTGCAATTCACTACGGGGCGAGCCGTGCCGGACCTACCAGGCCGAGGGAAACCAGAACGGCTCGTCCTCCTGAGGGCGCCGGCGCACCAACCCGCACCCCCAGTTCAGCGCTACACCGGCCTCACGCCGGGTGGCCGTCGGGTGACCAGTCCGGGTCGATCTCGAAGAACTGCCGGACCAGGCCCTCGAAGGCGATGGCGAACAGGGTCCATTCCTGGAGTGCACCACCGGGCCCGGTCGACCTGGCGATGCCCCCCATGGTGGAGTCATCGACCCGGTCGCGCAGTCCGCACCCTTGGCCCAGCGCGTCGGCGGCGATGGAGAACTGACGGAGGGTGAACGTCTCGCGGAGCCGGAACCCGAGGAACGAGGCCATGGCGGTATAGATCTCTTCGATCCGCTCGTTGAAGACGGAATATCCGGAGGCCAGTGCCTCCCGAATGTCCTTGCGGTACTCGAACGGCTCGCCGGACGCAGCCAGTGCCCACACGCCTATCCATATCGGCCAGTTGCCCGACTGGCGCATCACCTCGAGGTTGGCGGCGCCGCCGACCCGGCACAGCTCGCGCATCGCCCGCTGGCGCGACTCGGGCGTACGGCGGTCGACATCGGCGAGGATCGGCCCCACGGCACCCACCGTCAGGTCGACCTCGTCGACGTTCCCCTCGAGGACGAGATCGACCAAGACGTCGGCCTGGAACTCAGCCTGGTTGCGCCACACCCGCCGGATGACCGAGGCATTGGTGAGGCGGATGCCGGTCTCTTCCTCCACCCGATCGAAGACCTTCTTGAAGGTGACCGTCTCCACCCCGGTCCCGAGCCCTTCTTGGCGCAGGACGGACCCGCCGGCGCGCAAGAGCAGGTCACGCAGCTCCTCTCGGCTCTGCCGCGGCCGGCTTGTTGTCATGGTGGTCCTTGGGGCATCCCCGCAACGTGTCCCGTTCTTCCATTGTCGACCATGCGGGTCACCCCGTCCAGCTGAGCGCCATGGGTCGCGGGACGGAACCTGGCCACCCCTTGGCCTGGCAGGCGACGGAGGTCGTTCCCTCGAGCTGTGCTCACCAGTCTCTCGTGCACTACGTTCCAGGCGATGGACGAACGGCGAAGGTACCTCCTCGATCGCCTCGAGATCGACGACCTCCTGACTCGGTACGCCACGGCCATCGACGCCCGCTACTGGGCCGGGCTGGATTCGGTCTTCACTCCCGACGCCCGTCTCGACTACCGCTCCGCAGGTGGCATCCGGGGCACCTTCACCGAGGTCCGCCAGTGGCTGTCCGAGGTCCTTCCCCTGTTCACCTGGACCCAACACCTGGTGGTGAACCGTGCCGTCGACATCGATGGGGACGGGGGCACCGCCCGCGCTCGCTCGATCTTCCACAACCCGAACCAACTGGTCGTCGACGGAGAGCCGTGGCTGTTCGTGGTGGGCGGCTGCTACCACGACCAGTTGCTGCGGTCCCCGGCCGGCTGGCGAATCGCCACACGGGTGGAAGAGACACTGTGGTGGGACCACCCCATGCCCGGGCTGCCACCGGTGCCCTACCCCCTGCCCGACGACGCCTTCACCTGATCGCCAATCGGGTAGGGAGCGGCGTCGAGTTCGGCGGCGTGCGCTCGAGTTGTTCAGCCCCCGGTTACGGCGCAGGCGGAAGGACGAGGGCGAATCGCGGTCGTGGGCTCATGCCGGCCAGGGCGGCGGCTTCGTCGGGCCCCATGGGCGGGGAGAAGAAGTAGCCCTGGGCTGTCTCGGCCCCGATCTCACGGAGGATGGCCACCTGTTCGGACGTCTCCACCGCCTCGGCCACGGTGCAGATTCCCAATGGCCGGCTCACTTCGACGATCTTTTCGGCCACCGCCCGGCTTTTCCCGTCGGGATCGGTGAGGCCGGCGATGATCGAGCCGTGGATCTTCACGGTGTTGACCACGCAGTCCCGCAGGTTCTGGAGGACCGACCAGTCCTCGCCGACGTCGTCGACGGTGAGCTGGATGCCCAATCGGGTCATGACGCTGAGGTCGGAGGCCGCCTGGTCGTCGGTTAAGGAGGTCTCGGTGATCTCCACGGTCAGTCGATCGGGGTTGAGGCCGGATTGCTCGAGGGCGGAGGCTGCCGCCATGGCCGCATCGCCCCGGTGGAGTTGGAAGATCGAGCAGTTCACCGCCAGCTGGAGGTCGGACGACCACTGGGCGGCCTGTTTGCAGGCCTCGGACAGGACCCAGGCGTTCAGCTCACTCATATGGCCCTGCGCCTCGGCCAACGGGATGAGGACGTCGGGCGGGATGTCGCTGCCGGAGGAATCGGACCAGCGCAGCAGGGCCTCGAAGCCGAGCAGCCGCCCCGAGCTCAGGTCCACCGCCGGCTGGAACACGAGGGCCGGCGTACCGTCCATGTCCAGGTTCGGGTCCGGGGTACTCGAGGCCACCGCGAGAGGCGATCTCCGCAGTTTCATCACCCTGGTGGCATCGGCAGGACGGAGGCCACCCTTGAGATCGAAGTTGGGAAATAGGCACGGGGCGGCGCCAGATTCCTCCCCCGCACCGCTCAAGGTAGCTCCCGGTAGTGCCGAAAGTTGTGGTATGGCACTGCGCCCCTTCACCCGGAACCCGAAGAAGAGCGAGGAAGACCAAGAGACCGCCCCGGCCGACCTCAGTGACGTACGGGAGTTCTTCTCGGCCGATGCCCGCCCGGCGGACCCGCCCGCGGCCGACGCCCGCCCGGCGGACACGCCCGCGGCCGACGAGGGACCGGTGCGGATGAGCGTGCCCAAACCCTCCACCGTCTCGCTGCCGGAAGACGCCGAGCCGGGTTGGTACCCCGACCAGGCCGACCCGGGGCTGGTGCGGTACTGGGACGGCTTCCACCTGACCGGGCAGAGCATGCGCATCGAGCCCCCTGTCGCCCAGGCTGGCGAGGCCCCGGCGATGATCTCGCCTGCACCAGGAGCATCCACCGTGGCGGCAGAGCCCACCACCGACCGCTCGGCCACAACCCCCGCCGCACGGACCGCCGATGTCGAGGCGCCTGCTCGCCCGGCGCTGATCGCATTCGACGAATCGGCCACCGTCGCCGAGCCCATAGAGAGGGTCGAGAACATGACATCGCCACCGCCCACCCCGGTCCGCTCCGGCCCCGCCCCTGCGCCACCGGTGGCGCCGACTGCGACGCCCGGCCCTGATCGTCCCTCGACCGACCAGTCCGCCGACCACCGTCAGGCTTGGACCGCCATGCGCGACATCGGCAAGGAGATTGACGACGCAGAGGACGTAGACGAGCCAGACGAGGCAGACGAGGCAGACGAGGTAGACGAGGTAGACGAGGTAGACGAGGTAGACGAGGTAGACGAGGTAGACGAGGTAGACGAGGCACACGGGATCACCGCCACCGGGGAGTTGGTCACGGCGGCGTCCGCCGGCGGCGATGACGACGACGAGCTCACCCCGGTGCCCACGGGCAGTCCGCCGGAAGATCCCGACACCCGGGTGGGTGATGTGGTCGACTGGGCGCAGGAGACCGAGCGGGCGGTGGCCAAGGCCCAGGCAACAGGAACGCCCGACGCCTGGCAGGAGGCAGCTCGCGCCGCCGCCGTCGTGTCGGAGATGGCCCAGACCATGCGGGCGATGGCCGAGGCCACGCGTATCGTGGGTGAGCGGGTCCGTGCCGCCCGCCAGGCGGTCGAGGCAGCCAAGGTCGCCGAGGAGGACGCGGCCGACGCCAAGCTGACCGCCGAGCAGACGTCCGCCGCCGCCCTCGAGGCCGAGGAGGCAGCCAGGGTGGCCGAGCAGTCGGCCGCCGAGGCCAAGGCGACGGCGGCCGAGGCCACACAGATCGCTGAACGAACCGCCCAGGCCACGCCCAAATTCGCCGCAGCAGCCAGGGCCGCCATCGAGGCCTCCGACGACGCGGAGAAGAAGGCAAAGGGTCTCGAAGGGATCGTGGGCCAGGCTCGCACCGTCAATACCCCGCAAGCGTGGAGTGAGGCACTGGTGCTCGCTTCGACAGCGACAGCGACAGCGACAGCGACCAGTGAGGACTCCACCCCGGAGGCCTGAGCCCGGGAGCACCGATCGGTGGGCCCACGGTGGTGTGGGTGCCCACCGACCTGGCGGCCGATATCCGTCGAGCCCGATCGGCTCGTCACGGCTGACCAGACGCGTTCGACCCTCGCCACCATCGGGCCCTTGACGGCTCCCGTCCGGGCACCCACAGTCTCCTAACAAGTCCCGGTCAAGATCACCGGCATGACGGACGGTGGAAGGAGATGCACGGTGAAACGGTCCAAGGTCAGGCCAGCGGTGATCTCACTGTGCGTCCTGACGGTGATCCTGTCCGCGTCGATGGCGGTGGCGAGTGTGGCGTCCGGTGCCAGCCAGCGTCGCGTGGTGGTCCCGGTGGCAGTCATCGGGGGACAAGGAACCCAAGGGGGAGCCAATCCGATCGTCGAGGTGAGGATAGGAAACTGGGGGCCGGTCCCTGTTCTTCTCGACACCGGATCCTCCGGTCTCCACATTTTCGCCGGCGCCGTGAACGGGGGTTCGGGCGTGACGGTCACCACTCGCACGTCCAACATCACCTACGCAGGCGGGTACCGGTTCGACGGGCTGGTCGCCTCGGGTGTGGTGACACTGGGTACGCAGGCCACATCGGGTCCGGCTTCCTTTGCGCTGGTGTACAAGGCATCGTGCATCGCCTCGAAACCGGGGTGCGCGGCGACTGGTGGCATCGCCGGCTTCGAGAGCGATCGGGGCGTCGACGGCATACTGGGAATCGGAATGGAGCGTAGCGGCGGGGGGGTCATCAGCCCGATCCTCGGCATGCCGGGGACCCTGGGTGACACGTGGAGCCTTCACTTGCACGGCACGTCCGGTCAGCTGATCCTCGGGGCGGCGATTCCATCGGGATCGAGGGCCAAGGTAACCATCGACATGAAATCTGACGGAACGGCCAGTGGACGGAACCTGTGGGCCGATGACCGCCTTCCGCTGTGCGTCACCGGTGGATCGGAACGAGAGTGCGTGCCCGGGCTCTTCGACTCGGGAACGCCCTCGGCACAGATCTCGGGCCCCACGTTGGATCAGGTGCCCACACTCATCGGTACCAGCCAGGTCCTGGCCGGGACTCCGATGACGGTGACGAAGCGGGGTGCGGCGTCACCGTTCTGGAGCTTCACGGCGGGGACGACCAAGTCCTCGGATCTGGTGCGGGTCATGAACGGCAAGGGCCCGTTCATCAATACTGGCGTTCAGGCCTTCTACGACTTTACCGTCAGCTACGACGACGGAACAGGATCCATCACACTGAGTAGGTGAGATCTCGGGATACCGAGCATTGCATTGCACGATGGTCGGGCCGCCCATGGACGGTCAGGAACGCAGGACCACGCCCGGTCGTTGGGCCAGGGCATCGGGCACCGACCGCCCGTCCACTCGGATGGGAACGCCGTTGACCAGGGTGTGGGTCATGCCCACCGGCGCATCGGCGGTCAGTCGCTCGCCGTCGGCGGGGAAGTCCACCACCCGGCGGATCGGGCCCGGTGCCACCGTGTCCGGATCGAAGACGACGAGGTCGGCGGCCTTGCCGACCTCCACCGATCCCCGGTCGGTCAGCCCGTAGACACGGGCCGGCTCGGCGGTCAGCTTGTGGATGGCGTGCTCGATGCTCAGGACACGGCGGCCTCGCACCCAGTTTCCAAGCAGGTCGGTGGCGAAGCATGCATCACACAACTGGCTGATATGGGCGCCGGAGTCTGCCAGTCCCAACAGCACGTCGTCCCTCGGCAGCAGGGCGGCGATTCCCTCGGTGTTGTCGTTGGCCAACACTGACCAGAACCGGGAGGTGAGGTCGTCAGCCAGGGAGAGATCGAGCATCACGTCGAGAGGGGTGCGATCCTGCTCCTCGGCCAGGTCGACGACCCTGCGGCCCACCAGGTCGGGCCGGCTAGGAGACTCCGCCACCGAGAGCGACGCCGTGTTGAACAGGCTGAAGCCACCGGACGTGAGCTGCTCATGGGTGGCGGCGCGCCAGCTGGGGTCGCGGTAGGCGGTCAGTCGTTCCTCGGCCGGAGCGTCCATGAGGGCAGCGAAGTTGGGGAAGGTGTTGAGCGAGAACGGCTCGGCCAGGTTCATCTGGAACACGAGGGGTCGACACGATACCTGGGGCCACACATCGACCCCCGAAGCTCTGGCGGCAGCGTGCTCGGCCATGACCTTCTCGTGATAGTTGGATCCGACGAAGGTGAGGAGGGCCGTCCAGGTGAAGGGCCTTCCGATGGTGCGCTGCAGCTCGAACATCCGGGCATTGGACAGGACGCCGCCGGGCAGGAGCGCAGCCACGCCGCGGTGGCGGCCTCGCAAGGGCTCGAGCAATGCGGCCAGCTCGTCGAAGTCGGCCACCCGTGAAGGTACCGGCCGCCCGTGGTCGCCGTTGTGGGTAGGAGACCAGCTGGATGCGAATCCGATGGCGCCGGCGTCGAGCGCTTCACCGACGACGCGGGCCATTGCCGTCAGTTCGTCGGCGGTCGCCGCTCGCTCGTACGCCTCAGGGCCCATGGCGAAGAGCCGCACCGCGGTGTGTCCCACGTAGCAGCCGTAGTTGAGCGCCACACCGCGGCGTTCGACCGCGTCGAGGTACTGAGGAAATGTCTCGAACTCTTCCCACGGCACCCCGGCTATGAGGGTGTCGAAGCTCATGTCCTCGACGTGTTGGAGAGTGCGCACCAGCAGCTCGACTCCGTCGGAGCGGATGGGTGCGATGGAGAATCCGCAGTTGCCGGCCACCACGGTCGTCACTCCATGGGAGGACGAGGGACTGAGGTCAGGATCCCAGAAGACCTGGGCGTCGTAGTGGGTGTGGATATCGATGAACCCCGGAGCGACAACCTGACCCGTGGCGTCGAGCTCGGTCGCTCCCGAGAGCCCCTCGCCGATGGCAACGATGGTTCCGGCGCGCACAGCGACGTCAGCGTGTCGGCCCGGACCGTCGTTGCCGTCCACCAGCAATCCGCCGCGTATGACGATGTCACCGTCCATCATGCACCCACTTCCTCGGCGGCCCTCTTGGGGATGAGCCATCTCTGTTGCTCGAGCCCGGGGCCTCCAACACTAACGAGCAGGAGGGGGCCCGTCCTCGGGTCGAGCACGGATCTGAACGGATCGGTCCCGCCAAGCGACGCCGGTGAGCCCAGGGCCACAATCCCAACGATCGTGTCGTGCCCGTCGGGTGGAGCGGCCGAGTGCCGGCTAGAGGTGGTACAGCCTGGCGGCGTTCTCTCCGAGGATCTTGCGCTGGGCCGTGGTGCTCAGATCGCGCATGGTCTCGGCCGCGGTCTTCAAGGGGTCGGGGTAGAGGCAGGTCGGGTGGGGATAGTCGGTCTCGAACATGATGTTGTCCTCGCCCACCGCCGCCACCATCGAGGGCAGGTTGGTGCGCTCGAACCAGGTGGTGGCATAGATCTGCCGCCGGAAGTACTCCGTCGGGGTGAGCGACAGGGCGGCTCTGGCCATCGGCGCGTTCTCGGCCAACTCGTAGTCCAGCGCCTCCAGAATGAACGGAATCCATCCGCAACCGCTCTCGACCGAGACGATCTTGAGCTCGGGGAACCGGTCGAGCATCCCCGAACAGATGATGTTGACCACCACCCTGGAGTTACCGATGAAGAGAAGGGTCCCGCCGATGGCCAACTTGGTGTCGTCATCGTGCGACGGCCACGGGTAGCTACCGAAGTAGTTCATGGCGGTGAGGCTGGCGCCGATGTGGAAGTGCACCGGGAGCTCGAGCTCGCTGCACACTTCCCAGAGCGGATCCCAGTCCCGGCTGGCCAGGTCCGGGGCTCCCAGGTCCTGGGTGTCCGAGGTGATGTTGACTCCCCGGAGATCCAGGCCCTTGGCTCGGCGAGCTTCGCGCACGCTGGCCTCCACGTCCCACGCCGGCAGGATGGCCATAGGGAGGAGCCGGTTGTCCGACCCCGACTGGAGCTCGGCATTGAAGTCGTTGAAGATCTCCGTGCACACCGTCCGCAGCCGGACGTCCTTCACGCCGTCGGCGAGCTTCTGGCCCCCCAGTCCGACGACGCCCGGGAAGATGATCTGGGCATGGATGCCGATTTCGTCGAGGAGCTGGAGCCTGGCCATGGGATCGTAGGCCCCCGGGTGGGCCTGCTCGATGTTCCACTCGTAGAGGCCCTCGAACGAACGGCCCTTCACACCATCCCGATCGATCACACCGCCCGCTCCGGCCCGGCCCAGTTCCTCGTCGTCGACAACCCAGGTGGCGGCGCCGTCTATCACTATGACGTGGGGAACCCGGTCCTTCCAGAGGGCCGGTGCCCTGCTGGTCCAAAGATCATGCGGTTCGGTGAAGTGAGTGTCGGCGTCGACCACCTTGACCTGGTCGAGTGGGAGAGTCATGTGCAGTCCTCTCTGTAGCAGGCGTCGGGGGCTCGCTCCCTCTCCGACGGTACTGGCATGCAGAGGGCCGAGCAACCAGTCGGAGCGCCACGGACTCGGGATCGCTAGCCTGTGCTCCGAATTGGGGAGCGGGAAAGGATCAGCCGTGGCCACCTTCACGATCGACGGCACCGCTATCGCCTACGAGATCATCGGCGAAGGCCAGCCGTTCGTCGTGACACCGGGCGGGCGGTTCAGCAAGGACACGCCGGGGATCCGTGAGCTGGCCACCGAGTTGGCCCGCCACGGGAAGCAGGTGCTGATCTGGGATCGACCGAACACCGGCGCCTCCGACGTCTGTTTTCGTGGGGCATCGGAGTCAGCGATGCAGGCCGACATGCTCTCCGGCCTGCTCGGCGAGCTGGGCATGGCGCCAGCGGTAGTGGTCGGTGGCTCCGGCGGCGCGCGCGTCTCACTCCTGACCGCCGCCCGGCACCCCGAGGTGGCGGAGAAGGTGGCCCTGTTGTGGATCTCGGGTGGCATCTACGGTCTGATGCTCCTCGCCGTCCACTACTGCGGGGAGTCGATCAGGGCGGCGTGGGCCGGGGGTATGGAGGCGGTCGCCGCCCTCCCCGAGTGGAGCGAGGTCATCGAACGCAATCCGGGGAACCGGCAGCGGTTTCTCGACCTTGACACCCGGGAGTTCGTCGAGACGCTCCAGCGGTGGATGGAGGCCTATTGCCCCGACGATTCGTCAACGGTCCCCGGGCTCGCTGACAAGACGTGCGCCACACTCGACGTACCCACGCTCGTCTTCCGGAGCGGATCCACCGACCCGCACCACCCCCGCGCCACCTCCGAGCACCTGGCCGCCCTCATCCCCGGTGCCCGACTCGTCCAACCTCCGTGGGGGGACAACGAATGGAACGAACGGGGCGAAGCGGCCAGAAGCGGGCGCGGCCACCTCTTCGAGCGATGGCCGATGCTGGCGCCGCAGTTGCTGGAGTTCGCCGGCTCCCGGCATTGACGGGCAGGCAGGCGTTGGACATCGACGGGCCCGGTCGTGGCGGCATCCCCGGCGCCAGGCCAGACTTGGCGGATGGCAGCCGAATCCGGATCGAGCCCGGCAAGGGACGCAGCCCGGAGGGATATCGAGCTGATGATCGAGGCGGCGGCGAAGCTGCGGGACGACATCCAGCACCACGTGGAGATCAACCGGGTGGTCCTCGACGCCTTGGACCAGGTGGGAGGGCTGGGAGCCGCGCTCGAGCGTGTTCAGGCGGGTCGGTGGCGCCTGACCCTCACTGATTCGTTGGCCCGCTACGAGCTCCTCCGGCACCGGGCACGACTGAGTCTGGTGGCCGTGGGGATCGAGGAGGGCATGACCACCTCCGACGTGGCCGAGCAGTGGCGCATCTCGCGTCAGCTTGCCGCTCGCTACCTGCGAGACATCGAGCGAAGCCCGTAACCAAGGGGAACGGCCTAGGCCACTCGCCTCCTCCTCGGCACCATTCCCATCGATTTGCCCGAGTTCTTCCTATTGAAATACCTGTTTCAGAAGAATATGATGCGTGGTAGCTGCCGGGTTCGTCGAGAGGGGTTCCGCCGCCTCGCTCCGGACCCGGTGCTTTCTCCGACTGGGAAAACCTCACCCGAAACGACAGCGGACCTGACACCTTTCGGTGCCAGGTCCGTTCGTCGGGGTCCGCCGCCTGTGGGCCATCTTGCCCGGTGGCGGCCCTCAATGCAACCAGAAGTTGCAAGGGCAGGTCAGGACACCGTTCGGAACGCCCGACCAGGGCCGAGGCCATTCCGGCGGCGCCGGTGGTTGCGTGTCTCCTCGGTGGGCGCCGGTGCGCCTGTCACCTTGATAACCCCCCTGGCTGCCCCGCCTCTTCATGCTGTTCGGCGCTACCGGGACAATCCGGCGACGTTCTGCGCCGTCGAGGTGACTTGTCTGAGTGAGATCCCCACAGAGATCGGCGTGAGCTGTTTCGGTCCGCTACCACCAGTCCCGAGTTGCCCGTCGTCGTTGCGGCCCCAGGCCCAGAGCTTCCCGGCTGTGTCGATGGCGTAGGAGGCGAAGCCCCCGGTGGCGACGCTGGCCGCCTGGGCTCCGTCGGGGAGGGTGACGCGGACCGGGGTTGTCGAGTTGTGGGTGCTCCTGGTGCCGAGCTGGCCATATTTCCCGTTTCCCCAGGCCCACAGGGAGTCGTCGGCGAGAATGGCGAGTGTCTGGCCGTTCTTCTGACCGCTGCCCCCCTGAAAGACCTGGACAACCCCTGCCCGCAGGGTTACGCGTACCGGAACCGGGCTGTCGGTGGTGGATCCGTCACCGAGCTGTCCGGCCTGGTTGTAGCCCCAGTTGTAGTAAGAGCCGTCGTCCATGAGGGCTCCGGAGCCCCCCCACGAGGACGTCAGCGCCTTGACCGTTCCCGGCGGCAGGCCGACCACCGGGGTCGGCGCCGATCTGTTGGTCGTGTCGCCGTTACCCAGCTCACCAAAGGAACCGCTGCCACAGGCGTAGACCGTGCCGTTGGAGTCGAACAGCGAGTGGGTACGGGCGCCCGTACCCAGGGTGACATCGGACAGGGAAATCCTCGCCGGTCGCCGGACCACCACCCCGCTCGGAAGGCACAGATCGTGGTCGGCGTTGAGGCCCCACCCCCAGGCGTCGCCCCGAGCATCGATGGCCAGACCGCCGTCGAAGGGCATCGGGTTGGGGAGCGAGGTGATCTGGGTCCCCGTCGGAAAGTCCACTTCCACCGCGGTGCGCGCATTGGTCGGTGTGGACCCGTTGCCCAGCTGACCGCTGCTCCCGACCCCCCACGCCCACACGGTCCCGCTCGAGGTCAGTGCGTAGGTGGTGGCGTTGGAGGTGGCGATCTGGACCACGGTCCCCACGATTCCAGGGATCGGCGTGGGCGTTTCGTGTTGGGTTTGGACGACCTTCCCCTTGGTTCCGGCGACCCCGAAGGTGTACACGACCGGGTGGTTCGGCGCCGAGCCCGTCGTGGTGGGGCTACCAGTCGTGCTGGCACCACCGCAGGCAGCGAGTGCCACCCCAGCAATCAGTGCCGCGGCAACGGCCGATACCTCTCTCCGGTGGGTCATAGTCCTCCTCGCTCTGGTGTCACCGGGCCACGAGACCATACGACGATGATGGACGTGTGACGAGCTTGTTAGCTCGCTGTGAAATCACGAGTTCACGTCCGCATCACCGCTCGGGGGGTGGCCAGTGGCACCGATGCCGTGACGCTTCGACCGTCTGTGTCGGCCGCTCCGTGTCGACCACGCTGTGCCTGGAGATGTTCCGGACGCGAGGCTATAGATATTCCGGACCACCGGCTCGCCGGGATTTCCATGGGTGTCATTCAGCCCGATTGGTTGATCCAGGCCGGATCTCTGTCAACCATCGCCGCCAAAAGGAGCGCCATGCGATCGCACAACGACGACCTAACGGATCAAGTGGGCAGACTCCTCGGCGGGCGACCGGGTTGGAGCCTCCAAGCGTCATTCTCGCCGGGGGTACCGCCGGCCTGGTGTCTTGTCTACGAGGGGGAGATCGACCTCTCGGTACGCGTGGATCGCGGTGCTGTCTGTGTCTACGTGATGGCGGATGATGAAGAGGTCAGACTCGGGGGCACCTCCGAACTGACCGTGTGGCTCGACGCCCACGAGGAGGCGTCACGCAACAGTCCACTCGAGGTGGGCGAGGTGGTCGACGAGTTGGTCCACGGAAAATTCACGAAATGGGGGCGTCCGGGCGAGTGATCGACCACTCCACGCACAGTCCGCTCAGTCCGGCGGTCCCACCAAGGCGTTTGCTCGGGCTACCGCGCCGAACCACGATGCGCTGGGTTTGGGACGGCGGGCGAACGTCTGGCGGTCGACGCTGTGCAGTCCGAACTTGGGTCGGAACCCGAGGGACCACTCGAAGTTGTCGAGGAGGCTCCACACGAAATACCCGCGGATGTCCACACCGTCGTCGAGGGCGCGCCGAACTCCGCGCAAGACCTCGGCGACATAGGTGATGCGCTCGGCGTCGTCGTCCGTGGCGATCCCACTCTCCGTCAGGAGCACCGGGACGCCAGCGATGGCCGCGGCTCGCCGTGCGCAGTGCTCGACCCCCTGTGGCCAGTACTCGTATCCCATCTGGGTGACCGGCACCCCGGGCTCATTGGGAGCCTGGCCCTCCGGACCGAAATGGACGCGTGAATAGCACTGGACCCCGATGAAGTCGTCGCCCTCGCAGGCCCGCATGAACCGGTCCTCGAGGATCTCCTGGGCGGCCGCCAGAATGTCCTCCCCGCCCGGGTCGGCCACCATCTCGTCCATGGACAGGGTCAGGCCCACCGGGAAGTTGCCTGGTCCAGACCGCAGAGCGTCGACGCCCAGGCGATGTGCTCGCACCATGGCATCGTTGACGGCCAGGTGGCGGACAAAGTCGTCCTTCACCCCGGGTGGCGAGGATCCAAGGGCGTAGCCCATGACACCGATGAGGTTGATCTCGTTGATCGTGCACGCCCATCCGATGAGGTCACCGAAGTGGGCTCCGACTCGGGCGACATAGCGGAAGAACAGGTCGGGGGCATCAGCGGCCTCCCATCCGCCGCGCGCGGTGAGCCACGTCGGGGTGGTGAAGTGATGGAAGGTCACCACCGGGGCGATGCCCCGCTCCTGGCACGCCTCGCAAATACGGCGGTAGTGGTCAAGCGCAGCGATGGAGAACTCGCCCTCGGCGGGCTCGATCCGGCTCCACTCGAGCGAGAAGCGATAGGCACCGAGGCCCATGGATGCGACGAGCTCGATGTCCTCGGGCCAGCGATACAGCGAGTCGCATGCGTCTCCGCTCGACTCGGCGCAGCCGGAGTGGGGGTTGTGCTCCCAGGCCCACCAGTCGTTGTTGACGTTGCCACCCTCGATCTGATGAGCGGCGGTCGCCGTGCCCCACAGGAATCCCTCGGGGAAGTCGATCGCTGGGGTCTCGGTGTCAGCTCGGTTCACGAGTGGTGACTGTATCCCTTGGCGTCCGGCTGGGGCCGGACGAGGGAAGGCAACGGGAGTCAGGGGGAGGCAAGGTTGATTCTCCGATGCGGTCCTCAAGGCGAAGACATCGCCGCTCAATGGGTCGAGCAACTACGAGGTGGGGAAATGCCAGGTCAGTGGCGCTGATTGCCTGGTCGACGTCCAGGCGTTCCGACCCCGCGGGGTCACCGTCACGCCCAACCGGGCCCCGCGGTCAACGGGTGGATGGGGTCCCACGATCTCGCCTGGTCCTGACAGACTGACCGGATGGGCCATGCACAGACAGTTTCCCGGTCGTACGTGGACGACATCGTGGGCCAAAGGACCGATGTGAACATCCTCGTCGATCGACCGGCACCCAGACGACGGGGCGGCAAGTGAAACTGACCCGTCGGCAACTCCTCGGCAGTGGTGTGGTCGGTGCATCAGTGGTGCTTGGAGCGTGTGGGCAGTCGTCATCGGCCCCGAGCACCACTTCTACAACCGCCCTCAAGCGCAAGGGCATTCTCGAGCCCGGATCGCTCCCCTACCCCGGGCGTGCTGCGGGCACCGACCAGGTGCCCGACATCGAACACATCGTGGTCCTCATGATGGAAAATCACTCTTTTGACAACATCCTTGGGCTCATCGGAAGGGGCGATGGGTTCACCCTCGGGCCAAATCGTCAACCGACGGCAAAGAACCCGGATGGTCAGGGCAACTACATCCACGCGTTCCACATGCCGACCGAGTGCCAGACCGACGGCGTGGGCAACGACTGGAAAGTCACCCACGAGGCCTACGACGGGGGAACATGTCAGGGCTTCGTGACCAGCACGTCGGCCGAGGCCATGGGCTACTTCACCAAGGATGACCTTCCATTCAGTTGTGGCATGGCGAGCACGTTCCCCATCGCTGACCGGTACTTCTGCTCGGCCATGGCCCAGACCGACCCGAATCGTCGATACCTCATCGCCGGTACCTCGCTCGGCCTCATCGACGACACGTTCCCGCCGGCCCTTCCACCCAACGGTGTGATCTTCCAGCAGTTCAACAAGCACGGCATCACCTGGAAGGACTACTACTCGACGCTACCGACCCTCGGGGTCTTTCTGCCCCTGATCTCGGATCAGACGCTTGTAAAGGATCTGGCGCATATCGACCAGTTCTACGTCGATGCCGCGGCCGGAAACCTACCCTCCTTCAGCCTGGTGGAACCCAACTACGACGAGCAGTCCGAGGAGAACCCCCAGGACATCCAATTCGGCGATCAGTTCGTGGGCAAGGTGGTCAACGCGGTCATGTCCAGTCCCAACTGGCCGAAGACCATGCTGATTTGGACCTACGACGAGCACGGTGGCTACTACGACCACGTCCCGCCGCCGGCTGCGATACCTCCCGACGATGTACCGCCGGCGCTGGTGGCGGGCGATCCTCCTGGCGGATTCGACCGTTACGGTTTCAGGGTCCCCTGTGCGGTGGTCAGCCCCTATGCCAAGGAGAACTACGTGTCCCACACGATCTACGACCATACGTCGATTCTCAAAACCGTCGAGAAGAAGTGGAACCTGCCTGCGCTGACCCGTCGCGATGCAAATGCGAACAGTTTGTTCGATATGTTGGACTTCGATACCAACCCGGCATTCTTGAAACCGCCAAAGCTTCCCGCCGCCGCCAATCCGACCGCGAAAGCCGGATGTCTCACCACTGGTGCCGGCACCATTCCTCCTCCGTCGGCGGTCACCAAGGTCTGACCGAGGGCCACCAGCGACCGAGGACAAGCCCAGGATCTGCCTCATCGATTGGGGCGTCAGTCAGGTTCACATGGCGAGCGAATCGATCTCAAGGGATGGCCGGTCATGACCGTGGCAGAGCCTGGCGCCGGGCGACCGCTCCGGAGAGGCTTCAACGGTGACCGAGGCATTGACGTAAACGGGAGCCTCGATCAGGCCTGGTCTTCACCTGTTATCAACAGGATCTCGAACGGCAGTTCGAGACTGTCCAAACCCGGCTCATCGGTGAACCGCTGGTCGACTATGTAAGCCCGACGGGTGGCGGGTACTTCTTCGTTCTTCCCGGGGTGACTTCGGCATCCGACTACTTCGGGCGATCACTGGTCGAGGCGACGTCGATCTGAACCTTGTGTGCCGCCGCGCTCACGCAGCCACTGGTCCTCGGGCGCCGAATCAGACGGAGGACGGGAAGGCGTGGGCAAGGGCCGTGGATTCAGACTCGGCTGTGGGCGGCGTCATGAAGATGAGTCCGAGACACATCTCGTCGGTAGACCCATCGCCCCACGTCACGAAATGAGGGGGAACCTTGCGCAGAATCGGGAGTGTTTGCTCTCGCGTGGGATCGTAGGTGCAGGTGATACCGATGGTGTCTCCTTTGGCCACCGGCACCGCCTTGGCCAGGTCGTATCCCCGCTGGTAGTGGAAGTCGTAGTTGGTCACGTTGAGCAGCGTCCGCTGGGTGGGAGTACCCGGGTTGAGCACGAACTTCATGCCCACGCCCAGGAGGTGCATGTGCGGGGCCAGCTCCACGATGTTCCCTTGGCCCCGGATGGGCCACGTGCAGCTCGTCGTATCTCCCACTGGCGGGTTTGCGGGATTATGCCCGCAGATCGCCTCGAGCCCGTCGACGAGTACCTCCTGCGAGGCGCCGAAGCGCTGTCCGACACTGGCCAACTCCGCCGAACGGCTGCACATCGGTCCGGTGGCGCCGGCCGGGCACGGGACGTCCGGCGGGGCGGCAGCAAGATCGAGGCGCAGGGGCCGCAGAGGGGTCGTGGCTGGCACCGTGTCGAGGATGAGCTTGGAGTGGACGGGCTTGTCACCCACCAGCAGGTTGTAGTGCTCCTGCACGATGACCAGACTGCCAGCCGGCATCGGCGCGCCCGTGCCGGCCGGCTCCTTCGAGATGTTGTGACCAGGCCCCCATGCCGTCAGCCATGGGGTGCCACCGTCGAGGGATTGACCGGCACTCGATCCCGAGAGCCCGGACTCACCAAAGCACGTCCAACCCTTTCCGCCATTGTTTTGGGCCTCAGCCTCGGCAGCCAGGTCAGGGGGAACCGCGTAGGTGATCTCGTGGTGCACCTCGAGGCTGTTGGGCTGGAAATCGATCGAGGTGATGAAAGCATTCTTTTTCAGGTTGGGGTTCAGCAACGTGCAGTGGTAGTCGTCAGTCCCGCCGCCCGGCGGCGCCTTTGGTGTGTAGGCCTTCGGTGCTTGCAGGATCACCTGGGTAACGGGTGGGCCTGACGATGAGCCGGCTCCTGCCACTGTTGCGACCGTAACGAGCGAGGCGCCGATCATGGTCAGTGCCGCCATCACTGCCAGTACCACCCTCGACCGCATCCTCGTGGGCTTCACCAAGTTCCCCATCACCGAGCCCCTACACGAACGGATTCTTGCAATCACTTCGTCGCCCTTTCGAGATCCCTCGAGCACCTACACTCCAAAACTACGCCGATTGCCCACTGCTTTGTAGCCGATCGAGGTTAGGGAGTTGTGAGCATCGTACTAGGGCGCTGGTTGAAGAGGGGAGCGGCTGACTATTCCGTGCTCGTTTGATCCCATTCACTGCTGTTGTGGAGGTATCCAGGGGCTGATGGCGTAGCCATGGGCACAGCTATGAGTTCGCAGCACCGATCCGCGTTATCGGAACACCACATCCAGCTTCCGTGGTCCCCTGACCTGTCCTCCAGCCCACAGCACTTCGGCACCCTCGGCCAGATGGAAGACGGGTACCCGCGCCAGCCATTCCTCGAGGGCGACCCGCAGCTCCATCCTGGCGAGGTTCGATCCGGCACACCGATGGATTCCCGAGCCGAACGCCACGTGCCGGTTCTGCTGGCGGTCGAGGAGAACCTCGTCCGCTCGCTCGAAGACGGAAGGGTCCCGGTTCGCAGCCGGGAAGTTCAACAGGAGTTTGTCGCCCTGCTCCATGGGGCATCCGTTGACTTCGACGTCCTCAGTGACGATGCGAGCCATCGTCACTGGTGAGTAAGCGCGGAGAAGCTCCTCGACGGCCGTGTCCATGAGCGCTGGATTGGCCACGAGCCGCTCCCGATCCTCATCGTTCGTTGCCAGGTGCCAAAGGGAAGAGCCGATCGCGCTCCAGGTCGTATCGATGCCAGCGATCATTGTCAGTATCGCCATGCCGAGGATGACCATGTCGTCGACCGAATCGCCGTCAACCTCGGCATGCAGTAGGTAGGTCAGCAGGTCGTCACCATCGGTATCGCGCCGCTCATTGATTCGATCCCAGAGGTAGTAGCCGATGCCGAACATCCCGCGCTGAACTCGCTCAGGATCATCGGCGAACTCCAGGACATCGCGGACCCAACCGGTGAAGGTGTCCGTAAGCTCCTCCGGGACACCGAGGATCAATCCGATCACCCGGACAGGGATCTGCTGGGCATAGTCCGCGGCGGCGTCGGCATGACCTGTTTCCACGTGAGCTTCGACCAACGATCCACACAACGTCCTCGTCATCGGCTCGTAGGATTGCACCCTCGCGTGAGAGAACCACGGGAGTAACAGCCGGCGTGTCCATGTGTGCAGGGGTGGGTCGGACGTGATCGGAGGGAGACCGTAGGTGAGAATTGGGGTTTCCGGTTCGTCCACGGCATCGATCACGGCGGTGTTGGCAGAGCTGAAATGCTCGATGTCCCTTGCCATGGCCGTGACGTTGGCATACGTCGTCGGAAGCCAGGCACGTCCCCGGCGGTCGGTTCGTGCGATCGGGCACACCTGGCGCAGTTCATCCCAGCGAGGGAAGGGGTTGCGCACGTATGACTCATCGAGGACGTCGAAATCCGACGTCCAATCACTAACGGGCTCCGTCCTTGCCATGCACCGTCTCCAATACTCAGGCTGACCAGCTAGTACCAGTATGACCAGTCACCGATGCTTCCGCAGAGGAACAGTCGAGGCACTGCTGGTCCCGCTCGGGTGGGATTACCTGAGTCTTCGGCGCTCAGGGCAAGGACCGCGACCTCGGGGAGGTTCCTACTGGCGACGCTGGGTGACGGTGGCCCCGGGAGGCGGGGCAATTTTCAACCGATGGCAGGGGACCAATTTTCAAGCGGTGTCGACACGACTCGAGTGAGTAAGAGTGTGTGTGGGCTACCGACATAACCTCCATCGCCTAGGGGCGACAGGCGAGGCTCCTCATCCATTCTCCACGGTATTCCTCTCGATTTCCACATTGTCGGGGCGGGTGAACGCGTGAAACCCCTGTTCACTGAGCCGGATGGGACCGCCGACGCCCTCAGGGCGATGCGGGCAAATGGCAAATACTGGATCGCCGAGTTGGGCACCGTCGGGCGCGTTTCAGGCCACAGGAAATAGAGAGTGATTCGGATTAGATTGCTCATCGGCGAGGAGGTGCACCCATGAGGAACGCACAGAATGGTCCGACTGCCCACAGATGGCAGCCAAACCTCCGTCATCGGATCGGAGCACTGGTGGCGGTGCTGGCGATCGGAGCGCTGCTTGTCGCAGCTCCCCCTGGACTCGTTGGGGCCGCCAGTTCAAAGGCGCCAGCTCGTCTCCATGGTGGCCGCGGTAAGCAAACGGCTGCGAGCGGAGGAGCGAGATCCCAGAGGCTTACCCCGATGTCCGGATCCAGTGAGAACGTGGCTCCGGACGACGCGGGCATCACCATCTCCAACTACACCGGTACCGGCATCGACTTGCCGACGGGGATCACTGCTGGGTCAGACGGGGCCCTTTGGTTCACCAACTTTGGCAACGGCTCGATCGGACGCATCACTACCGCGGGTGTGGTCTCCCAACACACCGGGTCGAGCATCGATGACCCCGAAGGCATCACGGCTGGCCCCGACGGGGCGCTTTGGTTCGCCGATCCGGGCAACAGCGAGATCGGGCGGATCACCACCGCAGGTGTTGTATCTGATTTCGTCGAGCCTGCTAGCGCTCCGGTCCCAATCAACATCACGTCGGGGCCGGACGGTGCGCTTTGGTTCACGAACACCGGAAACAACACGATCGGGCGGATCAGCACTTCGGGTGTGATCACCTCCTACACCGGGGTCGGCATCAATGGACCCGATGGCATCACAACCGGCCCCGACGGGGCCCTTTGGTTCACCAACTCCGGCAACAACTCGATCGGGCGGATTACCACCGCAGGTGTGGTGTCCAACTACACCGGGACCGGCATCGCCTACCCCCATCAAATAGTGGCCGGTCCCGATGGGGCGCTTTGGTTCGTAAACGCTGATAGCGCTTCGATTGGGCGGATAACCACCGCGGGGGTGGTTTCCAACTACACAGGTACTGGCATTGAGGATCCGACGGGGATCACTGTTGGCTCCGACGGTGCCCTTTGGTTCACCAACTATGGCACTGACTCGATCGGGCGGATCACCACCGCGGGAGTGGTGTCTAACTACAGCGGGTCCGGCATCAGTGGACCCCAAGACATCACGCTCGGTCCCGATGGCGCACTTTGGTTCGCCAACTACGGCAACAACTCGATCGGGCGGATCGGAGGCACGGCACCGACCATTTCCGGAACACCACCGTCACCCGTTGGCGTCAACGGCTCCTATGACTTTTCCTTCACCCTCACCGGTGGACCAACACCTACGACGACCGTCACTTCGGGCTCCTTGCCTCCTGGACTGAGCTTGTCTACCGGGGGTGTCATCTCCGGCAGCCCGACAACGGTCGGCTCCTACACCGCCACCGTTACTGCCGCCAACGGCCTAACACCTAATGCCACCGATACCTTCACCATCGTCGTCTCCGGCGTTCCTCCCACGATCTCAGGAACTCCTACCAGCGACGTCCCTTCAGGCACTGCGTACTCCTTTTCCTTCACCCTCACCGGTGGACCAACACCTACGACGACCGTCACTTCGGGCTCCTTACCTCCTGGACTGAGCTTGTCTACCGGGGGTGTCATCTCCGGCAGCCCGACAACGGTCGGCTCCTACACCGCCACTGTTACTGCCGCCAACGCCGTAACACCTAATGCCACCGATACATTCACCATCGTCGTCGGAGTTCCCCCCACCATCTCGGGAACTCCTTCCAGCGACGTCTCTCCGGGGACCGCGTACTCCTATTCTTTCTCGCTGGCCGCCACTCCAGCGCCCACAACGACCGTCACCTCGGGCTCCTTGCCGCCCGGGCTGAGCTTGTCTACCGGAGGCACCATTGCGGGCACTCCGACGACAGCGGGCACATACATGGCCACTGTCACAGCCACCAACGGGATACCGCCTGACGCCTCAGATACCTTCACGATCGTCGTCCTGGGGGCGCCTACCATCTCGGGTGCTCCGCCATCACCGATCAATGCAGGTAATCCGTATTACTTTGCATTCACACTCTCTGGTTCTCCTTCGCCGGCCACATCAGTGACCTCAGGATCACTACCTCCCGGGCTCGGTCTGTCCTCAAATGGCGTTATTACCGGTACTCCGATCACTGCAGGCAGCTACTCGGCAACCGTGACGGCCACCAATGGAGTAGCCCCTGACGCCACCGAGAACATCGATATCACGGTAGACCCCACGCTCATGGTAAGCCCTGACATCGGCTTGGCGGGGACATCGGTCAACGTGAGCGGTGCCGGATTTGAGCCCGGTGAGACGGTCGATGTGACGTACGACGCTCCAGCCTCCACCGATCTGTGCTCTGCGTTGACGGTGGCCTCCGACGGAACCTTCACTTGCACGGGCGACATACCGTCTGCTCCCGGTGCCGGGAAGAATGGGCTTCACACAATCTCAGCCACGGGCATGACGTCAGGGATCAACGCAACAGCCAGTTTCACGCTTATCACCAAGAGCCCGACGTTGACCGTCAAGCCCTCTGCCGGCCTCATCGGCAACAAGAGCGTGCACATCTCCGGAAGGAACTGGCCGGCCGGTGATGGGATCCATATCGATCAGTGCGCCGAGAATCCGACGACGGACCCGGGATCCTGTATCTACGCCGACGATGAAGTAGCGAGCAATAGTGGAACTTGGTCAGTACATTATGTCCCGGTGGTCGGCGAGGTCGACAATGCCTGCGCGACCGAGTGTTACATCGAGGCCACCGATGGAACCACTGACGTCGTCAAAACTCTCACCTTCAAGACTCCTTCGGTTGAAATCAGGGGCGGGGTTTCCGATGGCATCTACATTGGGCAGAGGGTGTCGGTTGTTGTGAGGAACTTCCCGGCGAGGGATCCCGTGACGATTGAAATTTGCTCATTCAACGATTGCGACTCGGACACGGAAGCGTCGAAGACCTTGAGTTCGGCTGGCGACGCGACCTTTGGTGATTACACCATGGATCCCTTTGTGTGTTCCCCGGATGCCGAGGATTGCTACCTGCTCGCCCAGGACTCCGTGTCGAACGGACCGGTGGTGGCGACTGAGGGGTTTGCCCCCTACTGTGGTCCGATCATCTGTCCACCTGATGCAACGAAACGGTAGGCCGTAGAGGCACTGTTGCGTTGACGAATCGTCCGGCGCGAGCGTGCTCAGAGCGGCCCGTCCTGTGCATCTACTGAGCCGGTGTCCGCCGCGGCGACCCCGCTCTCCGTGGCTGCTCGCCTCTCGGTAGCGGCTTCACGATCGCGGAGCACCGCCTCGGCCGCCGCGGACGTAAGGCTCTCGGGGCGCGGTCCGTCCCAATCGAGATACCAGTGCCGGCTCAGGCTTGCCAGCCACGTGCCGTTCGCCGGCATCAGGCCGAATCGGGAGATCGTCCGCTGAAGTCCGACTTGGTCGGAATAGAGCAGCTCCACCGTGATCTGCTGGTCCGTCTCTATCGCGTCAACGACCGCGGCGCGAACCGAATCATCCGGATTCCGCAGCGCTCCTTGCCACATGCCGATGTCACCGACCGGGACGTACAGGTCCCGTGACTGAAGGCGGAACTCCTCCACCGGGGCGTGGGTGGGATAGCTCAGCGATGAACCCGACCCTGACCTGACCGTCCAGCCCTGACAGACCGCGATTCCGCTGCCAACGTTTCTCAGGCTGATCGCGAGATACACGATGCCGTCGACGTGCTCAACCACGCCATGCCCGCCTGAGGCGTTTACCCAATTCCCTTCGAGGAACATGATCTTCTGCTTGGGATCCTCCAGGCGGGACGGGGCAAGGAGAGGTCGTCGTTGTTCTTGTAGCGCCATCTCCGCTATCCGCGCAGACCGGTTGGAAGATCGCACCGCTGAGAACGTGGCGACCGCCAACACGAGCGTGCCGGCTGCGGTGGCCAAGGAAGAGACCGTCACCCAGTCGACGGTGAGGAGAGTCATCAGTCGCTAGTTTGGCAGCGCTCTCCCCCTGTGTGCCATCGACATGACCGAGACGGCGGATTCGGCGAACGATGGGGTACCCACGGCACTCCAAAGCTGCGACGAAGCGTTCGGCAAAAGCGTAGGCCTGTGGTGCATCCACCTGGCTGCCCTTCATGGTCCGGCATGAGCCGGGACGCCACGCCCGTCGCTCCGTCCCTTGTGGTGGCACCGGCGTCGAGGAGGTAGGAAGGAGACAATGAGCGACCGCCTACTCACACCGTCAAAGATCACCGCTTGGCTGGACTGTGCTCACTATCTGACGCTGAAGCACCAGGTGGACAGCGGCGCCCTCGCCGATGAAACCGCGGGGTTCGGGTCGCTGGCCCAGCTCCTGGTGGAGAAGGGCCTCCAACACGAGGCGGACTGCCTGGCCGAGTACCGACGGAGGGGCTTGGACGTTTTCGAGGTTCCGATCCGACGCACCGGCGAGTCCTTCTCCGATTGGGTGGACCGGGTCGGAAACCCATTCGGCTCCGGTCACGACGTGATCTACCAGATGCCGTTTATCCACAACGGAGTCCGCGGGACCGCCGACTTCCTGGTGCGGGTCGATGATCCAGAAACCGGCACCTGCGCCTACGAGCCGGTGGACGCCAAGCTGGCCCGCTCAGAGGGCAGGCCCGGGCACGTGCTCCAGCTCTGCTTTTACGCCGACGCCCTCGAAGCCATGACCGGATCGCCGCCAAAGCGCATCCACCTGTGGCTCGGTTCCGGAATGACAGAGTCACTGTTTACCGAGGAGTTCCGACCGTATTGGCGGCGGCTGCGTTCGCAGCTGGCCCTGGTGCTGGATGACGACGAAGAGCATGCCGATACCGTCCCCGAGCCCTGCGCCCACTGTGACTTTTGCGAGTTCCAACCGACCTGCACCAATGAGTGGCGGGACAACGATTCGCTCATCTACGTGGCGGACATCCGGGGTGCCGACCGGTCCCGTTTGGAGGAAGCCGGCGTGGAGACACTGGCCGAACTAGCTGTCCGATCGGACTCCGTCGACGACATCCCCCCCGAACGACTCGGGCGCCTGGTGGAGCAGGCCTCCCTGCAGGCTCGGGCCCGGGCCGCAGAGGACCAATCGCCCCCCTGCGAGATCATCGAGCGGACCGAGGACCCGAACTGGGGACGCGGCTTCGAGTTGATGCCCGCGCCCGATGAAGGCGACGTCTTTCTCGACTTCGAGGGCGACCCATTCTGGCGGGCTGACGTGGGCCTCTTCTTCCTCTTCGGCTTGATCTTCCGCTCCGACGAGGGTGACTGGAGCTATCGGGCGTTCTGGGCCCACGACCAGGACGATGAAGCAGGAGCCACCGGCGATCTGATTGGGTTCCTCGCCGATCGCCGGGGGACATTCCCCGACATGCACGTCTACCACTACAACCACACCGAGCGTTCCGCTCTGGAGCGCCTCACGGCCGACTACGGGGTGGGAGAGGCGACGCTGACTGCCCTGGTCGAGAGCGGTTTCTTCGTCGACCTCTACCCGGTGGTGCGCAACGCGGTGAAGGTGGGTACCGAGTCCTACGGGCTCAAGGACCTCGAACGGGTGACCGGCTACGTCCGGGGTCATGACATCGACCAGGGATCGGCGGCGGTCGTCGAGTACGAGGAGTACATGGCCGATCACGACGAGGCCCACCTCGACCGCATCGCCGCCTACAACGAAGACGATGTGCGCTCGACATTGGCCCTGCGGGACTGGTTGGTCTCCCGGCGACCGGAGGACCTCGAATGGCGAACCCCGCGCCTCGAGGCCGAGGAGGTGAACCCCGAGCTCGACGCCCAGGTGGAGGCCCTGCACACCTACGGACCGGAGACGCCCGAGCACCTCCTTGGCGACCTGCTCGGCTACTGGTGGCGAGAACTCCGCGCCCACACGGCTCAGCAACTGGCTAAGACCGTGGCCGACGCTCCGGCACTCCTCGAGGATCCGGAGGTGCTGGCCGGACTCTCCTATCAGGGCCCCGTGGAGCGCTTTGGTAAGAACGGGAAGCCGCTCAAGTGGGATGGGGTCCGATTCCAATTCCCCGACCAGGCTGTCTCGGCGGCCTTCGATGCTGACCGCTCACCCGGCGTTCTCTATTCCAGCCACGACGGCGCCATCGGCTTTGCCGATATCGATCACATCGACGCGGAGTCGCAGGAGCTGGTGCTCACCTGGGACAAGCGGTCACAGGAGCTGGGCGTCGTCCCCTCGGCGATCGTCATCAACGGCTGGGTGCGGCCGGCGCCCAAGCCGGCCGCACTGGGCGAGCTGGCTGCCAGGGTGCTCGATCCGGACGAAGGCCCTCCGAACGGCGTGTCCCTTGCCCTGCTGCGCCGAGACTTCCCCCGGTTCACGGACGGTCATGGTCCAAACGGAGGGAGGTTCGCTGACGATGTCGACTCCATCCTCGAGTGGGTCGAACACCTCGATCACAGCTACGTGGCCATCCAGGGCCCGCCCGGTACGGGCAAGACTTTCCGGGGCGCCCACATCGCCCACCGGCTGATCACCAGGGGCAAGCGGGTCGGCATCATGGCCATGAGCCACGGCGCCATCGACAACCTTTTGGCCGAGATCATCAAGATCTTCGATGAGGAGGGTGACCGGGACAAGCTGCATTGCATCCGCAAGGACGATGTGCCCGATGACGGTGGACCTCAGGGGGTTGAATACACCGGTTCGAACGATCGCTGTGCCAATGAGGAGTTCAACCTGGTGGCGGGCACCGCCTGGCTGTTTTCGAACAAGGCCATGAAGGAGTCACCCGTCGATGTCCTGATGATCGACGAGGCGGGCCAACTGGCCCTGGCCGATGCCCTGGCCGCCTCTCGGTCCGCACACAACCTCATCCTGTTGGGGGACCCGCTGCAGCTTCCGCAGGTGACCCAGGCCTCGCACCCCGGTGGCGGGGGTCTGAGCGTGCTCGAGCACGTCTTGGGCGAGGAGACGACTATGCCGCTTGATCGTGGTGTCTTTCTCAGAGAGACCCGCCGCATGCATCCGAATGTCTGTCGGTTCATCTCGGACCAGATCTACGAGGGACGTCTGGTCAGTCATCCGAGCTGCGCGATGCAGAACACCGAGTTCGGCACCGGTTTGCGGTGGTTGATGGCCAATCATGCCGATCGTTCCACGGAGTGCGAGGAGGAAGCTGAGCTGGTTGTGGCCGAAATCAGCCGACTCATGGGTAGAACCTGGACGGACCAGCATGGACACAGCGCCCCGCTCGGCGTCGGAGGCTTCATGGTGGTGGCCCCGTACAACGACCAGGTTCGTCTGCTCCGCGAATATCTGCATCGAGATCGCCTGACCCGTGGGGTGATGGCGGGAACGGTGGACAAGTTCCAGGGCCGGGAGGCCGCTGTGGTCTTCTTCACCATGACGACATCGAGCGCAGAGGACATGCCCCGGGGAGCGGAGTTTCTCTTCTCGCGCAACCGGCTGAATGTGGCCATCAGTCGGGCACGCTGTCTGGCCTATCTGGTTTGTACCGAGGAGATCCTGAACAGCCGTGCCCGTGATGTCGAGGACATGCGACTCATCTCCACCTTGTGTTCGTTTGTCGAGCACTGCACCCCGCCCGCCCAAGTTCCTTAGGGAGGACATCCCGGCGTGACTGTCTTCATCTACTCAGAATGAGGAGCTGCTTCCGGATTTCACGAGCTCGATTTGGTGTCTGCTCCACGGATGGCAGAGACACTGCGGGCTTCGATAACCCCACCGAAGCCTTTGAGTTCAAGCTCACGCACTCTTTGAACATCGACAAGCTTGTGAACTTCCTTGTACGTTTGCGGCGAGATCAAGATCTCGCCGCCACCCGCACAGCCCTCGAGTCGCGCCGCCAGGTTCACCGCACTCCCAATCGCCGTGAACTTTGAGCGTTTCTCTGACCCGATGTTGCCGACGACAACATCGCCAGTCGCGATACCGATGCCGATCGCGACCTCCGGCATACCGCGTTGCTGACTACGTTCGTTGACCGAACGGAGGGCCTTCTGCATCGCAACGGCGCATGCAATCGCTCGCTGCGCATCGTCCTCCCGCTCTCCAAACGCACCGAACAGAGCAAGGATTCCATCGCCGATGAATTCGTCGACCGTCCCTTCGTGGTCGTCGATCACCCACGTCATTGCCCCGAGGTACTCATTCAGGATTGCGATGATCTCGCGCGGCTCAATGCGCTCAGTGAGAGCGGTAAACCCGCGCAGGTCGGTCATCATCACGGTAACTCGTCGTCGCTCACCTGCGATCTCAAGTCCGTCATCGCGTTCGAGAAGGTTGGCCGCCACATCGTCGGATAAGTATCTGCCAAAGGTTTTCCGCAGGAATGCATTCCGGATCTCGACCTGACGCAGAAGAGATTCGATCTCACGAGCGGCCGTTTGTAGCGCAAGTTGTGTTTCGATGCGGGCAACGACGACGCCAACGTCGAATGGCTTCGTTATGTAGTCGTTTGCTCCACGGTCCAAGGCATCCAACACATCCTCACGACTCGTGCGAGCAGTCGCCATGATAACTGGAAGTTCGGAGATCGAGCGGCTCCGGCGGATCGCATCCAGAACCGCGAGACCGTCCATTTCTGGCATCATGAAGTCGAGTAGCACAATATCGAAGGATTCCGCTTCGATCATCCTCAGAGCAACGGGTCCACCACTCGCCTCTGACACTGAATAACCATGTCTGCTGAGTCGCCGACACAAGAGTGATCGATTCGACTCTTCGTCATCGATCACCAGGATGTGGCCGGAGCGATTCGGGAACACAGACCGATCCTTTGTCGCCCCCTGGATACCTGCTGACACCGAGGGCGTCGGTGCAGCCTCGCTGGCAAAGAATGGCCCGTCGAGCACATCGAGCAGGGTGTGCGCCGCCACAGCAATACGCTCGACGTCAGGAAGAAGATCCGTGATTCCTCGCTCGCGAAGGTCTTCCGCCAGCAGCTCGCCGTAGCCGATGACCTGACCGAGTGGGGTCCTCAGGGCATGTTGGAGACTCCGCAGGGCGCTGCGAGTCTCATCCACCGTCATCTCCGGTACGCCCTTCGTCACCGGCGCCGTTCATGGCTACATCGTACAATGTGGCGGGGAAAAGCTTGCTGTGGGCTCGCTGGAGCTGAAAGGAGCGGCGGGGCGATGACATCGATTCCGGTGGACGCCATATCCGAACCTGCGGACGTCAATGCCGCCCGACTCCGCCAACTCATTCGCGCCAACGAGCCCGCCGCTCCTTTGACTGCGCTCGCAATCCTGCTTCTCTACCTGCTGCTATATCGCGCTCCAATCTTGATCGTATTGGAGGTCGGGCTGCTCTTGACGGTCGTAGCCCAGCGCTTCGCAAGGCACTATGCGCAAAGCAATCGAGTTGGGGTGGCCATTACTTTGTTGGTGATTGGGGTCTGGTGCCAGACAGTGACAACGGGCATCTTTGCACCGCGGCTTTGGCCCCTCACCGCCGTCTTCTCCATTTTGGCCGTGGTCATTGCACTTCCATTCGTTACTGGCAAGCACCTTCTTCGGCTGATCATCGGAGCCACCGGAATCCTGACCGTGGGCGCGATATTCGCGTACTTCAACCCGCTGATTACGTTCAAACCGCTGCCCGACACGCTACTACGCGTCCTCGTACCGGTCGGCACGCTCGCCGGCGCTGTTCTGTGCATGCTTTCGATCTGGCAATCGGGTGCGCGAATGCAAGAGACGATCGATGACACTATGGCAGCCAATGAAGCGTTGCGTGAATCGGAACGGACGTTGGAGCGCAAGGTCGAGGCCCGAACCGCCGAGCTAGCGGTTGCTCGTGACGAGGCTCTCAATGCCAGCCGGGCAAAGAGTGACTTTCTCGCCAACATGAGCCACGAGCTGCGGACACCACTCAACGCGATCATTGGCTACAGCGAGTTAATCGAGGAGGAGGCAGCCGAGCGCGGTGACAGCTACATGCTGGACATCGGTCGTATTGCGAGTTCTGGGCGCTATCTTCTGTCGCTCATCAACGGTGTGCTCGACTTATCCAAGATCGAAGCGGGAAAAATGGATGTCCAATTCGAGGATTTTGATCTCGATGACCTGTTAGGCGAGGTTGAAGGCACGATTGGTCCACTCGTCAATCAGAACTCCAACCGACTCGAGGTAATCAAGCCCCGTCCGCTTGGCACAATGCGTTCGGACCCGACCAAGGTTCGACAAGTTCTCCTCAATCTCCTCAGCAACGCGTGCAAGTTCACGCAAGAGGGAGTTATCTCGCTCACCGCCAGAGCCGACGACAGCGATGGTGCCGAATTGATTGGCTTCAAGATCCGAGACACCGGAGTTGGTATGACGCCTGTACAGCTAGACCGCGTCTTTGATGCCTTCGTTCAAGCAGAGGACTCGACTGCCCGGGACTTTGGGGGCACTGGCCTCGGGTTGTCGATCACGCGACAGTTCTGCGAGATTCTCGGCGGATCCGTCGATGCACACAGCCAGGCGGGCGTCGGTTCGACGTTCACTGTCCGGCTGCCTCGGGACGAGAGGCGGAAGTCAAGTAGCCGTGCACACCTTCTGACTATGCCTTCGGGAGCGAAAGCGGACGGACCACATTGACGCGCATCCTCCTCGTCGACGACAACGAACTCAATCGCGACATGCTGTCTCGGCGTTTGGCCCGCCGCGGATACCAAATCACGACTGCGGTCGATGGCGCCGAGTGCCTGGCATCCGCAAATGCGGCTCCTCCCGATCTCATCTTGCTCGACATGAGCCTTCCCGTTGTCAGCGGATGGCAAGCTGCCGGTGAACTGAAAGCTGATCCACGCACCTCCGCAGTTCCCATAATCGCACTGACCGCACATTCGATGGCGGGCGACAAAGAACGCTCGCTCGCTGCCGGCTGTGACGATTACGACACCAAGCCGATCGAGTTCGTCCGACTCCTTGACAAGATCGAGGCCCTCCTCGACCGGGCCGCAGGTTCAACTTCAGAGTAAGGCGAGTCCCTCAGCTGCCGCAGCTGAGGACATCGGAGTGATCGATGGACGCACCAGTGTCCAGGGCCATCCAACCGTCCATTTAGAAGCGGTTGCCCGGTATTTCTCCAACGAGGCGACCCGAATATGCGCGGTCCCGTCGATCTTCTCGTACGGAATTCATGCCGGTGGACCAGACGCAGAAAATCCTTCTTAGGCACGTCCAGCCGACTCTGAAGCTCGGGGTAGTCCAATCGGCATCGAATCCTCTTGGCCCAGTCCAAGTCTGCTGTTGGCTCTTTGAATCTGATGTTCCACCTGGCCCCGAACGGCCAAGTGAATCGACGGCGGGGCATGTTTCGCCCTAGGGTTTGAACAGGACTCGGCGGGTGCGTTTCCGAGGACGGCAGGAGCGCGATGGGAGACATCTTCATTAGCCATGCATCGGCGGACGCGTCGTCGGCCGCCAGCGTAGCGGCGGCCGTTCGGCAAGCTAACCACCGCATCTTCCTCGACTCCGACCGCCAGGACGGCATCGCGCCTGGGGCGGCATGGCAGCGCACACTGTTCCGCGAGCTTCGCTTGTGCGACGTAGTGGTCTACCTCAACTCCCGATCTTCGCAGGCATCGATGTGGTGCCACACCGAATTGTCCGTTGCCACGGAACTGGGCAAACGTGTGTACTCACTCGACTTGGCCCAAAGCCCCGGGCCGCATCCACTCCTCCAATCACTCCAAAGCGTCGGGTTCGAGTCGACGCTCGAGGTTGGCATTGAGCGCTTGATTGAGAGTCTTGGGCACGACGGGCTGGTCGAGAGCACCTCGGCGAAGTGGGACCGTACCCGTCCTCCCTACCCCGGTCTCGCAGCCATGGACGTCGCCGATGCCGGTGTCTTTTTCGGTCGGGATACCGAAGTGCGGAATCTGGTAGCCAGGGTCGACGGTCCGCTCGGCTACCGCGAAGGCGATTTGGTGGTGGTGATGGGTCCATCGGGATCGGGGAAGTCCTCTTTGGTCCGGGCAGGCCTCGTGGCTCGCCTCGCAATGCCACGATCTGATTGGGCGGTGGTCGATACCTTCGAGCCTGGGACCCGTCCACTCGACCGATTGGTCAGCCGTCTGGTCGCCATCGTTCCTGACCAGTTGTCTGAATCTGAATGTCGGGATCGACTCTTGAGCGAGGGCATGGGAGAACTTGGCGAGTGGCTGATCGAGCACACGGAAGGTCCTTCGAAGCGACTACTCATCACCTTGGACCAGGCCGAACAACTTGCAACTGTCACCCAGGCACCCGAACGCGAGATCTTTCTCACCGCACTCGGACGAGGTCTGGGCGCCGGCTCCCCGGTCACGATCGTGATGACCGTCCGCTCCGATCGTTTTGACGAGATCCAGCGACTGCCGGTGTTTGGCGCGGCGATACATGATCCGTTCGTCGTCGCTCCGATGAGCAGATCGCAGCTGACCACAGTGATCGAGGGCCCAGCGGGGCGTGCCGACGTGACCTTTGGTACCGGACTTGTGGGTCGCCTCATTGACGATGCTCTGCGAGGAAGTGGCGGAGAGGCCGTCGACGCGTTACCGCTCCTGGCATTCACTCTCCGCGAGATGTATGACCTCGTGGTGAACGAGGACCGGCATGTCATAACTGAAGCCGACTACGAACGCGTTGGATGTATTGAAGGTGCGATCATAAGGCGCGCGAAAGTCGCCGAGTCTCTGCTGCCTCCGGACAGCGGTCCGATACTCGATAGTCTGCTGCCGCGTTTTGTCACCTTGAGTGAAGAACGTCTTCCGGCTGGTCGGCCGGTGGCGCGGGACCAACTCACTTCGGATGAACGGGTGATTGTCGAGAAACTGGAAGATCAGCGCCTTCTTACCGGCGCCGGGGACACAATCCACCTGGCTCACGAACAGCTCATCAATGCATGGCCGACGCTGACGCATGCTGTCGAAGACCGCCGCGACGACCTCTTACTCGAGACCAGAATCAAGCGTCAGGCTCACGACTGGAAAGTTGGAACTGGAGAGCTGCTCGGACGTGACGCCACAGGCTTGGCCGTTCAGTGGCTCGGCCGCCAGACCGAATCCGAAGCCGATCAGAGTGTCGTTGGTGAGTACGTGCATGCCTCTCAAAGGGCTCTGCGTCGGCGACGGAACCGAGTGATCAGCGTGCTCTCTGTCGTCGCAGCTCTTGCCCTCATTGCATCGGCAGTCGCCGTGGTGGCTTTCATCCAGCGTTCAAACGCGATTGACCAGTCACGGCTCGCCCATTCAGTAGAGCTAGCCTCGGAAGGTACCAGTCTGTTCCCGAGCGACGCTCCGTTTGGCATGATTGTCAGCTTGCAAGCTTACGATCAGGCCCCTACAACGCAGGCCGGGAGCGCATTAATTCAAGCGGCCGAGCAGCCCCTCAACGCCACTCTGTCCGAAGGCATCGGGGTCAATAGTGTCGCCTTCAGCCCGAATGGCAAGATCCTTGCCGTTGGAGACGATGACGGCGACGTCAAACTCTGGAGTACGGCCAGTGGGAAACGAACAGCCACGCTGACCCAAGAGAGTGACGGCAGTGGTGTCGACAGCGTCGCCTTCAGCCCGAACGGCCAGATCCTTGCCGTCGGCGACGGCGATGGCAAGGTCGGGCTCTGGAGCATCGCCAGCGGAAAACGGACCGGCAACTTGACCGAAATTAATTCGACGGCAAGTAGTGGCGATATTGATGTGAGGAGCGTTTCCTTCAGCCCGAATGGCCAGGCCCTTGCTGCTGGCGGTGGCGATGGAGACGTCGGGCTTTGGGACACGGCCAGTGGGAAGCGAACTGCCACGTTGACCGAAGACAGTGACGACGCTCAGGTCTACAGCATTGCGTTCAGCCCGAACGGTCAGACGCTTGCCGTCGGCGATGGCGATGGCGACGTCGGGCTCTGGAGCGCAACTAACGCGCAGCGCACGGGCACATTGCCCATAGGAATTGGCGTCAGTAGTGTCGCCTTCAGCCCGAACGGTCAGACGCTCGCCGTCGCTACCGCCGGGGCCAACGTTGGACTTTGGAACACGGCCACCGGGAATCAGACCGCCACCTTGTCCGAAGGCAGTGACGACGTTGAGGCCGACAGCGTTGCCTTCAGCCCGAACGGACAGACGCTGGCTGTAGGCGACGAGGGTGGTGACGTCGGACTTTGGGACACGGCCAACGGGCAGAGGACCGCTACCTTGTCCGGAGGATCGTCGGTCGAGTGCGTCGCTTTCAGCCCGAGCGGCCAGACCCTCGCTGTAGGCGATAACTCTTCCGTCGGAATACTCGGGGGCAGCGACGGTGACGTCAGACTCTGGGATACGGGCAGCGAGCTTCGAACAGCGACAATGTCCGAGGGAAACCCGGTTAACAGCGTCTCCTTCAGCCCAAATGGCCAGACCCTGGCTGTCGGCGACCACGGTCAGGACGTCGGGCTCTGGGGCACGGCTAACGCGCAGCGGAAAGTGATATTGGACGAAGACAGTGGCGAAAGCAGTTCTGATGGTAGCTACAACAGCGTCACCTTCAGCCCAAACGGTCAAATTCTCGCCGTTGGAGACTACAACGGTGCTGTCGGACTCTGGGACACAGCCAGCGACCTTCGAACCGCGACACTGTCCGAAGGAAACCCGGTCGACGCCGTCGCTTTTAGCCCAAACGGCCAGACCCTTGCTGTCGGCGATAGCAACGGCGACGTCGGCCTCTGGAACGCGGCGAGTGGGAAACGGGTGGGCACGCTTTCGGAAGGCAGCAACAATGACGTCGACAGCATTGCCTTCAGCCCAAACGGTCAAATGCTCGCCGTTGGAGACGACGACGGCACCGTCGGGCTCTGGGACACGGCCAGCAACAAGCGGACGAGCACTCTCACCGAAGACACCGACAATGGCATTGTCAATAGCGTTGCCTTCAGCCCGAACGGTCAGACTCTCGCTGTCGGTGATGGCGACGGCGACGTCGGCCTCTGGAGCACGGCCAGCAGAAATCGGATCGCGACACTGTCTGAAGGCAACGAGGTGAAGAGTCTCGACTTCAGCCCTAGCGGTCAGACTCTCGCTGTCGGGGATGGCGATGGCGATGTTGGGCTATGGGACACGGCCAGCCTGAAGCGGATCGCATCCCTAGCCGAGGGGAGTCCAGTTGAGAGCGTCGCTTTCAGCCCGGACGGGCACTCTCTCGCGGTAGGAGACATCGACGGTGGTGTGGAACTATTTCGGCAGAATGTTTGGAATCTGAATTTCAGCTCCTTCTCGCGTCTTGTGTGCAGTGAGGTTCGGGGAAATATGACACAAGCCCAGTGGACGGCAATCGATCCCGATCAGGCGTACCAAAGGACATGCCCCAGCTATCCTGCAATGCCATGAAATGCGTGGAGACCGAGCGCGTTGGTCGTGAGATAGATCAGCTGTGTTCGAGCTTCGTGAATACCTTCCAAGCGCTCGACAGCATCGTCTGGGCACGTGAAGCAATCATCGATCAGCGCCAACCTAACTATCTCGAACATTGGTAGCGCAGACGGTTCTCAGCCGGTGCAGCTGAGGTCTCGTTGTGGGCAACGGGTCCGGCTCAAGATCTCGCGCCGGAACTCCGGTCCATAATCCAGCGCAACTCAGCAGTTGCTGTGTAACGTCGTCACTCGGAGGGGCTTCCTTCTGATTGCGAAAGGCGGAGACAATGACCGTTCAACAAACAACAGGGGGTTCAGTCGGCAACGTGCGGAGCCCTCTTGCGGTGATCCTGCTTTCCATCATCACGCTGGGCATCTATGCCCTCTACTGGGAGTACGCCTCATTCAAGGAACTCAAGGTGTACTCAGGAGAGGGAATCGGTGGCGGCCTCGGTCTCCTGTTTGCCATCTTGTTGGGGATCGTCAACGCCTTCATGCTGCCCCTGGAGGTCGGCAGGCTCTATGCCCGTGAAGGACAACCAGAGCCGGTGACCGCGCTCACGGGATTCTGGGTCTTCCTGCCGATCGTCGGCGGGATCATTTGGGTCGTCAAGACGCAAGGGCGCTTGAACGACTTCTGGCTCGCCCATGGCGCCGAAAAATCGGGGTAGCGGCAGTTCCGCCAGTGTGACTCGCAACCGGTCGACTCCGAGGCGCCCGTGGTTGCGATGCCCAGTCGGTCCTCTGGAAATGACGGCCAAGTCTCCCGTACGCTGCCACGTGGACAACAGTTGCGGGGGGGTGCCCCCGCGAGAGAGGGAGTGACGGTGTCGCGACGGGCGCTTCGAGTCTTCCAATTCGCCACGGGCAATGTGGGCTCCGAGATGGTGGGACGTATCGTCGAGCACCCCGACCTCAAATTCGTTGGCCTCTACTGCTATTCATCCGACAAGGTGGGCCGTGACGCCGGCGAGATCGTCGGTAGGGCTCCGCTCGGGGTGACGGCAACCGGCGATTTGGCCGACGTGCTCGAGGCGAAGCCCGACGTCGTGAACTTCAACGGCGTCTGGCCGGACATCGACCTGTTCTGCACTCTTCTCGAGGCGGGCATCAATGTCGTCACCACGTCTGACTGGATCACCGGCTACCACCGCGATCGGAACCACCCCCACCAGTCCGGAACGAAGCCCACCGAGCTCATCGAAGCTGCGTGTCAACGCGGAGGGACGACGTTTTATGGGACCGGGATGAACCCCGGTCTGGCCCAGATCCTGAGCGTGGTGGCGACGGCTGGAATGGGACGGGTGGACCACATCACCGTTCTGGAGACGGTTGACGTCTCCTGTCATCACTCGGTCGACACGTGGGAGAACGTCGGTTACGGCCGGCCCGTGGACGACCCGGAGATTCCTGGCCTACTCGAGACCGGCTGCACTGTCTTCGCCGACTCGATCTACCTGATGGCGGACTGCCTTGACCTTGAGATCGACGACATCGTGTTCGAATGTGAGCTCGGTGCTTGCACCGAGGAGGTCGACCTGGGCTGGTGGACATTACCGAAGGGGTCGGTGGGAGGCAGCCTCGCTAAGTTCAAGGGTCTGTCGGGCGGTAGGCCGAAGATCGAGGTGCACCTTGAGTGGCAGATGACGCCGAAGACCGAGCCCAAATGGAACGTCCAGGGCTGCTACATCACCACCATTGAGGGTGATCCCATGATCGTCAACCGCCACATGATCTTCCCTGCCACAGGCATGCCGCACAGTGCGATGTCGGCAGACTATTTCGCCTCACTGGGCATGACGATCACCGGTATGCCTGCACTGAACGCCATGCGGTCCGTGTGCGAGGCAAGGCCAGGCCTGATGACGAGTGCGGACCTTCCGCTCCGCGCCTTCGCCAGCCGATTCCACGGTAAAGCGTGGACCGACGCGGCGGCCGTCGAGTAGGGCAATGAGCTCCCGGTACCCGTTTCCCGCGTCCCCCAACGGCTGGTTCAGCGTTGGCGCTGACGCGGATCTCACAAAGGGTGACGTGCAGCCGCTGACATACTTCGGACGGGACCTTGTCCTCTTCCGTGGTGCGGATGGGGTCGCGCGGGTCTTTGATGCCCACTGCCCCCACTTGGGAGCTCATTTGGGCGTCGGTGGTCGTGTATGCGGCGACGGTATCGCCTGTCCGTTCCATGGTTGGCGGTTCGACGGCGATGGCCAGCTCATTGAGGTACCGGGTCTGGATCGCACGCCACGGGCGACCGCTCGGGCCTGGCCCGTATGCGAGCGCAACGATCGCATCTTCGTTTGGCATCATGCCCGAGGGGTGCCCCCGAGCTACGAGGTGCTCGGCTACCGGTCTGACGAAGCGGGCTGGACGCCTTGGAGACGCAACACCTACCGGGTCCGGGTCCACGTCCAGGACCTGACGGAGAACATCATCGATCGATCGCACTTCGCGGCGGTCCACGACATGGCACCGCCCGAGAGGGATCACTTCGCGGTGCGGTTCGAAGGCGCATCCATGATCGTGGAGCAGAGCCTGAAGGTGACCGCCGTAGACGTGGCCGGGTACGAGGTCCAGACGACCACCACCACGTGCGGACCCGGGATCGTCGCAGTCGAGGTGAGCCAGGACCCGATCGAGATGCTCACTTACATTACGCAGACCCCCATCGATGAGGAATTCACGGAAGTGAACCTGCTCTTCTCCATGAGGGCATTGCCGGACGACAAGGCCACTGAGTCGATTTGCGAGCTCAACGACCGAATCACCAATGAGCAGTTCACCCAAGATGTGCCGATCTGGGAGAACAAGATCTACCGCGAGCGCCCGATGATCACCAAGATCGACGGCCCGGTAGTGCAGTACCGTCGGTGGTTCCGGCAGTTCTATTCGGGTCCGAACTGATCCCCCGGCTCGCTTCAGATAGCAACTCCGAACCATCTCAGGGCGCTCTTAGTTAGGTGGCTCAGCCTCGACGGCAGAGTGATCGATGGGCGCACGTATTCAACTGCCGCTAAGAGGCGGTTGACCGGTACTCGTCCAGTGAGTCGACTGGAATATGCGCGATCCCGTCGATCATCTCGTACCGAATCTCATGCTATTGGACTAACCGCAGTAAATCCTTGGTAGGCATGTTCAGCCGTCGGGCCGCCTCTGACGCTCGGAGTAGTTCAATCGGCATCGGATCCTCCTTGGCCGAGTCCAAGTGTGCGCCTGACAAACGAATCCACCTGACTCGGGAACGAGGTCCAGTCACGCATCGTTGGTGAACAGTCAGGGAGAAGTGACCGCGCTGGCGTAGACCAACGTCGTGATCTGATCGGTAGACGTGTCAATCAGCTCGACCTGGACGGCCGCGTCGGGATTGGTGCCTAAGAGTCTGCTCCGGGTGCGCACTGGGCCTACCTCCGCCTTCCGGAGATATCGGAGGTCGAGGTTCGTCACCACGACGGGCGACTCGAAACGTGTCGTCAGGAGATCCTCGGCAGCGGCCTCGGCCAGAAGCGCGACCATCGCGCCCTGTAACGTCCCCGCTGGATTGCGTAGAGCCGGCGTGACCTCGACTTGCACAACGCCCGCCGCGGCGTCGATCACTTCGATGCCAGCCTCCTCCCGCAGTGGTCGAGCGAGCGTGATGGGATCGCGGAAGATCACCGGGATTTGCCCGAGCGGCACATTCGGTTTTGGCGGATCAGTCGCCTTGCGAGGGATATTCACGAAGCCGATGGCACCGGTAGCGATCGGCGCTCCGTCGTCGGTTCTCAGCTCGACCAGGGACGTGGCTGATCGCCGGCCCCGGCGCAGAATCGTGCTCGTCGCGTCAATGCGGTCGGGCGCGGGCACCGGGCGCATCCGGACCGACATGTCCGAGGTGAGCGTCCACACGTCGGCGTCCTGATCCAGGGGGATCCCCGCCGCTACGTCGATGACGAAGGCGAGGACACTGGCCCGCACGACGCCGTGGTGCAGGGTCTCCTGTTGGGGCGTGAGTTCGAGGACCAGTTCACCGTCCTCGATTCGCGCTGTCACTCCGAGTCTGCTGGGGACGGATATCCCCGGACCCGACACGTCTGTCATGTGGTCTCCATAATCGACATGAGCTTCAGATGCTAACGGCGATCGATCTCACTGCCGCCTTTCGTCGGCTCTCCCGTAGTGCCACCCGATTTCGGGCCGGATCCAGTGTGGCAACGGAATCCCGGAGCAAGAGCGTGACACGTCAGGGCCTGCGGCCGTGTCGGAAGTCCCTCCCTCGCTGTTGACTGATCCCCACCCTCCCTCGCCGGAGGGAGCAATGCGGCCGACCTCAGGAAGGAATGACTGGACCTCAGGTTCCGAGATGGAGAAAAGCGTCACACCCGGTGCGTACCCTCGCTCACGGAGGTGCACGACATGCCAATCATCGGAACTCTGAACGAAATAGCAGCTACAGCGCGCAGTGAAGTTGATCGAGCCCGGATCCACTCATTTGAGTACCTATGCAGGTCCGCATCTGGCGTCATTGCTGTTCAACCGCCATGCCATCATCGGCGAAGTCGTGAGTAACGTCCTGCTCCCGCCCGACGATGCCCTGAGCCCAGAGCAGCAGGACAGGCTGGAGTCACTCGGATGGACTCAACCGGACGACATGTTCCATCCGTTCTTCCATCGGACGTGGTCCACGGAGGCCGCATCGGAAACGATCGTCCGCGACCTGCTCACGGCATTGATCTGCGTGGCCGAACTCGAGGAGGGCGAGCAGGTTGCCTGCTCGGGAGGAACTTGGTGCGGGGCCCCGGGCTCGGGATATGCCTGCGACGGCCGCGGTCACTGGGTATCCCGGCAGCGTAGGCCCAAAACCACCGTCTACACGACTCGTACACGTGACGTGTAGACTAGGTGTATGAGCAGGGTGCGAACGAACATCGAGATAGAGGACGACTATCTGCAGGCGATCATGGACCGCTTTGGCCTGCGAACTAAGACCGAAGCCGTCGATCTTGCGCTTCGCCACCTCGCCGGACAACCGATGACACGGGAGGAAGCCCTCTCGATGCGAGGGGCGCACGCAATTGAGGGCATCCCTGCCGATGCCGGACCGTCCTCATCGTGATCCTGGCAGATACCTCCGCATGGGTGGAGTACGACCGCGCCACGGGGAGCCGGGTAGATCAACGGTTGGAGGAGCTGATCCGTGGTCACGGGCAACTGGCCGTGACGGAGCCCATCGTGATGGAAGTCGTTGCTGGGTGTCGGACCGACGAGCGTGAGACGGACCTGCGTCGGCTCCTGACTCGGTTCACTCTGCTCCGATTTGATGCCATTGCTGATTTCGACGCCGCAGCGACGATCTACCGGCAGTGTCGCAGAGCAGGAATTACACCTCGCGGCATGATCGATTGCCTGATCGCCTCAGTGGCGCGCCGGCATCAGGCGACGCTCTTGGCTGCCGACAATGAATTGAGCCGAGTCGCCAGGATCGTCGGCATCGACCTGGACGATGCATCGTTCGTGCCCTGAGCGCTTCCGGCGGCCAGTCACACCCGATCTCTAGGTTGGACACTGCCAAAAGCGTTGCAGGGCGCTGAGCCCCTGTTCGATCAGCTCCCATGAGCAGGTGAGGACAGGGGTGATTCCTTGTGGCACAAGACGATGTGAAGTCGAGCACGATCACGCTGACGACATACGCCGACGAATGGATGGGCTCGCGCATCGAGCTTGCCGAGCGCACCATCGAGCTGTATCGCTGGCTGCTCGACCGGCATATCGAGCCGACATTCGGGGACAGGGCTCTCGAGAGCATCGCGCCATCAGATGTGCGGGCGTGGCATGCCGACTCGGCCCGGCAGCATCCGACCACCGCAGCGAAGGCTTATCGCCTCCTCTCCTCGATCATGCGGACCGCAGTGGCTGACGAACTCATCCGTCGCAATCCGTGCCAGGTACGAGGTGCTGCGACGGAGCATGCACCCGAGCGACCGATAGCCAGCATGGCCGAAGTGGACGCACTAGCCGCTGCTATGCCGCCGGACCTGCGCGTGGCCGTGCTGCTCGCCGCTTGGTGCCAGCTACGGCGAGGGGAGATTCGTGGGCTTCGACGTGGTGATGTCGACATCGAAGAAGGCACCTTGACAGTGAGCGTCACCAGGACGACATCGATGTCGGGTCGGACCATCGTCAAGGAGCCGAAGACCCGAGCTGGACGGCGAACGGTTGCCATTCCGCCTCATATCCTCGGACAGCTGGTAGTTCACCTCGAGGTCGATGTGGGGGAGGATCCGGACTCTCTTCTGGTTCCGGCTCCGAACCGGGTGTTGAGCGCTGCGTGGTCGAATGCCCGCGACGCGGTCCAGCGAGAGGATCTGAGGTTCCACGACCTCCGACACTCGGGACTCACTTGGTCAGCGGCAACTGGCGCGAGCATCGCGGAGCTCATGCGTCGAGCGGGGCATGCATCCCAGGCAGCCGCGATCAGATACCAGCACGCGACGGACGATCGCGACCGAGCCCTCGCTCGAGCTTTGGCCATCTTGGCCGGTCATTCGGCACTCCGTAACGAACAGGGCACGGAAACGCTTCGCATTGCTCCCGACTCGACTGACGGCTAACACAGCAAGACTGCCTGAGCGACGTAACCGGACGTGCGTCACCCCCAAGGCTCGTAGGGGCCCGCACCGGCACCGGGCTCCGATGCCTGTAGGGTCCGAGGGCCGGTACGAGGAAGGGAGTTGCCGTGACGCAACGCATGGTGGAGATCGAGGCCGCAGACGGGACCTGCCCGGCCGCGCTCAGCATTCCTGATGGAGAGGGGGCGTGGCCGGCGGTGATCATGTTTCCCGACGCCGGGGGAATGCGCGACTCCGTGCGGCAGATGGGTGAGCGGCTGTCGGGCCTGGGCTATGTCGTCCTGGTGCCCGACTTCTACTACCGCAACGGGCCCTATGAGCCCGTCGACATGCGTACCGCGTTCTCCACAAAGGCGACCGCGGAGAAGATCATGGGCATGATGCGGGGCTACACCGTGGACATGGTGGTCCGCGATGCCGGCACCTTCGTCGACTACCTCGACTCCTTGCCCGAGAAGAAGCCAGGTGGCGTCGGCACCACTGGTTACTGCATGGGCGGCCGGCTCTCGCTCATCACCGCTGGAAACCTGGGCGCGCGCATCGCTGCCGCGGCCTCCTTCCACGGTGGGAACCTGGCCAAGGCCGACGACCCGGATAGTCCCCACCACAAGGCCAGCGCCATCAAGGCCTCTGTCTACGTTGCGGGGGCGATCGAGGACCAGTCGTTCACAGACGAGCAGAAGGACCTGCTGGAGAAATCGCTCACCGAGGCCGGGGTCGTTCACACCATCGAGACCTATCAGGCCCACCACGGCTTTGCCGTACCCGACAACGCGAGCTACGACGCAGCCGCGGCCGATCGTCACTGGAAGGCAACCGAGCAGTTCTTCGGATCCGTCCTCGGCCAGTGACGGCGGCGGTGACCTGTAGGCCGGCTCGCTGATCTCAGCTTGCGGAGCTGAGGGCGGCCTTCTGCTGCCCCATCGGAGTCGCGCCACTCTGGTCACTTTTGGACCAGGGTCGAAAGTCGGCTCTGTGCGCTGCTTGCCAGCCCCATACCGTCCGGGATGGGTCGTCGGGTTTGAGCTGAGGGTGACCTCCGGTAGGTGAGATTCCAGGAGTGCCACACCGATCCGAAGTTCCGGCTAGACCGAAGGTCGAGGAGGTGCTGATATGGACGATCCCATCATTCATACGCTGTCACTCGGGTTTCCGTGGGCGACCCAAGATCCCTTCCTGTTCTGCGTGCACCACGTAGATCACTATCCCGCGGCCAACGAGCACATGGGGCCGGTCGCATCCCTCGAGGCGCGAGACATCGGCATGGACTTCTCCGGGGCAGACGGCTGGAGTATGTACCACGGCAGCATCGTCCCAGGCTTTCCTCAGCATCCCCACCGAGGATTCGAGACGGTGACATTCATGAGGCAAGGGACGATCGACCACTCTGATTCGCTTGGCGCCACGGCTCGATTCGGACACGGCGACGCTCAGTGGCTGACCGCTGGCCGTGGGATCGTCCACTGCGAGATGATGCCGCTGCTAGACCGGACGGGCCCGAACCCTTCGGAGTTGTTCCAGATCTGGCTGAACCTTCCTGCGGCCCAGAAGATGGTGGACCCCTATTTCACGATGTTTTGGCGCGGGGAGCTCCCACAACTGGTGGTCGAAGACGATGCCGGTAGCACCGTCGAGGTGACCGTCGTGGCGGGCCAGTTCGGGGACGTCTTGCCGTTGCCGCCACCTCCCGACTCCTGGGCGTCGCGACCGGAGACCGAGGTCGCCATCTGGCAGGCACGGTTTGAACCGGCGGCAGAGCTGACGCTTCCGGTTACCGCCCACTCCGAGACAGTGCGAACCATGTACGTCTTCGCCGGCACCGTCGGCGTCGGCGTCGGCGAAATGACCTTGCCGGCCCCGGTGGGGGCGGTGCTTCGCTCAGACTCCCCGCTGAAGGTCACTGCCGGGAGCGAAGGCGCCGAGATCCTGATCCTCCAAGGAAGGCCGATCGGTGAGCCAGTCACCCAGTACGGACCGTTCGTCATGAACGACCAAGCGGGAATCGAGCGGGCGTTCAGCGACTACCGGCGAACTGGCTTTGGCGGGTGGCCTTGGGCCACCGATGATCCCGTGCACCCGGCGGACTCCGGCCGATTCGCCATTCACCCTGACGGACATTCGGAGTACCCAGACGATTAGTCCGGCCGCTGGCTCGTGCTCGGTGCTCCTCCTACGGGCCGCTCGGACCTTCGCAGCGGGGATTCAATACCGGGTTGATCAAGCGATGACGCTTGGTTGGCCGTTCTGCTTTCGGTAGCCCAGGACGAATGCAGAGCGGTTGACCGCAACAAGCAACTGACGGGCAGCGCCCACCTCACTGCCCACTTCGCTGCCGCGGGCGTCCTCGACGAGTTGCGGATCATGGTCTGCCCAATCGCCATTGGTCAGGGACGCTCCCACTTCGAGGATCTGAAGGGCCGGCTCGCCCTCAAGTTGGCCCAAGTGAGGCAATTTGACTCCGGAAACGTAGTGGGCATACCAATGCTCCGTCACGCTCTGGGCGGGCCGGGTACCGAGCGGTAGTACCTCGCTTCCAGGGTTCGTAGTACCTGGTCGCTATGTTGGACCGGTGGCGTTCCCGGGACCAGTCGAGCTCGGCAGGGGCATAGTTGTCCTTGCCGGCAAGCAGCCGCCCGAACCTTGGACGTCCTCCCCGAGGGTGGTAGTCGGCGACGCCGAGTTGGAACGCCCGGCGCCGGCGGTCGGGTTGCTCCACCAGGCGTGGCTTGCTCGCCAGCCCGTGGTGGTCGAGTTAGCCTCCGATCCCGCCTCACTGAGATCCCCACAGCGCTACGACGGGCCTGTCCATGCCCTCACCCCTGGATTCGAGTTCACCTTGGAGCGCCTGCAGTTCCTGATATGGGCAAATTCCTACGACTTCAGGAGCGGCCATCCCATCTGGTGGCATGGGCGGAAGGCCGCTCGCCTCCTTGCCGCAGACGGTGTGGTCGAGGACGGCTCGGCCGACATTGTTCTCGCCGATGGCACCCCGCTATTCATTGATGGTGGGCCGCCGGACCCACCATCGATTTCGTCAAGCACCGGTGTCGTCCATCGGTGGAGCGCCGAGGCGGGCCAGCTATACCCAACGCACCATCGCCCATCTAGGGCGGAGCTGGCTCCGGACCAACTGGCAGCCGTTGGACACGGTTCGGGGGCAGCCCGAGTGATCGCGCCAGCCGGTTCAGGCAAGACCCGGGTCTTGACTGAGCGGCTGCAACACCTTGTCGAAGACCGCGGAGCGCACCCCAGCACGGTGACCGCCCTCGCGTACAACACGAGGGCAGCCGACGAAATGAAAATACGGTGTGCCGATGTACTCACACCCCAAGGCCCACACATTCGCACCCTTAACGGCATCGGCTTGTGGATCTGCAACGAATTCGGTTCCGCAGGTCGGCTGCGAGTGCTTGAGGAGAGCGACGTACGCCAACTTTTGCAGAAAATATTCGACATCCGCCGCCAGGCCAATACTGACACGGTTGCCCCCTATCTGATTGCCCTTTCGGCCATTCGACTCGGCCTCAGCTCGCCGGAAGCGGTCGAAGAGGCCATTCCTGATGCATCGGGTATGGCAGAGGGCTTCGATCGCTACCGGGCAACCTTGGCCGATAGCGGAGCGATGGACTTTGACGAGCAGATTTACCGCGCCATCCAGATCCTCGTCACCAACCCAGACGCCCGAAGGACAGCGCAGGGCCGATGCCGCCGCTTGCTCGTCGACGAGTTCCAGGACCTCACCCCGGCGCACCTTCTGATGATCCGCCTCCTCGCGGCACCGGGATTTGATTGCTTCGGTGTAGGAGACGATGACCAGGTCATCTACGGCTACTCGGGAGCCACACCTGAGTTCCTGATTGACTTCCCACGCTATTTTCCTGGCGCCGATCACCATCCACTGGAGGTCAACTACCGGTGTCCGCCGGCGATCGTGAGCGCCGCCCGCAACCTTCTCTCCTATAACCAACGGCGCCTTGAGAAGCACATCCGTACTCCTGAGAGCCGTACTGATGTTGTCGCGCCGGGCACAGGTCCGCTAGTCGGCTCCGGGTCTGTCGCCGTGAAGACCGCTCCGGGTGACGCGCTCGCTGGGCTGGCGGTTGAGATCATCACCGCATGGCGCGACGAAGGTGTCGCTATTGAGGACATTGCCGTGCTGGCCCGAGTCAACTCGGCACTCCTTCCGGTGCAGGTGGCTTGCATGGAGGCAGGCCTGCCGTGCAGCACACCACTCGGTGTCCAGGTATTGAGTCGCACCGGTATCCGCACTGCCTTTGCCTATCTCCGGATCGCGGGCGATCCTGACCACATCCGCGGCCAGGACGTCACCGATACGATTCGGCGGCCGTCTCGGGGCATCGCCCCCAACGTCGTGGATATGCTCACCAAGAGCCAATCCACTTCGATCACAGACATCCGCCGCCTCGCCAGTCGCTTGTCAGGTCGCGACGCTCCGAAGTTGCAGGCCTATGCGGAGGGCCTTGACAGCATCGTCACGGCCGCCAAACACTCGACCGCTGCTGCGCTCCGTGCCATCCGGGTCGGCATCGGGCTCGATGCCACGATGGACATTCTTGACTCCTCTCGCCCTGAGACGGATCGGTCGACACACACCGATGAGTTAGTGACATTGGAGTCTCTGGCAGCACTCCATCCCTATGCTTCGTCTTTTGAACAGTGGCTTCGCGGTGTGCTCAATCGCCCCGCTGATCATGGTTCGCGGGTCCTGTTGTCAACCGTCCACCGAATCAAGGGCGGCGAGTGGGGACACGTAGTCATCTTCGGGGCTTCACAAGGGCTTTTCCCCCACCGGCTCAGCGACGACGAGGAAGGCGAACGCCGAGTCTTCCATGTGGCGCTCACGCGGGCCAGGACACAGGTCGCTGTTCTCGCCGACGTCGCCGCGCCGTCCATCTTTATTGCCGAGCTCGACGGCAGTCGACCACGATCGACGCGGAAAGACACGGTTCGTAAAACTGAAGAGGGCCGAGAACAGTCTTCTTCGCGATACAAGGGTGCGGACAGGACGGCCAGTCGCCAGCGGCGTAAGAAGGAGCGAGCACTGGGCGCCCACCGCCCGCCGTCGCTTCCTACTGTCGAGGCAGTGGAGGGTCTAGTGATTGAGCATGGAGGCCATACCGGCAGGATCGTCGAGGTCACCTCGAAAGGCGCCGTTCACAGAGTTGGCACTGCCCAAGTTGATCTTCGCTACGGGACTGACGTGCGCCTCGAGGGGCGAACCGTGACGCTGGTGGCGCCGGGAGATGGGGACGTCAGTTCGACCTCCGAGTTGACGCTCACAGAGCACGCACTCCGGGCGTGGCGCCTGACAGTTGCGAGGAAGGAGGGCGTACCTGCTTACGTGGTCCTCAATGACCAGGAACTGATAGGTATCACCGCTCGCGCTCCCACGACGCTTTCAGAGTTAGCTGAATGTCGGGGAATGGGGCCGATCCGTCTCGAACGCTGGGGCGACGAAATCCTGGCCGTTTGCGACGAAATCCGCTCTGGGAGTCACTAGGAGGGATAGGCCAACCCAGTCACTCTACCGATCGGGCCAGTTGAGCCCGCTGGCAGTTAGATCGCGGTCTCAGCCAGGCCAGCTGAGGACGACAACCTGGACCCACGGCTCAGCTTCACAGGCTGAGGACGACCCCTAACGATCTCAGCCATCGGACCTGAGTTCCACCCATCATCCCGCTGAGCAGCTGAGGATCGTCGTTGGTGGCAATCTCCACACCGTTGGGGAACATCGCGGCCGCATCGGGTACGAGCAGCTAGCGTTCTACGTTGCGACGCGAGATCCGAGGAGGATCAGATGCAAGAAATGAACCCCTCCTACCCGGTGACATTCAGCTTCGACGCTCCGGAGAAGGTCGCCAACTGGCGACCTCTCGTCAACTGGCTGCTTGTCATTCCGCATTTCGTGATCCTGTACGGGTTGCGGATCCTGTCGCAGGTTGTCGGCATCATCTCCTGGTTCGTCATCCTCTTCACGGGTGAACTCCCTGAAAGCTTCGCCGACATCCAAGCGATGTATTTGCGATATGAGCTCCGTACCTATACATATTTCGTCTTCATGCGTGAGGAATACCCACCTTTCGCGTTCGGGATGGTGCCGACCGACACCGGTGAAGATCCCCGCGTGCGCGTCGAGTTCCGGCCCCAACTGGCTGATCGCAATCGCCTCACCGTCGGGTTCAGATTTCTCCTCGTCATTCCTCAAGTGCTGGTACTTGCCGTGCTGGAGATCGTCTCGGCGGTCGTGACCGTGATCGCGTTCTTCGTGGTGCTCTTCACCGGGCGCTGGCCCGATGGGATGCGAGCCTTCGTCCTCAACGTCTTGCGCTGGTACTTGCGCGTCGAGACCTACTATCTGCTCCTCACGGACGATTATCCGCCGTTTGAACTCCAGCCACAGAGCGCATAGCTCTCGGGATCTGGCTGACACGTTGCTGCATTGCAAGTCGTCATTGCCAGCGCAGAATCTGCCCCTCTAGGTACCAGTAGGGTGGTCGTCGATACATACTGTGCGTACATTTCGGCCCCGAGGACGATAGGACGGAGGAGCAATGAGCTTTCTGCGTGGACTGTTGCCGAGGCCCGTCCGGCGAGCGATGCATCCAGTTCGGAGTAGCGCGGGGTCGATTAAACGTCGAGTGACGCCTCGACCCATTCGCAAAATCCAGTACGCACGACATCCGATCGGCACCGCCACAACGCATGCTGGTCGATCAATGCGAAGGTCCCTTTCCACTGGGGGCAGCCGGTCGCCCGTCTATCACCATGGAACGTGCACGGTTAATCACGGATCGCCAGAGACCGCAGCCAGCTGCCGGCGGACCTACTAGGGGCTACTTCAGGAGTTGAGCTGCCCTTAGCCAGCAGAGGTGAGGTGCCTTTGCTGCTGTCTCAGCCTGACCGGCTGAGGTTGATCAACCCGAACTCAGCGCTGGAGGCCCCCCGGTATCGTCCTCGCCGAGTCTTTTGATTTCGATGGATCACCGGAGCACCCCCCTCTGGGAGCGGCCGCGGCACGGTCCGCAGTCAAAGACGGCAGAATGGACACAGAAGAAGACCCCGTAATCAGGCCGCACCAGACGTGCGGACGAAGGGGAGCGGTGCGCTAGAAGGCGCACCCAAGACAGGAGAAAGTCATCATGGCATCAGCCAACCGGGGATCATTCGGATCAACTTCGAACTACCAACGCATGGCGGAAGCCTACGGACCGCCCCGCTCGGGGGGCTCGACCGCCGTGCTGGAGGCCCCCACGACCGGCCCCGTCACCACCCGAACGTTTACCGCCGATGGCGCCTTCAACAAGGCCGGACTCCTCGGGGCCTTAGCCCTGGTCGTCGGTGCCTTGGCCTATGTCGCCGATCTGCCCCTCGGGCTGGTGTGGCCGCTGATGCTGGTCGCCCTCGGTGCGGGGCTGTGGGCCTCCTTCCGACCGAAGCGGGCCAAGGTGCTGGCGCCGGTGTTCGCGGTAGGTGAGGGAGCGGTCCTCGGCTTGCTCTCCCGCTTCTACGCAAATCAGGGCGAGCACGTAGTCACCCTGGCCGTGGTCGGGACCCTGGCCGTGGTCACCGGCGTGTGGTTCTTTTACCGCACCGGCCTGGTCCGCGTCGGCCACCGGTTCATCCAGACCACGATGGTTGCATCCCTCGGCCTGCTGGCCGTGATGATTGTGTCCATCCTGACCGGATGGGGAGCGTCGGGGCTGGGCGGTGTGGTCATCTTCGGCATCTTGTACCTGTTCATCGCCGTGATGAACCTGTTCGTCGACTACGACTTCGCCTACCGCGCCCAGGCCAGCCAACTCAGCGCCGACGCCGAGTGGTACTCCGCCTTCTCGCTGCTGCTCTCCTCGGCCATGGTCTACCTGGCCTTGCTGCGGATTTTTGGTGGCCGGCGCTAAGGACGGCTCGTGGCCATGACTGGGCGATCGTGGGGCTCACGCCGGTGATCGATTGGGAAACGGCCCACGTCCTCCGACGCCCCTTGAGGCTGGCCAACATGTTGTCGGCTGGTGTCGCTACGTGATCAGCTCAATCAACACAGTCCTCAGCTTCATAAGCTGAGGACGTCGAGCCGCTCGCTTAGCCGATGCACATGAGATACGCAGCGCCCTTTGGGGCCGCCGCAGTGGTCGCAGCCCATGAGGTGTGAATCGGTTATGTTACCATATATGGTAACATAACCGAGTGGCGAAGATACGCCGTGGCGGGTACATATTTGTCAGATGGATTGGCGACCACAGCCCTCGACACGTGCATGTCTATCGGAACGGCAAGTTGGTTGTTAAGTGGGATCTCGAGCAATGGCAGCCGATGCGTGGAGAGGCGAGCACCCGTCTGCGACGCATCCTGAAGGAGGGAGAACTATGAAGATTGTTAGTGTCGCCGGTAACAATCGCCGACACCTCTTCGAGGTGCACCTGCGCGGTCGGGATCTGGTCCTTCCTTATTCAAAAGTTGATCCAATTCCATCAGCGAGTGATCGACTTGCTGAGGTTTTCGTCGACCCGGAACTCGGCCGAGAGGGTTTCACGTACAAGCTTCGGTCTGGCAAAGAGGGCAGCGTGCACATCGACAGTGTTCTTGAGTACAACGAAGACCCGTCGTACTTGGCCGAGCTGACTATGTACCGACTCACACAAGCTGCTCGGGAGAGATTCGATGCTTCAGAACTCTCAGCTAGGGAGATCTCACGAAGACTCGGAACGTCGCCTGCGCAGCTTTACCGGCTTCTCGATCCGACAAACTATGCCAAGTCCCTCCGTCAGCTCTTCTCTCTGCTTCACTTGCTGGGATACGAGATTGATGTCGAAGTAAAGGACCGCTCCCCACGGCCTTTGGCAAGCTGAATTCGGTTCATGCCGCCCCGAAGGCGCCTAAGCCTCCTAAGGCGCGTACGCCCAGATGAGCTGGATGTGGTCCACCTCGCCGGCTACGAGGTTGATGTTCTGCGGTTGGCTGCATGAGCCAGTGACTGTGCCCGACGTTGCGGGACCACAACCGATGACCGTGTAGCTGCCCGGTGAGAGTTTGATGTGGAAGTGTCCCGATTTACCCACGCGCTTCTCAAGAACGAGGGGAACGGAGTTGAACTCCACTTCGACTGTTCCGGCCGTGGGATGGAACCCACCTGGAGCCGCCCCACCTTCGTAGCCCAGTTCGCCGACGATGGCAGATCGATGGTTTGGCGTGGTGGCTGCCTGGGCCGGAGCGGCCTGGAGTCCGATCAATGCGATGCTGCTGGCGGAGAGCGTCAGGGCTAGGTTGGTCAAACGGGACATGGTTCTCCTTTCGGTTTCTATCTTCTGGGCTTCAACTTTCTGTCGCGGCTACAGTCTCAACCGATCTCAGGTCCGCACGGCACGCTCGCCCAACTTGGTCCGGAGCTCCTCCTCGAAGGCAAGGATTTCCGGGGCCATCGCCGTGGCTCGAAGAGCCTCGAGATGCGCGTATCCGGTGTCTCGCTCGGCGTCCCATTCGTCGGCAAAGCGTCCTGAGGCAATGTCGTCGGTTAGTTCCCGCATGGTGCCAACGATGTCGAGGTGGTCGTAACGGCCCGAACGCGACAACTGACCGTACTGACTCGTGGGCGAGTGGTAGGCCATCTGGGCAGCACCGCCCTCGAGTCGCACAAGGCGATAGGTGCGCTCCACTTCCCCGGAAAGCACCAGCTCGGTGACGATCGCCTCGATGGGCACTCCCTGTTCCAGCATGACGTGGACGAACGACTCGCTGACGCGCCGCAGGGCCGGAGCGAGGGCCTGCTCGACTGCTAGGTCGAGCACGGCCTCTTGCTTGGCAGTGAGTTCAATGGCGCCTTGGCGTAGCCCACCGATGGCCTTGGCCACGGCGAGTACGCGAGCCCGGGCCGTGCCGGTGACGTCTCGGTGGACCCCGACAGCCGTGATAAACCCGATGCTTTCGAGATAACACCGGCGGACCTCGGGGCCGAGCATCCGTGGCGCAACCATCCCCACGTCACATGGTGGATCCAGCCGCCCAAAAGCGAGGGTGTATCCGCTGGCCACGATCACGACGGCGTCGGGGCGAGGCGACAGAGGCAGGGTGGGAATGATGTCGTCAGGGACAAGTACGCAAATGACGTCGGCCTCGTTGGCACCCTCGAGGTCGCAGGTTTCGAACCCATCGGTTTCGGCCGCATCCCTGCTGGGATCCGCCCGCACGCAGACGGCAACGTCGTTCCCCGAGTCGCGTAGGTTCAGGGCCCACGATCGGCCCTGGTTGCCGTACCCGATCACGGCGATCCGCTGTCCGGTGAGGGCATCACTTCGGGCTTCCGATTCGCTGATGATCACGGTCATGCTCCGACCGTACCCCTTCGGGATGTGACTTTCGACCCCTCCAGGCCTACCTCCCGCGTGACCCCTGCTCCCACGCACAGTGTTGTGTCACGGCGCTGAGGATCGACGCTTTGGACCGCTGAACTGGATTCTGAAGTTGCTCGGCGGGCCCCGGTCGCTAGCTGACGTCGGGAGGACTAGAAGATGGCGATCGGATTCACCGGAGAAGCCGTGCCCTGGTGCAGCACAAGGGGTGCAACCGCAAGCAGGAAGCTCCAGCGTCCAGCGGCAGAGCACGCCACGGATAGCTCGTCGAGATCGAGATTGTCCAGAAGGTGGACGCCCATCGCCACGATGGCCACGGTGTGAATCGGCATGGGGACAGCGTCGACGCGTGACGGCCACACATCAGAGACACCGTCACTTCCCAGCACGGCTACCTCTCGCTCGTGGAGCCAGGTCAAACAGGAGGCATCTAGGCCAGCCAGTCCTTCACTCGGGCGCCAGGGGCCATGGGTCTCTCGCCATCGCCATCGCCCGGTCCGTACGAGTAGGGCATCCCCGGTCTCTATGGTGACGCCGGTTGCCCTTTCGGCCGATTCCAAGTCCTCGGGGAAGATGGGGTCTCCTGGCTCCAGTGCGTCCACGCCACGTATGGCGGGGACGTCGACCAGGACCCCTTTAGTGACAATTCCGGATCGGAGGTGATGGATTCCGAGCTCGGCCGCTCCGTGAGCGGTAACGGTAGCGGCTTCGTAGCCGTTGTAGAGCTTTCCTTCGTGGAAGATGTGACACAGCGCGTCGATGTGGCTGGTTGAGTAGCCGTGCGGGGCAAGAGCGAAATAGTCGGCCCCATAGCCCTCTGTTGCTGTCCCGATCATGTGGTGGAGTACTGGCGTCGGGTTATCCGGAGCTGATTGGGTGGGTAGGGGCCGGGCACAAGAGACTGTCTGGCCCGACAGCACAGCGGATGCCGCGGCTGCTGTTACCTCGCCCGTGATGAAGTTCAGTGTCCCGAGTTGGTCATTCGGTCCCCATCGACCCCAGTTGGAAAGTCGATCATGGAGACCCTGGACCTCAGCTGTGCTCATGGGTTCTCGCGGCACGACGACAGAGTACCGGCACGGTGTTCGTTTGGTGGGGAGAGCGATCGAACTGTGGTTCAGAGCATGTGACCACTTCGTTGGGCAACCTCAACCCAGCGCCTCTTGGCCGGGCCAGCTGAGGATGCCGAAATCGGCGGCGTTTTCAGCTTGAGCATGCTGAGGTCGGGCTTGACGATTGTCCGCCGTTATCAATATGCCTCGCCTCATTTGATATCTGAAGTTGCATAGGCTGGTAGGAGCCCTTTCTCTGAGAGGATCGTAAGAAGTGAGTCATGACGAGATAGGGGGCTGGTACGTGGATCCTTTTCGAGCACACGCGGCTCGGTGGTTCTCCGATGGAACCCCGACTGCTCTGGTTCGCGACAAGGGCGGCGTGGAGTCACGGGATGAACCACCGAGTACCACATTCGACGGTGATCTTGAACCGGTACCGGAGATTAGTGCTTCCAATGGTGATGACCTCCTCCGTGCCGACAGCGGGAACCCGGATGACCAGATCTTCGATCCAAACGCCGCCGCAGGAGAAGGCTGGAACGTGGTTGGCGAAAGCGGCGGCGGCGACTAACTCACGAAGGCGCGGTTGTCCGGTCTGAGTCCGAATATCTGGACGTAAGCGAATGGTCGGGCGTTCACGGTTTGCTCCCGGGAACACCACCCTCCGAGTTCTGGCGAACCTCTGCCGCTAGATTTGGGACGTGAAGCTCTTGCGCCGCCAAATGCGCCGACGTCGGGCGGTGGCGTCGGCCGTCGGCCTGCTCACCCTGGTAGTCGCCTGCGGCGCGGTGAATGTCAGCAATATCCTGGCGTCGCCAGCCTCGGCGTTGACCGGGTACGTCGAGTCAGGCACCCCCGGTCCTGATTCGGTGACCGCATTCGGCTCCGCCACTGCCGTGCCAGGGGCGACTCTCCAGAATCTGAATGCGCCGGTGGTGGGAATGGCCGCCACACCGGACGGACTCGGGTATTGGGCGGTGGGCTCAGACGGGGGCGTCTTTGCCTTCGGAGACGCTGCCTTCAGGGGATCGACCGGTGACATCCACCTGAATGCACCGGTGGTGGGGATGGCCGCCACCCCCACAGGCCGCGGCTACTGGCTGGTTGCCTCAGACGGGGGCGTCTTCGCCTTCGGGGACGCACCGTTCGAGGGTTCGATGGGCGGCGCACCCCTCAATGAGCCGGTGGTCGGCATGGCCGCCACCCCAACAGGTCTCGGCTACTGGCTGGTTGCCGCGGACGGGGGCGTCTTCGCCTTCGGCGACGCTGCTTTCAAGGGATCCACCGGTGACATCCAACTGAATGCACCGGTGGTGGGGATCGCAGCCACCCCCACAGGCCTCGGCTATTGGCTGGTCGCCTCGGACGGGGGAATCTTCGCTTTCGGAGACGCGCCATTCGAGGGTTCAATGGGCGGCACGCCCCTCAATGAGCCGGTGGTCGGTATGGCCGCGCCCGATGGGCGTGGCTATTGGCTGGTTGCCGCCGACGGGGGCATTTTCTCCTTCGGGGACGCACCGTTCGAGGGCTCCGACGCGGGCACGTCGAAGCAAGCTCTCGCAGTCGGTATCGCCGGTCGGCCGGGTGGATACTGGATCGCCTACGGCGTCGATTCGCGGGCGCAGATGATTCCGGCGATCGCCGCCTACGTCGCCGGACGGGCCGACAACGTGACCGTGGCCGTGGAGGACCTCACGACGGGTCAGATCTACCAGTTCCGGCCCGGAGTGGTCGAAAACACGGCAAGCACGCTGAAGGTCGACATACTGGCCACCCTGCTGGTGCAGGCGCAGGCCGCCGGGCGCTCGCTCACGCCGGAGGAGCAGAGTCTGGCGGTCCCGATGATCGAGGACAGCCTTGACAGCGCGGCCGACACCCTGTGGACCCAACTTGGGCCGGGCGCCGTTGGCGCGTTCGAACGCGAAGCGGGTATGACTTCGACCGTCCCGGCCACCGATGGCGTCTGGGGAACCACCACCACCACGGCACTTGACCGGCTCGCCATGATACGGACCCTGGTGCAACCCAATGGATTGCTCACCGATGCGTCTCGCTCCTACGTCCTCGGCTTGATGGAGAACATCACCCCCTCCCAGGATTGGGGCGCTACGGGTGGAGTACCCGCAGGAGTCACCGTGGCACTCAAGAACGGGTTCGCAGTCATCGACGGGTGGCAGATCAACACCACCGGCTGGGTCAGCGGTGCCGGCCGTGACTACATAATTGCCGTACTCACCAACGGAAACGCCTCGGAGCAATACGGCATCGACACCGTCAACGGTGTGTCCGGGCTCGTATGGAGCGCTCTCGGGCCCTGATTGGCGAGCGGTCCACGCGGGCTCGCGGCTCCAAGGGTGGATACCTCAGCTCTGGAAGCTGAGTTCCATCAATCCATCCTCAGCCTGAGCAGCTGAGGAGCAGAACTGGTCGGATCCTGGTCCCAGGCCGTGCTCCCTCTCATCTGCCCGAGCAAGCTTCGTCACATCAGGGGACTGGAGTGCCGTTAATCGTCGCGGTCAAGAGAGGTCCACCTATCCCTGGCGTTTGACCCAGTTCCCGGGTACGCCGAGAATAGTGCCTGGATCCGGCGGTTCCGAGGCCACTCATGGAAGCGAGAGACGTCAATGACCGGGAGACGGCGGATGGTCCAGTTTCTGGGTCAGTGGAGATGGATCCTCATCGGTGTTGTCGCCGTTGTTGCTTTTGCCCTCGGCATGATTGGCTTGGGGTCGAGGCCAGGCTGGGGGGCGTGGTATGACCGTGTATACGGAAGTCTTCTGCTTTTTCGCTTTGCGTCTCCTGGCCTACCTCCATACGACACGACTCTCGAAATTGCCAGATTTCTGGCTCTTGCCTCCATCGCTTACGCAGCTTTCCGAGGAATAGCTGCAGTCTTCCGCGATCAGTGGCAAAGATTCTGGATCAAGACGTACCTTCACGATCATGTCGTCGTGTGCGGTCTTGGTTATAGCGGAATGCGCCTAGCCAAGAGCTTCCGCAACGCGCCTGGCCACAAAAGGGTCGTCGCCATCGATGTCGACCCTGCCATTGGGGATGTCGACGAATGTCGCGAGCTCGGAATCTATTGCCTGATCGGAGATGCAACCGACGGTGGCCTTTTGAAGAGGGCCGGCATTAGCAGGGCAAGCTCTGTCGTAGTGACATGTGGAACTGACGATGTGAACGCGCAGGTAGCGTTGCTGGCACAGAATGCTCAAATTGAAGAGCATCACTCGATGACCTGTCACGTCAACATCGACGAGGATGAGTTGTGCAGACTCCTCGAGCAATCAGCGATGTCCTCTTACGGGTGGGTAGATTTTGAGTTTTTCAATGTCTACCGGTCTGGGCCTCGAGCGCTACTCGACATGCACGGACTCGCCGAAGAGACTCCGACAGGGGAAGCACCTCCTCCAGTTCTGATGGTCGGCGATGGCCGAATGATCACCCACCTAGTGTCCGAAGAGGGCCGTCGATGGGCTCTGGAGCGCGGAGACAGAGCTGAGCGCATTCGGATCGTCCTTGTGGCTCCTCGTGCCGATCTACAGAACGAAAAGCTTCGACGTCGCCATCCAGATTTTCCTGAGGTGTGCGACCTGGTGCCGTACAACGCGGACCTTTCAGATTCCGACATAGAGGCGCCCCAAATCGATACGGTGCCGAGTCGCGTGTTCGTGTGCTTTGAGGACGACGCTGGTGGGTTACGAGCAACAATTCGGATTCGAAAGTGGATTCCGCAAGCTGTCCCGATAGTGCTGTGCACAACCGGAAGATCCCATGCCGCCCACCTTCTCCAACTGGCGTCCTCCAAAGTCCTACCCAATGTGAAGGAGGTCGGCCTCCTAGATGAAGTCTGCACCGCTGAGCGCCTCCAGAACAGCAAATATGAGTCCATCGCCCAAGCCATTCACGCACAATTCGTACGTGACCAAACCGGGATCAAGCCAGAGGCCGACCCGGCGATGCGCGATTGGAAGGACCTCTCGGAGGAGCTCAAGGAAAGCAACCGCGGCCAGGTTCATGACTATGCCGACAAGTTGGAATCAATCAGCTGTGAAATCGCGGAGTCCACGCGGTGGGGTTCACCCCGATTCAAGTTCACACAAGAAGAACTAGAGGAGCTGGCAAAAAAAGAGCACAAACGGTGGGAAGAAGACAAGCGTCGAGCCGGCTGGACATATGGGGACCGCAAGGACGATCGACTCAAACTCCACCCGGACTTGGTCGACTGGAACGCGCTGCCCGAGGGGGAACAGGAGAAGGACCGAAGTGCCGTGAGACTGATGCCGATCTTCCTTGCCAAGGTGGGTTACGAGATCGTGCGGGCCACAACCAAAGAAGAGAAAGCTGTCTCCACTGGTCCATCGTCATCTGGGTCACCGAAATGAGTGCGCTGGTGCTTCAACAGCTCCAAGCAAACGAGAGCATCGTTGACGGTCCGACGGCTTCGGAGTCCCCTGTGAGATAGCAGACCGCAGGTAAAATACGGACGCTCTTCGGATCGGCATCACCCCGTACGCCAACACATTCGGTTGAGAGCCGCGGGCGTCGGTGCGGTCCCTCGCTCAGAGTTGTCAGCAATCCGCCTGTGTCGGCCGGTTCGGCTACTGGATTGACGGGAGCGCGCCGAGGCAATCGAACAACGGCACCGCCCTCAGCTTGAACAGCTGAGGGCGGTCAGTGGCCGGTGTCGGACCGGGCCAGGTCCACAGCTTCGACAACACCGGTACGACGGATGGAGTGTTCTTGTCCGTAGCCACACCGGGCATATTCGGCTCTACGCGTTGAACTGGGGAGCGTCACGTAGGAGGTTTCCTGTCTCCCGGACCTCAGCGGGGCCTGGGGGCCAAGCCCTGACCCGCGCTCGCGATAGTTGCCTGCCCATGTAACGGCACATGTGGGTCACTCTCGCGCTCATCGAATCACACCTTGGTCCATCGCCGATTCGACCGGATCACCGGTGCCCGACTACGTGATGGTGATGGTGACCGTCAGGGAAGCGTGGGCCTTGTTGACGGGATGTCCCGCGATCCGCGTATCTCGGACTCGGAAGGTGATGGAGTAGTTACCGGCCTTCTTCGGGGTTCCTGACAGTACGCCAGCAGTGGAGAAGTGGACACCCCTGGGCAAGTCCCCGCCCTTGGCGTACCACCAGGTGTAAGGCGGGTTGCCCCCTGTCGCCTGGAGGGTGAATGAGTACGGCTGTCCGACAATGCCGCCGGGCAACGCCGTGGTGGTGATCTGGAGAGGGCCGGAGGTGACCAGGACCTCCACCGCCCCGATGGTGCAGTTGGCTCCCGGTGCACTCGCCACCCCCCGCTGGTCGGTGCGGGGGCAGACCTGGACCCCGTTCAGCGTGGTGCCGGACGGGATCACCCCGATGGCCGGGCTGGTCGGTGCGGGCAACATGGTCTCCGTCGGGCCACCGTTGTGGTTCAGGGCACCGAGGTCAGGGTTGGCCAACACATCGTTGTTCGCCGAGGTGAATCCGCAGGTAGCGTCCTCGACCAGGTTGTAGCCCCCGTCGTTGGGCGTTCCTTCGCCACAGTCACCGCCCGATCCGTTGTTGGCCACGATGCTGGCCGCTATGTAACCGTTACTGTCAAAGCCCCAGATTCCCGCGCCGACGGCGCTGCAATCACTCATGCAGCTTGGCGCGGCGGCCTTGTTCTGTGCCACGGTCGAACTGGTAATGAATGCTGGCCCGACAATGCCACCGCCGAAGGAAGAACAACTGCTCGTGCACAGCGGCGTGGTGGCAGTGTTCTGCGACACGGTGGAGTTGGTAATGGTTAGGTCGGCGTCAGAGGGCCCGTCGTAGCCGATGCCGCCAGCGCCGGAAGAACAGCTGCTCGTGCACAGCGGCGTGGTGGCGGTGTTCTGCGACACAGTCGAGTTGGTAATGGTGACCTGGGCGGAATCAATATTGTCGAACTCGAGGATGCCCCCAGAGAAGGTAGAGCAGCTGCTCGTGCACAGTGGCGTGGTGGCGGTGTTCTGCGACACGGTCGAGTTGGTGATGGCGAGAATTCCGTCATAGTCGTCAACGATGCCACCACCGCCCAAGCCGGTATTGTTCGCAATCGTGACGCCGGTGAGCGCCAGAGTTCCGTTGTTGTAGATGCCGCCGCCCGCGATGCCATTTGCGGATACGGCGCTCGCCTGCCCGTTTTCGATGGTGAGTCCCGAGACGGTTACCGTGCCATCGTTGATGATGAACACCGTCCCAGCCGCATCGCCGTTCACGTTGGTAGTGGAGGCCCCGGCCCCGGCGATGGTGAGCGAGTCGAGGGACGAAGCGCTGATGGTTTCGTTCTCGGTGTAGGTGCCACCAGCCACGTTGATGGTCACGTCGTCAACGGTGGTGTAGTTGCTCTCGGCTTCGTTGATGGCTTGCCGGATCGTGAGACAAGGTGTCGAACTTGCGGTGCAGGTGTTCGACCCACCACCGTCTGACCCCATGGTGCTCACGTACAACGAGACGGGGGTGTTTGCCGAGGCAGGCAGCGACCCGACGACCACCGAACCGACCAGGACGGTCCCGACCAGCAGCGACCCGGCCACTAGCGCCCGCGGACCTCTCCCACGACGAATACCCATTGACCCCGCCTTCCGCTCCGTGGGTGCCAATCACTCACCCGCCTGGAGGAATGCCTAGCACCCATCCCCTTGCCGCTGCCATCGCGACTCGGCGTGGCTGTCATTGCCGCTCCGCTGGGCGCGCCACCCGCCACCGAGTGCGGTCTCGCAGTGATCGGGGAGGTGTCGGGGCACCGTGGGTTGTGTGCCCCTGATCACCGGATATGCACCCGTGTAACGGCACATGTGGGTCACTCTCGCGATCATCGAATCACACCTTGGTCCACCACCGATTCGACCGGATCACCGGCGCCCGACTACGTGACGGTGATGGTGACCGTCAGGGCAGCCTGGGCCTTGTTGACGTGATGCCCCGTGATCTTCGTATCTCGGACTCGGAAGGTGATGGAGTAGTTACCAGCCTTCTTCGGGGTTCCTGACAGTACGCCAGCAGTGGAGAAGTGGAGACCCCTGGGCAAGTCCCCGCCCTTGGCGTACCACCAGGTGTAGGGAGGGTTGCCCCCGGTGGCCTGGAGGGCAAATGAGTACGGCTGTCCGACTGTGCCGCCGGGCAACGACGTGGTGGTGATTTGGAGCTGACCGGTTCCTGCATCGATCTCGGTCACCGTGTTGTCGGCGGTGTTCGCCACCCAGACGTGGGTGCCGTCCGAGGAGACGGCCTGAGGCGAGTTGCCCACGCCGATCGTCTGGAGGACCGAACCGGTCGAGGCGCTCAGCTCGCTCACCGTGTTGTCAAAGTAGTTCGCCACCCAGACGTGGGTGCCGTCGGACGAAACACCGTAGGGATAGCTGCCCACGTCGATGGTCTGGACCACCGCCCCGGTCGAGGCGTCCAGCTCGCTCACCGTGTCGTCCTCGGTATTGGCCACCCAGACATGGGTACCGTCGGAGGAGATGGCCTTGGGACCGCCGCCCACGTCGATGGTCTGGTCCACCGCCCCGGTCGAGGCGTCCAGCTCGCTCACCGTGTCGTCCTCGGTATTCGCCACCCAGACGTGGGTGCCGTCAGAGGAGACGCCCTCGGGATAGCTGCCCACGCCGATGGTCTGGTCCACCGCCCCGGTCGAGGCGTCCAGCTCGCTCACCGTGTTGTCCTCGGTATTCGCCACCCAGACGTGGGTGCCGTCGGAGGAGACGCCATCGGGAGCGCTGCCCACGCCGATGGTCTGGACCACCGCCCCGGTCGAGGCATTCAGCTCGGTCACCGTGTTGTCGCCGTAGTTCGCCACCCAGACGTGGGTGCCGTCGGAGGAGACGCCATCGGGAGCGCTGCCCACGCCGATGGTCTGGACCACCGCCCCGGTCGAGGCGTCCAGCTCGGTCACTGTGCCGCCGCCCTCGTTCGAAACCCAGACGTGGGTACCGTCGGAGGAGACGCCCACGGGACTGCTGCCCACGCCGATGGTGTTGACGACCGCCGCCGCCGAGGCAGGCAG